>Ga0302225_10001731_pt1 | contig 13611 bp, 8 predicted proteins | sample II_Palsa_E3_2_FD_193515 | JGI IMG/M metagenome (GOLD analysis project Ga0302225, IMG submission 193515) | Peat permafrost microbial communities from Stordalen Mire near Abisko, Sweden - II_Palsa_E3_2 | ecosystem: Environmental > Terrestrial > Soil > Palsa > Peat permafrost | place: Sweden...
ACAATCCTCTCGGCTCGGGCGATCCCCAGGACGTAAGCGTCTCGCCAAATCCCGATCTCGCGGTGAATCCGAATTATCCGAGCTACGGCTATATGGGCGGCGGTCCGGTCTACCAAGTCCCAGCCGGCATGCCCGGCGCGGGCAATCTCCTCGCCACCTATCACGCCGAACTCCCCAACGACGCTTTGTACGCCGCGCTCGGTCTCGCGGCTTCCACCGATAACGGTCTGCACTGGACCGACCTCGGCGAAATCATCCGCCTCAATCAGGCCTACGCCGTCGGTCTCGACGGTTTTGAAATCGGCGATGGCCCGCTCGTCCTCTCGCCCGACGCCAAATATTTCTACCTGTATTTCCCGGACTGGATCGCCAACGGCACGCTGCACACCACCAACCCCGATGGCGTCTCCACCATCACTCACGTCTCCATCGCCCGCGCGCTCGTTTCCTCCGTGCTCGCCGCCGCGTTCAGCTCAACGCGCCCTCACGCCGTGCCCTTCGAAAAATTCTACGAGGGCAGTTGGACCCTGCAGCCCGCTATCGGCGGCGCCTCCACCGACCTCAATCCGAATTCCGCTCCCCCGGTGGAGGGCTATCTCGATATCCATTACAACAGCGCCTTGCAGCGCTACGTCATGATCATCTCCAACGACACAACTTTTTATTACGCCGAATCCGTTGACGCTCTGCACTGGACCTTGCCCGCATCGCTCGGAACTTTCGGCCCCATCGCGGCCTATCCCACGGCCGTGGGCCTCGGAGATGACCCGCACATTCTGGGAGCGAGCTACTACGTTTACTTCACGCACTTGCCCGCGGATGGCGCGGGCTGGACGGACGGCTCGCTTCGGCGTCTCACATTCACATGTCCATGACCGGTGACCCAATGCGACGGCTTCCGAACGCCATATTCGTCTCCGCTTGCAGTTGCTTCGCTTTGATCCTGGGCCTCGCGCTCGGCTCGCCCCGAGCTTCCGCCCAGGCTCTCGCTCCGGTCTGTCATCCCACGGTTTCGGGGCCGGTCGTCGTCGAAACTCACGATCAAATCATCGCGGCCGGCCTGCGCGCCGTGCCGCCGATCACGGACACCGGCGGCTTCGGCTTCGCCTGGCCCGACACGCAAATGGGCGTAATCAAAACCGGCAACGGCTACGAATTTTTTGGCAGCGACGGCGGCCTGCATCCCGTTCACGAGTGGGATGGTCATTCCGTTGGCAATGGCAAGTACGGCGGCGTGGTCACCACCATGGGCACGCTCGATAATCCGCTCGGCTCGGGCGATCCCGTGGACGTAAGTATCTCCCCGAATCCCGATCCCGCCGTGAACCCCAACTATTCGAGCTACGGCTACATGGGCGGCGGCCCGGTCTATCAAGTTCCCGCCGGCATGACCGGCGCAGGCAACCTGCTCATCACCTATCACGCCGAGCTTCCCAATTACGCCCTCCTCGGGCTCGCCGAGTCCACCGATAACGGCCTGCACTGGACCGACCTCGGCGAGATTATTCGCCTCAACCAGGCCTACATGCCCGGACTCACTTTCTCCGAAATCGGTGACGACCCGCTCGTGCTCTCGCCCGACGGAAAGTTTTTCTATATATATTTTCCCGATCTGCCCGCCACCACCACGACCACCACCACGACCACCACTCACGCCTCCGTCGCGCGCGCATCGGTGTCTTCTTTGCTCCAAGCCGCCTTCGGCTCGTCGCAACCCCACGCGGTGCCGTTCGAGAAATTCTATGAGACCAGTTGGCATCTGCAGCCCGGCATCGGCGGAGCCTCCACCGATCTCCTGGCTTCCAGCTTGCAGCAGTATTCCGGCTATCTCGATGTTCACTACAACAGCGCCCTGCAGCGCTACGTGATGATCACCTCTGACGACACCAACTTCGCTTACTACGAATCCATCGATGGCCTGCACTGGACCGACGCCCAATTTCTCGGCGCCTTCGGCGCTCCCGGCAAGGGCACCGGCTCGATCGCGCCCTATCCTTACAGCGTTGGGCTAGGCGACGACCCGCGCATCCTCGGAAACCCTTTCTACGTTTATTACACCCACTTGCAGCTCGAAAATGGCGGCCTGCCCAGAAAAGGCGATTCCTTGCGCCGCCTCACGCTCACCTGCCCCTAATCGCGCCGCTCGGCCGCCAACATTGCCCCACGCCGTTCCGTGAAGTAACCCCGCGTGCGCAATGCCTCCTCCGCCGCTGTGATAATCTATTCCCGCGGGGCTGTAGCTCAGATGGATAGAGCAGCAGTTTCCTAAACTGCGTGTCGGGAGTTCGACTCTCCCCAGCCCCACCATCCCTTCGTTCCTTCCGCGCACCTACATCCGGACGAAAGCCGCTCCGGACACCCAACTTTTGGTATCATTAGCACTTCGTCGAGTCCTCGCCCAGTCTCCCGGGTGGCCAAACACTACCTCTGCCGACGCGATGGCCGATCTCGTTCGAATGTTCTCAATCGGTGCGCTACCGCACCCACGAATCCTGGTTGTCCAGGTGATTGGATGGAACCATGCGATCGGCAGCCGGAGACGAATTCCGCGACTTGCTCACCCTCGTGCGCCAAAGCGGTTTGCTCGCCAAGCAGCCCGCTTACTACTACCGAAAAATGTTTCTCAACCTGGTTCTGCTCCTCGCCGCGTTCCTGCTGATTTATAAATTCCAAAATCCGTGGATCGAGCTTTGCAACGCCGCGTTCCTCGCCTTCGTCTTCGCCCAGCTCGGTTTTATCGTTCACGACGCGGGCCACCAGGAAATTTTCAATCAGCCGTCCGCCAACGAAGCCCTTGGCCTGATCCATTCCAATCTGCTTCTCGGCTTCAGCTTCAGCTGGTGGCTGCACAAGCATCACAGCCATCACTGTTCGCCCAATCACATCACCGCCGACCCCGACGTTGATATTCCTTTGTTCGCATTCACAAAGGACCAGGCCGCCGGCAAGCGCGGCCTCGCGCGCCTCACCGTCCGCTACCAGCATTTCTGTTTTTTCCCTTTGTCCTTGCTCGAATCTTTCGTCTTGAAATATGACAGTGTTCAATTCCTGCGGCGCCATCGCGTCGCGCACCCCATCATCGAATGGGGTTTCCTCGCCCTGCACGCCGTCTGGTTTCTGGGCTTGCTCTATCTTCTCCTCGGCTGGCCCCATGCCATCCTCTTCTTCGTCGTTCAGCAAATGTTCCTGGGGCTCTATCTGACCTTGATATTCGCTCCCAATCACCAGGGCATGCCTCTGCTGCAGGGCGCCAGCGCCGCAAACTTCCTGCGCGAGCAAGTGCTCACCAGCCGCAATATCAGACGGCGCCCGGGAATCGACTACTGCACCGGCGGCCTCAGTTGCCAGATCGAACACCACCTCTTTCCCACCATGCCCACGAACAAGCTTCGCCAGGTCCAAAAAATCGTCAGGTCGTACTGCGAATCGCACGGCGTTCCGTACCACGAGACTTCCTTGTTCCAGTCCTATCGCGAGGTCTATCTGGATTTGCGCGAGAATAGTTGGCTGGCGAGCGGAGGATCGGGCGGCAACGTAGTCACCGACCGCAGAACTTTGTAATTCAAGGCCTCGCTTCTCTCCCTGTTTTAGCCGCGCGATTTCCACATTTCCGAGATTTCCACATCAAAAATTATTTCCGGTGTGATTGACTCCCCGCGCCCTCCGCGTTACAACGCCTGTGCCAAAGCTTTCCAGTCATCTGAGTCTTAGCAGCACGCCAAGCGCAAGCTCGGCGAGCCTAGCAGGGCACGGACGATAGAGAACGGCTTCGACACAAGTTCGGAAGGGTACGGCATCACGGCGAAACCCTAGGTCTGGTCCTGTGGTGGGCCAATCGCGCTTCGCGCCAGGCAACCCCTGGCGTCGTAGCGCGCCGCAAAGCCACAGACTGCCTCAGCGAGATTCGCCGCGGTCAGGTTTCACCCGGTAAAACGGGAGAACGCCCGGCAACCGTTTCCTTTCACGACTAAAGAAAAGGGGCGAGTGATCGCCCCTTTTCTTTTTATGTCCTCGAATTTCTCCCGCCGCAGTACCCTCGCGCCCCTACACCCTGCGAATCAACAAAAGCGATTGGTCGTCAAACTGTGCCCCGTGCCGGGCAACGCTTTCCCGTAGCGAACTGTAAATTGCCGCCAGGGGTTCCCTGGCATGTTTCTGGAATTCTGCTTCTAGCCGCGCGAGCCCGAATTCCTCTCCCTGGGCATTGGTTGGTTCCAGGAATCCGTCGGTGTAGAGCGCGAAAACGTCGCCTGGCTCCGCCCGAATCTCCGAACTCGCGAAATCTCCGCCGGGGAGAATCCCCAAAGGCATGTTGGGACTTTCGATGGGCGTCACTTCCCCGCTTCGCGCGCAAAAATGCAGGATCGCGGGATGCCCGGCAAGTCCGGCTCGCAGGCCGTCACCATGCTTGGCGAGGAAGCAAAAGGTAACGAACATATCCGGCTTCTTCAGCGGAAACAGCACTTCGTTCAACCGCGCCAGCAGATCTTCAGCCCCGTCGCCCGAGTTCAAAAGCATGCGCGCGGCGCTCTTGGTCATGCCCATCACTACCCCCGGCGCCACTCCGTGGCCGGACACATCCGCCACATAAGCCACCCAGCGCTCTTCCGATCCGGCCAGGTCGATCAAGTCGCCGCCGACCGCGCCGCTCGCCGATGACCTCCCATAAAATTCGTACGGGCCGATCTTTGTATCAATCCCCGGCACCAGCACTCGGTGGATCTCTCTCGCCAGTTCCATCTCCGCGTGCACGCGAAAGTAGCGCTTGCCCTCTGTCGTGGTCACATAAACAAAGCACGCATACCCCAGGGCCACCGCCAGCATGATCGCGTAGCTATCGAAGGCCAGTCGCGCATGCATGTGGACCATCTCGGCGGCATCCATCTGTGCCGGCTCCCGCGCGGAAGGAACCGGACCGCTCAGCTCGCGCATCAGGAAAAAGTGGAGCGCAAATACCGGCACGAATAACTTCCAGAAATGCCGGGGAACCAGGAATCCCGCCACCACGTAGAAGACCGGAAATATCCCCGAGATCAGGATGGTTAGCGCAAATCGAAATGTCGGCGTGCGTCCCAGGTCCGGCGCGTCGCTGGCAAACGCCACGATGCTGAAGACGAAGAACACCCCCAGCAAAAAAAGAAACACCGACCGAGGAGACAGCCTCCTCCAAAATGAATCGCTTTCGCTCATAAAAAGCGCTCCATACTCACCTCACACTGCACGACCGGAGTTGCCTTTGACGGCGGATGGCGCGCTGGCACATCACACCACCTTCATCGACGACCTGAGTTGCCTTTGACGGTGGGTGGCGCACTGTCACCTCACACCACACTTCATCGACGACCGTGGTTGTCTTTGAGGGTGCCCCATCCTTTGCGTTTTTCCTTTCAGCAAAGGGTGGGAGTTTGGCGTCACCATCCCTCAAGCGTGCGAAAGCAATTCCGTCCGATACCTCGGAGCCGCCGCCCGAATCTTCGCAATCATCTCCGCCTGCGCCGCCCCCTCCAGCTTCGGCGGAGGCGTCGTGCGCCCCTCGACCCGCACTCCAATCTCCAGAAAGAATTCCTCCAGCCCAGCCGGTGAACAAAAGCACAGCAGCCTCACAGGTTGAGACGACGAATTATGAAACTGGTGCGGCGCATTCGCCGGAATGCCGATCGTCTCCCCCGCCCGCACGATTTGCTTAGCTCCGCGAAACGTCGCCTCGATCTCACCCTCCAGCACGGTAAAAGTTTCCTCGAAATCGTGACGATGCGGAGGCGGCCCGCCCCCCGGCGGCACATGCATATCGATCAAGCAATACCGCCCGGCCGTGTCCTTGCCCCCAAGCAGAATCGTGTAAGTATCCCCGACGACTCCAAGGTGGATCAGCTTCGCGTCTCCCTCAGGTCGCGCAACCACCAGTTCGCGCCGCACATCATCAGCCGGAATCCCCGCAGCGCCCCGCCCCGCCGCCTTCATTTCGTCCGCCATCCTCCGCTCCTTTCGCCGCGCGCTTTCGAATCACGTTGAATTATAGCTGTGCTGCCCGGTCATGGAAAAATTAGCCAGACCGCCCTTGCTTGTATATTTCCATGAGATGGCGGGACTCCCACTGCCTGACTTTCAGAAACTCAGCGCGCATCCGTCCGAGCTCGGGGTCGAGGTCAAGCCTCGCTTCGAAACAGTTGTAGCAAACCTCTTCCATAAGTGCGGATACCTGAAGCAAAGCATTGAAAAACCCCGCCAGCCGCCCCCCATTTGTTTCAAAATATTCAAATCCCCAACGCAAACTTGTCGCATGCAGCCGCAAAGACACTAGTTATCAGCACGAGTCTGAGGTTCGAGCAATAGTTTTACGCGAGTTCAAGAAACGAGAAACCAAGCGCCACCTGGGCGTCCGCTTATCGGTTGATATCGAACGATTGATCGCGGAAGTCATGGTCGGACCGCGGGAGAAAACATGGGTAGTGCGGCTGGTGGAGCGCGTTACGAAAAGATACGGACTTCTGCAACGGGTCATTCCATCGAACCGCCTCAAGCCTCGCCCGTAATGGGCAGGCGGGAAGTCAGCCGGCCGACAAGGTTCAGGTGAATCGTCCACACCCTCCACTCCCTTGCGCTCAACCCGCCGAATTCCTATGATGGACTCGTGCGAACATGGTTCAGCTTTGGGCAAGTCGAAGGCGGCAACGAGCCGCCGGGCAGGCACCACTCCGTCTCGTTTTGCGCGCAGCAGCCCATGCTGCGCAACGAATCACGAGTCACAAATCACGAGTCACAAGTCACGGATCAAGTCACGAATCAAGCCTCCCCAGCAGCCGCGAAATCCCCCATTTCTAATCGATACCGACTTCGAATAGAAACGTCCGTAACTTACACAAAACAAAGGATCGGCAAATTTCTAATCGATACTCAGAACGCCACTTTTTGGCACACAATTTCAGCTCATTCCAGCCGCGAATCGCGCCTCGCCGCTCGCCCGGTGCGCCCATGAAATCCCGAAAACTAGGCCGCACCGGCTTCGAAGCGAGCGAAATGGCCTATGGACTTTGGGGCATGAGCGGCTGGACCGGCTCCGACGACCGCGAATCGCTCGCCTCCCTGCAGCTCGCCGTGGATCTCGGCTGCACTTTCTTCGATTCCGCCTGGGCTTACGGCGAAGGCAAGAGCGACGCCCTGCTCGGCGAAATCCTCGCGCGAAATCATTCGCGCAATCGCGAAGGCAAACAGCTCTACGCCGCGTCCAAAATCCCGCCGATGAATGACAAATGGCCCGCCCTGCCCCAATACAAATACAGCGAAGTTTTTCCCGCGCAGCACGTTTTGAAATACGCGAAATTGATCCGCGAAAAGCTGCGCACCGATTCCATCGACGTGCTGCAATTTCACGTCTGGGACGATAGCTGGGCCAATGAACCCGAATTTCGCGAGACAATCGAAAAACTCAAAAGTGAAAAGTGGATTCGCGCGTTCGGTCTGAGCCTCAATCGCTGGGAGCCCGAGAACGGAATCCGGGCGCTGCGCACCGGCCTCGTTGACGCGGTGCAAGTCATCTACAACATCTTTGACCAGTCGCCGGAGGACAAGCTTTTCCCCGTCTGCAAGGAATTGAACGTCGGCGTGATCGCGCGCGTCCCCCTCGATGAAGGCAGCCTCGGCGGCAAAATGACGCTCGAAACAAAATTTCCCGCCGGCGACTGGCGCGCCTTGTATTTCGGCCCCGAAAATCTGCCCAATACCATCGCGCGCGTCGAAGCGCTGAAAAAGATTGTGCCTCCCGGGATGACCCTCCCGGAAATGTCGCTGCGTTTCATCCTCTCAAATCCGGTGGTCAGCACCACCATCGTGGGCATGCGTAAATCCGATCACGTAAAGCAAAATATCTCGGCGAGCGATGCAGGCCCGCTCGACGCGAGTCTGCTCCAAAAACTAAAACGCCATCGCTGGGACCGCCAGCCGCACCCCTGGTCCGACTGAGCCGCGCCGCCGCGCGTGATATGGAACTCAGCACGCTGCCGCCTGAGGAACCCACCGGCGGTATGGCATAATAATTAAAGGAGCTTGGGAGGCAACGAAAACAACGAATTCCTTCTCGCACCACAAAATGACGGCTCGAAAAAAAATCCGGAGAAAATTACTCGGCGCTCATCGCCGCCTGCGCGAGCTGCGCATGGTCGCCAAGGGCCTCGTCTCCACCAAGCATCCGCTGCTCGTGCACATCATCCCCACGCGCCGCTGCAATCTGGCCTGCACCTATTGCAATGAATTCGACGACTTCTCGAACCCGGTCCCCGCCGAGGATATGTTCCGCCGCATCGATCGCTTGGGCGCCATGGGCACCGCCATCGTCACCATCAGCGGCGGCGAACCTCTGCTGCATCCCGAGCTTGACGCCATCATCGCGCGCATCCGCAAGAACGGGATGATGGCCGGCCTCATCACCAACGGCTATCTTCTCGTCGCCGAGCGCATCGAGCGGCTGAACCGCGCCGGCCTCGAATATCTGCAAATCAGCATTGATAATGTGAAGCCGGACGACGTGTCCAAGAAAAGCCTGAAAGTGCTGGACCAAAAGCTCCAGCTCCTCGCCGACCTCGCCGAATTTCACGTGAACATCAATTCCGTGCTGGGCAGCGGCATCGTCAACCCGGAAGACGCGCTGGCCGTGGCGCACCGCGCCGTGGCCCTGGGCTTCACTTCCACCGTGGGCATCCTGCACGATCACAACGGCCAGCTCGAGCCACTCGGCCCGCGCGAGCAGGAAATCTTCGAGGAGATCATGACCCTCGGCAAGCGCTCCTTCACGCGCGTGAACCAGTTCCAGCACAACATCGCCCGCGGCAAGGAGAATAACTGGCGCTGCCGCGCGGGCTCGCGCTACCTCTACATCTGCGAGGACGGCCTGGTGCACTACTGTTCCCAGCAGCGCGGCTATCCCGGCGTCCCGCTCGAAAGCTACACCGACGAGCAGCGCCACCGCGAGTTTTTCACCAAGAAAGGCTGCGCCCCGCGCTGCACCGTTTCCTGCGTGCACCAAATCTCGGTGGTGGATTTCTGGCGCGCCCCACAAACCCTCGATTCCGGTTCCGCGGACCCAACCTCCGCCCCCAACGCCCTGGTTCAACTTACCGGGTCCACCCACCGCGAGTAGCGCTCCATTCGTCCCTCTTATGATTTAGACAATTCGAATAGCACCGGTTAAAGATTTTTATTGCAAAGAGTTAGGCCTGGGAGTAGAAGTCGCTCATCCACCATCAGGATGAATGCTCCGTTGGGGAACGGAGCGGGTTCACTTGTGCCGCGCGCCCCGCGTTCGAATGCGCCAGCCGGCGGCCGAGTGCAGGCAAAAATTACGGAGGGTGTAGCGATGCCACGGCGTAACTTGGTCTGCTTTGCCTTGCTGCTGGGCGTGCTGATTCTGGGGATGTCCGGCGCGAGTTGGGCGCAGGTCAACACGGTGAACTTATCCGGAACCGTGCTCGATCCGCAGAGCCTGGCGGTGAAGGGCGCTAAAGTCACGATCAAGAACCCGGACACCGGATTCGAGCGCACCGCGTTCAGCAACGACAACGGGCGCTACGAACTCGTCGGGCTGCCGCCGGGAAAATACGCACTCACCGTCGAAGCGCAGGGTTTTGCCACGCTCACGGATACGTCTTTCACACTCGCGCTCGGCACCATTCCGGAATACAACCCGCAACTGCAATTGAAGACGGTGGGCGAAACGGTCAGCGTTTCGGCGGCTCCCGATCTCGTGGATACGGCGAAGACGGATGTGTCCACCACGGTTTCCCAGCTTCAAATTGATAATTTGCCGATCAATGGCCGCAATTACATCAATTTCACTCTGCTGAATTCGCAGGCGGCGCGTGACGACACGCCCAAGATCGGCCCGGCGCCCACCAGCGGACTCAACTTCGGCGGGCAGCGCGCGCGCTCAAACGAAGTTTCGGTGGACGGCGCGGACGCGGTGGACAACACCACGAACGGAGTGCGCGCGACCGTTTCGCAGGAAGCGGTGCAGGAATTTCAGGTGATCACGAGCAACTACATGCCGGAGTACGGCCGGGCGATGGGCGGTGTGGTCAACATCGTGACGAAATCGGGGACCAATCAAATTCACGGCGACGCTTTCGGGTATTTGCGGGACACCGCCATTCAGGCGCAGAACCCATTCTCGGTGGAAGCCGTTTTCGATCCCACCACGCAGACCTTCGGGACCGTTCCGGTAAAGCAGTCCTACACGCGCGTGCAGGCCGGGGCCACCATCGGCGGGCCCATTCAAAAGGACAAAACTTTCTATTTCTTCAGCTATGAAATTACCCGGCGCCAGGAGACGGGATTTTCGAGCATCGGGCAAGGCGATTTCGGCCTGGATCCGACCGCGGTGCCTTCGGATATCGCTCCGTTCCTCCCGCCGGGAGTTCCAACCACAGGCTATTTGACCCCGCAAGAAATCAGCTTTGTGGCTAACACGGGCAACACCATTCCGGACCGGGTGACGGAGTACTCCGTCGGCGTCGCTTCGTCGGCGGTCGCGCTTTTCGGCAACACACCGGGTTTTCCGGCCAATTTCTTCCCGCCGGCGCCCCTCGATTCCGGCGCCCCGTTGCCCACATCCTTCCAGGGATTGGCCGCGGTGGTGGGTAATTTCCCGACCTCGGATAAAACGAGCATCTATTCCCTAAAGCTCGATCACATTTGGAATTCGAGGAACACCTCGTTTATCCGCGCGGACGTTTCGCCCTCTACCATTACCGGCATCGAAGTGAATTCGCAGACCGAGAACTTCGGCCAAAACGCGGGCAACCGCACTTCCTTCAATCAGTCTCGAGACTTTGCTATCGTGGGCCAACACACCACGTCTATTAGCAGCAATCTCTTCAACGAGGCGCGCTTCCAATTCGCACGCCTGGGCCTGCACTACGGCTATTCGGATTTGCCGGGGGGCAGCGACCCAGCCGTGGATATCACAGGCGTGGCTTTCTTCGGGCGCGAGCCGTTTTCGACCGTGGACCGCACCGAAAAGCGATACGAATGGACCGACGACCTCACCTGGACCAAGGGCAGGCACACATTCAAGTTCGGCGGCGATGTGAATCTGGTGCAACTGGGAAGCACGAAGTCGCAGATTTTCACGCTGAACTATGGCGGCGTATATGACTTCGCGGCGTTGTCCGCTTCCACTTTCGGAGTCGCTTCGCCTAGCGCCCCAGGCTTTTCGGCGGTGCAAGCTTACGGGCTGGGCATCCCAGAGGATTTCTATCAAGGCATCGGCAAGACTCACACCACCTTCAACAACAAGACGCTGGGTGTCTTCGTGCAGGATAGCTGGAAGCTGAACCGCCGGCTGACGGTGAATTACGGCGTGCGTTACGACATCGAATGGCTGCCGACTTTCCCTCCCACCACGGCCGTCAACGGGGTCGCGGAAAAAGCATTTGGCGTGGTCGAGGGCATACCGACCGATTCCAACAACGTGGCGCCCCGAATCGGAATCGCCTGGGATCCTTGGGGGAACGGAAAGACGGTGATCCGCGCGGGCTATGGGTTCTTCTACGATCACCCGGCGCTGGCGCTCGCCTTCCTGTCCACGACCTTTGATGGCGCGGCCTCGAGCTTGCTGGAGACGGAAGGTGGTACGCCTTGCGCGCTCACCGCGGGCGGCTGCGACATTGATAATCCGGCGAATTTCACGGCCTTGAACGCCACCAATATATTCCAGGGCACGCTGACAGGCGCGATCACGGGCTGTTCAACCACGACCCCGCAGATGTGTTTCCAGCCCAACCAGCAAAGGTTCAGCACCACGTACACGAATTCCCTCTTCAACAATCAAAATTATCTGCCCGGGCCCTCGTATCCTGCGGGTTTCCCCTTGCCGCTGCTGCCGTACACCATTCCGGTCACCAGGAATTTCCAATATGCCCTGGCGCAACAGGCCAATCTCACCATCGAGCGCGAGATCACCAAGGATTGGAAAATCAGCGCGGGATATAATTACACCCACGGGACGCACCTGGACCGCACCATCAATCTGAACGTCACGAATCCCAAGTTGCTGGTGGCCAACGCCAGCGTGGCGGAGACGCTCGGCGTGGCGCCCGCGGGAACCAATCCTTTGACCGTGTCCGCTCCCAGCGATCCCACCGGCAGCTGCGTGAATTCCGGGCCGGGAAGCTATTTCGTGATTGCTACAGGCATTTTGTCGGAGGGCTTCGGTGCGGCGGGCTGCGCGGGAGGCCCCATCGGCTTCATAAGCTCGCCGGCGGTGTTCAATTTCTTCCGGCCTTCGGGGCCGAATCCGTCTTTCGCCGGTCTCGTCCCCGGCGGCTACGCCACGCTCGTGGCGCTCGCGGGGACTGCGGGATACCCGACGGGTTTTTCCGGCGTGCAAGTTCCGTGGAGCGACGTGAACCCGCAAACCTCCACGGGCAATTCGCTCTACAACGCGTTTACCCTGACGGTGACCAAGCGCTTCACCCGCGGATTCCAGATGCTTTCGAGCTGGACCTATTCGCACACCATCGACGATTCCACCGATCTTTCCACGCTCTTGAATCCGCAGGACAACAACAACCCCAATGGCGACCGCGGCAACTCGGATTTCGATCAGCGGCACCGCTGGATCACCAGCGCGGTATTCCAGAGCCCGTATCACACGCACGATCAGGGCGTGTGGAAGAAGATTCTGGGGGATTTCACCGTCGCTCCGGTAATCGAAGTGGCTTCCGGGCGGCCCTTTAACGTGCTGATCGGCACGGACACGAACCTGGATTTCGGCACGGCCACGAATCGTCCGGATGCCTTCCCCGCCGGAAAAGTTCCGGCCGGCCTGCCCGTGCTGAACTCGCCCTATATCAAAGGCGTGGACTTCACCATTCCGACCGTTTGCCTGGGCCCTGATAATCAACCCTTCGGGCCCTATCCTCCGAGCGTGGCTTCGCCGCCGTATGGCTGCGTGGGAAATCAACAGCGAAACTCGTTCACGCGGCCGGGCTTCTTTCAGATCGATCTGCGTATCGCGCGGACCATTCCCATCACGGAGCGCGTGAATCTGCAGATTATCGCCGACGGGTTCAACATGCTGAACCGCCTGAATGTGAGCGACGTGAACCCGCTGTGCGATCCGATCGGCGGCATATGCACGGCGGGGACACCGACGGCAGCCTTCGATCCGCGGACATTCCAGTTCGCGCTGAAGGTAACCTTCTAGGACGCCTTGGGAGCCGCCGGATGACGGCTGCTGCATTCCTGTCCCGCCGGGCCGTTTTCCTTCCGCCCGGGAGGAAACGCCTTTTCTCCGCAGGGTCTTCGCGCTACAGTCTCTAGAAGAATATCGCGGCAATAATATATTGAAGAGGGAAATCGAATGAGCGGGGCCGTGTGGCTTATTGCCGGCGTTGCGGCAATCGTGGCGATTGCAATCGTGGTGTGGTCGGCGAGCCGTCGCTCGGGTGAACAGCTCCATGCCGTGCGGCAGGAGATGCAGAATTCGCTCGCGTCGCAGGGACAAGCCGTCACCGCGCAGATCAACAATCTGATGCAGTCGATGACCACGCAGCTGGGCCAGGTGCGCCAGGAACTCCACAGCGGCGTGGCTTCTTCGGGGAAACTGGCGAGCGACGC
>Ga0302225_10001733_pt1 | contig 13608 bp, 9 predicted proteins | sample II_Palsa_E3_2_FD_193515 | JGI IMG/M metagenome (GOLD analysis project Ga0302225, IMG submission 193515) | Peat permafrost microbial communities from Stordalen Mire near Abisko, Sweden - II_Palsa_E3_2 | ecosystem: Environmental > Terrestrial > Soil > Palsa > Peat permafrost | place: Sweden...
AATCGACCTATCCAAAGTCGCTCGCATTACTGCTCGCCAGGGCGGCGCAGAAAAACGGTGGCGCGATTGCTTGGAGTGATCCGGAGCGCGAGCTTCACCTGCCCGCCTTGTCGGCCGCAGGAATCAACCTTCGGAATTTGGTCCTGCTGCGCTGCGCGAATCGCGCGGACCAGCTTTGGGCGCTGGCCGAGTGCTTGCGCTGTCGTGGGGTCGGCGCGACCGTCGCGTTCATTCAACGTCTGAGCCAGATCGAGGCGCGGCGGCTGCAACTCGCCGCCGAGCGCGGGGGCGGCGTGGGCCTTTTCATGCGGCCCTATGCGCCGCGGATAAGCAACTATTACGCGGCCGCCACGCGATGGCTTATCCAGCCCGCGCCCGGCAGCGACCAAGTGCAACGATGGAGTCTGGAACTTCTTCACGGTCATGGAGGACAGGTCGGAAAAGTCCTTCTACTGGAGGTGGACCGTGAGACACGTGCTTTGCGCATATCTGCGCCACTGGCCGATCGACCGGCTGCGCCGGCGACGGCCCGAGCTACGGCGTAAGCCGCTGGTTTTGACTGAAACCAGCGGCAATCGGCAGACCATCGTTCACGTTAGCCCGGAAACACCGGCCGACATTTATCCGGGAATGGCGTTGGCCGCGGCAAGAGCGCGTCACACGGAAGTGCTGGATCTTCCGGCGACGCCGGCCGCGGACCTGTGCGCCCTCGAAGCGATGGGACACTGGCTGATGCGATTCAGCCCAAGCGTGTGCGTCTATCCCCCGTCATCCCTTTTTCTCGACGCGACAGGTCTGAAGCGCCTGTACGGCGGACTTGAGAACTTTCGCCGTCAAGTTGCCCAGGCGCTCGCTTCGCTGCGCGTGACTGCCGCAGTGACGATCGCGCCGACGCCGGGTGCGGCGTGGGCGCTGGCCGCCTTTGGCAAGAACGGATCGCACATCGTCACAAATGAACAGGTACTTCCCGCGCTGTCGCCGCTTCCGCCAGAGGTGTTGCGGCTGGACAGCAAGACCGTTGGCGTCTTATCCGCTTTGGGCGTGCGGACGATTGGCTCGCTACTTCAACTTCCACGCAACGACCTCGCTGTTCGCTTCGGACCAGCGATCCTGATGCGGATCGATCAGGCGACAGGCGCTGCGCATGAGCCGCTAACATACTTGGTCCATCGCTCGCCCATCCGGGCGATGCTCGAATTTGAAGGCGCTATTGAATCGCTCGACGCGATTCATTTCGCGGTACAGGAGCTTGCGAGGCAAATCGCCGCGCAGCTTGCAGGGCGTGGTCAGGGAGCGCGGGAGCTACGCCTGACGTTCCGCCAGCCGTATGCCTCGCCTGTCGAAAAAGTTATCCGGCTGGTGCGCCCGTGTCGCAACGAATCAGCACTGGTGAAGCTGATTTGCTGCGCGATTGAAAATCTGGAAGCGAGCGAGGGATTTGTCGCCGCGACGTTGGCCGTCATTGCGGCGGAACGGTTGGGCGACGAGCAGGCCGCGTTGATCGGAGGCGAGGAGGAACGCGACGCCGCCGAACTGGATCATTTGGTGGAGCGGTTGCGCGCGCGGCTGGATCGCGGCGTCGAATGGGGAGAATTGCTCGAATCCAATCTCCCTGAAAACGCCAGTCGATGCCGGGACACTGTCGCGAAGCCGGATGCTCCCAGCGCGCGGGGCGCGGTTGATCTTCTGCGCCCGCTCCGCCTGCTGCGTCAGCCGCGTTCCATCAAAGTCATGGTCCGACCCTCGGAAAGCCGCGATGGCGAACCTGTATCGTTCACCGATTGCGGTGAAGTCCATCGGCTCGACCACATCCGGGGACCGGAGCGAATCACGGGCCAATGGTGGAACGGCCGGTGGAAGACGCGCGACTACTTCGACGTTCTGGATGCTGCCGGTGATCGGTATTGGATCTTCCGTGTCCCGCAATCGGGATGGTGGTTTTTGCATGGGATATTCGAGTGATGGCGGAAATTGTTTATGCCCGAAGCTGCCAATCCCAAACATCGTCCCCTCGTTCCGCCGCCAACTTCGGCGCGTGGCACATCGTCCTATTCCTATGCGGAATTGGACGTCACAACAAACTTTTCATTCCTGCGCGGCGCGTCGCATCCCGATGAATTGGTCTATCGCGCGGCCGAGCTTGGATATACCGCCATTGCCGTCACAGATATAAACAGCGTTGCCGGCATCGTTCGCGCGCACCAGGCCGCGAAGGAAGCGGGGATCAAACTTTGTGTCGGAGCGCGTCTACGCTTCGTCGATGCGCCCGATGTTCTGGTGTGGGTCGAGAATCGCGCTGGCTACGCCAGCGTGTGCCGTCTGCTGACCACGGGAAAACGCCGGGCTGAAAAAGGTTCCTGCATTCTCTATCTTCAAGATTTGCTTTCGGTGCCAACGGGTCTTTTAGCGGCGCTGGTTTGCCGGTCCATTGATCCACAAATCGGCGAACCCGATCCAGCCGCGATCGACACCGCGGCAGCGGCATTGAGGGATGCCTTCGGTCGAGGATTGTCCATCGCGGCGTCGCGCGTCTTTGGACCCTTGGACCGAATGATGCTGCACCACGCCGAATCCGTCAGCCGTACTTACGGCGTTCCGATGCTTGCCACCAATCAGGTCCACTATCACGATGAGCACCGGCAAACGCTCCAGGATGTGCTCACTTGCGTTCGCCACGGCTGTACGATTCAGGACGCGGGATTTCGTCTCTTCCCCAACGGTGAACGGTTCATCAAGCCGCCGGAAGACATGCACCACTTGTTCGGCGACCTTCCGGCCGCGCTGCGAAGAACGGTCGAGATCGCGGAACGCTGCGCGTTCTCGCTTGATGAGCTGCGCTACGAATACCCTGATGAAATCGTGCCGACGGGCAAAACACCGGCATCGTATTTGGCGGAACTGGCCTGGGTCGGCGCCGCCGGTCGCTATCCGCAGGGCATTCCTGAAAAAGTTCGCCGGCAGATCGTCCATGAATTGACGCTGATCGAAGAATTGAAGATCGAGCCGTACTTCCTCACGGTTTTCGATCTGGTTCGCTTCGCCCGCTCGCGCGGGATTCTTTGTCAGGGGCGCGGCTCCGCCGCGAATTCCGCCGTCTGCTATTGCCTGGGCGTCACCTCCGTTGATCCCAACCGGATTGACGTGCTCTTTGAGCGATTCGTCAGTGCCGCCCGCGACGAGCCACCCGACATCGACGTTGACTTTGAGCATGAACGCCGCGAGGAAGTGATCCAATATCTCTATGAGAAATACGGTCGTGAGCGTGCGGGCATGACGGCGGAAGTCATCAGCTATCGCGGTCGATCCGCCGTGAGGGACGTAGGTAAGGCAATGGGATTGGGCCTTGACGCGGTGGATGCGCTGGCGAAGCGACTTGAAGGCTGGTCCAGCGGCGCGCCGCTGGATGAACAGGTTCGAGAAGCGGGATTGGACCCCACCGACCGTACCGTGCGGCTGGTGGTTGCGCTCACGCGCGAGCTACTCGGATTCCCGAGGCATTTGTCGCAGCACGTCGGCGGAATGGTTATGACGCGCGGGCCGTTGTGCGAGTTGGTTCCCATCGAAAACGCCAGCATGGCGGATCGCACAGTGATCGAGTGGGACAAGGACGACATCGACGCCATCGGCATTCTCAAAGTGGACGTGCTGGCGCTGGGGATGCTTACGGCGCTGGCGAAGGGGATGAAGCTCATCAACGACACGCATCCGACGCAGCCGCCGATTGAACTTCACACGATTCCGCCCGAGGATCCCGGCGTGTACGTGATGGTCAGCGACGCCGACACCATCGGTGTCTTTCAGATCGAATCGCGGGCGCAGATGTCGATGTTGCCGCGACTGCGCCCTAACAAGTTTTATGACTTGGTGATTGAGGTCGCGATTGTCAGGCCCGGCCCGATCCAGGGCGATATGGTGCATCCCTATCTGCGCCGCCGCGACGGGATTGAGCCGGTGAGTTTTCCCAAGCCAGAGTTGGAGGCGGTGCTTGGCAAGACGTTGGGCGTTCCGCTGTTTCAGGAACAGGCGATGAAAATGGCGATGGTCGCGGCGGGATTCACCGCCGGAGAAGCCGACCAGTTGCGCCGCGCAATGGCCGCATGGCGGCACGCGGGCAGCATCGAAAAGTTTCAGCAGAAGATGATTGATGGAATGCTGGCCAACGGATACGACCGCGATTTCGCCGAGCGCTGTTTCAACCAGATCAAGGGTTTTGGTGAGTACGGCTTTCCCGAAAGCCATGCTGCATCATTCGCGCTGCTTGTTTATGCCAGCGCGTGGATCAAACGGTATCACCCAGCGGCCTTCTGCTGCGCGCTGCTCAACAGCCAGCCGATGGGATTTTATGCGCCAGCGCAGATCGTGCGAGACGCGCGAGAACATGGCGTGGAAGTACGAGCGATCGAGGTGAATCGGAGCGATTGGGATTGCACTTTGGAGAGTGCCACCCATTCGGCGGCGTCCGTGCCCACGGCGGACAAGCGGACTTGGGGAATCGGTGGTCCAGCCGTGCGGCTTGGCTTACGCATGATAAAGGGATTGCAAGCAGCCCACGCGCAACAAATTGTCGAGCGCCGGCACCAGCACGGCCCGTTTCGCTCAATCGACGATTTCCATGCGGCGACTGAGCTTCCGGTTTCCGCCGTTGCAAAACTATCTGAGGCCGACGCCTTCGCGTCCCTGCCCAAGTCGCGCCGGGTCGCATTGTGGGAAACGCTGGCGCTGCCAGAGGAGCGAAGCCCGCTGGCGATGCCGCCAGGCGAAAGTGCCGCGCCCGCTCTTTCGCCGATGACGGTGGGCCAGGAGATTCATGCCGACTACGGAACGACCGGCCTATCGCTCAAAGGACATCCGGTTCAGCTCATCCGAACGGAATTGACTCGCCGCAAGGTGATTCCCGCCGCCGAGGTGTGGAATCGCCCGCATGGAAGGTGGGTGAGCGTGGCCGGCGTCGTCATTATTCGCCAGCGCCCCGGCACCGCCAAAGGAATCGTGTTTGAAACGCTGGAGGATGAGACGGGCATTGTGAATTTGATTATCCGACCCGACGTTTACGACCGTTGCCGGAATGCCGCAAGGAGTGCTTCCGTGCTTCAGGCCGATGGTTATGTCGAACGCCAGGGCCAAGTGCAGCACGTCATGGCCGTGCGATTGCAGGACCTTACTGAGTTGGTTTCCAACTGCTCCTTGCGCTCTAGGGATTTTCATTGAGCGCTCGCCCAAGTTCCGTTAACACCGGGCACGCGGATAACACTCAAGATTACGGTCATCGGCCCACCACCAAACGCGGTAAAATGGCTTATCATTTTTCGCATCGCGAGGAAACGACGCATTGAGGTGTAACACGATTCTTTGTGCCTCATCAACAGTAGGCACCGAGCCACGCGCAAGCGCGCCGAACACAATACCCGCCGCCGTATCCAATTCCAGGCGATGCGATTTCCGAACGGGACCAAAAAACAACGCTGGATTGCTGCCAATTTTACTCGTAAGCCTCGCTGGCGCGGTAGGAGAAGCACCCCAGCAGACATCCGAAAGAATGACAACGCCCGGCGCGCACGCACCGCGGAGCGTTGCGAATGCTGGCGCCCATTCAACAATCTCGAATTCATCCGAAGCAGAAGCGTAATGCGCAGCGGACATCGCCGACGTGCCCACATCGGCAGGTGTTTTTGGAGGAACGCCATGTAGTGATAGCCACAATACTTTTGGGTCTTCGTTCGGCTTCGCCCGCGACCAACTGAGGAATTCCTCAATGGCTACCTCCACGTCTCGGCGAGAACCACATGCCATATGTCGGTCAACGGTATCGCCTGATTGACTTCGCTGACTGAGATAGGTCCGCACCATCATGTACACATTCTCGATGGAATCACCGCCCAAGATGCTGGATGGCACCGATTCGACGGGAAAAACGTGGACCGGCATCGTCAACACTCCTCATGGCATGGCCAATACTTCGACTTTGACTGCGATCATAATAGATAGTGTCGCTCAATGGACGCTGCGCTCCCATGATTTATATTAGCCGCACGCCGTGGCACGGTCGCAACTCGACCGATCTACGATGTTGACCGTTACATCCTGCTGCCACCGCTGCAAAACGTCGATCCGGTGGCCAACCAGTCGGCGAACTGCCAACCGTCAGCAATCTGCCGACCGCGCGAGCTTCCGTGCTAGCCTTTGCACGATATCGCGCGGATTCCAGCACATGACATAGAGCGACCGCCCTCGATTCGTTCACCCAGGCGGCAAACCGCCGATTCGCCCCTACGCCGGGCATGAGTGGATTCCCACCTTTCGCCAACACTCCGCCGGTTCTCCGCTACGCTCTGGTCGCTCCTATGCGACGCTCACGCCACGCCGATCGCCCGATTGCATCGCCGCTGCGCGGTCCACGATCCGCGTGTCATTCACTGTCGCTTTGGCCTTTGGCCCGTTGCTTCCGGCGCTCCCCTGCGCCCCGGCGGCCAGCTCCTTCAAGGGTTCGTTTGTCCGTCAATCGCCTTGCGAACGGAACAACCAAACCCTTTTTAAGAGAGGAGCTTTTTATGGCGAAGCAGAAATCCACCAACAAGCCCGTCGAGGAAGTTCGGATCGGCAGCGTCAAAGCCGCCATCTGGAAGAACGAAACCGAAGGCGGGCCGCGTTTCAACGTCACGTTCCAGCGGATCTACCGCGATGAGGAGAAAGGCTGGCGGAGCACCGACGGCTTCGGCCGCGATGATTTGCTGGTGCTGGCGAAAGTCGCCGACCAGGCCCACGGCCGGATCGTCGCACTCAGTCAGCAGCGGCCACGGGAAGCATCGAAATAGCGGTCAACATCGCAGGTCCGGTCGGGCATCCGTTCCCCGGCCGGACCTCGTTTATGCGCTGAAGTTTGTGGCCGCAATGCTATCATCACTGAGCAATGTGCGCTCGCTACCGTTTGAAACTTTCGCTCCGATACATCGCCGAGTTACTCGGTCTGAGTGTGACCGAGCTATTCGAGGAGTTTTCGGAACGGCCACGGCTTAACATCTCGATCTCGCAACGAGTGCCCATTGTGACGCTCGATAACGGCCAGCGAAAGTTTGCATCAACTGAATGGGGATTCCTCGCACCGTGGGACAAGTCAAAACGGATTTTCAATGCCGCGGGTGAAACCGTGGCGGTCAAGCCTACGTTCCGCGAATCCTTCAAAGCCCGCCGATGCTTGATTCCCGCCGATGGTTTTTATGAGTGGCCGAACAAACAGCCGACTCTCATTCACTTCGCCGATGATCGGCTCTTTTGCTTTGCCGGGCTTTGGTCGGGTAACGCGATGACGATGATTACCTGCGCGCCGAACGATTTCATGCGGCCCATCCATCATCGAATGCCGGCGATCCTGCGCGACGAGGATTGCGCGGCGTGGCTTGATCCACAATCTCACAGCACCGAGTTGCAATCTCTAATTGCCACGAGAAATTGGGACGGAATGCAAACAGATGCAATTCCAAAGCTGGCGTCGGATCGCCGACCGTCAGAGGAACCTTGATCGCCAAACTATAATTCACACTGTTGTTAGCCCGGACGAGTCGCAGAAAAAGGACTGCTTCGGAGTCACGCGCTCGTTTTCTCAATGCCGAAAATCTGTCGGCACCCAGGATAGTTGGGACAGCCCCAAAAAGGTTTGCCCGCGTGAGGCCCGCGCTGAGCAGTGCGCCGCTGCATTGGAACACGACATCGCGGGCAGAGCGGGATGTCGCTCGATGGCTGCGGAGCGGTGAAGGCGTCAACGGCTGGCGCGAGCGGATTTGTCGCACCGAGCATTGACAACAGTTCGTCACCGTCGATCAACCGGATTGGCTTGCCCGCGGCGAATGTTCGCGCTTCGGCGGTATAACGCCCGCACGTCACAAAAACTCCTTCGCAGCGGCTTTGATGCGCGGCCATCGCGCCGAAGAATTCGCGCACTTCCGCAACGCCAACCTTCCAGTTTGTATAGCGCTTGCACTGCACCAGGTGCGCGATCGAGCCGTCACCATTGCGTCGCAGGATCAAATCCACTCCGCCGTCGCCGACTCCACCGATTTCGTCCACGCGATAGCCCTGACGGCGGAACAGATCGGCGATTGTTTGTTCAAAGCCGCTGGGGCTGAGTTGTCGAAGGTCTTCAATCGAGCGTTGAGAGTCGAGAAGCCGGGACCGGTGATGAATGTTCAACTTCTGCCCGACGAATCCAAAGAGCGACGCCAGAGTGCAAATCACAGCCAAGGCCCAGAAAAACAAGGCGAATACGCGGCCGAAACCCATCATGATTTTGGGGTTTACCCATTGGAAGTAGACCCCGCCGCCAGCAAACATTATCGCCAATACAAAACCAACGACCGGCATTGCCGCAGCAATTTCAATCACGTCCTCGATGATCCCTTGGTTTCTCCGTCCCACGCTGAAATCCCTTTGAATTTTGATTTCCCCGCAGTGTACCGTTGCACCCAACTCCGAACCATGCGCGCAAGTGGGTTCATTTTCCATATTCCATTCCATGCGGATGCAGAGAAGAGGACCTCCAAGGCCGGTCCTCTCCTCCGCACCTCCTCTCCTTGGCACTAAATCCGGTGTGTGTCGCTTTCGACAACGATAAACCGGGTACCGTTCACCGGCCGGGCCATTGCCTTTAGAGCGATGGTTTTACCGCGTAGACTTTAATACTGGCGGCGTTCAAGCGGCGATGTGAAACAGGGCTCCCACGCCCGCCGTCACGGCCATCGCGAGCGCACCCCAGAACGCCACGCGTATCGCCCCTATCCACGCCGGAGCGCCCCCGACCTTCGCCGCAATTGCGCCCAGCACGGTGAGCTCGCAAAGCGTTGCCACGAAAACGCCAGGAATCGCGTGTGCCACCGGAAATAAACAAATCACCAAGAGCGGCACGGTAGCGCCCATCGTAAAGCTTGCCGCCGAAGCCAATGCCGCCTGAACCGGATGGGCAGCCATTGCCTCGGTGATTCCCAGTTCATCGCGGGCGTGTGCGCCCAAGGCATCCCGCTCCATCAATTGAACTGCAACTTGAGCAGCGAGATCGGGCGTAAGCCCGCGCGCGACATAAATGTCTGCCAGCTCTTTCCGTTCCAGTTCCACGTCATCGGACAGTTCACGCCGTTCGACCGCCAAATCCGCCTTTTCCGTGTCGGCCTGGGAACTGACTGAGACGTATTCTCCCGCCGCCATCGCCATCGCCCCGGCGGCCAGACCCGCAAGGCCAGCGACGAGAACGCTCTGGCCGGAGGCTTTGGCGGCCGCAACGCCCACGACTAGGCTCGCGGTCGAAATTGCTCCATCGTTCGCTCCCAAAACAGCGGCACGCAACCAACCGACATGCTGACTTTTGTGACGCTCGCGATGGGGGTTTGTCAGTTTTGTACTTTCCATAGCGCAACTGTCCTTTGACCGTTCTGGTGAACCTCACAGTGCTCTGTCACGATCACCGTCGCCGTAGCGCGAACTTTTCCTCGCAGTTTACTTATCCGGCTGGCTGCATTATTGCCTGCTCCCGTCCGATCGGCACCAGTTCGTCAAGTTCCATTCGTTCTGACGGCTGAGCGACGCCGTTTTCGCTAAGTATGATCTAATTCACTCGCCGCGCCCCTTGCCTGCGGGCATTCTTTTTCCTGCCGATTTTGTTATTTCCGCGCAGTTATTATAGCGAACCATTCGACCGATAAGACAAGGTGGTGGTTCACACGAAGAGGCAATCTCCGCATCGCTCCCTTCCAACAGGCCTCTTGATCTTGGAGAAAATCCAATGGCCGAGAATGAATTGTATTTATCCGTTTTGAACCAGGCTTCAGACGCAATTCTGATCACCGATGCGGACTTAAAATCGCCAGGGCCACGCATTCTTTTTGCGAACGCATCTTTCTGCCGGCTCACGGGTTACTCGGCCGAGGAATTGATCGGTCAGTCCCCCCGTTTGTTGCAGGGCCCGCTTACGGCACGGCCGGTGCTGGACGAGTTGCTGAAAAACTCGTGGGAAGGCCGACCCTTTCGCGGAACCGTTACCAATTATCGGAAGGATGGGGTACCGTTCGAGATGGAGTGGCATATTTCCCCGATACGCGCCGCCGATGGAACCGTGAGCCAATACCTGTCGATTCAACGGGACGTGACGGCCATCAAGCAGTTCCAGCAAAGCACTGATGCATACGTTGAGCAGTTGCTCGACCAGCAGAGGCAGGCCTCAGCGCGAAAGGTGGAGCTGGAAAAGACGAATACTGAACTCCAGGCACTGGCGACGACCGATGGTCTGACGGGAGTGTTTAACCATCGGCACTTTGACGAACAACTCGAGAAGATCAGCGCCGATGCCAAGGCGGTTTCTCTCCTGATGATCGACGTCGATCACTTCAAATTGTTTAACGACACCTTCGGCCACCCTGCCGGTGACCGAGTCCTTCAGAAAGTGGCGGACGCGCTCCGCGCCGTCGCGAGAAAATCAGACATCGTTGTGCGGTACGGCGGCGAGGAGTTTGCCGTGCTGATGTCGGACAGCGAGGCCGATCCGGCACTCGCTCTGGCCGAGCGCATACGACAACGCGTAGAGTCGATTATTATCCCCGAAGGTACCATCTCCGTGAGTTTGGGGGTGAGCACGATCATCGGTGGCGACGGAGTCGGACGCGTGCTTCTGGAACAGGCGGACATGTCGCTTTACGCCGCGAAAGCCGCGGGACGAAATCGCGTCATGCACCATCGGCAACTCCAAGCCAGCCTCGCCGTTCCGTCGACCGCTTCCGACTGCAAGACACAGTGCGCGCCCTCGACGGCGGGATGTCTGCGGTGCGAATCCGTGCCTTCGACCCCAGGAAGTGCTTCCTCCGTTTTATTGCTCGGTCCACAAGACGCGGATGCAAGTAACACGCTACGGCAAATGCTCGGCGCCAGTGGTTTAGAATTTTCAACGACTGGCCCGCTGTTCATCGTGCACAATGTAAGAGACCGGCTGGGCGAGATCGAAACGCTGTTCAAAACCCGCCTCTCCCCCATTACGCAGGCGAGTGTGTCCGCTTCGTACGTACCGGGCGGGCTGGCAAACTCCGATCAGATCATCAACTCGCTATTGGTTGCCAGGCCTTTGTCCGAGCTGCTGCATCATCTTGAACATGAGTGGATTCGCGAGGCATTGAGCGACGGATGGCTTTTTAGCATGTTCCAACCAATCATCCACGCCCGGACCGGAGAATTGTTTGCTCAGGAGGCGTTGCTTCGGGCTCGCAATCCCAGGACGCAGAAGATCCTCGGCGCCGGCCAGATCATCAATGCCTGCGAAAAACTCAAACTGCAACACCAGCTCGACCAGCGCGCTCGACAGACCGCCATCCTCGGCGCCAGCGAACATGTTTCGAGCAGCGCAAAGGTCTTCATCAACTTTCTTCCCAATACCATCTACGATCCGGCCATCTGCCTGCGGACCACCATGGAGGCCGCTGAGCGGTGCAATTTGCCGATGTCGCGATTGGTTTTCGAGGTGGTGGAGACCGAGAAGATTCCGGACATGGATCACCTTCGCCAGATTCTCGACTACTATCGCACGCGCGGCGTTGGCACGGCAATTGACGATATGGGCGCCGGCTTTAGCGGCGTGGACTACATCACTTCGCTGAAGCCTGACTTTGTGAAACTGGATCGAGAGTTGGTTCTAGCGGCCGAGGCGAGTTCCGAGGGCCGCATGCAGGTGGACCGGATCATCTCAGCGTCACATCAGCATGGCGCTTTGGTCATTGCTGAAGGAATTGAAACTGAAGCGCAAATGAAACTGTGCGTTGACGCTGGTGTGAACTTCCTGCAGGGGTTTCTGTTCGCCAAGCCCGCCTGTCCGCCGCAGGCGGTGAATTTTCCCGCGGCGCTCAAACGAGTTGCATAGGATCACGCACGCTTGACAGGCGATAGCATCGGCATCTCTCAATTCGCATCGGCGGCCGTTTGGGCACTCGGTGGCGGGAACCGCTACTTCGTTGCAAACTGGTTTTGGTGTCGCGTGGGAACATGGATCGGCTGATGGGCAGGCCACCATCATCGGCGGACGAAATCAATACTTCCGAGAAAAACTGCGAATCCAATTACCTGATCCGACAAATGATATCGTCTGAGTCCCCCTTCGAGCCGATCAGGATTGGATGGAATCACACGCGCTGCCCATTATCTTCATCACCGGCGCAACCGGATACATCGGCGGTCGGCTTGCGCCGCGTCTGCTCGAACATGGCTACGCGGTGCGTTGCCTGGCCCGGAGCCGGGCCAAGTTGCTGGTGCGTTCTTGGGCGCACGATGAGCGTGTTGAAGTGGTGGAAGGGGATGCCGGCGACGAAGTTGGTTTGACACGCGCCATGCGCGGGTGCGCCGCCGCCTATTTCCTTGTCCATTCGATGGACGCAACGGGGCCGGCGTATCGTGCCCGCGACCGGGCGATGGCTGGCGCCTTCGGTCGCGCCGCCGCCGCCGCGGACGTGCGGCGGATCATTTATCTCGGAGGTCTTGGCGAAACCGGACCGGGACTCAGTGAACATCTCTCATCGCGCCGGGAAGTCGAGAAGGCCCTGGAAGCCGGCGGCGTGCCGGTGACGGTTCTCCGTGCGGCAATGATCATTGGATCAGGTTCGGCGTCGTTCGAGATCCTCCGCTATCTCGTGGAGCGGCTGCCGATCATGATCACCCCCAAGTGGGTTTCCACCGAGTCCCAGCCGATTGCCGTCCGCGATGTCCTTTTCTATCTGATTGCCGCGCTGGGAAGTTCCGCGACGACGGGAAAAACGCTGGACATCGGCGGGCCGGACATCTGGAGCTACGCCAGGGTGATGCGCGAAATGGCGTCGGCGCTGGGTTTGCGGCGACGGCTGATCATTCCTGTTCCCGTGCTGACGCCGCGACTGAGTTCGCTATGGATTCATCTGGTGACGCCGCTTGCCGCGAGCATTGCCCGGCCACTCGCGGAAGGATTGCGCAACCGCGTGGTATGTCGCAGCGACGAGGCGATACGCCTCATGCCACACGAATGCATGACCATCCGTCAGGCGATGGACGCGGCGATCGTGAAAGAAGGAACGGGCATGGTGGAGACGGCATGGTCGGACGCGGGCATCATGCCGGGTGATCCCGTGTGGGCCGGAGGCACGGTATTCGTGGATCGCCGACAGGCTAAAGTATTGGCATCTTCCCAAAATGCATGGGAGGCTGTCTGCTCGCTTGGCGGCAAGCACGGTTATTTCGCCGCGGACTGGCTGTGGCGCGTGCGCGGGAGCATGGATCGGCTGATCGGCGGACCAGGTCTGCGAAGAGGCCGGCGCAGCGGACAGGAACTGCGCCTCGGCGACGCACTGGATTTCTGGCGCGTTACCAAAATCGAAGCGCCGCGGTGCCTGGTGCTCACCGCCGAGATGAAGCTCCCGGGCGTCGCTACGCTGAGCTTTGAAATCGAGGCTCATTCCGACAATCAAAGTATGATTGTGATGACCGCTCGTTTTCGCTCGCGCGGATTTCTGGGGATCGTCTATTGGTACACGGTATTGCCTCTGCACGGCATCGTGTTCCGAGGGATGCTCAACGGTTTGGTGCGGAGGGCTCAGTACGGGTCTATCAAGGGCCCTGACT
>Ga0302225_10001734_pt1 | contig 13607 bp, 13 predicted proteins | sample II_Palsa_E3_2_FD_193515 | JGI IMG/M metagenome (GOLD analysis project Ga0302225, IMG submission 193515) | Peat permafrost microbial communities from Stordalen Mire near Abisko, Sweden - II_Palsa_E3_2 | ecosystem: Environmental > Terrestrial > Soil > Palsa > Peat permafrost | place: Sweden...
TGAATTCTTTCTCTATTGCGAAGAAGTTGATTTATGCCGTCGCATTCAGAGCGCAGGCTACAAGATCATGTACTGGCCGGATATCGTCGTCATCCATATTGGAGGTGAATCCTCCCGTCAGATCAAGACTTTGGAGATGTCTTCGGCTGGAGCCCAACTCATCCGCTGGCGCATGCGTAGTACTCTCCTTTACTACCGCAAACACCACGGCGCTGGGGCTTGGATGGCAAAAGCGCTGGAGCTGTCACTCTACCGCCTCACCGCGTTGCGAAACAGCTGGAGCAACGACCTTGTAAGAAAAGAGCGTGCTCGGCGCAATCTCAATCTGGGCCGTCTGATGCACCAGGCCTGGGAAGACACGCGAGGAGGCAGAGTTTCTCCACCAAGGCCCTGGAAGTTCGATTGAGAGCTGGGCGGCGATCAGCCGAATCGAATCGAAAGAGCTGTAATCGGCTATCAAATGGGCTTGATTTCACGGCCATCGATCCAGGCTCCTAAGCAGGTGACCGCAGCCAGCCCGATCCAAACCAGGGTTATTGCCATCAGCTTTCCGACAGTACGATACAGAACTACATCGACAAAGTGGTAGGAAAGACATTCGCAACACCACAACTCCACTGAAAACAATGAGCCTGTCAGGGCGAGCGAAACGCCAGGTCTTTGTCGGAACTGACGCCAGACCAAAACACAACCGAGTACCAATATGAGACCTAACGCCGCCAGAGCCAGCAATTGTGGTGGCCTGCGTTGATCGTAAAGCTTGAGGTCCAACGCTTCACGCATCCAAAACTCATGAATCTTCCATCGCCAGTCAAAGGCCATGTCCAGAAGCAGGACAAACTGAATTCCCGTCAGAATTGTGAATACCCGGAAGGGAACACCGGCTCGGCGGCATTTTACTGATTCAACAGCACACGCCACCATCGCGCAGGTGTAAGCCGTGAGCCCTGTAATTCGTGTTGGCGAAAACCATTCGTAACTGGCAACCATAATCTATGGTGTACTTTATGATGGTATCTGTCGATCTTCGGGAGTCTGCATGATCGTACCCCCCCTGGTTGCCCTGTTCGCCTGGGTTCCCATTAGTGTTTTAGCCTTTCGTCGATTTCCGGTGAGAATCGCTGTCCTCGTCAATTTCGTGGGAGGATGGGCCCTCCTTCCTGCGGCTAACTACGCCTCCAGCGGGGAAGTTTTTCCTTATTGGATTCTAGGCACCAGCCTTGAATCTGATTACTTCATAACGAAAGCCACCATTCTGGGATTCTGCGGCATCCTCGGCGTCCTTCTCTTTGACCGTCCCAGCATCAAACGGTTCCGCCTAACTGTCTGGGATTTGGCCATGGGCATGTGGTTGATCGCTCCTCTGCTCTCGGCAATCGCCAACCCTGACAATTTCGGAGAGGGCTGCGCGGGTGAAATCTACCAACTCCTGGCTTGGGGCAGCCCCTACCTGATTGGGCGGCTCTACTTCACAGATACCCAGTCCCTGAGGCTCGCCGCCAAAGCTTTCGTCATCGGCGGTCTAGGCTATATTCCCTTCTGCATCTTCGAACTCATCAAGGGGCCGAAGATCTACGCCTGGCTCTACGGGTATCAGCCATTTCAGTTGAACGGCGCCGAGCGTTTCATCGGCTTTCGGCCCATCGGTCTCCTCGAAAATGGCAACCAACTCGGCATCTGGATGGCGACTGCCACGCTCATCGCCATGTGGCTCTGGAGGCGAAAAACGGCCAAATCCGTTCTCGGAATTCCCATCCTCCTCGTTGCAATTGCGCTCTTCATAGTAACTATCCTCTGCCAGTCGACTGGCGCTATTCTCCTGCTCCTGGCGCTCATTCCATTCGTCTTCGTAGATCCGCGTCATCTCTCCCGGACCGTGAGTATTGTCCTCGTAGTGGGTATCGTGGCATTCGCCGCTTTCCGCATCGCCAACGTGGTCTCAATACGCGACCTAGTAAAAGAGAATTCAGCAGCGCGCGCCATCGACGGTTACCTCAAACACATAGGAAAGGGCTCATTGGGCTGGCGCCTCTCGCAAGATGAGCGCCATATCGATACCGCGCTCATGGAGCCGATCCTCGGCTATGGTCAATGGAACTGGTGGCAAGAAGGCTTCGAGCGACCCTGGAGTCTCTGGCTGCTCGTCTTTGGCATGTACGGAAGCGTTGGACTCGTCTCACTGGAAGCGCTGCTCCTGATTCCCGCGCTCCGCGCCGTTTGGTTCCCCCTCGCGCGCTCCGACATTGGCTACACCAACATGCGACACACCCTATCGGCCGCCGTGCTCATCTCGGCAATCGATAGCCTACTGAACAGCGCCATCATTCTGCCGCTGCTTCTGGTCATTGGCGGCATGACCATCTGGTCAACGCACGATATTGAGGTCGAAGTCGATCTCGCCAAATCCAGAGCCTCAGCCGGAACCTCTGGGTGGCGGGGTAGCCAGAATCCGCGCAATAAATCCCCTCGTTAAGATCCCGCCCCGAGTCTTGGCGCAGAATGATTGGGCCTTGTTCTCATAATCGAGATCAGGTCGTGACCCGGGCAATGGAAACTCCGCGATGCAAAGGCCGTCAAATAAAGCATTTTCCGAAATGATGTTGACCGAACCACGGTTGCGAAGTTGATTCTCCTCAAGAAAATCAACTTTCACCGCCTTGAGAAAGTTCACAGTATTTCGGAAAATGCGTTAAACCTTGATAAGCATTCCCCGCGCCACCTCTCGCAGCGCATCATTCCACTCTGGCATCCGAAATCGAAATCGCTCCGTGAATTTATCGCAACAGAGTCGGCTATTCTTCGGTCTGCGCGCCGGCGTTGGATAAGCCTCTGTCGGAATCGGTATCACTTCAGGCGGTGCTTGTTGCAATGCAAACTCCGAGAAGATCTCCCTGGCAAAGCCGTACCAGCTGGTCTCCCCCCTGCAAGTCAGGTGATAGACGCCGCTGGCTTCGGATGAAGCAACCGAACCTGCAAGAGATCCTAATACCGACATCGTGGCCTCGGTAATGGCCTGTGCGGAAGTCGGCGCGCCGATCTGGTCGTCGACAATCTTGAGCTGTGTTCGTTCTCTGCCCAATCTAAGCATCGTACGTAGAAAGTTCCGCCCCTCACCGTCATAAACCCAACTAGTCCGCAGAATCACATGCCGACAGCCGCTGTCCGCGATCGCCAACTCTCCATCTAGCTTTGTCTGCCCATAGACGCTCAAAGGCCCTGTGGCATCCGTCTCCCGCCAAGGTTGGTTGCCAGACCCGTCAAAGACATAATCCGTGGAATAGTGAATCAGCGACCCATTGTTCTTACCCACCTCGCCGGCAATCACACCGGGAGCGACCGAATTCACGAGCCGCGCCAAATCCTTTTCTTGCTCCGCCTTGTCGACTGCCGTGTAGGCAGCGGCATTGATCACGATCTCTGGCTTGGCAAGTCGAATCGCCGCGCGAATCGCATCCGAATCTGTAAAATCCAACTCCGCTCGACCCAGTGCAGCAAGCTCAACACCGTCGCTCGCCATACCAGCTAGCGTTCGCTTCAACTGCATTCCCAACTGCCCACCTGCACCCAGCAATAGAATCCGTGGCATTAGTCGAAGACCTCAGCCTGAGCAAACGGCACTCCCGCCTGATCCTTCGCTGATACGATTGCGTCGTCCGCTAATACCTTCCAGTCGATACCCAGCTCCGGGTCGTTCCAAAGCACGGCGCGCTCTGCTTTGGGAGAGTAATACTCCGTCACTTTATAGCTCAGAGCAACGGTCTCGGTGAGCGAGGCAAACCCATGTCCAAATCCCACGGGAATCCACACCATCCGAGAACTATCCCCGCTCAGTTCAACCGTCGTGTGCTGACCGAAAGTTGGCGAACTTCGTCTTAGATCCAAAATTACGTCCAGCGCAATGCCGGCGGCGACCCGCACCAGCTTTCCCTGCGCCTCGCTGATCTGATAGTGAATCCCACGGATCACATTCCTCTTGGAAAGAGAGAAGTTGTCTTGCTTCCACTCCGCCGGGAGCCCCAAGTTCACCATCTGAGCCAAATTGAAAGTCTCAAAGAAAAAACCCCGCTCATCGCGAAATATGCGCGGCTCCAACACCAACACACCAGGCAACGAGGTCTCGATCACGTTCAAAGCAAACCCTCCGATTCCACAAACGACTCATCCAGAAGCGACAGCACATATTCTCCATAGCCACTTTTCTGTGCCCTACCAGCCAGCTCTCTCAACTGCTCCCGATCGATCCAGCCCTTGCGATACGCGATCTCCTCCGGGCACGCTACCTTCAATCCCTGGCGCTGCTCGATCGTCTTGATGAACAGTCCAGCCTCAAACAGCGAATCGTGGGTTCCTGTGTCAAGCCAGGCCATGCCTCGCCCCATCACCTCCACTTGAAGCGTTCCGGCTTCCAAATAATGGCGATTCACATCGGTAATCTCCAACTCACCTCGAGGCGAAGGTTTCAGATTCGCAGCTACGTCGACCACCGAAGGGTCGTAGAAGTAGATTCCTGTCACTGCGTAACGCGACTTCGGCTTCTTCGGCTTTTCTTCAATACTGATCGCCCGGCCACCCAGGTCAAACTCCACTACTCCATAGCGCTCCGGGTCATGCACCTGGTAAGCGAACACTGTGGCGCCGGTTGTGCGCTTCGCCGCCGTCGCGAGCAACAAGCCCAGCGTCTGCCCATGAAAGATGTTGTCCCCAAGCACCAGAGCGCAGCTCTCGCCCCCAACGAACTCGCGGCCGATAAGAAAGGCCTGTGCTAGACCCTCGGGTTTGGGCTGGACAGCATAGCTCAGTGTCATACCCCACTGGCTGCCATCACCCAACAGAGCCTGAAAGCTCGGCGTATCCCGCGGCGTCGAAATAATCAAAACTTCCCGAATACCCGCCAACATCAGAGCAGAAAGAGGGTAATAGATCATCGGCTTGTCGTAAACCGGAAGAAGCTGCTTTGAAACCACCTGCGTGACCGGATACAACCGCGTCGCTGAACCGCCGGCCAAGAGAATACCTTTCATCGTTCCCTCAATCTCTCTTCAACACTGCAAATTTTCTTTGGGCCAATAAACTGGGAGCCCAGGTCACATTTCCGCGACCTGGGCTCCCTAGTTGCAACTCGAATCAGCCCTCCCCCGAAAACCGATTCGGTTACAAACCTAGAATAGAGACCGCACAGGTGCAGGACAATTCATCTTTTGTGCCATAAACAGTCTAGTCGAGGGATGTACCACTAACTCTTTGGGTGCGTTCCGCCACCGGCCGCAACCTCCAGGGCGTGGGGTAACAGAGGCAATATTACCGTCAGACTCTCCACCGCGCCTCGTTCGCTCCCCGGCAGATTCACAATCAACGTCGAGCCCCGCAGCCCCGCGATGCCCCTGCCCAGCCACGCAAATCGATACGAGGGCGCGCATAGGGTGCGCATTGCCTCCGCCAGCCCTGGAACTTCCCTCTCGATCACACGCCGCGTTGCTTCCGGAGTCACGTCTCGAGGCCCAAGTCCAGTTCCACCGGCGGTCAGTATCAGCTCATACTCCTGGTGACAAAGCTCGTGAAGCAAGGTGGCGATCGCATCCTCGTTATCAGGGACTAGCCCCCGGCCGATCGTCTCCCCAGGCCATTCATGCGCCAACAGCTGTGCTACAGCTGGGCCAGTGGTGTCTACCTGCTGACCAACAGAACAACGATCCGAAATTGTAACGACAGCAAAACCGGGCATCATCGCCATCCTAACCGATAGCACTCCGGCTCATCGGACTCCGGAGAACCACGTAACTTTCTGTCCCCGCATGCTATCTATACACAACGGCTCCGGAATGGGCTATGATTCAACCTGTTTCGACTTCTGTTCGCTCCGCTGCTTCAAGCCTGCTCTACCTCTGGAGGAGAAATGCGCAAATTCGCCCTGCTCGGCCTCGCCTTTGGCTTCATCACCTCGCTCACACCCCTTGCCAACGCAGCTCCGAAATCCGTTTACGACTTCACTCTGAAGTCGATTGACGGTCAGCCCACTCCGCTCTCCGAATACAACGGCAAAGTTCTGCTGCTGGTCAACGTAGCCAGCCGCTGTGGCTTCACCCCGCAATACGCGGCCCTTGAAGCCCTGTATGAGAAATACAAAAACAAAGGTCTGGTCGTCGTTGGCGTCCCAGCCAACAACTTCATGGGCCAAGAGCCAGGCACCAATGAAGAGATCAAGACCTTCTGTACGAAAAACTACAACGTGAGCTTCCCGATGATGTCCAAGCTCTCCGTCAAAGGAGACGACAAGACGCCTCTTTACCAATTTCTCACCAGTAAGTCAGAAGATCCAAAGTTCGGTGGAGAGATTCAATGGAACTTCACCAAGTTCCTCTTTGATCGGAACGGAAATCCAGTCGCTCGCTTTGAGCCGGCTGTAAAACCGGATTCTCCCGAAGTAACAGCGGCCATTGAAGCGGCAATCGCTCACTGACGTTAAGAGCACTTGCTGATTAAGAATCTGGGTTTCAACCAAGATCAGGATACCTTTTCGCCTCGGCGGACCTGAAGCAGGCGCGCGTTCGTCGGAACCCTGATGTAGAGCGTGAAACAGGAGACAAAGCCGAGATACGGCTCCAATTGGCCGTCTTGCCGCTAGTTGCGACAACCGCTGGCCCACCGCATGCCCGGCGCGCTTCTCTTCCCGACCCCATTGAAATGCTGCGGAATCAATAATTCCTGCCATTAACGCTTCAATCAGTCTTCGCGTGTTCCCAGCCGGCCAAACGTGATCGCAAGGCATACTATCAGGGTCGATGCAACGCACGGAACCCAAACTGGCGCGATCGTTCTGAGCGCGAACCAAACCGCCCAGACCATTGCAACCCAGGAAAACGCAGCAGCAAAGACAGCCCACTTGGCGGACCGTTTGAAGAACTCGGCTGCGTCCAGCCTTCTTTGCGCCGCTACCGCTGCAAACTGGTAGGCAGTCGTCAGTTCCTGGCGCGCAGAAAGCAGATCCGCAGTGGCTGTCTGTTCCCCACTGCGAAGTTGAGCCAGTTCAGAGCTCGCCTGCTCCAACATTTGCTTGACCTGCAGACCAGTTTGATCTGCTTCCCGCCAGAACCGTTCCGCCTCTTCCAGACGCTTGCATGCCGACTCATACGCAGTCGTCAAGGAAATCTGTGCGGAATGGAAATCACCTGCTGCCTTCTCTTCAACGGTAATCGCGCGGTTAAGCTTTACAGCCGCTTCCTCAAACAAACGCTTGGCCTCGACTGAAGCCAGGTCTGTCTGCTTCCAGCACTGGGTAGCCTCTTCCAGTCGGGCGTTGGCAGACTGACAACGAACGTTCAGCGCTTCCTGGGTGGTTTGATAATCGGCCGCGAACTGCTCCTGCTTCTTCACCGATTCGTCTAGGCGGGATCTCGATTCATCAAATAACCGTCTCGCCTCGACAGTCGCCTCTTCCGCTTGCTTCCAAAATTCCTGAGTGACTGCCAACACTTCATTTGTCGCAGCGACTTCAACAACAGGGCACCGATCGACAGTCTCGACTTCAAAAGCGCTAGTAACCGGCAACTCAACGGATTGCCGCGCGGCTACGATCGGCGATGGTTGAAGCGCATCGGGCTCTGGCTGCGGTTCCAAGAAAGGAATCGATTCCGCAACCACATGTTGCGGCTCCAAGGACTTATATGCGATCAACACAGGATCTTCAACTTCCTCAAGCTTTGGCCAAGGAAGAGGTGCGCTTTCGTTCAGGATGCGCACCGCGGTATTGATTTTCGCACTTCGACCTTCTCCGCTCGCGCCGGTTCCTCTTGATTGCCCGTCATTCGGTTCAATATCCTCGTATTCGTTCTTCGCCGCCAGAAATCCGGAATTGACGGAGTTCATGAGCTTCCCGATTTCGGCAAATTTCTTATTCAGCGCTTCCGTTCTCGCCGCATCCTCCATCAGCAAAGACTTCGCCTGCTTAACCGCTTCGACGCGCCGCATTCGCTCGTGAATCTCACGTTTTATGTTGTCTATATCGCTCAAGAGCTCGACCAGATTCGCTGGTTCAACTTCGCTCACTATCTCTTGCTCTCCCGCACGCATCGGAGGCTTCTTCGCTGTTTCCGTGTCTTCGTGGGTGACTATCTTCAAGACATCTGTCGCCATTTTCATACTCAACCCCGCAATTTGCTGCTCCGTCGCTTCCAGCAGTTGCCACCTGACCCGTCAAAAGCGCGCAACCCTCTCTAGAATGCTCTAAGCATAGCGCTGGGTAATAGGTTACTCAACACCCCCGCGGTATTACCTTCTGGTACTTTAGTGCCGAGGAGCTGTCACAAAAGTGGGATTCCGGGACTGGTCATGTGTAGAGGCACCGTTCCGAGGCTGGAAACAGGAGCCCTGGACTTCTCGGCACGGCGTCGATTCGTCCTGAACTCGGCTGCCTGCCGCGCGGCCAAGTCCCTCTTCGTTTCAGCCTGACACTCCCTCGGAATCAACCCTTCCAAAATGTCATCACCAACCCGCCAGCAACAATGAATCCACCCCCTACTAGGATTGGCGTAGACGGAGACTGGTGAAATCGCAATTTGGCAATGATCTGGGCAACCAAGAAGAACAGAACGACGTAGACTCCCAACAGCTTCCCGAAATCCCACTGAGGCGTATTCACGAAAATGCCATACGAAGCCAACACAACAGCGCCGGCCAAAAACCACAATCCCCTTGTAGCTCCGGTGGCTTGGTACAGCCCAGATTGAAAACAAGCGTCGCCGGAAACCTCTAAGATCGCTGCAAGAGACAAGACTGCGAAGGCGCCCACGGGGGTATTGACAATCTGGCTGAGAACATTCTTCATTTCCGACCCTTTCTATTCTGCTGTTCGATTAGCCGAATCCTAGCAGACACTTCATAAAGCTTTAGCAAACGAAATCATCCCTCAAAACCGTACTGTTATCGGTACACTGGAACTCCCAGATCCTATGCATCCGTCCTAACGCAACAGAGGAGTTTCATTGAAGCTGATTGGATGTCTATTACTCTTATCCGGCTGGTTCATCGTTCTAGCTGCCCTTGTCATGCTCGTCGCCGTGACGCAGCGCACGGCCTTTGTTGTTGCCGGAGTCGCCATTGAACTTCTCGGGCTCGTCCTGCTCACTCGCGGCTATACCGCCATGCAGCGGAGGCCACGATGAATCTCGCGCTCTGCCTGCTTTGCATTCTCTTGACTCCGCTTGCCGCCGCAGGCCTGGCACTCATCCACCAGGGGCTGGGACGGTCTCGCAGCGCCGCTCACTCCATGATGGCAACCCTATGCGCCCTGTCGGTCGCAGCCATTGTTTTCGTTCTCGTTGGAGCGTCCTGGACCGGTTTCCCCGGCGGCGCTGCGCACTCGTTTCAAGCTGGCGGAACCCAGTGGAACTGGCTCGGCAATGAAGCTTTCTTCGCTCAGGGCATTTTACGCGAGGGTTCGCTGGGATCGCTCACCCTCTGTCTGCAGGTCTTTGCAGTCGGTATAGCCGCAATCATCCCGCTCAGTGCCGGTACCGACCGCTGGCGACTCGCTCCCATCTGCCTCGCAACTGCCCTATTCTCTGGATTTGTGTATCCCGTCTTCGCACATTGGGTCTGGGGTGGCGGATGGCTCTCGGAATTGAGCGCCAATTTCGGCCTCGCGCGATTTCAAGACGTGGGCGGAGCAGGAGTCATCCAGATCACGGGCGGCCTGGCCGCTCTCTCCGCCGCATGGATACTCGGACCCCGTCGCGGCAAGTATTCTGACGATAGCATGGCCACCGCCATTCCCGGCCACAATATCGTTCTCGTTTTGTTCGGGTGCATCCTCGCGCTCGTCGGATGGATCGGGCTTGAGTCAGCCTCTTCCATGCTCTTCTACGGAGTGGCGACGGAACAGATCGTGGGGGTCATCATCAACGCCGTTCTTTCGGCCTCTGCGGGATTCCTCGCCGCTGTCATAACCACCCGGATCCGATACCGCAAACCAGATGCGTCTCTCAGCGCCAATGGTTGGATCGCAGGACTCGTCTCCGGCAGTGCTGCCTGCGCACTCGTTTCACCACTCGCAGCTATATTCACCGCCGCAATGGCGGGAATCCTCACTACGTATCTAGTCGAGCTTCTTGAGTTGCGCTTGCTTGTCGATGATCCCGGCGGCGCGATCTCGGTCCACGCTGCTTCTGGAATCTGGGGCTTAGTCTCAGTTGCTCTCTTCGGAAACCACTCGGCCACATCCTCCAGCGCACAGTTCCTGTCTCAATGGATCGGAATCGCCACGTTGCTCGGTTTTATGCTGCCATTGATCCACGGAGGCAATCTGCTCTTGAATCGCTTCCTGCCTTATCGGGTCGATCGCGACGGCGACTGGCAAGGCATGGACATCCGAGAACTCGGCGCAGGTGCCTACCCCGAATTCGTAATCCACGCCGACGAATTCGTGCCCCGCTGACCAGATTTGCGATCCCTATAGTATCCTCGCCTTCATGGAGCGCAATGACGGGTAGGATGAGATATTGCTGAAGCCGCATCGTCGTCGAATGAAGGCAGCCTCCGAGTTTCGACATGACGCACCATCCTTCGCACGCCGGTGCAAGCTCATCGATGGCGCGCAACTAAATACATCAACAGGAAAATTGCCACCGGCAGCATCGCTAGTCCCGCATACAGCAACAATCGTCGCTTGCTTGGCGACTGCCGCTTCGCCCACTTCGCCTCTTCTACCCGCGCAGCCACACCTACCTCGTCCTGGTGCGCGAGATCATGCGCAAACTCCCGCGCGCTGTGGTATCGGTTTTTCGGTTCGCGCTCCAGTGCACGGTAAAGAATCTCCTGTATCTGTGGCGTGATCGAAGGCTCAATGGTCCGCGGCGGCACGATCTGATTCACGAGCCTGTCATTCATCACCGCAAACGCATTGGGCCCTGAGAATGGCACCTTCCCGGTGACCATCTCATATAGCATTACTGCCAAGGAATAGACATCGCTGCGAGCATCGCCACGCTTCCCGCGCACTTGTTCTGGAGAGATGTAGTCGGGCGTACCCATATTCTTCGAAAAATTGCCAAATGTGAGCCGCCGCGAACCCGCATTCCCCGCGATCCCAAAATCAATCAGCCGAATGTTGTCCTCCGCATCCACCATCACGTTTTCCGGCTTCAGATCGCGATGCACTACACCATTGGCATGGATGTGTTCGAGCGCCTCACAGATGCGAATCGTGAGCTTGACAGCGCGATCTACAGGAAGCTTTTTCTCTTCATTCATGATCTGGCGCAGTAGACGGCCATCAATCCATTCCATCACCATGTACACATGCGACCGATCGGGATTGGCGTAGACCTTCATCACGCCAGGATGATCGATCCTCTTGCCAATCTCTTCTTCGCGCAAGAAGCGATCGTAGAGCGCGGGATCGCTCTCGACTTCCGGATGCGGCACTTTGATCGCAACCAGCCGCTCCGTGTTGAGGTCACGTGCCCGAAACACGGTTGCCATACCGCTAGTGGCAACAATGTTCTCAATCTGGAAGTGGTCAAGCTGATCGCCAGGTTGGATTGTCAAGTTAGGTGCGATCATCAGAGCCTGTTCACACTAAAGCAGCCTGTACGGACGCCCGCGATACAAGCCCATTCGCTCCACCGATTGAACACGAACGAGTTGAACGCTGATGTTGTCAAAGCCGCCGGCCTCGTTGGCAGCCGCAACAAGTCGCGCAGCCGCGCTTCCCAAATCCGATGTCGAGTTCACCAACTGCTGCATCCTGGCATCTGAAACATATCCGTGAAGACCATCGGAACAGAGCAATAATACATCGCCAGGAATCACATTCACAGTGACTGTATCGGCTGCTACAAATAATTCGCTACCCAAGCACCGGGTTAGTATATGGCGGTTATCGCCGGTCGAAGCTTCTGCCTGCGAGAGGATACCAAGCCGAAACTGTTCCGCAGCCATCGTATGATCGCGCGTAAGTTGAGAGCCCACACCTTCACGATAGAGATAGCATCGCGAATCTCCCACATGCGAGACCACCGCCGAATCGAACCGCAACGCACAGGCCACCAGCGTAGTTCCCATGCGCGAAGCCCGCTCCGGGCCATGAGGCTGCTCTTGAGCCGACCTCGCATGGCCGGCATCATACACGGCAGAATTTGCCTCCTGCACCAACCGTGGCAGAAGAGAAACATGCATGATGCCTTTTGGGATCTTTCGGAAGCCGGAAACTACGGTTTCGATAGCTAGGCGGGAAGCCACTTCCCCATTTTCTTGCCCACCCACTCCGTCTGCAATCGCAAACAGCCATCCCTGCGACTGGACCTGCACCGGTGAGGACGGAATCGAATGGCCGAGCGAATCCTCATTGTGCCCGCGACTCAGACCACAATCGGTAAGCTCGGCAAATTCAATATCTAGCATTCGATTCCAAAATAGTTGAGCCTGCGTTCATCGGCGCGAAAGTGGATTCGCGCCGATGAGCTGATTTTAGCCGACCCTCTAACTTACACCGTCGGAGTTCGCGACTGAAGCAGCGGAGTCCTGCCCGTCGCCTTCCCCGAGGTAAGGAAGTAGAAGCCGCCATACAGAGCCCATACCGCAGCAATCCCCAGCGCAAGCAGTGGCTCATGCGGTGTGCCGTAGCCCTCGAATGGACCAACAATATAGAATGCCATGCACACTAGATTCGCTAGCAGCCCGAACACGGGAATGCCCATATGACGAATGAAGCTGTACTTGGGATGCTTGTGATACGCCACCATGCAAAGGGCACAGCTCAGTGCATAGAGAATGAACGTACCAAAGTTAGAAGCGAGTGTGATTGTAAGTAGGCTATTCGGCAACGCAGCCAGCTTGTCGTGGGTCGTGTATCCGAAGCTAGACCAGAACCCATGCGGAATTGCAGAAATCGCCGCGTCGGTTGGTGCACTGCCGTCCGCAAAGACTAGCACCACCGCGATGCAACCAATCACGGCCGAAATCGCCGCCAAAGTCCAGATTGCGTTGTGAGGAGTCAGGTTCTTTTCATGCAGCGCGCCAAAGTGCCCGCGCACCTCCTGGTCCTTGCCCATGGCATACGTCACGCGCGCACCTGTATTCATGCACGAAAGCGTAGTGCCGATGAGCGCGAGAAACACGGTGGCCGCCTCGATCAACATGAACGTACGGCCATTGCCCTGACCTAAAAGCGCATCTCCGACCATGACCATCATGTCTCCAATAGGGGCCGCTGATCCGGATGCGCTCTGCATGGTGTAGCCGCTATTGAGAAAGAAATTGGCCGAGAAGTACTCAAAGAAGTAAAACAAGCCTCCCTGGATTAGAAGCGAAGTGATCACCGCAATAGGCACATCCCGCTTGGCGTTCTTGGCTTCATCTCCCATTGTAGTTACCGATTCAAATCCGACCAGGATCAGAATCGCAACCGTTGCCTGCACAAACACCCAGTTCCAATTGTGTGGGCTCACGACCGAAACAGCAGTCTGATGTGTAAGGAAGTTTCCCGAAGCGTCCTTCTCCGGATAGCTGACGTGGAACTTGACCACCTTTCCTGCCGAGTCCTTCTTCGGCACAGGCACGCCATTGGCGTCACGGACAACTGTTTCAGTAGCAACTCCTGCCACGGTTGTCGT
>Ga0302225_10001744_pt1 | contig 13565 bp, 8 predicted proteins | sample II_Palsa_E3_2_FD_193515 | JGI IMG/M metagenome (GOLD analysis project Ga0302225, IMG submission 193515) | Peat permafrost microbial communities from Stordalen Mire near Abisko, Sweden - II_Palsa_E3_2 | ecosystem: Environmental > Terrestrial > Soil > Palsa > Peat permafrost | place: Sweden...
ATTGGGATTATCTTCGCCATGGGTGTAGGTCTCCTTTTTCGGAATGGCTTTAGCTTGCGAGGCCAAAGCCAACTTACACCCTCTCGCTTTTTACACAATCGAATTTACGTCACCCCTGCGGCCTCGCGGCATCACACGATGCGCAGTGTTTGTGAACGATACCACGCCGCACGCATCCTCTGGCCCGCCGAGAACGGGACACAGGTTTGCGTAAGCCATCCGACTACTACTCCCGAGCCCAATGCTCGCCGCTTTCCCTTCTCCCTGTGGTTTTTCTGCCACTTTCTCGGCCCATCCCCCAACCCAATTCATCTCAACCACTTGCCGCCCGCCAACTATAGCTTTGAGGTTGTTTTCCGAGATTTCCGAGATTTCCACAGCGTTCCGGTAAAAACGCTTATATGTTCCGGTCGGAACATTAGAGCGCCTACCGCCTCTGCAACTGATCAAGCGTAGCCAGAACTTCTTCGCTGTGCCGTGCGGGATCGACGCTGGTATAGGCCTTGGCAACTCTCCCGCTGGGATCGATGAGGAAGGTATGGCGCGCGGCAAATTTCACCACTCCAAGGTTGGTAAGCGAGCCGTACGCATGGCTCACCTTGCCGTCGCTGTCAGCCAGCAGCTTGAAGTTCAGTCCTTCCCTGGCGCAGAACTTCTTGTGCGAGTCCACGCTGTCCACGCTCACGCCCAGAATTACGGCGTGGCGCTCGGCGTACTTGGATTGATCGGTCTGGAAGTTGTGCGCTTCGCGTGTACAACCGGGAGTCTGATCCTTGGGATAAAAATAGAGGACGACCCAACTCCCGCGGTAATCCTTCAAGCTGACGGAAGCCGTTTCCTGCGAGGCCAGAGTGAAGTCGGGTGCAGTGCTGCCAGGCGTGGGAGCGGCAGCGCGCGAACCCGAGAACAAGCGTGGAACCAGGAATATGATGATCACAACCACCACCACAAGCAGCGTGATTCGCAACATTGAGCATCTCCCGATGGCGACTCGCATAAAATCCAGGCGGACTGCGGTCACATCTCCGACGTTTGGCATTGTAGAACGTTTGGGCATGGCCTTCGTCCAGCAAAATTCCGCGCAATTGCATATCATGGAATGTTCCGCACAATCAGACGGAGACATCAGACGTGGCTCAGACGGAAACTGACGGTCAGGAAGTACTCGAAACACGCGAGTGGGTTGATTCACTTGACTACGTGCTGTCCAGCGGAGGCCCGGTTCGCGCGGGGCGGCTGCTGCAACAACTGGCACTGCACGCGCGGCACGCCGCGGGAGTGAACCTTCCTTTTTCGGCGACCACTCCTTACCAGAACACAATTCCAGCTTCGCAACAGGCGCCGTTCCCGGGCAGCCAGGAGATGGAACGCCGCATCAAGAGCCTGGTCCGCTGGAACGCGCTGGCCATGGTGGTGCGCGCCAATAAGATTCAGGAAGGCATTGGCGGCCACATCTCGACCTTCGCCTCCGCGGCCACGTTGTACGAGGTTGCCTTCAACCATTTTTTTCAGGCGCAAACGGAGAGCGGCGACCGCGACTTTGTTTATTTTCAGGGCCACGCCGCGCCCGGAATCTATGCTCGCGCCTATCTCGAGGGCCGCATCCCGAAAGAGAAGCTGGAAAACTTCCGCCGCGAGCTGAAGCCCGGCGGCGGACTGAGTTCGTATCCCCACCCGTGGCTGATGCCGAATTTCTGGGAGTTTCCCACGGTTTCGATGGGATTGGGACCGATTCAGGCAATCTATCACGCACGCTTCATCCGCTATCTCGAGAATCGCGGCCTGAAACCATCGAGCGGCGGCAAGGTGTGGGCGTTCCTGGGCGACGGCGAGATGGACGAACCGGAATCTCTAGGATCCATCACTCTGGCCTCGCGCGAGAATCTGGACAACTTGATTTTCGTGGTGAACTGCAACCTGCAGCGTCTCGACGGACCGGTCCGCGGCAACGGAAAAATCATTCAGGAGCTCGAAGCCATCTTCCGCGGTGCAGGATGGAACGTAATCAAGTGCATTTGGGGCTCGGATTGGGACGCTTTGATTCGCGCGGACCGCGACGGACTGCTGGTGAGGCGACTCGGAGAAATCAGCGACGGCCAATATCAGAAATATTTTGTCGAGAGCGGAGCCTACTTCCGCCAGAACCTGTTCGGCACGGACCCGCGGCTCTTGAAAATGGTGGAGCACCTTTCCGATGAGCAACTGGCCCGCATGCGCCTCGGTGGCCACGATCCCATCAAGGTGCATGCCGCATACCGGGCCGCGGTCGATCACATCGGCTCTCCCACGATCATCCTGGCCAAGACCATCAAGGGTTATGGCCTCGGCGAAGCGGGCGAAGGCAAGAACATCACGCACCAGCAGAAGAAGTTAAATGAAGAAGAGTTGGAGATGTTCCGTTCGCGCTTTGGAATTCCCATTCCAGACGACGAACTGCACAACGCGCCGTTCTACCGGCCCTCCGACGACAGCGCTGAAATCAAGTACATGCAGGCCCGGCGGCAACAGCTCGGCGGGTACATGCCGCAACGCAAAGTGCGCGCCACTCCGCTGAAATCCGTGCCCGAGTCGTATTTTGAGGAGTTCTACAAAGGAACCGAAGGGCGCGAAGCTTCCACCACCATGGTTTTCGTGCGGCTACTGGCGAAACTCCTGCGCGATCCGGAGTTGGGCAAACTGATTGTGCCCATCATTCCCGATGAAGCTCGCACCTTTGGTATGGAAGCCTTGTTCCGCCAGGTCGGCATCTACTCCAGTGTTGGACAGCTCTACGAGCCCGTCGATATGGACACGCTTCTTTATTACAAGGAAGTGAAAAACGGACAGATTCTCGAGGAAGGGATCACCGAAGCCGGGTCGATGTGCTCGTTTATCGCAGCGGGAACGGCCTATGCCAACCATGGCATCAACACCATTCCCTTCTTTATTTATTACTCGATGTTCGGCTTCCAGCGCATCGGCGATCTGATCTGGGCTGCGGCGGATATGCGCTGCCGCGGATTTCTTGTCGGCGGAACGGCGGGACGCACCACCCTCGCCGGCGAAGGCTTGCAGCATCAGGATGGCCACAGCCACGTTCTCGCTCTGCCGGTTCCGAATTTGCTGGCCTACGATCCCGCGTTCGCCTATGAGATTGCCATCATCATCCAGGATGGCATCAGGCGCATGTATGTCGATCAGGAATCGATTTTCTACTACCTCACGGTGACCAACGAACCGCTTCCCATGCCCGAAATGCCGAAAGACGGGAACATCCGCGAGGGCGTGTTGCGCGGCCTTTACCGCTTTAAGACGGCCGATGCGCCACAGGCCAAGCTGCGCGTCCAACTGCTCGGCAGCGGGACCATCATGTACCAGGTGTTGAAGGCGCAGACGATCCTCAAAGAGAAATACGGAGTTGCCGCGGATGTGTGGAGCGTAACCAGCTACAAAGAACTCTACCGCGACGCCAACGACTGTGAACGCTGGAACATGCTGCACCCCGGCGAATCGCCGAAAGTTCCATTCGTCACGGAGACTCTGGATGAAGCGCCCGGGCCGTTCATCGCCGCATCTGATTACATGAAGGTGCTGCCCGAATCCCTGGCGAAGTGGGTGCCCGGACAACTTGTTTCGTTGGGAACCGACGGCTTTGGCCGCAGCGAGAGCCGCGCCGCGCTGCGCGATTTCTTCGAGGTGGACGCGAAGCACATTGTGCTGGCTGCCTTAGTCGCGCTGCTGCGGGAAAAGAAAGTCAGCCCCGACGTGGTGAAGAAGGCAATCCACGAACTCGGGATCGACTCGGAAAAACTGAACCCGGCCATAAGTTGAACACTGCGTCGCGAACAAGTTTCGAATAAATAAGGAATGGAATCAGTGATCGAATTCAAACTCCCCGCCCTCGGCGAAAACATTGAACAGGGTGATCTGGTGCGCCTGATGATCGCGCCCGGCGCAACTGTCAGCGAGGGCCAAGCGGTCATGGAACTCGAAACCGATAAGGCGGTCGTCGAAGTGCCTTCCTCAGTGAGCGGCAAGGTCCAGGAGATCCGAGTTAAGGAAGGCGACAAGATCAAAGTGGGCCAGGTGATTTTCACCGTGGAGAGCAATGGCGCCTCTGCGGCGGCGACCAAGCCGGCGAGCCAGGCTGAGCCGTCACCGAAAAGCGCGCCGGCACAAAGCACGGCTCAGCGGCCATCCAGCAACGAGGCAGCGGCCAATGCAAAACCGCAGCCGGCTTCTCCATCACAGCTTCCACCTCAGCCAGCGCCTGCAACCGCTGCAGCAGCCACCGAATTCCGCCTTCAGGAACTCGGAGAAAATATCTCGCAAGGCGATCTGGTTCGCTTAATGGTCACCCCCGGCGCGAAAGTCTCGGAAGGCCAGCCCGTCATGGAACTGGAAACCGACAAGGCAGTGATTGAAGTACCTTCGTCGGTGAGCGGAATCGTAAATGAGCTGAAGGTTAAAGAAGGCGAGAAGATCAAAGTCGGGCAGGTGATTTTCACCCTGCAAGGCGCGGCGCCCTCGCAGCCTGAAACGACACGCCCGCAAAACCGTCCCGTGGAGCACGTCTCCGGCCAGCATGGCGCGCGCCTCGCATTTCAGGCCGCGATTCGCGCGGAGGGCAAAACCGAAGAGCAGGCGCTGCCCCCCGACCAGCCGCAGCCGCGTCCCGCCGCATTCTCCATGCCGCTGCAACTGGGCAAGGTCGCCGGAACCGAGCACCGCACAGCGGTTCCCGCGGCTCCGCACACGCGCCGCCTAGCTCGCGAGATCGGCGTCGATATCTACGAAGTCAAGGGCACCGGCCCGGGCGGGCGCATCATCGAAGACGATGTCAAAGCCCACGCCAAAGCCGCGTTCGCCTCCCTGGCAACCGCCGCGCAGGCCCCGCCGCGCGCCGGCCATTTCATCGCACCTAAGCTTCCCGACTTCGCGAAATGGGGAAAGATCGAGCGCGTTTCCATGCGCGGCGTTCGCCGCAAGACCGCGGAACATCTCGCCGAATCCTGGAACACGATCCCTCACGTCACCCAGCACGACCGCGCCGACATCACGGAACTCGAACATCTGCGCGCCCGTTTCGCCCCCAAGGCCGAGCAAGCCGGCGGCAAAATGACCGTGACTGCGATCGCCTTGAAAGTTTGCGCCGCCGCGCTCAAAGTCTTCCCCCAATTCAACGCCACCATCGACATGGAGAAAGAAGAAATTATCTACAAGCAATACATCAGCATCGGCGTCGCGGCCGATACGGATCGCGGCTTGCTGGTTCCCGTGATCCGCGACGTGGACAAGAAGAACATCGTCGAGCTGGCGGTCGAGCTGTCGCAGTTGTCACAGAAAGCGCGGGACAAGAAAATCACGTTGGCCGACATGGAAGGCGGCACTTTCACCATCACCAACCTCGGCGGCATCGGCGGCACGGCATTTACGCCGATCGTGAACCATCCCGAGGTCGCCATTCTCGGACTTTCGCGTTCGCGCATGGAGCCGGAATGGATCGGTGGAAAGTTCGAGCCGCGGCTCATCCTGCCACTCTCGCTCTCCTACGATCATCGCCTCATTGACGGCGCCGACGCCGCGCGCTTTCTGCGCTGGGTCGCGGAGGCCTTCGAGCAGCCTTTCCTGCTTTCCGTGCAAGGGTAGCCAAGCTGTCGCATATATCTAGGGGATAATCCACAAAGAAAGCCACTGCATGAACGAAGCTCTCAGCCAAGACGGAACTTCCGAGGTGACACAAAAGCTTCGCATCGCCGTAGTCGGCGCCGGTCCCGGCGGCTACGCGGCCGCATTCCTCGCCGCCGACCTCGGCATGCAAGTAACGCTGATCGATCCCGAAGCGAATCCCGGCGGTGTGTGTCTCTACCGCGGCTGCATTCCTTCGAAAGCGCTGTTGCACGTGGCCAAGCTGATTGAAGAATCCCAGCAAGCCAAGAACTGGGGCATTGATTTTCCGAAGCCGAAGATCGATCTGGCGCGGTTGCGCGGCTGGAAAGAGAGTGTCGTCAAAAAACTTACCGGAGGTCTGGGACAACTCTCCAAGCAGCGCCATGTGGAATACATTCAGGGGCGCGCGGCGTTTGAGAATTCCACGACGTTGCGGATCAAGAAGGCAGATGCTTCCGAATCGGTTCTCACTTTCGATCGAATCATTCTTGCGACGGGCTCCCGTCCTGCGATCGTTCCGGCGTTCAAGCTCGATTCACCGCGACTGATGGATTCTACCGGCGCGCTTGATCTCGAGGACATCTCCGGCAGCCTTCTGGTGGTGGGCGGCGGGTACATCGGACTCGAGCTCGGCTCCGTATACGCGGCGCTCGGCACTCGCGTCACCGTCGTCGAAATGCTTCCCGGGCTGCTTCCCGGCGCCGATCGCGATCTGGTTCTCCCCCTCCACAAGCGGCTCGAAAAAATGTTTGAAGCGATTCTGTTGAACACCACGGTCGCTTCGCTCAAAGAAGATGGCACGGGAATTCGGGCAACTTTCGAAGGCGCGGCAGTGCCAGAAAAAGATCGCGAACAAATTTTTGACCGCGTGCTGATTTCCGTGGGGCGCAAACCGAATTCGGAAATCCCTGGACTTGATAAGACGCAGGTGCACGTCAACCCGCGTGGCTTCATCGAGGTGAACAAGCAACTGCAAACCGCCGATCCTTCGATCTACGCCATCGGCGACGTGGTGGGCGAGCCCATGCTGGCGCACAAAGCCTCGCACGAAGGTCGCGTCGCGGTCGAAGCCATCGCCGGACACAAGGTCGCCTTCGAACCCAACGCGATTCCAGCCGTCGTGTTCACCGACCCTGAAGTCGCCTGGTGCGGCCTCACCGAAACTCAGGCAGAAAAAGAGACCCGCGAAATCAAGGTTGCGAAATTCCCCTGGGCGGCATCCGGACGCGCCGTTACGCTCGACCGTCCCGAAGGCATGACCAAATTGCTCATCGACCCGCAGACGGAACGCGTCCTTGGGGTCGGAATCGTTGGCACCGGCGCCGGCGAACTGATCGCCGAGGGCGTTCTCGCCATCGAAATGGCCGCGCTTGCCAGCGATGTCGCTATGACCATCCATCCGCATCCCACGCTTTCCGAGACTGTGATGGAGTCGGCTGAAGTTTTTTTCGGCACCAGCACGCACGTGTTCCGCCCCAAGCGCGGGTGATCTGGGTTTCACAGCCAACTAATTTCGATAGAATGAACTCTCACTTACCCGGTCGCCTGCGCACGCCCGGCGGTCCGCATAAGCCGACGCGGAAACAAGACCATGTCCACTTTTTTCAAACGATTCGCTTTTCTTGCTCTTAGTCTTGTGGTCTGTCGGCCGCTCTCCGCGCAGAGCCCGCTCAGCCAGCTCCTGCAATCCACCACCGCGCCCGAGAGCGCTTCCTCCAAAACCCCGGCCGACCCGTTGGGGCGCGACACCCCGTATGGAACGGTATCCGGATTTCTGCAAGCAGCCCAATCGGGCAACTACGGCATCGCCGCGCAATTTCTGCAGATGAGCCTCTCCCGGCGCCAGACCGAAGGCGAGACTGTTGCGGCGAATCTGAAAGAGGTGATGGACCGGGCGTATTCCGGCACCCTCGGGAGCAAGCAGCCGGAAGGCGCACTGCAGGAAGGCGTTCCGCCGGGCCGGCAGCGGCTGGGAACCATGTCCTCCGGCGATGCGGAAGCGGATCTGGAACTGATTCGAGTTTCCGATCCCAACGTCGGCAAAATTTGGCTCATTTCTTCCGGCACTCTGGCGAGGCTTCCTGAACTCTACGATCAGGTCGGCGCTCGGAAAGTAGAAACGCGGCTCCCCCAATGGGTCGTGAAACATCAGTTGGCTGGCATGCCACTGTGGCAATGGCTGGCTCTGGTGCTGCTGATTCCGGTGGCAGGGGCGGCTGGCTGGCTGCTGCTTGTGCTGCTGGAAATTCCTCTGCGCTGGTGGGCGCGGAGACGTGGGCAAGCTGAACTGGAGCAATGGCGCTCGGTTTCCAGACCGGCGTGGCTTCTCACCGGCACCGCGATTCATCGCATTCTGGTCCGCTACCTCGGCATGCCCCTGCTGCAGCGGCACTACTATTTCCAGTCGGTTGAGATCGCCGCAATTGTCGGCGCCAGTTGGATTTTGTGGCGGGTGATCCGCTGGTTCTTGCAGCGGGTGCGGAACCGGGCTCTCGCCCACGGCCACGGCGGCACGGGCTCGCTGATGCTGCTCGGCGAACGCATCGTTAAAGCGTTAGTCTTCCTGATAGCGCTATTCCTCGTCCTCAGTGTGCTCGGCTTCAACCTGACCACGGCGCTGGCTGGCGTCGGCATTGTCTCTCTGGCCGTCGGCTTCGGTGCGCAGCAGACCATCGCGAATTTATTCGGCGGGGTTTCGGTCCTGGCCGATGAGGTCATTCGCGTGGGCGACGTTTGCAAGTTCGGCGACCGCACCGGGACCATCGAAGATATCGGCCTGCGCTCCACTCGCGTGCGCACCGAGGAGCGAACGCTCCTGGCCATCCCCAACGGCACCATCGCCACCATCAACGTCGAGAATCTCAGCCGGCGCGAGAAGATCCTTTTCAAGACGGTCCTGGGATTTCACTCCGACACTTCGTCCGACCATCTCCGCGCGGTGCTTTCCGAAATTCGTCGGACATTAAGCAGCCACGCGAAAATCGAATCCAGCACAGTTCGCGTGCGGCTTACTGAGTTGGCCTCCAGTTCCCTCAACGTTGAACTTCTCTGTTATGTTCTGACGCGGGATTTCAACGAATTCGCCGAAGTTCGCGAAGACTTGCTGCTGCAAATCATGAATATGGTGGAGGACTCCGGCGCCAGCCTGGCCTCGCCCTCGCAGACACTCTATTTGAGCGGCGATCCAGCCTCGAAGAACTCAACGAAAGACAAGACCGATGCCGCGGCGAAGAAAGTTACAGACGCGCGTGACGGAAAGTTATCTTCAGCCGACGCAACCGCTGGAAATGTTTCTTCCGTCCAGGAATCAGACGACCACGCGCAACCAGAGGCGGGGAGCGGAAAAGAACGCAGGGAATGATGATTAGAACTTCGCGCGCGACCGCTGCGTCAGCCAGACAAGAAAGCGGTGCGTGGGAAAGTATACCAGTGCGGGAATCAGCGTCAGATATGCCAACAGATACACGAGTCCGGGCACGGCGCGCTGCTCGCGAAAGAACGGGCCGCGAGCCCAATTCACATCGAATTCCGGGCGCCAAAAGTAATTGATCGGAACCACAATCCACGCAGTCAGCGTTTGATACTTCCAACCTTGCCGGTCATGGCCCAACCGCCAAATCGCCCACAGCAGCAATGGCGGCGTGACCACGTGAAACAGGCTCAGCAGGCGAACCCACAGAGCAAGATGAGGGTCGAACATGTATTCCGTTCCGCCGATTAAGTGCCTGCCGCTGGCGAGCGCACCGACCAAGTCGATGGTGAATAGAGTCTGAAACAACAGAAGCCCCGTAGCCTGCCAGGAAAATATCAGCGGGCTTTCGAGCCAAAGGCCGGCGGTAACGAAGAGATTGCCAAGGTCGCAGAAAAAAAGAAAATTCTGCAAGCCGTAGTGCCGCCAGTAGACCGGCGCCCAGACCATCACCCACGCGGTCCACAACACCTTGATCCACAGTGGAATTCGCATGACACGGTATTGTATCCGCGGAAACACTCGGGATCGCAGAAGATACGAAAGCCCATTCTGGCAAAGCCCAAAACGGCTTAGTTGGAATTACCATCGTAACTTGATGAGCCTTACGGGTGTACCTACGATGACTGCAGTATGGGTTACCAATCGCTCCTATTCTGCCCCGATGAGAAAACCGCTCGCACTGTCACGCAGGTTCTCAGCGAGCTCGACTTCACGGTCGTTCCCTGCACCGAGCCCTTTGCTGCCGTAAAGAAATTGATGGGCGAGCGCTTCGATGCAATCGTCGTCGATTGCGATAACGAACAGAATGCCACATTGCTGTTCAAGAGCGCGCGCAATGCGCCGAACAACCAGTCGTCTCTGGCGGTAGCCGTCGTGGAAGGGCAAGCGGGAGTGGCAAAGGCCTTCCGGATCGGCGCAAATCTGGTCCTCACAAAACCCATTAACGTGGAGCAAGCGAAAGGCACGTTGCGAGTAGCTCGCGGACTGTTGCGCAAGAGCGAAACAGCAAAGTCCACGACCTCCGCTGCAGGCGTGGCCGCTAAGCCTACAGCATCCGCGCCAATCCCTCCAAAGCCACCAGCACCAGCAACAACGCCAAATTTGTCAACCAGGCGCCACGCAGCACCAGTTGCGCCTCTGGCGACGGCGGCGATAGCAAGCATCGCAAACGAGAAGCCGGTTGCGCCGAAAGTTGGGGCCTCTGCTCTAAGCGTGAGCGCAGAAGCTGCGGAATCTAAGGAGGCAGTTGCGGCGGCTTCGAACGAAGTTATTCCTGCATCGATGGTCAGGTCCGCGGCACCAACGTCCGTGCCGATCATTATTTCTGCCGCAGCGGCGGAACCTAAGGCAGACACAATTTCCAGCAAGCCGGAAGTTCTTACACCGTCCAGCGTGGGATTCTCACCTGCCGGTTCGGTGGGGCTTGCCAGAGGCGCAGCCAGCGCGCCTGCTCCCGCGCGTGAGGCAGATCCAATCGCTTCTCCCGTGGAGACAACCTCGACGGTTGTCTCGGAACCAGAAATCCCCGTTGAGAAAGTCGCAGCTAGCTCCAGCAGTGCTTCCGCCGAAGAGTCGATTTCGCCTGCACCTTCGTTCACACTTGGCGGTACTGTCGGCGACGGCGCTCAATCCGCGAGCGGTGGAAGCAAGAAGGCATTTCTGGCGGTGGCTGCGGTTGTGCTGATTGCGACCGGTGGTTACGCAGCCTGGACGCAATGGGCGCGCTTGAGCGGAACGAGTTCTCCGGCGCGCGCTGCCGCACAGCCGGTTACGACTACTGTTCCAGTTCCGCAAGCGGTTCCGATCACTGCGACTTCTGCCGCTTCACAACAACACGGTTTGGCGACAACTTCTTCCGATACGCGAACAAGCGCAAGTGCGAAGAGTGCGCCAAGTCACCAGAGCAAGGTCAGTGCTGGAGCGGACTCGTCGGAATCTCCAGCTTCGGCGGAAAACCAAGTTCCAGCAGCGAAATCGGCCGCACAGCCGATTGTGATCAAGAATCATCGTCGGCAATCTGATGTCGGAAAATCCGCGCCAAGCGCCGATGCGCCTGCTCCGAGCGTGGTCGCGATTGCTGCGCCTGCAAACGGTGCGTCACTTCCCAATCTTGCAAGCGGACAAAGCAGCGCTCCCGCTCCAGTGCTTCAGGTAGTGAACGTTTCGCAGGGAGTGTCGCGAGGACTGTTGATCAAGCAGGCGCAACCTTCGTATCCGGCGAACGCTATGCACATGCACGTTGAAGGTCCGGTGCAACTGCTGGCGACGATTTCGAAGAACGGAGACATTTCCGCGGTGAAGATTCTCAGCGGAGACGCGAGTTTGGCGCGCGCCGCGGCTGAGGCGGTGAAGCAGTGGAAATACAAACCATATCTGCTCAACGGTGAACCGGTTGAGATCCAGACGCAAGTCACGGTGAACTTCAAGCTTCCGCGATAATTCCGTGCAGTCGATGTCGAGAGATGGTTGATTATTGATGGTTGATTTCGGGATTCCTGTTCTCTCCTTTCCTCTCTGCTGATCACTGTGTGGTTGTGAAATCCAGCCTGTGAATTTCTGACCGAAAATAAATCTGAGTGCCAGCCGCCGTGCGGTGCTGGGCGCGAGCTCGATTTTCGTTCCCCTCGATATCCCCCTCCCCCCTGGGGTGTATTGGAATCACAGAGTTAGCAAGAATTTACCCGCAAAATCGGCATAACAAAGGACTTAGAGGTAAAAATCGGGGAAACAAAGGACTTACGCCCATTGGTCGTCCGGCTGCATTTACCGTCAGTGCTTCGACAATGATGACCTGATTTTTGGGCGAGGGCAAGGTCAGATGTCACAGTGGGGCTGTGGATTTCTTGAGCGCGGTGGCCGTCTTGCCCCGGCCCATGCAACATCGTGTCCCACCCGCCGAAAGTCGCGGCGGGATGGGGCAGCCTCGGTGGTGATGGTGCATGGGCCAGCCACCCAAAGGTGCGCCAGCCCCCGCTGCTGTTTTCGCTTGACTGTTTTCAAAGGCGCGCCTAGGATTCTCGGCATTCGCCGCTTCGGATGGAAACTTAACAGCGCAAAGCCTAACGGCAAGAACATATCTGTCAAACCGCAACCCTCCTCCCCCTTAGGAGAGTGCATCCCGTGAAAAACCGGAAGAAAATAGTGTGTAGTTTTGTGCGTACGGCAGCGTCCTTGCTGCTATGCGCGAGCGGCTTGGCGGTCGGGCAAGCGGGAGCGCCTCATGTCCTGATTGCCGGCGGTGTCACGAATGGAACCGGGCAGGGGGCGGATCCTATTCTCGCTTCGTCGGAGGTCTACCAGCAGCAGAGCGGAATATTTGTGGCTTCCGCCAACATGACCGTCGCGCGGGACGGCCACGTCGCTACCCTGCTACAAAATGGTCAAGTACTGGTGACTGGAGGCGATGCAAAGTCTGGCTCGAGCTCTGCGCCCATCGCTTCCGCCGAAGTGTACGATTCCTGCGCACAGACTTTCACCGCTACCGGCAGTATGACGGACGCCAGAGTCGGCCATACGGCTACTTTGCTGCCGAGCGGTGAGGTTCTGGTTGCAGGGGGTCAGAACTCTAAGTTCGTCACGCAAGCCACGGCGGATTTATACGATCCTACGACTGGTATTTTTACGCCTACCGGGAATATGACCACTCCGAGAGTTGAGCACATCGCGGTTCTTCTGCCTAACGGCAAGGTTTTGATCGCCGGCGGAGAAAACAACAGTGGCTTCCTCGCGAGCGCCGAGATATACGACCCTTCGACCGGAGTCTTTACCGCAGGGGGGACGATGACCGTTGGCCGGGCTGGGCCGACCGCAACCTTGCTGAAGAACGGAAGTGTTCTCATCGCAGGGGGCGGAGGCACAGTCGGCAGTTGCGGTGGTTGTGCGCTGTCTTCGGCGGAAATATTCAATCCAGGTTCCGGTGCGTTTGTGGCTGTCGGGTCCATGGGTTATGCGCGAAGCGCGCAAACGGCTACCCTGTTGACGAGCGGAGCGGTTTTGGTTGCGGGCGGCATCGATCAAGCGCTGAATCCGGAAATTCTAAACTCGGCAGAGATTTTTGACCCGTCCACACACACTTTTTCGCCAACCGCTAGTATGACGACTCCGCGAGAAGGACATGATGCGACTCTGCTGCACGACGGCAACGTGCTTATAACCGGCGGCCTTGTGACTGGAACCGAAATCACTGCAACCGCGGAGCTGTTCAACATCACCAATGCTTCGTTCGTGGCGACCGGCAGCATGACCGCTGCAAGGGCGTACCACACTTCCACTGCACTGCCGACGATTTGTTCAGAGTAAGGCTGCATGACCGCAGAAAGGGCCACCTTCAGAATCTGGGTGTCCATCGAGAGTTGGTTTATCCGCCCCACCCGCCCCACCGGTGAAACTGCCACGGGTGGGGCATCCAGACTCCCAAAATCCAAAAGATCACTTTAGGGCGACT
>Ga0302225_10001750_pt1 | contig 13537 bp, 10 predicted proteins | sample II_Palsa_E3_2_FD_193515 | JGI IMG/M metagenome (GOLD analysis project Ga0302225, IMG submission 193515) | Peat permafrost microbial communities from Stordalen Mire near Abisko, Sweden - II_Palsa_E3_2 | ecosystem: Environmental > Terrestrial > Soil > Palsa > Peat permafrost | place: Sweden...
CTCTTTCGCGATACGCTCCAAAAGAGCTGAGTCTCCTACTTTTCCCTGATAAAAAGGGACCCCCGGATCGACCGCTTCCCGGTGGCCGTATGCCAAATCATCCAGGACCACAACATCTTCGCGATTTGCGCGCAGGCGCTCCACGGTCACGCTGCCGATGTAACCCGCACCGCCTGTAACAAGGATCGTCATGCCCATCCTTTCAGCACTTTGAATCTACCCATGGTGCGTTACACGATGGAAATTCGCAAGGTGCCAGAGGTCAACGTCGAAGTTAGGAAACCGCAGGAACCAATCAAACACGATACGGGGAAAAAGTTGGTGAGAACGGAGAAGCAGGTGGGCCCAGCCCTTATTTTATTAAGGATTCCCTCTGCTCCTCCACTCTCAGCGAGCATATTCCCGCAGAGGAACGCGAGCATCTATCGGGAAAATACTGTATCTGCGATCCGGTCTAACTGTAGCTACCGGCGAGGTAACGATATGCTTCGGATTCCCCGCTCTGTTTTTCGTGTTTTCCTGAACGCTGCGCGCGGCTCTCCAGTTGTTATCAAATTGAACCGGGGATAGAATCCGGTCTGACCGAGTGTCTGACGGGCGTCTCTTGAGCAGGTGGATTTCTCGTGCTGGATTCGGAGAGACTTGGACTCTTTTTGGACGAAGTGGAATGCGTTTTGATCGCTACAGTCAAATCCGGCAAGAATGAATAATGCAGCTAGCAAACAATAATTATCGTCTGTTACAGCCGCGCCCTTATCCCGCCCGGCTTTCGCTTGTGATTCCGATGTACAACGAAGGATTAGTCGTACCGTTCTTGACCAGTGGGTTGGAACAATTCATGACGGAGCTGCGTGGTGAAGCGGAAGTCGTTCTGGTCAACGACGGGAGCACGGATTCAACCTTGCAACAAATCGTTGAATGGGCGCAGCGGAACCAACGCGTAAAGGTGGTAAACCTTTCACGCAACTTCGGCCATCAGATCGCTTCCACCGCGGGCTTAGACTACGCAACGGGCGATGCAGTTGTTCTACTAGACTCTGATATGCAGGATCCCCTCAACGTCATCCACCAGATGATCGAGCGCTACTGCGAAGGCTACGATGTGGTATATGGCCAGCGCAAGGCCCGCCGTGGAGAGACGTGGTTTAAGCGGTTTACTGCGTGGTTGTTCTACCGATTGATGCGTAGGTTGGTCCACAAGGATTTGCCCGTCGACGCGGGTGATTTCCGCCTGCTTTCCCGTCCCTGTTTGGATGCCTTGCAACAGATGCGAGAGACACATCGTTTTCTTCGAGGCATGGTGGCGTGGGTAGGATTCCCACAGACCGGAGTCCAGTACGAACGGTCGCCAAGAGTTGCGGGATCATCCAAATATACGCTGCCGAAAATGGCGAAGCTTGCATGGACCGCAGCGACTTCCTTTTCGATATTTCCGCTGAAAGTAAGCACAGTGCTGGGCGTGATCGTCACGCTGTTGGGGTTGGAAGAGGCGGTTCGGGCTGTTCTGTCGAAGATCTTCGACTGGTACGTCGTGCCCGGATGGTCCTCGCTGACCGTGCTTATTAGCATCATTGGTGGTGCGACGTTGGTCAGCATTGGAGTGCTGGGGGAGTACGTCGGAAAGCTGTATGAACAAACTAAAAACCGTCCCCTTTACCTGGTATCACAAACGGTGAATGTTGGTTCGGAGAAACAGTCCGATGGGAATCGGCGTTTTGAGACGACTGGGAAGCCGTGATCCCCTACAGTTGCTACATCACCTTTACGGCATGCTGCTCTTTCTTATCGTCTTATCGTAAGGCCTGCCATATTTATAGCTGCGCGCCACCGGCAAGGTGAGGAAATGTTTCCGGGTTTTCGCCCCGTGCTTCAGGTCTTCAAAATCTCACGGGCGCCCCTGCCGTTGTTATCAAATTGAATCGGGGATAGAATCGAACGTTTTCTGAGGGTGACACCAGTTATGAGGATAGGTTTTAAGGAAGGCGCGCTAGTTATTTCTCTTTTTCTTGGCGTCGTTCATGCGCAGGATACGAAGGAATCATTTAATCTCTACACACAGCGGGTAGATAACCAGCGCTCGGGTGTCAATCTTGTCGAAAAAGAGCTAAACCAATCGAGCGTGAAAACTCGGTTCGGAAAATTGTGGACTCTCTATTCCGATGCCAAAGTCATGGCTCAGCCGCTGTATGTATCCAATCTAGTGAGCGCCAAATGCCCGCAGGGCTGCAATACCGTGATATTCGCCTCAATGAACGACACAGTTTACGCATACATGGCTGATCAGAAGCCCACGAGTTCGAACGACACACTCGTCTGGTCGAAATCTCTCGGGGCTCCGCGTCCGGGTTCGCATGACATTGACGAGTCTGCCATCGACGATCCTTCGTGGGGAATTCTGGGAACTCCGGTAATCGACATCGCTAACAACCTTCTCTATCTTGTAGCGTTCAACGACGATCAGATGTACCGGCTGTACGCGCTAAACCTTCGTACAGGTGAGATAGCGAAAGGCCCCATGCTTGTGGAGGGTTCCATCGAAGGTGAGACCTTTTTTCGTCGCGAGCCTAAGTGGAGCCAGCGGCGCAAACAGCGCGCCGCATTATTATTGGACCATGGAGCGCTCTACATAGCCTTCGGGTACGACAATCCCAGTGGAATCGGCGGGTGGCTATTCGTCTACGATCCCGCAACCTTACAGCTACGGACCGTGTGGAGCGCCGAGCCAAACGGTAAGGGGGGCGGTATCTGGATGTCGGGGACCGGCCCGGTAGCGGATGACGCCGGCAATGTCTATCTCCAAACTGCGAATGGTGAGTTCAACCCGTCGCGCAATCAGTATGGAAACAGCATGCTCAAGCTTCGTCTCCAAGGTGAAAAGCTCGATCTTGTAGATTCTTTCACGCCGTGTAATCAGTCCTATCTGAATCACGAGGATCTGGACCTGGGTTCATCCGCTCCTCTACTGTTGCCCGGTAATTTAATTCTCGGTGGCGGGAAGTTCGGGACACTGTATTTGATGAACCGCGAGCATCTAGCAGGCTTCGTACCGGCTGGCGGCATCTGGCGGCCCGAATGTCAAAACTCAGACCGCGTTCTGCAGACAGTGGATGTACATCACGGACATATTCATGGCACGCCCATTTATTGGAAAGGTCCGAATGCGACACAATGGATTTATGTTATGGCCGAACAGCAAAGTCTGGAGGCCCTTCCGTTTGCCGATGGGAAAGTTAAGACCGCCGACACGGATATTAGGACGGGCGGTTGGAAACCTCCGCATCAATCCCCACCGGCTTGCCACCACCCGGCCAAGAATTGGATGCCGGGAGGCATACTCGCAGTCTCAAGCGAAGCAGATTCGCCTGGCACTGGAATCGTGTGGGCGCTGGTGCCCGCGAATGGCGATTCGAACGGTTATCGCGGCGTGAAAGGAATGCTGCTAGCCTACAATGCCGAAGACGTTTCCCAGGAATTATGGCGCAGCCAGGGAACCGACGCAGAAACAGACACACCTGATAGCCTTGGCTTACTAGCGCGTTTCGTGCCGCCAACCGTGGCGAATGGAAAGGTCTTTATAGCGAACGCCGGCGATCATGAAGAACTCAAGCGATATTGTTCAACTCGTCCGACCAAGTTTCCCGATAATTACGCGGTCGTGGTGTATGGCCTGAAGAACTAGCATGTCTCGCGACCCTAACGTAGCTCCGGATGATCGAGGATGGTCGGCGGACACGGGGGATTGGCTAGTTCTCGGCTTCATTTCCTTGTTTTGTCTTATCACCGCGATCTACCCCGTCGTTCGCGCGTTCTACCACTTTGAAATCAATTACAAAGAAGGCTGGATGATATACAACATGCTGGCGGTTGTAGATCACGTGCCTCTCTATGGCACCAAGTTCGGCCGGACGCTGGTAGATTACCCGGCCTTATCGTTTTACATCATGGCTTTTCTATCTCGCTTCTTTCACGATTATCTTCTGACTGGAAGGCTACTATGCCTGGCCTCGTTTGGGGTCTGTTCCGTGCTCATCGGGCTGATCATCCGAAAGTTGACGGGACGTCTGGCGCCGGCGATATTCGGATCCGTTTTTTGCGTAGGCCTCTTTTGCGCCGCGGCAACTCGCTATATAGGCTTCGACGACCCTCAAATGCTTGGGGAAATCTTCTTCCTCGGCGGCTTGCTCTTATACCTTTCCAATCCTCCCACGTTGGGCCGTATCGCCGTGATTGTCTTTCTTTTTGTCGTAGGCGGGAATATCAAACACAACCTCGTTGACTTGCCACTCGCAGTGTTCATAGACCTCTTGTTGATTTCACGGCGAAAGGCTCTGCAGTTTTTGCTTTTTTCTGCGGTTTTCGTTACGTGCTCGATCCTTGGCAGCATGAAACTGGATGGCCCCTTCTTCATATCGAACATGCTCAGTGTCCGTCATTATTCCTTGTTGGGTGGGCTCCTCGACTTCCTCTACTACTACTCCGTGATTCTCGTGCCTTTTATTGCTGCGTTGATCTGGGCTATCAAAGCGCGAAGAGATGCATCGAATCGCGTAATTTCCATCTTCTTTTTCACTTCGCTATTCACTGGAATGTTTTTCTCGGCAGGCACAGGAATAGCCATCAACGTCTACTTCAGTAATTTTTTTGCGATCTCAATCGTTATGGGCATGCTTCTCTATGCTGCTTGGAGCGTCCCTTCTCCTTTCGCTAAGTACAAGTTCCTGGGGCGGCGCGAGGTCCCTCTAATTTTGTCCGCTTTTCTGGTCTTAGCCTTTATTTTGTCGGGCTATTCCAATGTTTGGCGTAGCATCGCGGAGTTGCCCGAGGAGCAAAGACGATACGACGCGGAAGTATCCTTTTTGAGGGCCCAGCCGGGGCCGGCGATCTGCGAAAGTCTGCTACGCTGCTACGATGCAGGGAAGCCTTATGTGTATGATCCTTTCCACTTTACCAGGCTGGTCTCTCTGAATGAGCTTGATAGCGCAGAGCTTGTTGCCGAGATCAAGACATTCCATTACGGAGCCATCCAGCTTCACGGAACTTTGCCCTCTCTCGAGCGCCCAAACGAGCGTTTCCCCGATGCCGTCCTTGATGCTATTGATCACTATTACAGTCTTTCGGTTCAGCATCCGAATTGCGCCATTTACGTCCCGAAGACAAACATCCAAAACTAAACATGCGGCGAAGCGCGATTTAATCCCTTGCAAAGCAATCATCCTGTTGAATAGGAGGCTGCGATCCGGGAAGAACACCTAAATCCGCTTCCATCGGCGGTAGAGAATTCCTCCATCGTCCGGTTTCAAACGATTCGAGATTTCTTCTTTCTGGCGATTCTGACCATCGCGGCTCTGCTGGTGCAGGGATACCATGTCGGCATCGAAGACATGGCGGTCTACCTGCCCGCCATCAAGAAAATCATCAATCCGCAACTTTACCCCTACGATGCAAGCTTTTTCTTTTTGTACACTCGGTGGACTCTGTTTCATCAAACAGTTGCCGCTCTGGCGCGCATCACGCATCTTTCACTTGAGTGGTTGATGTTTGTTTTGCATATCGCGAGCATCTTCCTGATCCTCCTCGCGTGCTTTCAATTGATTCGGAAATGCTTTTCTGAGCGCGCCGCCCAGTGGTGTGGCGTCGCGTTCGTCGCCGCCCTATTGACGATGCCTGTGGCGGGCACCGCTCTCTTCATCACGGATCAGCATTTGCACCCGCGCAACTTCGCGACCGCATTTCTGCTGTTTGCGGTTGTGGCTGCCCTCGAGCGAAGACCGGTCACACTGCTTTGGATCGTGTTAACGGCGCTTTGCCACCCGACCATGGCCGTATACGGAACTTTTCATATCGCAATCCTGGCATACGGTAGTTTCTCGGCTCAATCCACAGCCGCATTTTCCGGGATTCCTTTCGGCGTGCCACCTAATCCCATTTGGCGGAAAGCCATGGCGGACCGTGGATATCCATATCCTTACTCTTGGCCTTGGTACGAATGGCTAGGGGCTTTGGCACCCATTGCTTTTCTCTGGCTCTTCGCGCGTATTGGGCGGCGAGAGAGTATGGCGTGGTGTGAGCGCGTGTGCAGCCGGTTGGCCATTTCGACTTCTCTCGGTATCGTCATAGCCGTATTCGTGTCTGAATACCTTCAGACTCAAACCCAAACGTGGGCGCGCTTCGAACCCATGCGCATCTTGCATTTTCCCTACATTGTGTTTCTGTTGTTTAGCGGGGGAATGCTTGGCAAGTATTTGTTGCGCGACCGGTCCCTCCGCTGGGCTGCGCTTTTTATCCCGCTCGCGTTCGCAATGTTTCACTTCCAGCGACTCGAGTTTCCATCGAGCCATCACATCGAATGGCCGGGGCGCGCACCGCGCAATTCCTGGGTGCAAGCTTTTGTCTGGGTGCGCGAGAACACGCCGCGCTCGGCTTTTTTTGCGCTCGATCCTCGATACATGCATGGCCCTGGTGAGGATTACTATGGTTTCCGGGCTTATGCCGAGCGCAGCGCCCTGGCTGACAACGAAAAGGACACATCGGCCGTCGCCGTGTTCCCTGACCTTGCCTGGCAATGGAATCTGGAAGTAACCGATCGGGAGAATTGGGAGCAGTTCACGCTCGCGGATTTTGAGCGCTTGAAGAAAAAATACGGCGTGACCTGGGTGATCGTAGTCCGGCCTGGCGTTTCCGGCCTTTCGTGTCCGTACGCCAACAGCGAAGTAATGGTCTGCCAGATCCCTTAAACGAATTGATCCTTCCTCTTGGCTTATTTCTTGACTGCCCAGTGCTGGCCAATGCCCCCGAAGAAGTACGAACGCGTCGCCACGCGCACGTATCCGGAATCCTCGAGCAGCGCGGAAAAGTCCCGCATGGAGAGAAAGCTCCTCAGTGAATCTGGAATATAAGTGTAAACGCGCGCGCGGCCATGAAGCAGCAAGCCCCAGACGGCGCCCTGCGCGTATAAGTACGCAAGATAAATTTCGCGCAACACAGCATTCGACGGCAGGAAAAAATCGATGCTGACTATTAATCCTCCGGGCCTCGTAACACGTTTGATTTCCTGCACGGCTGCCTTCAGGTCCGGAAAGTTTCGCAACCCGTAGCCGATGAAAACGCAATCGAAAGAATTGCCCGCGAAGGGCAAGCACGCCGCGTCGCTACAGACCGCATTTTTCAGCCCCCGAGCGCGGGCCAGTCGCAGCATGAGTTCGGTAATATCCGCGGCGATTACCGTTGCCCCTGGCAGGCGTTCGATCACCAACTGTGAAATGTCTCCTGTCCCGCAAGCCAAATCCAGCACGGATGCGTTTTCCGGCAGCGCGGCCCTTGCTACGCTAAGGCGTTTCCACCGCCGGTCCAAGCCGAAGGAAAAAACGCGGGAGATAAAATCGTAGCGCGGTGCGATCGTGTCAAACATCTGCCGCATGAGGCGCGAGTCTTGGCGTTCTTCGGGAGATTTCATTTTCGGCTGTGAATCTTACCACTCATGCTTCGCTAGAAGCGCGTTTCACGAGCGCGATTGTGCAACTCAAAAACCTTGCCGCAGCCCCTTCGCACAATTATCATCGCTTACGCCATTCCCAGACGAGGTGAGCCATGAAGCGATTTGCAGGAATGATGTTGCTTGTGATGGGGATCTTGTTGATCACGCAAACGATTGCTGCGCAGGAATGGTCTCAGCCTTGGGCGCGCGAGCGAATTGAGAAATCGCCGCGTCATAGCGAGTGGATTACTGTGAAGCACGACGGCCGAAACGTGGAGACGTTCGTCGTCTATCCCGAATCGAAAGACAAGCGGCCGGTTGTGCTCATCATTCACGAAATCTTCGGATTGAGCGACTGGGCGCAGGAACTTGCGGACGAAGTCGCAGCGGCCGGCTACATCGCTGTCGCGCCCGACCTTCTGAGCGGTATGGCCCCGAACGGCGGACGCACGAAAGATTTTCCCACAGGAGTCACCGAGGCTATCAGCAAGTTGAATCCCGACCAAGTCACGGCGGATCTGAATGCCGCAGCGGACTACGCCTTGAAGCTCCCCGCGTCGAACGGCAAAATTTATGTCGCGGGATTTTGCTGGGGCGGCGGACAGACTTTCCGTTTTGCAACAAACCGCGTGGACCTTTCCGCCGCGTTCGTTTTTTACGGAGTGCCGCCCGCCGCTGACGCGATGTCGCGCATCAAGGCGCCCGTCTATGGCTTCTATGCCGGCAACGATGCGCGTATTGACGCCACAATTCCCGACACAATCACCGCGATGAAAGCTGCAGGAAAAACGTACGACCCGGTGACCTATGACGGCGCCGGTCACGGCTTCATGCGCGCCGGCGAAGCTCCTGATGCCTCCGACGCCAACAAAAAAGCCCGCGATGACTCCTGGAAACGCTGGAAAACCCTGCTTGCGCAGTGACCTGAGCTTTTCCGCGAACGTTCACGCGCGGCCCGTGCCTGATAAGCGCACTTAATCGCACAGTGATTTTCAAATGTCCGGCAGCCGAATCCTCTTTCGCAAGCAAAACTACTTCTGGCTGAGTAGATACAGGTCGGCGTGGCCGGCACGCCGCGCGTAGACTACGGTGGAAAGGTCGCGCGCGAAGTCGTAACCGTTGCCGCCCGAGCTAAAGGGAATAGCAAAGGGGAGTTTCACTGCTACCTGCGGCGAGCCGATTAGTTTTCCGTCCTGCCAGCCTGCGCGGTAAATCGTGAATTCGTGCTGCGACGGGATGGCGTACAACAGCGATTTGCCATCAGGCGCAAATACAGACTGGAAGGTTGCCACACCCGGCAACAGCAGAATGCACTTTTTTTCGGGGACGGAGAACTCGTAGATTCCAGTTTTTTCTCCCGCCCATACTGCCCCAATCAGGTATTGCCCGTTGGGTGAGACTTCCGCACTGTTGCCGCAATTTCCGCCGATTTTCTCCTGGCCGGAACCGTCAGGGTTCGCTTTCCAAATGGTGGGCACCGCAGAGTCTTTCTCGAACCCGGTAATGTAGAGAGTTTTCTGGTCATGGGTCCAAAGCAAAGTAAAGATATTTCCGCCGGACCAGGGAATCTGGTGGAGGTCGCTGCCATCGGCCCCCACGGTATATGGTTTGTCTATAGCGCCGTTCTGCGATACCACAAAAGCCAGGTGAAAACTGTCTGGCGCCCAGGTAGTGGTCGCCAGGGATTCTCCCGTGGCGATTTTCACAGGGTTGCTGCCGTCAATGTTTGCGGTCCAAACCTCGGTGCGGTCCCGGGCGGGCTGGCTGACATACATCACGCGCTTTCCGTCCGGCGAGATGGAAGGTTGCGTTGCATTTTCCGATGCGATGTCGTTGGTCTGCTTGGTGCGGATATTGTAAGCGGTCAAAAAGCCGGTGGATTTTCCGTTCACGAAATAAAGCCCTTTCCCGGACGGGTCAACCATGGGCGAAGAATCCGGCCCGGTTCCCTGGGTGACTTGCGTGAGCGATTTGTCACTCAGCGTGTACTTCCAGATGTTGGTCAGGCCGCTAACAGTGCGGCTAAATAGCACCGTCTTGCCGGGCTCGCCCCAGGCAAGTTCCACGGTGTGCGCGGGTATGTCACCAAGCGCAACGATCGAGTGATTGGACAAATCCAGATCGTACACGTGAGCGAGCGGGAGCAAAGAGATGTTGTCGTTGGTGAATACCAGCAAGTGGTTGCCGTCAGGGAAGGGCAAAAGTCGCCGCGGCGGAAACAGCGCAGCATCGAGAGCATAAATCTGCTCCTCGCTGAGGCTGGATCTTTGCGTGCGGAAGATGCCGTGGCTTCCTGCTTTCAGGTAGTAGATGAACTTGCCATCGGGAGATGGAACTAACGCGAAACCCGAAGCCACGCGACTGGGTTTTCCGCCGAGTGTGGGGATGGCCCAACCTTCGTCGTTACCTTGGTATCTCCCGTAATAGATCTCGGTTCCATCAGTGGAGAAGCTATCCACAATCTTGTCACCTCCGTCATTTGTGAGCTGAAGAGGCTCGCCGCCGGATGTGAGTATGACAAAGACCTGCGAGATGCCGGCCACTTCCGACGTGAACGCCACGGTATGGCCGTCGGGAGAAATCCTCGCAAACTCCATCGGCTTGTCCCAGTGGCTGATTTGCGTAATCTTCGCGGGCCCGTTCGGAGCGCTCGCGCCACCCCAATAGCGATAGGCTGCAAACGCCCCGGCAACAATCAGAAGCGCAACACAAGCGGCGATGACCGGGAATTTCTTGCGAGCCGGCGCGCTCTCGGATGAAGCCTGCGCGGCCACTCCCGCGCTCGACGAAATTTTCCCGCTCCCAGCCTCCGGAGCTGTATCCTGAACCGCCTTATTTGCCGACGAAGACATTCGCCCGGAGTCGGTATCCCTCCGCAGCCGCTTCAAGTCCGTGCGCACATCCGCGGCAGCCTGATACCGCAGGTCGCGATCCTTCTCCAGCGCCTTGTTGATGATGTCTTCCAGTTTCGCCGGAAGTTCCGGGTTCAACCGCACGGGCGCCACCGGCGCGCGATTCAAAATCGCTTCCGTAATCACACCGGAAGTTTCACCGCGAAACGGAACCGTGCCCGTCGCCATTTCGTACAGCACCACGCCAAACGAAAACAGATCCGTGCGCGCGTCCAATTCCTTCCCGCGAACCTGCTCGGGAGACATATACGCAACTGTCCCCACTGCGACGCCCGGGCTGGTGAGGTCTTCCGGGCGCACTCCCGCCGTCATCTGAGCCGCCATGGTTGCGTCCGACGTCATCGAATGGACCGTGGCGAGGCGAATCTGTTTGGCCAGCCCGAAATCCAGAATCTTGGCGTGACCGCGTTCCGTCACGAAAATGTTGGCCGGCTTTATGTCCCGGTGAACAATGCCCTTGCTATGCGCGGCGTCGAGCGCGTCCGCAATCTCGATGCTGAGATCGAGAAGCAATTCCAAATCCAGGGGACGGCCCGCGATGGAATGTTTTAATGTCTTCCCATCGAGGCATTCCATCGCCAGGTAGGTCTGCCCGTTCTCTTCGCCGATATCGTGGATCGTGCAGATGTTCGGATGATTCAGCGCCGAGGCGGCTCGCGCCTCCCGCCGGAATCGTTCGAGCGCCTGCGGGTCTCCCGCCAATTCATCCGGCAAAAATTTCAGCGCAACGTTCCGGCCAAGGTTCGTGTCCTCAGCCTTGTAAACCACGCCCATGCCTCCGCCGCCAAGCCGTTCGACGATGCGGTAATGCGAGAAGGTTTTGCCAATCAGCGAATCGGTGGGTTGCATGCGCTGCACATTTTAGGTTGCGAGCGAAGTCAAGTCAACGAGCGGAACCCGAGTCGGCAACCCAGCATAATGGCTTGCCCGCCGTCGAGTGCCCTGACGAATCCGCTTACCGGACAAATGACGGCTCAGCGCGGGCGATTCGGAAGATTCGACTTCAACCTCCGATAAAGAGCCCGCCGTTCGGGGACAGCCATTGTCCGGTGAAATAGGAACTATCATCGGAGGCCAGAAAAAGAGCCGTCGTAGCAACTTCGCGCGGCTGCCCAGAGCGCCCCATGGGAACCCGGGACATCAGCGCCCGCTTCAGAAGCGGGGACTCTGCCTGACCCGCCGTCATGGGCGTATCGATCCAACCTGGGCAGATGGCATTTACGCGAATGTTGCGCGACGCGACTTCCTTCGCCACTGCCCGGGTAAAACCAAGGATGGCGCCCTTCGCCGCGCTGTAGTTGGGAGCGTACTCGAGGCCGCCTAGCCCCGCCACGCTTGACATGTTAATGATCGCACCCCGATTTTTTTCACCCATCAACTTGAGCGCCTCGCGAGTACAGAAAAATGTTCCGTTCAGATGGACACCGATCATCCGGCTCCAATCCACGTCCGACATTTCCGAAGTAACATCCCAATGCGTGCCGATTTCGCTGCCGCTCATCAATTCCATAATGCGCGCGTCCGCTTTCCGCCTGATTTCTTCCCCGTGTTTGGCGTCCGTTTCACCTATCCCGGCATTGTTCACCAGGATGTCGAGCGTGTTGTAGCGCGCTGCAATTTGCGCGAACATTGATTTCACCTCCGCGCTCGAGGACACATCAGCCTTCACCGCCATGCAGCGCGCGCCGGCAGGCCCCATTCCTTCAACAGTTTTCTGCGCCCCCTCCAGCACGATGTCGTTGACGATTACGCTGGCGCCTTCTTCGGCGAACAACGTGGCGATGGCTCGCCCGATCCCAGATCCTCCGCCCGTAACCAAGGCAACTTTGCCTTCAAGTCTCACCGTTGCACCTCTCAGGTTAAATTCGCCGCCATAGAAAAAAAAATCCCGTAGCAGGGGACATCTCACGGGCAGGCATGCTTAGAAATAGATGACGCATCGAAGGTGGCGCGCCCGGAGGGGTTCGAACCCCCGACCTTGTGCTCCGGAGGCACACGCTCTATCCATCTGAGCTACGGGCGCATATCGGAAAAGGAGCGACGTTCGCGGTTGATTTTACTCTGCTTCCCGCCTGGTAGCAAAGTAATCAGGGGATCCACGCGTTCCCCTCACAGTGTTTCCCGGGGGCTGCGCATTCGATCGCTACCCAATCCGGTTTCCGAGCCATATCCTGGCCAGTGCCATGCATCATCCGCCGCGGGCAAGGTTCTTCACTTGCTTCGCCAGCTTTTCGATCTGTTCCGCCTTTTGAACCATGGGAAGGGAAAGGGTATTTGTCGCGTCCGTTTTTTCCACTTCGTCTTTCAATTCCTCGGCAAGCTTGTAGATTCTCTCCACATTCTCTGCGATCTGCCGCTGATTCTGTTTCAAGATGTCCTTAGCTTCTTTGGAATTCGGTTTGATTTCATCGCTCGGCATCGGCTGGTCGAGCTTGGGTGGCCCGGGATTCTGCGCCGATTCTGGCCGAGCGGGAAGACCGTTCTGAGCGTACGCAACGCCGGCGCTGGAAAACAGTCCCAACGGTACGCCCAACGCCATCGGGATCATCACCGTCAAAAAATTTCGCTTATTCACGTCCATCATAAATCAGCTCCTGTCGAAAAAAATGCTTGCCACGGTCGCGCGCTCCAGGCAGCTATGCTTGCAGCGGAAGCTCCATGCACCAGGCCGCGTGAATGGTATAATTCCGCTCCCCTTATCTTATGACTGATTCGCTCAGGCGGTGGATGGAATTTGCGGGCGTACGCGCGCTGCGCGTCCTGATTATCGTTTTCATCGCCCTTCTGGTTGCCCGCCTGCTGAGGGCCCTTACTTCCCGTCTGATTCAATCCGCCAAGTCCCCGTCGCGCGTGGCTCAGATGCGCGAACAGCAAACGCGCACGATGGCCGCATTACTCTACAGCGTTGGTTTAGGAATCATCGTCGGCGTTGCGGTTCTGACTGCGCTGCCTGAATTCGGATTCAATGTGAGCCCGGTGGAAGCGGCGGCGGCAGTGGCCAGCCTTGCGCTCGGATTCGGCGCGCAGAATCTCGTCAAGGATCTCATCAACGGCTTCTTCATCGTTTTTGAGGATCAGTTTGTCATCGGTGATTTGATTCAGACGAATGGGGAAACGGGACGCGTGGAACACCTCACTCTGCGCCGAACCG
>Ga0302225_10001759_pt1 | contig 13520 bp, 9 predicted proteins | sample II_Palsa_E3_2_FD_193515 | JGI IMG/M metagenome (GOLD analysis project Ga0302225, IMG submission 193515) | Peat permafrost microbial communities from Stordalen Mire near Abisko, Sweden - II_Palsa_E3_2 | ecosystem: Environmental > Terrestrial > Soil > Palsa > Peat permafrost | place: Sweden...
TCATAATCACCCTCACTCTCTGAAGTAAACAAACGACAGCCCCGAAGGGGCGGTATGTGAAAGCCCGGCACGGAAGTGCCGGGGAAGAGCCAAAAGCACGAACAAGTCCCGTCAGGGACGGCACCCCTACTCCTTGGCCACAAATAGAAATCGCGGCCAAAAGGCCGCGACGTTTGTACAACTCCGAATTGTCATCCGGGGGGATTGGTCATCCCCAGCGATCTGCCATCCCGAGAGGACTGTCATCCCCAACGGTCTGTCATCCTGAGCGAAGTAAATGCTTCGCGAAGCGAGGCATTTACGCAGTCGAAGGATCCCTCACATGCCGGCGCCAGCAACGACTCCGCCAGGAGTTTCGATAACTGCCGCCCCGCTCCGTAAGGCCTGTCATCCCGACGTAGGAGGGACCTACTGTTTCTTTATTTACCCTCTATATCTAGTATGACATTTTGCATAGGGTAAAAGCGCCACATTAGCCAACTTTATATTTCCTTTCCTTTCAGCAACCTAGCCCCGATCTTCGCCTTCTGTTCCTCTTGACAACAATTTTGAGCGATTTTGTATAACTGGTGGCTAATCTCTCGCCGCAAATCCGCCTAACCCGAACTGCTGCTATCATTTGGGCCTTATGCGCCACCCGCCTCAGTAGGCGGGCTGGGTACATAAGCCCTTCTGAGGGGGATCAGCGACCTGAACTTTGGATCGAGCCCCTCATAGTGATCCATGACGAGACGCACAAGAGCTTCGCCATCGAGAAGGTGGATTGAGCTCTTGGATCTGGCGAAATCTAAAGCCTGATTCGTAAAACTTCCCAACGTGACCAACAAACCGTACTCGCCTGCGCCCAAGCAGCCTAAGAGGGCTTGCACCTCGGGGCGACCGACGTTGCCTTCGGTGCTTTTCACTTGAACCTTAATAATCGGGGGCACCAGCTTTAATTCGTCACGATGGGCAATGATGTCAATACCCTCGTCGGGCCCGCGCCTGCACTCGATTGTGCGGTACCCCATCGTGCCTAGCAAATTCGCTACGAACGCCTGGAATGAGTAACCCTTTAAGTGCTTCGCAAGATTGCGGAGAATAAAGTCTTCCGTCGTCTGTTGAACCTCAGCTGTGACGGAGGCTACGGTTTCGTCGTCCTCTTGATCGGATACCGACGCCCCTGCGGCCGTAGCTTCGATGAACTCGTCTCCGTAATTCTTTAATTGGAAGAGCGTGAGAGCCGAGCCCAACTCGTGCAACGCTCCCTGAGACACCGCCGTCAGGGGCAGAGTCTTCTGCCACACGACCGCTCGCGTGTTCGGATATTCCTTCGAAACTGTGGGATCGAACCGGTAGTCGCCCGCAATCCGTCCTACGTGCAGACGTCGGTCGAAGGCGGATCGATAGACCACCCAATCACCTTGCTTCATCTCTGTGACAAAGCGAAACAACTGGCTCGCAGCGTTGATCACATAGCCATTGGGCTTGTCCGGGAAATGCGGCCGGACGGCAGCCTTATACGCTTCCCGGTCGGCTCGGATTTCGCCAAGGTCTCCTACCGCACCCCAACTAATTCCGATTATTCGTTCTTCCCGAAACATCGAATCGCCCTGCGCGCCCTTCACGTGGATTCCCCAAATAGCTGCTTCAGTGGCTGTCATTTCCGAAAAATCTCCGTGTCTAATCTACACCTGCCACAGCAAACATGCTCCAGCCCTGAAAGGCGGGGGCAGTTTGGTTGCAGCTCCGCGGTCCCTGTGCTAACGTCCATTGATTCTGAGGCAAGGCACCGCAGTAGCGCGTGCGTTGCGATTCCGTCCGACATTGGCGTGCTGAATGAACTGGCTTTTGAGCGAGCTTGTAAAAGTGCATTTGGACGCGGTGACCTGCATCGCATTAATAACCCTGCTTTTCATGATGCTGCAAACGGAGCACGAACGGTGTGACAGGGTCAGAGTCGGATGGCGCGAAGTGCGCAGAGCAACGTTCGCCGCAACCTCCGCCTTTCAACTGGCCAAGAGAATGGAGAGCGACCCTCACGCCGGGAAATACTTGGAGAAGGCACAGGGATTGCTGCAGGAGCTGTACTCAACCATCCTGCTCTACGGGAAGGGCCGACTGCGCGATGAGTACAGAACGCGGATAAGGGAAACGATGCAGACCAGAAACACAGCCCCGGCGCTGATGGCGATTTTCGCCAGCCTCGACGGTAAGACAGAGAGAAAGTTCGACACTTGGCGGCTAGGAATCCTGTAGCATCGATAACGCTCTCCTAGACCCAAGGTCCTGCTATAACCTCAATAGTTCGATTTGAGAGGCCCTCCTATGGCGCATCCGACCGGCGGCGTGAATCCTTTCCCTGTGAAGCACAGCTTTGCGGAGGCGTATAAATTCGTCGGGTCAAAGGCATAGCGTTCCGCTCAATGCGGAACGAACAAATCAAAGCCCACCACAGCATGGCAAGAGATGGCGCGACGCGCATTATTGTCTTCGTTGGTGAGCGAAACACACATGGGAGGGCATGCGCAAAGTGTTGGGGCTTTCGAGTGGATCGCAACGGCTCCTGGATCGGCCAATGTGCTAAGGCCCTAGACGAAGTCATTCATTAGCTAGATTTCAAACCGGGCACCACCAGCCCCACACTTCGTTTGCGCCCACGCCCCCGCTATGCTACCGTCGCATTGAATTAAGAATTAAGATTCCAACCCCTAACCCTCCTCAAGGAGACGCCCATGGTCGGCATCATCTTGCTCGTAATTCTCGTCCTCGTCTTTGTCGTGCTCATTGGCATGTACAACAGCCTGGTGCAGTTGCGCGTGCGCACCGACTCCGCCTGGTCTGATATTGATGTGCAACTCAAGCGCCGGCATGACCTTATCCCTAACCTGGTCGAGACCGTCAAAGGCTACGCCACGCACGAAAAAGGCACGTTTGAAAATATCGCCAAGTTCCGCTCACAGGCCATGCAGGCCACTACGCCCGAGGGCAAGGCTGTCGCCGAAAATCAGCTCACCGGAGCGTTGAAGAGCCTGTTCGCCGTGGCCGAGAATTATCCTGAACTGAAAGCTTCGGAACAATTCACCCAGCTTCAGGGATCGTTGAGCGATACCGAAGATTCCATTCAGAACTCGCGCCGCTATTACAACGCGGTGGTGCGCGATCTGAATACGAAGATCCAGTCGTTCCCCACGAACATTCTCGCCGGCATGTTCAACTTCACGCCGAAGCAGTTCTTCGAAACCACCGACGCCGACCGCGAACCCGTCGCGGTAAAGTTCTGATCGTATGATCGCGACGAAGCATGTGCGGAAGGCGTGGAAGGTGTGGAACGTGTGGCAGCGGGCGCCTCGCCCGCTGCCTTTGATCTCGATCGGAATGCATGCACGACCGCGGAAGAGCGGCGCTTCAGCGCCGCGTAAAGTGGACAAAATGAATCAGGGCTTCAGCCCCCGTGGTCGCACTTCCTATCCAACGCGACTCTTCCTTATTTTCGCCACCATCCTCGCCCTCGCCACTCCGCTCTTCGCCAAGTCCTGGCGCATCTCCGACTTTCAAGACACCATCACCGTCAATCCTGATGGCAGCTCTCTAATCAAGGAAACCATCACCCTGAAATTCGTGGGACAATGGCACGGCATTCACCGCACCATCCCCATTGAATATCCCGGACCGGACGGCACCAACTACCGGCTCTACGTCGACCTCATCGGCATCACCGACGAAAACGGAGCCAAGCTGAAGCACGATACCTCGACCAACGGCGCGTATCGCGATTACAAGATTTATATCTCCGACGCAGTCAACGCTACGCGCACGGTCGAGATCACCTACCGCGTGCGCAACGGCACTCGATTCTTTGATGGCAAAGACCCGGACAGCCACGACGAATTTTATTGGAACGTAACAGGCAACGACTGGCAGGTCCCCATCGACCATGCCGCGGCTAGCGTGCACTTTCCCGCTGGCGATAGCGAATCACTGCGCGCGCAAGCCTTCACGGGAGTCTATGGCTCGACCGAGCACAATGCTACGGCCACCGTGAACGGATCGGATGTTGAGTTCGCGACCACCGCACCTCTGCCGATGCGCGGCGGCCTCACCATCGATGTCTACATTCCCAAAGGCATCCTCAAAGAGCCGGGACTGCTCACCAAAATATTCTGGTTCATCGGCAGCAATCCTGCGATTTTTCTGCCTCTGCTCACGCTGGCAGTCATGCTGCCGCTGTGGTGGATCAAAGGCCGCGATCCCGATCCCGGTATGTCGGTCGCGCCCATGTATGATCCGCCGCCTGGAGTTTCGCCCGCAGAATGCGGCACGCTGCTCGACGACACCATCCATCCGCGTGACATCACATCGACCATCGTCGATCTTGCGGTGCGCGGTTACATCAAGATCGAAGAGACCGACGAAAGCGGCGCGTTATTCCATAACAAGGATTACATTTTTCACCTGCTGAAGAAGCGCGAGCAGTGGCAAGGTCTCGCGCCGCACGAACAGGTGATGCTCGAAAATATTTTCGCCGGAGACGAGACTGACACGCGGCTCTCCAGCTTGAAGAACCGCTTCTACAAAGCTGTCCCGGTGGTGCGCACCGACATTATGTCGGCGCTGAAGCAGAAAGGCATTTACACGCTCGATCCCGAATCGGCCGACGGCTACAGCGTGGGGGCGGGGCTCTGCATCATCGCTCCGTTCGTTGTGCTTCAGTGGATGCATTTCGTGAATTTTTTCAGTTCCGTCCCCATTGCGCTGTTGTCGATTGTGGTCGCGGCGGTGATCTGGTGGATGTTCGCGCGAGTGATGAGCGCGAAGACTCTGAAGGGATCGCGCATTCACATCGCAGTTCTGGGCTTTCAGGAATTCATGAACCGAGTAGACGGCGAGCGGCTCAAGACCATGCCGTCGAATACCTTCGAGAAATTTCTTCCCTACGCGATGGCGCTCGGCGTAGAGCACCACTGGGCGCAGGCTTTCAATGGCTTAATCAAAGATCCACCGACGTGGTATGCGGGCCCGGGATACGGCTACGGCATGGGCTTCAACCCAATCCTCTTCTCGTCATCGATGCATGGCATGGCGACTGATATGCATCAGGTATTCGTGTCCGCGCCGCGCGCCAGTTCGACAGGCTCGGGATTCGGCAGCGGAGGCGGTTTCGGTGGCGGCGGATTTTCCGGTGGTGGCTTCGGCGGCGGCGGCGGCGGCGCGTTCTAGCGCCCTGCTATCCACACCAGCAAAATCTGGTGCGCCTAGAGAGACTCGAACTCCCAACCCTCTGCTCCGAAGGCAGATGCTCTATCCGATTGAGCTATAGGCGCCTTGGGGTATTTTACGGGAAGTTCTTGCTTCGGGCACATTTTGGATTGGCGGGATTCTGTTTTATCCTGGCGCGGCGGGCGGGACGCCGGCGCTACGTTTTCGGAAAAAGTGAAAGGGGCCGCTCCCTTAGAGAGACTGGGCCCCTTCTTTTTGAAAGTTAGTTAGTGAGTAGGGTTTTAGTTTTCTCCTTCGGCTACGTTGCTGCCCCAGAGCGCGTTGCTACCCCATAGGGCGTTGCTTCCCCAGAGTGCGTTTGATCCCCAGAGCGCGTTCGAACCCCAGAGGGCGTTGCTTCCCCAAAGTGCGTTGCTGCCCCATAGAGCGTTAGAACCCCAGAGTGCATTGCTGCCTGAGACTGTGGTGGTGGAGGATGCGGCGGTTCCGGTTACGAATTGCGTTTGTCCCCACACTGATGCGTTCGCCCATGTTGCCGACGTGTTCCAGACTGCGGAGGGATCGTCGGACAAGTACACCTGATTTGTGGTCGCGTTGAAACTTGCGATGGGAGACATTGCCGTGCCCTTCGCTACGGCGGTGCTGTTGAGTGCGGCCTCGAGATCGACGTAGCCTGCGCCTACGGTGAAGACATCGTATTGATCGGTGTAGGTAATTCCGGTGGTTGGATCGGTCGTGCTGCTGGATTCAGGAAAAGTTTTGTACGCCGTGAGCATCAGGCGGGCCTTGACTTGATCAGGAGTCAGGTTCGGAGACTTCTGCAAAAGATCGGCGACTACTCCGCTGAGAACGCCGGCGGCCATGCTGGTTCCACTTAGCGTGAAGTATCTGGGTGATGATGCGCTGCTACCTCCGTTGACGTAGTAGCTGTAAGGAACCTGGTTGCCGGGGTACTCGTTGTAGAGCGTCGAGTTCGGAGCTTCGAGCGATGTGAGCAAGTTGCCAGGAGCGACGATGTCAGGCTTCACGACTGCGTCGACCACGCTCGGTCCTTTGGAGCTGTAGCTGGCGATTAGATCGTCGGTGCGCGTGGGCGTTCCCATCGGCTTCATGGCGCCTACAGTGACGACATAAGGATCGTTGCCGGGTGAAGTGACCGTGGCGTAGCCATCGGTGGCCTGGAAGCGGCCGTTGTTGCCTGCGGCTACAACCACAACGATTCCACTCTTCCAGGCTTGTTCGACGGCCTGACAGAGCGGGTCAAGTTTGTAACTCTCGTAGACGGCGCGTCCCACAGAAAGATTGATGACGCGAATGTTGTAGAGCGATTTCAGAGTGATGGCCTGACCGATGGCAGCGATGACCAGGCTATCGGTACCCGCTCCGTTCTCGTCGAGCACGCGCAGGTTGACGATGTTTGCGCTTGGTGCGATTCCTCTGAAAGTCTTGCTGTAAAAAGGGCCGGTGGAGCTGAGACCATCTCCGGCGATGAGGCCTGCGACGTGCGTGCCGTGGCCGTATTGGTCACTGGCGCTCGAGTTTCCTGACACAAAGGATTGGTTGTAAACAACTCTCGAAAGCGGAAGAAGACCGTCGTAGAGATCTGGGTGACTGCTCACGCCGCTATCGATCAGTGCCACGCTAATGCCAGCGCCAGTGTAGTTCGACTGCCACGCGAAGGGAGCATTCACGGCCGATGCGGCATTGCTTAGTGTTGGCGACAATGGGCGATCGAGGCTGATGTAGACGACATTCGAATGGTTCGAAAGACTCTGGATGGCGTTGCCGTCGAGCTGGGCGAGCACTCCATTGACGAGGGGCAACTGGCTGAGAACCGTGCCGCCTAGTTGCACTACGTCGTTGACCAGGCAATCCACGAGGCCGAGCAGTCCGGAGCAATTCACGGGCGCGCCCGGCGCATATTGCACGATGACATTGGCCTGCTGGGTCGCGGGGTAGCTGCGCAGCTCAGGCGAAATTTTCGCGTCGTTGGCAGAGGCCAGCGTTGCGGTGATGACGAACAGTAGAACTAGAAGTCGTTTCATAATCCCTCTGGGGCGGACCCACTCCGCCCGCGAGCTTGAATTCGGGAATGTAGGTGCAGGGCGAGTGCCAAAAGGGGAAGGGGAATGACCTTAGGAATCAGTAGTTAGCGGGGTGGGGTTTTGGGTGGTGGGACAGGGTGTCCCGTGACCGTTGGGGTGGGACAATTTGTCACGTGGTGGCCACCTTCAGAGGATTGAAGCGGCAAAACTCGTTTTCCCCCACCTCGTCTGATTCCTACGGAACTGGCATTCGCTGTTGAACGTGGGTAATCTATTGTTGGGAGTGAGGCACAATGACGATCCATGTCGAACTGAACCAAGAGGCGGCGGCGCGGTTGCTGGCCGTAGCCGAGGCTCAGGGCTTGTCTCTGGAAGCAATCGCGGAACTGCTTTTGCAGGAAGCCTTGGCCGCTCGTGCGTTGCCGAAGGGAACCCTGACAGTAGGCGAGTTCCGCGAAATGCTTCAGGCACTGCGCATGGGTTCTGAAAACTTGCCCGACATATCCACCGAGAGCTTTACGCGCGAAGGTTTCTATGAGGATCGTGCTTAAATGGCGGGCGCGCTGTACTTGGTAGACAGTAATATCCTTCTGCGCTGGATAAAGCCGGATGACCGCGATTATGCTCTAGTGGTTTCGGCAATCGAAATCGCCCTTCGGAACGGAGCCGTCTTGTGCTACACCTCCCAAAATGTCGGGGGAGTTCTGGAACACCTGCACCCGCCCAGTGGAACGCAACGGATATGGCCTGACTCCAATGGAGGCCGATCGTCGAGCCGCCATTTTCGAGCGCAAGTTGCGATTGCTGCCGGATAGTTTGGCCGTTCATCAGGAATGGCGGAGACTGTTGGTCACGCAAAACATTTCCGGGGTTTTCCCGAGATCGAAGTGATCCATCCTAGATCGATTGCTGGGATGCGATAATCTCGCTCCACAGTATCAATGTCAAAAAACTGCGCTGCGGGCTTTTGAGGTTCCCACCCTTGCGCAAAGAGCGCGCAAGGATGGGGCATCCTCGGCGGTCTTTTGACGGGAAGTCATTGTCAAAATCAAAGTTAAAAGCAATGGACAGAGGTGTCCGTTCAACACGGCAGCGTCGCGATCGTCGTCGAGAACCTTCGCCGCGGGCTTTTGTGGTTCCCACTTCTCGCAAAGGATGCGAGAAATGGGGCACCCCTTCTCGGGATGGTGCTGGCAGTCAAAAGCAACGTCAAAAGCGACGGAGTGTCCGCTCCACAACTTGCCACTTTGGCGCGAGCGAACAGCAGGTTCCTCCACTCCGCCGTCGCGTTCGCTCCGGCTCCGGTCGGAATGACAGGATCTTGGGGTCGAAAGGTACCGCACGATGGTAACCGGTCTTTGTCACTTTTGAGCGGACATTGGGGCTTGATTCGGCAAGAATCTAAGGGGGCTTCCCAATGTCATGGGGACGACAAATTGGTGTGCGCGCTTATGTCGCCGGAATGGCGCTGGCGGCTTCCGCCTGCTTTGCCTTCGCGTTTTTTCATTGGCAGTCCACCGATCCGGTAAAGTTTGTCTGCTATCTGGTCGCGGTGATTCTGGCGTCGTCGCTTAAGGTAAGCCTCCCGGGTATCGAAGGGACGCTGTCGGTAAATTTCCTGTTCACGTTGATCGGCATTCTGGAGATGAGTTTGCCGGAGACGCTGCTGATTGGGCTGGTGAGCACCCTGGCGCAGTTTTATTGGCGGCCGGCGCGGCGGTTGAAGCCGGTGCAGCTTGTATTCAATCTGTCGCAGGTGACGGTGTGCAGCGCGGCCGCGTATGGCGCTTATAAGTTGGTTTCGATTTATGTACTGCATGTTCCCGGGCCGCTGGCGCTGCTGGTGGCGGCGATTACGCACTTCGCCTGCAACACCACGGCGATGTCGACCATCATCGGGCTGACGGAAGACAAAGCGATCCGAAAAGTTTGGACTTCAAGCTATCTCTGGTCGTTTCCCTATTACATGGTGGGAGCGGCGATTGCGGGGCTGGTCAGCTTTTTGAACCGGCACATTGGATGGCAGGCTTCGCTTTTGGTTTTGCCGCCGATCTACTTGATGTACCGGTCTTATCGTCTTTACCTGGGAAAACTGGAAGCGGAAAAGCAACATGCGGAGAAACTTTCCGGGCTCCATCTACGAACCATTGAAGCGCTGGCGCTGGCCATTGAGGCCAAGGATCAAACTACCGGCGAGCACCTGCAGCGGGTGCGAATTTATGCCATGGAACTGGCGCGGGATCTGGGTTTGACCGAGGATGAAACTGAAGCATTGCGAGCGGCTTCGGTGCTGCACGATATCGGCAAACTGGCGGTGCCGGAACATATTATTTCGAAGCCGGGCAAGCTGACGCCGGAAGAATTCGAGAAGATGAAGATCCATCCTATAGTTGGGGCGGAGATTCTGGAGCAGGTGGACTTTCCTTATCCTGTGGTGCCGATTGTGCGCGCGCACCATGAGAAATGGAATGGCAGCGGCTATCCGAATGGACTGGCAGGCGAAGCTATACCGATTGGGGCGCGAATTCTTGCCGCGGTGGATTGCCTGGACGCGCTGGCTTCCGACCGGCAATACCGGAAGGCGCTGCCGTTGCATGAGGCTATGGCTAAAGTCGCATCGGAAGCCGGAATTAGTTTCGATCCGCGGGTGGTTGGGATTCTGCAACGGCGTTATGTGGAACTGGAGAAACTGGCCCATGAGCAGCCGTTTCAGGCTCCGCCGAAATTATCGACTGACATCAAGGTGGAGCGGGGACTGGCGCCGGACGCGGGTTTTGCGAGGCCGGAAGAGCCTGTTTTGCATAGAGCTGGTGCGGCTAAGAATTATGTCGACGTGATGGCTGCGGCTCGGCGGGAGGCGCAGGCTCTGTCTGAGTTCGGGGTCAAACTTGGCAGCGCGCTCAGTTTGGAGGACTTGTTCTCGTTGCTGGCAGTGCGGGTGAAGCATCTGGTGGCGCACGATTCTCTGGCGGTGTACGTGGTTCGGAACGAGGCGCTGATTCCTGAGTTTGTGAGTGGGGAAAATTTCCGGATGTTTTCTTCTTTGAGGATTCCGATTGGCGATGGGCTTTCGGGATGGGTGGCGCAGAATGCCAAGCCGATTTTGAATGGCAATCCTTCGGTCGAGCCGGGGTATTTGAATGATCCGACGAAGTACAGCACTTTGCGCTCGGCGCTGGCTGTGCCTTTAGAGGGAGCCTCTGGCGTGGTCGCGGTGGTGGCACTGTATCGCACGAGAGCGGATGCTTTCAGCCGGGATGAGCTTGGGGTTTTGCAGGAGTTGAGAAGTGGGCTGGGAGTGGTCGTTGAGAAGGCTTTGCGGGGTTCGGAGAACGACAGCTCGGCTGCGCGCGCTGGGGGTGATTGAGTTTTCTTACGTTGAAGAGCTTTTAACGCGGAGATCGCTGAGAACTTCCGCGGAGGTCGCTGAGAAAAACTTTTGCTGCATGCCTCACGAATTCATATCCTTGCAAAAAAAACTCCAGGGTGGGGCAGCCTCGCTGAGAAAATCCTTCACTGCCGGCTTCGCGAATTCCCACTTCTGGCGAAAGACGCGAGAAATGGGGCACCCCCAGTGGTTTTGGGGCAGCCTAATACACCCAACTTCTCGCGGCTACTCCATTTCAAAACTCAAGTAGGTTAGCCCGTCGGCGCGTTCCACTTGGATCACCACGGGATCGCCGGGCTTCAGGGCTAGCACGGCGGTGCGGAGCGTTGCCATGTCTGGGATCGCGGTGGTGTTGAGGGCGTGGATGACGTCGCCGGTTTGGAGGCCGGTGTCGGGCAGGATGAGATCGGCGGCGCGGCCGAGAACGATCACTCCGGAATAGATACGGAGAGAACCGATGCGGCTGCGCAGATCGGGAGTTAAGTCGAGGGCGAGAATGCCGAGGCGGGGGACGATATCTTTTTCGGTGTTGGCGGCGTCGAAGAGTTGATCCATTTGGTCGCGGTGCTCGATGGCGGGAATGTAGAGAATTTTTTTCTGGTCGCCGCGCAGAATGTCGAGCTTGAGTACCTGATCGATGGCGTGAAGGTAGAGGGAGGAAGAGAGCTGGGGCAGAGTTTCGATGCGGCGGTCGTCGGCGCTGAGAACGATGTCTTGAACCTGCAGGCCGGCGGCGGCGGCGGGGCCGTCGGGCTTGACGTCGGCGACGATGACTCCCCAGTGGCGGGCGAGTTGGAGGCCGTCGGCGAGAGCGGGAGTGATTTCCTGGGCGGTGGCTCCGATCTCGACGCGATGCACGTGACCGTATTTGCGCAGGCTGTGGTAGACGAGATCGACGATGCGTGCGGGGATGGCGAAGCCGAGGCCTTCGCTGCCACCGCCGCTGGAAAGAATGAAAGTGTTGATGCCGAGGACCGATCCGTTCATGTCAATGAGCGGGCCGCCGCTGTTGCCGGGGTTGATGGGAGCGTCGGTTTGAATGTAGGTGAGCGGCTTCTGGGCGTCCGCCTGACGGGCGACGGCGCTCACTACTCCCATGGTGACGGAGTTTTGCAGGCCTTCGGGACTGCCGATGGCAAAGACGAGTTGGCCAACGCGGGCGCGCTGTTGCGTGGCGAGGGGGAGCGTGGGGAGATCTTTTTCCTCGATCTTCAGTAACGCGAGATCGGTTTCTTTGTGAGCGCCGATGAGGCGTGCTTCGAAAATGCGGCGTCTGCCTTCGGCGACGGACCGGCCGTTATCCGTAGGCAGGGGTAAGGCTACCTTGATGCGCTGGGCGCCTTCGACGACGTGGGCGTTGGTCATGATGTAGCCGCTGGGATCGACGATGACTCCGGAGCCGACGGCGTGCTGGCGCACGATGAGAGCGGTCTGGGTGCGATTCTCTTCGTGCAGCGGTCCGTAGCCGGAGACCAGAATCTGAACCACCGCTGGAGATACTTTGGCGGCGAGACCTTCCATGGCGTTGTTGATTTCGAGGAGAGCTGCGGCGGCGGTTGCGGATTCGTCGGGCTTGGGCTGCGGCTTTTCCTGGGCGGACTTTTCGGGGGTCTTGTCTGCGGGCTTCTGCGATGCTGGCTCCTGTGCGAACAGGACTGTTGTCGAGGCCAGAATTAGCGCGGCTAGGTGACGGATGACACGCAGGCGGCGCTGCTGATCTGCGTGGGGGAAAAATGAGGGCATGATGAAAGCTCCTGAGAAGAAGAGCTTACATCAAAAGTGGCAGAGGCTGCGCGAGCTGCGCAGGTTTGCTCTTTACACATAAATGTGGGATTCTTACACATTGGAGACCACGCATATGCGGACGAATATCGACATTGATGATCGATTGATGCGAGAGGCAATGCGGCGCAGCGGGGCTCGCACTAAAAGGGCGGCCGTGGAAGCGGGGTTGCGGTTGTTGGCGGAGACGCACGCACAGGGATCGATTCGGCGGCTGCGTGGAAAAGTGGTTTGGGACGGTGACCTTCATGAGTCGCGCCTGACGCGGGTTCGGGAGTAGGCTGCGTGGTCATCGTCGACACGACCGTGTGGATCGACTATCTGCGTGGCACGGAGAATCCGGAAACGCGCTGGCTGGATCGGGAGCTGCAGCGACATCGGCTGGGAATGACGGACCTTATCCTTTGCGAGGTGCTGCGGGGTCTTCGGGAACAGAATGCGTTCGAGCGGGTACGAGCCGAACTCTTGAGGTTTCAGGTTTTTCAGACAGGCGGGATCGAGTTGGCCATTGCAGCGGCCCAGAATTACCGAGAACTGCGGCAGCGGGGCTATACCGTTCACAAGACCATTGACTGCCTGATTGCAACTTTTTGTTTAGAGGCAGGGCATGAACTGCTACACCGGGATCGGGATTTCGATTGCTTTGAGAAGGTGCTGGGGCTGCGAGTGGTGCATGCTTGAGCTCAGGCAAAGAGAGAAAATCCTGCCCCCCCTCGATTCTGGTCCAAGCGGAGGGATCGAGCGAGGGAGACGGATCAAGTGGGGACGCCGACGTCCTCGACACTGCAAGCGAGTGCATGGATCCTGAGGCCCGCGAAGGACGCGGGCCTCAGGATGACAACGCTTCTTGTACGGATGATTGTCAGAGGGGCCAATGCAGGGCCAACTTCAAGGGCAAGGTCAGAGGCGTCGGACAGAGCTTGCCCTGAGCTTGCCGAAGGGAGTGTGCAACCCACACGAGCGCTGGCAAGGCGGACGAGGCGTCCGCCGCTCCACGCGCCGAGGGGGGAATCTAGGTTCTACCTTAACTAATTCGCAATCAGGCTTTTATCGCGGTGGCATCCGTGATATAACCGCCCCTGAGCAACAAAAGTGGGTGATCCGCC
>Ga0302225_10001761_pt1 | contig 13513 bp, 10 predicted proteins | sample II_Palsa_E3_2_FD_193515 | JGI IMG/M metagenome (GOLD analysis project Ga0302225, IMG submission 193515) | Peat permafrost microbial communities from Stordalen Mire near Abisko, Sweden - II_Palsa_E3_2 | ecosystem: Environmental > Terrestrial > Soil > Palsa > Peat permafrost | place: Sweden...
AGCCGACGGTTGACGAGAACCGCGAGGGTATCGGGGGCGGCGCCTGCAGATTCGAAGCTGCTCAGCAGGCGTTCCTCGGCGACGTTCTCGCGAAACCCGGAGGCGGTGAGAAGCTCGTCTTCGATGATGTTGCGCACCGCGGCCGGCTGGTCGGCGAGCGAGCGCTCATAGAAGTTCGTCAAAATGCTGGCGTGCGATCCGGCGAGGAGATCAAGGGAAATCTCATTACGCCCCTGGGCGATGCGCGTGTCATTGAGTTCGCGGCAAATGAGGCTCAAGAGCGATGGTTCCACCTCGGCATTGGCGATCTCGGCGCCGCCGGCGACGAAGCGCACAATTGCCGCGGCAACCTCCTCGGAGACCAGCCGCTTGCCGGGCAGCATGACCGCGGCTAATGCCTGCTTGCCCGTCATCGGCGCAAGGCGCAGGCGGTTTTGCGTGATGCTGGGCATCGCGGCCTTGAGACCCTCGAGCGGCGCGAGATAGTCCTCGCGCAGGGCGATCAACACCCGGTAGTCACTGCGCGCGAAATCGAAGCGTTCTGCGGCCGACTCATCCTCTTCGAGCCTGGCTTCGAGCTCCTTCGGCGGGCGGTTCTCGACGAGGTCGGCGAGATCCGCGATGAAGCGCGCGGCGCGTGCGCGTCCGAAGTCGTCGCTCTGTGCGAGCGTGAAGATCTCCTCGAACTGATCGAAGATGAGAAGCGGTAAAAGCGTCGCGCCTGCCTCATCGTGCAGCACATCATCGCGGTGATGCAGAAACTCCCACAGCGACTCTCCCTCGACCGCGACGCCGACTTGGGTCCACTGGCCCGAGCGCCGCGCGGTCTGGGCAATCGCCTGTTTGATCTGCACGGCGGGCTCAGGAGCCTCGCGCGCGTAATCGATGCGCACATAGATCGGACAATAACCTTGCGCGCGCAGGCGCGGGACGAGCCCGGCGCGCAGGATGGACGTTTTTCCCAGGCCCGATTGGCCAAAGAGAATGGTGAGCAATTTGCGCTGCACGCGGCGTGCAAGCTCGGCAACCTCATCCTCGCGGCCGTAAAAGAAGGCGCGCGTCTCTTCCGTAAACGATGCCAGGCCCAACCACGGATTGCGCTCGTCGACGTTGAGCGCTTCAAGGGAACTGGAGCGCGAGCTTGCGCTTTCAGGTAACGCGTTCATGACTGGCGCGCCTGCATGAAGTCGGTCAGGCGCTGCGCGAAGTCCGCCTGCACCTGGCCGCCCGGCAGGTGCGTGAAATGTAGCGCCTTGAATTTGTCCGGCACCAGCGCTTCCGCCGCGCCCGTCCCATCGATGGTCACCGGCAGGATGAAGAGCGCGCCGTCGGCCATGTTACGCACCCGATCGATGGCATAACTCCACTCACGCCGGAAGTAGCCCTCGAGCCGGCGCTGCGTGGTCGCCGACACGACCGGAATGAAATAAGAACAACGCGCGATGTTGCGCTGAATCTTGCGATCGTAGTCGTCGCCCACTTCCAGCCGGTCGAAGTCAAACCAGGTGGTGATGCCCGCCGCCTCGAGGCCCGCCTTGATGAGTTGCACGGCGGCCAAGTCTTCGCGTGCGTAGCTGATGAAGACCGCGTTGTCCGGCATTTCCCGCGCCGGCGGCAGAAAGCGCGCGGTTGCGCCTGCTTGTGCGGCGGAAGTGGAAGGTTTGCGGCGTGCCTGCCAGCGCCCGTGCAGCTCGTCGACGAAGCGCTCGGCGCCTATGTAAATGCGAGTGCGCACGCTCACCTGCTGCAGAAATGCCATGAGCCGGTCATCTTCGCTTGAATGGTCATCCGCCAGCACTTCTCCGACATCGCGCGGGTCAGACAATCGCTGGCGTTTCGCCATGCGCAGAAACAAGCGTGCAAGCCAGTTCGTGAAATTGCTGCCGATGAATAGCAGGTGATTGTGTTCGAGCTCGTGGAAGAGTTTCTCCGGCGCCAGATGCTCGCTCTGCAGGGCGCAGATGAATTCCAGGAGATCCTCATCCGAAATCACGTAGGTCGGCGAGGCGGAGACGCGCCCGAAGAGGTGATAAACGACCGGTCGCTGCAGACGGTCTCGCTCGGACGGTAGATCGGCGACGCGATTGGGGGAGTAGGAGATCACCTCGGTCGTCGGCGCACCGCTGAAGCGCTGCAGGTTGACTGCGCCTTCGAGCAGCGGGTCGAAAGTCGTGGAGACGAAAAGGTCAAAATCCGTGATCGCTGCGAGCTGGCGCAATGCCTGTGGCGGCTCGAAGTTTGCATCCTTGAGGATGCTGCGCACCCGCACATAGGCCTCCTCGCGTCGGCCACGCGCGGCTAGAAACCAGCAGACAACGTCGTTCAGCGTGTACGGCTGCGGCAGGGAGGCGACATCCACACTCAGCCGAACCGCAAGTTTTTCAGCGAGCCAGTCGTATAGCAGCCGCGGGCCACGATCGGTCACGACCTGCAGCAGCTCGGGTCCGACGATCGGGATGACGCGGCGCTCCTCGATGAAGCTCAGGAGGTCCTCCCACGCATCATCGTCGAGCGTCGTGATCGGCGTCGGCACTATGGAGAGTTTAGTCATGCGCAATATCCTGCGCGTCGACGCGGGCAGGACCGGGCGTCGTGTCCAAAAATCAAGGGCGGCATGGGCGAATGAATATCATGTGCTGGCAACAAACGCGAGGTGTCCCGGAGCTCGAACGGATTGTGGCGGCGAGGCGTCGCCGGTTTGTACTCAAGCTCGAAGACAAACGCACATGTCATTGATTATGGACGAAGTATGCAGTAGCACCGTGGACTCGGCAAGAAATGCTGCGGCGCGGCGGGCGACCGGCCGGATGCGACAATTAGGTTAAACGCCGCACAGGTCAAATCAGATTGGCGAGTCTTCGTCCTTGCCCGGTTGCGCTGAACCGAGCACCCCTCTCGCTCAAGGCAGGATAGAACCCCTGATGAGAGTGGCGTGAGCTTCGGAACTAGTTCGAACGGCTCAGCTTCTGAGGTAAGCGTCGCTACCATCCAGCCAATCCTGGCGCGGCGGACAGAATACGTCGACATCGAGCGTGTCCTCCAAGGCCAGTGCGCGGTGCGGCAGATGCGACGGAATCACAAGGACTTCTCCCGTACGGACGGTGACCTCGCGCTCATCGTGCGCGCCCAGCCATAGCCGCAGCGCGCCCTTTAAAACGTACGTCACCTGCTCATTTTCGTGAGAGTGCCGCGGTACTTCGTCGCCTTTTTGGAGATTGATTTGCGCAATCATCATGCGCTCGCCCGTGATGATGCGGCGCGTAATCGTGCCCTTCAACGGCTCGGCCGGCAGATCATTCCACCTATAGTGACGAGCGTTTTCTGGGTCGAGATCGATCATCGGTGCGGCCTGCGGTGGCGCGGTTGAAGGTGTCATAGCCATTCGTTTCTCCTTGCATGGAGCGAAGCCGCTCGGCGAGCGCGATTTGAGCCGTCAGTCAGCTCGGAGCTGCGAGATTTATATCATTTATCCAGTTCAGGGTAATGGCGAAAGAGATCATCATTGTTGAAAGCCAGGCGCCTGGCGGAGGCCGTGTAAAGTGCGATTTGCGGTCGCTCGAATACATGAGCATGAAGCGAGCGCAGTCGTGGTCTGCTGCGTAACGCTGTGCGCATAGCCGTTGGAAAGGCGTACTTGAGCCCCGCAATGACGTGCGCCATGGACAGATCCGGGTAGGTCAGCCGTGCTCCGACCATCCATGGCCCACTCGCAGGATTGCGCTCGAGAACTCGTTCGAAGTATCCAAGGAACTTCGGCATTCGAGTGGACAGAAAATCCTTGGTGCGGCGCTTGGCCGCCGACTTCTGCTCCTCATAGGCATACGCATCGCCAAGTGGATGGTGCGTGCTGAAGATCTCGAGATAAAAATCCGAGATGGTCAGCTGCAGTTGATGTGTCCAAAGCTTGCCCGCCTCATCTCGCGGCGCAAGCTTATGGCGGCCACCCAGAAACAGCAGGATGTTCGGCGTCTGCGCAATGAACTGCCGTCCGGCCTTGAGGACCGGAGGGGCGAATGGCGGCCGCTTGATGCGCCTCGCAGCCAGTACTTTCACAACGGCCGAGGATCCGCCGCCCTCATCCTCGGGCACGAGCGCCATATCGCGGTATGGCGCTCGGACCTCCTCGAGCGCAAGACGAACAAACTCGCCGCGTCCCTGGATACCGGGCCAGTAATAAAGCTCGTAGGTCATGACCAAGAGCCCTGCGGATGCCTAGACTCGCTCGGCCCAGCCGCGATCACCGTGAGGGCGACTCCCCGTGCGCTCGGTGCGCTCCGCTCAGCCCCACTTTTTTCCCAGATCATCAAGGGCAGCCTTCTGCAAGTCCTCGGGCGTCATCGCGGCGTGGAATTCGATCTTGGCATCGAAATTGAGAAACCACGGTTCCGCCAACCGCGGTATTTCGGATGCCTGCGAGATGTCGTAGACGAGATAGCCGCCGCGATTGCCGTCGGTACTTGTAAAATACGCGGCTTCAGGTTTGGTCTCCTCCAGAATCCGGCCCATTTTCTTGCCCGCACTGCCATCGCGCAGGGCCTCGTTGAACCGATGCACGGGCAGCGATACGTGAACGATGAATTTCATTGCAGTTCCCCCGCGTTTTTATAGAATCGCGATTCTAGCGGCAGTTCAGGCGCAATGCCGCATGCGCCCAGCGCTGTGCGCTGTCCGCTTGCGAGGACGGGTGCAAGAGTCTGCGCGTGGCTACCGGCTCCATTAGTAGTATTGTTCGAAGGGCTCCCGAATGGAGCTTACGGTCGTTGGGGCTGGCTACTTCGCACAACGCAACACCCGCGCGGCAGTGGATTTTTGGAACTTTTATTGATCCTGCAGCGTTCCTTGGTTTTTCGCCCCACGGCAAAGCATGTCATCTTTAAGTCGGCGAGACGTCTTGGCAGCCACCGCCCTGGTCATTATCAGCGAGACGGCGGCTCGCGCCGGCGTCGTCGAGGGCCATCTGCCGTGGCATCCCGATGCCGGATCGCCGCCCGAAGCGGTCCAGCCCGGCCCCTGGCAGTTCTTTTCCCCGCAGGAAGCTGCCGCTGTTGAGGCTTTGGCCGACCGCATCATTCCGCCCGACCCGCAAACCCCAGGCGGCAAGGATGCCGGTTGCGCAGTCTTCATCGATCGACAGCTCGCGGGTGCGTATGGTCACCGGCAGGGGCTCTACACCAAGCCCCCGTTCGTGAAGGGCACCAAGCAGCAGGGACCGCAGTCTGCGCAGAACCCGGCCGAGACCTACCGATCGGCTCTCGCTGCCCTTGATCGCTACTGTCGATCGAAGGAAGGAGGCAAATCCTGGATTGACCTTTCGGCTGAGCGCCAGGATGAATTACTGCACGGCATTGAAGACGGCAAGGTCGATCTCGAAGGCATCGATGCTAAGAGCTTCTTTGACACTCTCCTGAAGGACATGCAGGCGGCCTTCTTCGCAGACCCGATCTACGGCGGGAACCGCGACATGTGCGCATGGAAAATGATTGGTTTTCCGGGGGCTCGTTACGATTACCGTGACTGGGTCGGACGCCACAACGAGCGCTATCCCTATCCGCCGGTCAGTATCGCCGGGCGGCCCGACTGGACCCCGAAAAGCACCTGAGGTCCGCTGCATGACGCGTCAGCTGCCCAAGAAAGATGTGGTCATTATTGGCCTGGGTTGGACGGGTTCGATCATGGCGAACGAGTTGGCCGAGGAGGGCCTCGACGTGGTCGCCATCGAGCGGGGACCGTGGCGCGACACCGCCACCGACTATCCGCCCAACTATGTCCAGGATGAGCTGCGCTACCGCATCCGGCATGAGCTCTTCCTGCAGCCGGATCAGACGACATTCACGTTTCGCAACAAAATGGACCAGAGGGCGTTGCCGATCCGCAGCTGGGGTGCGTTTATGCCGCCCAATGGTGTCGGCGGCGGCGGAGTGCACTGGAATGCCGAAACCTGGCGGTTCCTGCCGTCCGACTTCGTGCTGCGCACTCACCTGACGCAGCGTTACGGGGCGCGCTTCCTGCCCACCGACATGACGATCCAGGATTGGGGCATTACCTATGATGAGCTCGAGCCCCATTACGATCGATTTGAATACCTGTGCGGCACGTCGGGCACGGCCGGCAACCTGAAGGGCGAGATTAAAGAAGGGGGCAATCCCTTTGAGGGTCCGCGTTCACGGCCCTATCCGAACCCGGCGCAACAGCAGCCGTTCAGTCATACGCTCTTCGCCAAGGGCGCGCGTGAGCTCGGCTACAAGCCCTTTCCACAACCCTCGGGCAACATGTCGCAGGCCTACACGAATCCCTTGGGAGTGCGGCTCGGACCGTGCACCTATTGCGGCTTCTGCGAATGGTTCGGTTGTGCCAACTATTCCAAGGCGAGTCCGCAGACCACCATCTTGCCCGTCCTCGTGCGCAGGCGGAACTTTCAGGTGCGCGATCAATCCGAGGTCACGCGTATCAATGTCGATTCATCCGGCAAGCGGGCGACCGGCGTGACGTTCGTCGATACCAGCGGCACGGAATGGGAGCAGCCGGCCGATCTTGTCATCCTATCGGCGTACACCGTCTTCAACGTGCAGCTTCTGCTCCTCTCCGGCATCGGCAAACCCTATGACCCGGTGGCGAATCAGGGCGTGATCGGGCGCAACTTCACTCACCAGACGATTTCGGACGTCACAAGCTTCTTCGACCCGGCCAAATTCACCTTCAATCCATTCATCGCCTCGGGCTCGATCGGGATGTGCATCGATGAGTTCAACGGCGATAACTTCGATCACGGTCCGCACGGATTCGTCGGCGGCGGCTACATGGGGCAAGTGCAGACCAACGGCCGGCCGATTCAGACGACACCCACGCCGCCGGGTACGCCCAAATGGGGCGCCAAGTGGAAGCAGGCAGTGCGCGAGAGTTACCAGAGTTCGCTCAAGCCCGGAACGGGGGTGCACGGCAGCATGTACAGCTACCGCGATGTGTATCTCGACCTCGATCCGACTTATCAGGATCGTTTCAAGCGTCCCCTGATGCGGATCACTATGGATTTTCATGACAATGAGTTGAAGCAGAACGCTTTCCTTACCGATAAGTTTGCCGAGATCTTTCAGGCCATGGGCGCGCGGCAGGTCGTGAAGGAATACCGCAAGGGACCGTACGACATCACGGATTATCAGACGACCCATTTGTGTGGCGGTGCGGTCATGGGGACGGATCCGAAGACGAGCGCCATCAATCGCTATCTGCAAAGTTGGGATGTGCCGAATCTCTTCGTCATGGGCGCGAGCGGATTTCCGCAGAACGCGGGCTACAATCCGACGGGAACTCTGGCGGCGCTCGCCTTCTGGTCGGCACAGGCGATCCGGTCGCGCTATCTCAAGAGTCCGGGTCCGCTCGTCCATGCGTGAAGGGTTGGGCAAGCGCTGCGCGACGCTGGCCGCTGGCGCGGCAGCCATCGCCCTCGCAGTTCCGCTTCGGGCCGCCGACCATCCGGGGAGCCGCCAGAATTTCGCCAACATCGAGCGCGGCCGCTACATGGCTGTAGCCGCCGATTGCGCAGCCTGTCACACGGATCCCCACGCGAGTAGCGCCTATTCGGGCGGACGTCCCATAGAAACGCCGTTCGGCAGCGTGCTTGCGGCAAATATCACGCCTGATCGCGATACGGGGATTGGCAGTTGGACCGATGAGCAGTTTGATACTGCAGTTCGGCTGGGAAAACTACCCGACGGCAAGCGCCTGTACCCGGCAATGCCGTATCCCTATTACACGAAAATGTCCAAAGAGGATGTGCTCGCCATCCGCGCCTATCTCAACACAGTGCCGCCCGTTCATAATGACGTGGACTCCAATCAGCTGCCGTTCCCATTCAACATCCGCTCCGCGATGTGGTTTTGGGACGCGCTGTATTTCAATCCCGGAGAGTTCCAAGCTGATGGGGCGCAATCCGCCGAATGGAACCGCGGCGCCTATCTGGTCGAGGGGCCAGGGCACTGTCAGGCCTGCCATACACCCAAGAGTTTTCTCGGCGGTGACAAGACGCGGCAGCCGTTGGAGGGCTATTCCATTCAAGCCTGGTTCGCGCCCAACATCACCAACGACGAGTCCCGTGGGCTTGGACACTGGTCGAATACCGACATCACCGACTTCCTGAAAAAGGGCCACAACCGCATTGCAGGCGCAGCGGGTCCTATGGGTGAGGAGATCGCCGACTCAAGCTCGCAGCTGACGGATGCCGATCTGACTTCAATGGCGGTCTATCTAAAGACGCGGCCGGGGCAATCTCCTGCGGGGACGCGGCTTGCCGCGAACGACTCCATGATGGTTGCCGGCGCTGCGATCTATCAGGACCTGTGTTCGGCCTGTCATCGCGGCGACGGCCATGGAGTCGCCTATCTGATCCCGGATCTTGCGACGTCCTCTGCGGTCGCTTCGCGCGAGCCGACATCGCTCATTCGAGTCGTGCTGCGCGGCGCGCAAACTGTCGCCACGAAGGATGAGCCCACAGGCCCTTCCATGCCTTCCTTCGGCTGGCAATTGACGGATGCGCAGGTTGCGGCGGTGGCGACCTATGTGCGCAATAGCTGGGGTCACGCAGCTCCTGCGTTGACGAGCGGCGCGGTGCACTCCGCACGGGAACGCCTCGCGGAAAGAACCGACTAGAGTCTGTTAACACAAGCGCGACGCCTCGACCACGAGCGCAAAGTAGATAAAAGCAATGAATACGAGATCGAATTTGTCGAGGCGGCTCGAAATGCGGCGGAAACCCTTGAGCCTGCTGAACAGCTGTTCGATCTCGTTGCGGCGCCGATATAACTCCTTCTTGAGTCGCCAAGGTTGCACGCTCTAGTTTGACTCTTTGAGCGTCACCCATGCGTCGTCGAGTATTCCTGAAGAGCGCCGGAGCCGTCACGCTCGTGGTCGTCGGATCCGCTCTCTGGCGTGTTCATAATCGTGGTGTCCTCAGCGTCGGGGAAGGCCCCGCCTTCGAACCATGGAAGGATTGGCAATCGACTCAGAACACGCCATTGGCCCTAGTGCGCGCAGCCATTCTCGCGGCAAGTCCACACAATACTCAACCCTGGCTGTTCAAAGTGAGCGCTACATCGATCGACCTCTACATCGATACGAAGAGAACTCCTGGGGACCTAGATCCTTACCTCCGAGAAGAACACATTGGCATGGGTTGCGCTCTGGAAAATCTGATGTTGGCAGCATCGGCGAACGGCTATGCCGCCACAGCTGCACTTCTGCCGGGGAAGCTAATGCCAGCCCCTCTTCATTCGGGTCCAGACCTCATCGCCCAAGTTGTCTTGTCTGCCAGTCCAAAACGGTCCAACGATCTCTACGACGCAATCCCGCGTCGCCACACGAATCGCAATCCATACGAGCCGCTACCTCTACCCACGGCCTTCGTCGATGAGATCAGCCATATGGCGGATAGCGAGCCTGACGTGTCAATCCATGTGTTCACGGCAAATGCCGAGAGACATCGCATAGCGCAATTGATACTTAGGGCCAACGACGTGGTGTACGCGGACCCGAGCGTCGAAAGGGGAAGCCAGCGGTGGTTACGTCCTGAGTGGACCGACGTTCAGAAATATCGCGACGGACTAATCACCGATGAGTTCGGACAGTCTCCGTGGACGACAGCTGCCCTGAAGGCGATGCCCGATTCGTGGAGACGGTATTCCTTCAAACACCAATTGCTTCGAACGACATCGTACGCGGATTTTCTGCGCACGGTACCGCTTTTTGGGATCATCGCAGTACGCGATCGTTATGATCGCGAGCAGTGTATTGCCGCAGGCCGTATCTGGCAGCGCATTCACCTCCTGACGACGGTGCGCGCGTTTGCAGGACGACCAGCAAATGAACTGGTTGAACTAGTGGACCACGAAGAGCTAAGAAAGCAGGTACCTACTGCAATTGCCGATCTCGCCAGCGTCATCGGCGACCGAGAATGGCAACCCACATTCGTATTCTGCCTCGGTAATCCCATCCGCCAGGCCTCGCCAAGCCCCCGGCGGCCTTTGACGGAAGTTCTGATCTAACCTCGTACCCGGGGCAAGGTTTTCTACTATGAAGTCCGCCGTTCTGATGTTTGGGCTTTTGTGCATCCTGCTAACCGTGGCGCCCAGATTTGCGGCCTCAGCCGCCGCAAACAACCGGTGGCCCGCGGTAACTCCAGAGGAGGCAGGGCTGGATGGGCAGAGGCTAAAGACACTCTTCAGCAATCTCGCCGGGGACGTCCACGGAGACCTCAAGGGTGTCGTCATACTACGCCACGGGAAATTGGTGGCAGAGTCGTACTTCAACGGTGACGATGAAAGTACACTCCACGATATTCGATCCGCGACAAAGAGCATTACGGCTACGTTAATGGGAATTGCGATTCAGCGGCGCATTATCGGCAGCGTTGACGATTCGATCGCAGAGTATTTGCCGCATTTACCCCGAGACGGAAAGGAGAAGATCACAATCCGCGATCTCTTGAACATGCGCTCTGGTCTAGACGCCGACGATGCTGATGACGCCAGCCCGGGAAACGAGTCCCGCTTGGATGAGTCTGCGGACTGGATTAAATCTGTCTATGCCGTGCCAGTGAGAACTGCGCCCGGAAGGAAGTACCAGTATGTATCCATCAATGCCTTCCTGGCGGGCGCGATAGTTCAGAACGCCAGCAAAATGCACCTCGAGGACTTTGCGGAGCAGTACCTTTTCGGTCCGCTCGGGATCACTCGATATGAGTGGCGGCACGTCCCTGTGGATCGCACGACTGGACAAGGTAACTTGAAGATCACAACTCGTGACGAAGCCGCCCTTGGCGAGTTGTTTCTGCAAAAGGGCCGATATGATGGCCATCAGATTGTGAATGCAGAGTGGATTGAGCAATGCACGGCCAACCAGGTGCCGATTTCAGCCGTTGACCCTTACGCGGACTTCTATGGTTACATGTGGTACACGAAAGCAGAGCAAGTCGGTACTCGTTCAGTCACAGCACACTTCGCTTCCGGAAACGGCGGCAATAAGATCTACGTTATGCCATCTCTAGACTTGGTCATCGCTATCACCTCCAGTGCCTACAACCAACACTATGGCCAAAAGCGATCACAAGACATACTTCTTGAGGTGCTGGCGGCTACGCGGCCCTAGGCGCCCGTCAGTATTAATCTGCAGATCCGATCGTAGCGCCGCCGTCAGTACCGCTTACGGCTGTCGCTGTGCGGATTGGATGGGCGGTGCATCCCGCCGGGCTGATGGTGGCGGAATCAGGATCGCAGCGCGCGTCACTGCGCCTGACCTAGTGCCGGTGCTCGGCTCGGTAATGTAAACGTAAAACGTCTGGGTATGCGTGCGCGCTGCGTTGGGAACAATTCTGACAAAAAGCTTGGTCCAATGCCTTCCATTGGGAAAACTTTGTGTCGTGCGCTTCTGAGCAATGAAGTCACTGCCGGGCCGTGCCGAGGCGCCCTCAGTCCACCAATCGAAGCTGCTCGTAGCGCGAGATTCATTGGCACGGTGAATATTGATCTCGGCAAAGTGCTCATCGGAACGCACTTGATAGGTGTCGGCGGAGAAGCTGATCGCATCAACCGGTACCCGGCGGGCTGTGGATGCTGCAATGCTACCCGCGGCACTTTCAGGCGCAGCCTCTGCGGGAACTATCCCCGCCGCGGACGGAACGGCTGGCGCCTGCGATCCGTGCTCGGTCGGCGTGCTTGCGGGTAACGTGGCTGCAGCGGGTACCACGGCTGCCGTGCTGGGAATCGGTAATGCACTTTCGGGGAGAGACGCTGCAGTTGCGCTCGCGACGGACCCCGTAACTTTGTGCACACGAGAATTGTGCGCCAGTGCCCAAAGAGCACCTACCAGCACGATCAGCGTCATGAGGAGCGCCGGAGCGACGGCACGCTGCATCAACGGGCGCGAAGGCGCTGCGCCCATGGGTTGCAACGGCGGCAGGCGTTCCGCCGCAGGTTCCAGCCCGAGCATGGCCAGCCAGTCGCGCACCGAGCAGGTGCGACCCTCTCGGCGCCAGGACAGTCCAAGCCGTAGCGCGTGCCATTGACGCGCGGTCAAATGCGGCGGCTGTCGGGGCTGCATCCCAAGCTCGCGCGCTTCGGTCGAGCGCCGCCGGCCAAACGGATGTTCTCCGGCGAGCAATTCGTAGGATAGGCATGCGAGCGCATACAAGTCGTCGCGCGGATCGGTCAGCTGACCATCCAAGAGCTCGCAACACGCGTAGGCCAAAGTGACCGGCGGGAAACGACCTCTCTGCAGTGAATCGGACGTGGCCCATTGATTGGTTGAGGCGCCGGAGGCGCCGAAATCGAGTATCCGCACTTCACCGCTGTGGGTGATCATGATGTTCTGCGGCTTCAAATCTCCGTGCACCACGTTGCGCAGGTGGGCGTGCGTCAGAGCTGCGCCGACGTCGCGAATGATTGCCCATGCGTATGATCTGTCGAGGGGCAGCGGCTGCGCCTGTTGCAGCAGATCACTCAGCAGTTGCCCGTCCAGCAATTCCATCGTGTAAAAGGCGACGGCGTCGTCATGGTGCATTTCGTACACCTTGACGATATTGGGGTGCGCCAGAGATTGCGCGCAGTAAAATTCGCGGCGCAAGTCGGCGAGGATCTCGGGACGCCGACGAACGTTGTCGTTCAGAATTTTGAGCGCCACGCGGCGATTGCCTTCAGGAAGATCGGAGCGTTGCTGGTCCAATGCCCTGTACACCGTCCCCATTCCGCCACGGCCCAGTACGCACTCCAAGGAATAGCGTCCGTTCAACATGCCGCTGTCGCTGCGCGTTGGCGCAGATAGGTCGCTCGCGGCGGACTCTCTTAAAGGCTCGTCCGGTGACCCTGTCGTCGCTGCGGCCAATTCAGATGCCGGCGCAACGGGCTCAATTGGATGAGCACCATTTGCGTCACGCATAACCTCGAGCGTAGCGAGCGCCTCACTGATTGGAGCGATCTGCGCAGTCGCGGGACGAGCTCGTCCGTTGGCGGGGTGAAGATCGACGGTCGAGCCGTACTCCGGCTCTTCCAACGCATGGCGGGTGAGTGTTGTATTAATCGAGCGGAACAACTCGCCTGTCAGATGTCCGCGCCGGTAGCGTTGATCAATGAGCGCAAGCGTTGCCCAAATCAGATTCGGAGCGGCCTCGCGCAGTGACAGTATTTCCTGCAGGAAATGTTCTTCGCTACATTCGCCACGTTGCAGAGCGTCTACCCGCGTATACAGGCCGAATTCCATTTGTTCTGCAGACTCATTCATGATTGCGGGTGGTGCGCGCGGTCATCGGCGGGTCGGTACAGTAGTGTCAAAGCTGTCATGCAAGTCGCGAGGCCCGGTCTACGGTAGCGAGGAAGAGCAGACTTCCACCTTCCTTCAATAAGCAGACATGCCGTGAATTCTAGTTGGCGATGACTGGAGCGGGCATCTGCACACGGGATCAGTATGGCTCCTGGCGCGCGCGGACGCCGCTCGGCGGGATTATGTAAGGCGACGTGACCGCACCTACAAG
>Ga0302225_10001765_pt1 | contig 13494 bp, 4 predicted proteins | sample II_Palsa_E3_2_FD_193515 | JGI IMG/M metagenome (GOLD analysis project Ga0302225, IMG submission 193515) | Peat permafrost microbial communities from Stordalen Mire near Abisko, Sweden - II_Palsa_E3_2 | ecosystem: Environmental > Terrestrial > Soil > Palsa > Peat permafrost | place: Sweden...
TTATCCTGTCGTATGCGAGTATGGCGAAGCAGGAGCGGACGCTCTCGTCGCCGCGTGATGAGTCTTTGCCATATGTATCGATCCTCGCACCCGCTTATTGCGAGGCAGCTTGCGTTCAGGATGCGATGAGCTCCCTGGTGCGTCTGGACTACCCGGCCTACGAGGTCATCTTCGTGGACGACGGTTCCAGCGATAACACCTACGATCTCGCGCTCTCCTTTGCGGGGACTCATTGCTCCTCGCAGGGTAGGTGCGATGTGCGTGTATTCACAAAGCCCAATCAGGGTAAGTGGAGCGCTCACAACTACGGCCTAAGGCACGCCAGCGGCAGCTTGATTCTTTGTATCGACGCCGATTCGCGAATCGAACCCGGTGCACTCAGGTTGATGGTGCGACACATGCGCGACAAGCGCGTAGGCGCTGTCTCGGGTCAAATCCGAGTCCGCAATAGAAAGTCGCTAGTGGGGCTGTTCCAGGCGTTCGAGTATATCCTTGCGAACGGCGCCTTGCGTCTCTCACAAGGTGCCACTGGAGCGGTAATGGTTGTTCCCGGGCCGATCGGGCTTTTCCGGCGCGAAGCTCTGGAGCGCGTGCAGGCAGAAAAGGAGCGCTCGCAAGGTGAAGTCCCAGGGCCATTCTCGCCGCTTACCTTCGCGGAGGATTTTCACCTCTCCCTTACTATGCTCACGCTTGGGTACCGTATCGAGTACGAGCCCCATGCAGTCGCTCATACAAAGGCCCCAGCGACACTGGCCGGCCTGATTAACCAGCGATATCGTTGGAACCGCGGAACGATGCAAGTTGTCCTGTGGTATCTCAAAAGGACCCTGCGCGGAGGCAAGTCGCCGCTCAAGGTTAAGGCATGGATTGCGGCTGTGTTCCTGCTGGATTTCTCCTTCTTCCCACCACTTTATTTTGTTCTCCTCGGAAGCTCGCTTCTGTACGTCTTCCACGGTGGCAGTCTTTCGAGCCTCGCTTCGTGGGCCACGGCTGCATGTCTGCTCAACGTGATGTCAGGAAGTCTTTACGCCGTCGCACATCGGGATCAAATCTATCTCTCTTTGCTTTCACCGCTCTTCGATTTCTATCAGGGCATTCTCTTGAATTGTGCCTGGTTTATCGCCATGGTCGACCAAGCCCGAGGGACAGGAATGCGATGGTAAGGAACCCGCCCCGTTGTTATCAGGCACCATCAATACATTGGCCGGGACGATAACCGCGATGAGTAACCTTCACGCAAGTTGAAATACGCCTCACCACTGAGAAGGCATTGAGAGATTCTCTACGACGTGCATCAGCGCGGCGTCGAGTCAACTAGTTTGAAGCCCATAAGCTAAATTTTGATCTCACGTATAACCTCGTTTCGTATGCTGACCGGACCCAGCAAGCCGGAGGGTAACAAAAATGCGCGCGGAGTTGCCGGTTGCCAAACTGTAAATGTCGTACGTTCATCCGGACGGAGTGCTTCGTCACCAGCCAACCGGTTCCACCAAGTATTGGTCACTAAAATCTCAATTTTGTTAGAGCCGGGCGATACTGCATCGCTGATATCGACGGAGAATGGCTGTTTCCAGAGAACACCTAGGTCCTTCCCATTGACGCGTACCTGAGCAATCACCTCGACCCTGCCAAGATCAAGCGTCACACGACGCCCAGAAATCAACATTTCATCCGGCACGTTTACATGAGTTTGATAAGAGGCCGTGCCAGAGAATAAACGTATTAGGTTATCGGAACTATCGGCCCACGAATGCAGATGGAGTATATCTATTTGTTTTAGAGCGACACCTGTACTAGAACGAAATAGCACTTTCCACGGTCGATCCAACGTAATCGGTGCTGGTATGTGTGGGACGTCGATGGATGCCCGCTTGCCATCGGCTCGCTCCAATGTGTAGCGACCAGGTCGCGATATTTTCGCGGAAGCAAATCCGTTTTCGGATCGAATAATGCGAATCGGACACAATCCTACGGATTCTCTAATAGGTTGATCGTTCACAGCGATTTGTATTATGGATGGTTCCTGCACGGAATGACGAAACACTACAAACACTGAGCCTTGCGGGTCCAATGTCAGAGGTACGCGGGTGCGATCGCCTTCATATGAAAACCAAGCGGTCTGCTCTACAGCTCCACTATCAGGGTGCCAAAATTCAGGGATTCGACCTGAGTTGCGAAAAGTCGCTTCGACGAATTGGAACTCGTCTGTTTGGTTTGAAAGAAAATATATCTCTGCGTTATCGGTCTTGCGGAGAGTCCACAAAATTTCTTTAGGGCACGAAATTGCGGGTGCAGTTTTGAGTCGCCTCAGAACTGGAGCCATGTCGCCACCACTGAATACTCGTCCCTTGCCGAAACTGCGTTCGGCGAAACTGTCCTCGTGATTTTCAGCTGTACCCCACAATTCAGACACAAGTTCTCGTACCTCCTCATCACAAGCGGGATAGTTTTGAAGACTTGGCGAACGCTTTGGCGGTGGACCCAAAATTGATATACCTTCGGCTACCAGATCACGTATCTTCCTAAGCACCGCAGGCCGCATCGTTTCAAGGGGCGGCAACACGAGTAAGCTGTAAGCCGGCCCGTTCGGTATTGTGAGTAAGCCGTCTTCGACGCGTACCCGACCGAGAAGAACTTCTGCATTTATAAAATCGTAGTCATAACAATCGGGTAGATCGGGATGTCGAGGGCCGGACATCTTGGGAGTATCTTCCCCAATGAAATACGCGACATCGGCCGTGCTCCTGCCTTGTTGAAGCAAAAATTGACAACGCCTCAAGTAGTCAATCCATGATTTAGATTGCTCAAACCAAGTATTGTGCCGGTTGAATTCCGTTCCAAACCAGGCGTTCACCCCCGGAACTTTTTCTTCCCAAGGTTGATGAACATAGACGTGCAACATGAAATGGTTGATCCCTTGGGTATAGGCCCAATCTCCCAAAGTCTTAAGTTGCGCCGGGGAGTCGCGGAATGAGCGCGCAGATGTGAACGCCTCAGCGATGACAACTCGTTTCCCATAAATATGAGCGGACGACGATGCCGCTCGGACTTCTACATTCTCCTTTGCCGCCAAACTATCGTCATTCACCCAAAACTCCCCAGCCACATCATCTGCTTGTCCACCATATTGCAGGAATTCTGCCGGAAATCCCCAGGATCCATAAGGTTCTACTAAGAGCCGAAGTCCGTGTTGATTAGAAATCTCCCGCAGTCCTCCTACGTATTCTTTGGCGATCTCGTCTGCGATCAACCGTCGCATGTCCCACAAGAAGCGGTCTGATTGATTGCTGGTGCCCACAATCCGACCGGTAAGCACGGGAAGCCACGATCGCGGATCGTAACCGAGGACCTTCTGAAATCGCTCGTGAAAGTTATCGGTCCAGTTTTCTGATCCGACTTCGAAACTATCGACCACCACATGACGAAGTGCGGTACGGTCAGGCGGCGGCATTCTCCGAAGAAGCTTGCCGACGAAACTGTTGAAATGAAGGTCGACGGCCTCACGGCTCATCTTGTCGCATTCCAGCCCAAGTCCCTCGTTGGTGGTGGGATGATTTGTGATGCCGACTGGAATCATCCCAGAACGAAGAATAATCCACTGCCCAGCTGGAACATCCCAACGTAACATTCCGTCAGGTGAGACACGATCGCTCAAGTCAACTATTTGACGCGGTGCGATGGCTAGGTCTGGGGAGTCAGGTTCGGTCGAGGGGGGCCAAAGGTATGAATCCCATTCTGGCAGAGGGGCTGGATACATCTTGCCAAGTTCTTTCTCGACGAAAGAATCTAACCTCGCGGCTGCGGAGAGCTTGATCTCCGTGAGACCACCTGTTCCAATCAGGTTCTCAATGACAAGACGAAAATGACGTGAGGTGATAGGAGGGAATGTTATGACCTTTGGGCCGGTGACCATGGGACCCACTATCAGCCTAAACTGAGGTCGGTCGAGTCCTCGTCTATCCATCACGAAGGTTCGGACCGCCTTGAACACGCCTAAGGCGTCCTCATATTCCAATTTGCAGCGGAAATATACATTGTCCTCGATGGGATAGAGCCCTAGACTGCGCGCCGTGAATGGTTCGGCAACCACAACGTCAATGACGAATGGTTTCTTGTCTGCGAGTCCGGATGGGAACAAACAGTGGGTTCTGAGATCACCGTCCATCAAATGTTCGGGATTTGCAATCTCAGGGTTGCATTGAATCTGCGGGAAGTGTGCGGCGATGGTATCTGTATCGTTTTTTGGCATTGGAAATGCCAACGTTCCAATACCCTGGAATGACTCTTTCGGAGAGGATAGCTTCCCTTCAAATCTCGTCGGTCCCACGATTCGTGTCTCTGATGAAACCACATAGCGCATAGATCGCTCGGTTGGAATCCATGGTCCACCTGATTGGCTCCAACCGGGACCGTTGAAAATCCCAATATTTATTCCGACACGCTTGGCCTCTCGAATAGCATGCTCTATCAGAGACCACCACTCCTCTGAGAATAATTTGACATCGCCCAGCGGCGTATCCCGGCCCGCGATGTTCGCTATCATCGCTTCGCCTATTCCGACACGCGCCATAGCCTCCACATCGCGAGTAATTCCTTCGCGAGAGACATAGTTGCTTACCCAATACCAATAGCACCACGGTCTTGCTTGAGCAGGCGGCTGAGCGAAGTCAGATACAAGCTGATCTACTGACAGCAAATTCGTAGGGACTTCTGACATCTCATTCGCAGAGACAGTTCTAGGCATAACTACAGAACCCAGTCCCGCTGCAGCGGAAGCGCTGGTGAGTTTTATCATTTGCCGTCGGTTCAAGTTGTACTCAACTCCGCGTCTCGAATTCGTTCGATGACGATCCCATTAGATCTCAGCAACGAATCAATATAGTCTTCTATCAGCTGAGTTCGATTGAACTGAGCTATTTCTGAACTAGTTGACGTGGCCTTAAAACGACTACCAACCCGTCACCCGGTTGGAGTTTTTGGTTCGGATCCCATACGGCGACATCGGTGTACTTGGTTAGCGCAAACGATCTTCTCTCTGGGCTAGACACGGCAATGCCTTCGAAGCTTTTCAGGTTGATCTTGGGGGGGAGCGTTGGCAATGCGGAGGGTGTAGATGACCCGTTTATGATTGCTAAAAACCAAACGGACCCCTTACGTCGTGCCATGCCGACAAGTCCTCCAATTTGACTGCCGTCCATGACAATCGTCTCGTCCCAACTGGTGGATAGCTCTTTTAATACTTCGAGCGCGGGCGCGGCATCGGGGTTCTTGAGGAGGAACTCTGGATCTTCGGCGATTACGAGCCACGGCGAACTTAGCAAAATTGCGGTGGCGAGCTGATGGCTCCATGTGGTCTCTCCGGGCCACTGCAGATTAACTGGAGTATAGTCGGCTGGCCCCACCGCAAAGCGAGTAAAAGGCAGCGCCGCATTGTGACTTGGAGGCAGAGGTCCTTCCGCCATGCGGTTTAGCTCTATACCTCTGACAGCTTCTCTGGACATTGCATTTGGAAATGCCCGCTCTTCTCCTGTAGGTTTCTGTAGTCCGTGAAAATCGATCATTAGTTTTCGTTCCGCGCCTAACGCAAGCACACGTCGTTCGAAGTCAATTTGTTTTTTGCTCTCGCCATTGATGAAATCGATTTTGACCCCTGCGAGGCCAGCGTCAGCCGCATGATCAAGAAAGTCCCGCGCCTTGGCAAAGTCTCCCGAAGGATCACTGATCTCGTTCGAATCTTTCCAGGCAAAGACGCCAACCTTCTTCGATCGTGAGTATTGAACCAACTCCTTCATTGATTGCCATGGTGTTTCCCAAGTCTTCCATCCATCATCGACCAAGGTATATTCGTAGCCTAATGCGGCGGCAAAATCGACGAACTCCGCTTCCTGGGCGGGGGTGCCCGTCTCGCGGCTCATATAACGCCAGACGAAACGGCCTTCATGTATGTAACTCGTATCGCGAAACAGGATCGGGTCAGGCGGTGGATTCAGGTTTTCCGTCAAAGTATTGTTGACTAAACAACCGAGGTCGCGACAGAGCATGGTGACTCTCCACGGTGTGGTGAGAGCTCCATTTATTTCGAAGCCCTTGGGGCCTTCAGTGAAATCGACCTGCAGCTTACGGTTACCGACTGCGCGAAGGCGCATGCCACTGTAATTTGCAAGATTCGCCTCAGTTACCAATTCAAATCCATCACTGTGTGGTAGCTCGACTACCAAAGGTGCGGTCTGGATTGGTCCCTGCTGTGATATGGAAGACAAGTTATCGACCGCCGTATGTCGAAACTCACCAGCGTAGCTTTTCAATTTCCAATCGTTATTTCGTTCTCCAAACCACACTTCACCCTGTGGGAGGGCCCAAGAGGACGTTTCCTCTAATACCCGTATGGGGTTTCCAGAATCGGGGAGCAAAATGCGCCATGCGAAACCATTGTCATAGGCGCGGGCTTCAATCGTGTAAGTAGCAACGTTTGTCTCATGTACTGAGATGGTTAGAATGTTTGCTTTGTTTTGCGCGATAGCCTTTGCACCATGGAATGGATATTGTTCGTCTATATGATCCCTCGATATGGTGCCAAAGATAGGACGAAGCCCTATCTCATAAGGCGTTATTTGATTGGCACTCTCGAGCCTTAAACCAATATGCCCACGGCCGCCCACCGGATGCCCATTCCACGAGACTTGATAGCTGAGCCCCGAAGAATTGTCTGCGAAGATAGTGCCGCTAAGCGTTCCGTCGGGACTGGTAACAACTACATCAGGCGTAGGGCTCGGAGAAGTTATCCTCGTAGACTTCGATTGCGCTTTTGCTTCGACCACTTGGAGCGATGTGGTCGAAGCTAAGAGCGAAGTGAAAATGAAGGCACGCGAGAGTTTAATCATGCAGATGGACGTTCAACGAGAATTAGCGAACTTTCAGAGCTCCATCCTATATTTTTGATCACTCAAAAATGAAGCTTTGCGCCAAGTTGTACCTGTCTGGCATTTTGGGAGCCGAGTACCTGACCGAAGTTAGAGTTGGAGCTACTATTGCCACCACCTTCGTCAGTTGGATTCGCCGGATTCGCCGGAGTGCCGGCGACAAATGTTGTGTTGGGCTGTAGGAGGTTGACATGGTTGAGTGCATTGAAGGCCTCCAAGCGAAGCTCGAGGGATGTTCGCTCGGTGATGCGCGTTGTTTTGAAGATAGACATGTCGAAATTAAGCGTTCCCGGTCCTCGAACCTTCGAATAGTATCGTGGCACATTGCCGAAGCTGTAGTCCGGTGGATCAATGAAGGCGGCTGTATTGAACCACTCTGAACGGCTTCGATGAGGAGCTGCGACACTGACGCCCGGAGCGAAGTTTGGTCGTATCGCAATACCCTGATTTGTGGCTCCCGTGAAGCCAAGTGGCCTGCCACTCTCCGCAGTCATGATGACGTTATATTGGAAGCCACTGACCAATCGATCCCAAACGCCGGAGTGTGAGAGAAAGCGTTGATTTCTGCCAAAGGGGAGATCGTACAAAGCTGATATTGTTCCGCGATGCGTCACGTCGATCGCGTCCACACTATAGTCTCCATCAAGATTGCGAGGATTTTGGAAGCCGGTGCCTGTCTGAGTGATCCCCGAGGTCGTTGCAAGATCAGTGTAGATCGGGAGGCTCATCAGCTTACCGTAGGTGTAAGCGCCTAATATTTGCAGACCATGATCCGCTCGCCGCTGCGCCGAAACATACAGGTAGTTGCCATCGAAGTGCCCACCACGAGGAAAGCTCAGGTACACGTTCTGCATATAAGGATATGGCTTGAGCAGGTTGGCTCGAGTAATGGTCTTTGCTCCTAGTGCCCCCGGCACGATGCCAGCGTATGGGTTGGGCACGGAGGTGTTGAGGTAGGCGGTCCCCAGACTGAAGTACTGAGGATCCAGCGTATCGATGTTATAGGCAGGAAGAAGAAAGTGTGTACCGTGATTGCCGAGATAAGAGACATCAAGTACCATCCCGTAAGGTAATTCGCGCGAGATCGTCAGAGTTGATTGCTGTGATTGGGGATCCTTCGCGCTCGGTTCAACATAGTATCCACTCTGGCCGAGAAAAGCATTTTGTCCACCGGCTGCACCCAACGGCGGGGATGGGACTGAAGGAAGCCCGTTTGCCAATGTGAAGGCAGGTCCGTTGGTGGTAGTCGACGCATACGTAGTGGTGAGCGTTCCGAAGCCGTTTGTATTTCCAGCCGAGGCATCATACGAGGCCTGCGCGGTCGTGGGGTAGTAGATCGCGAATCCGCCACGCATCACAGTTTTGTTGTCGCTGGTCAACACTAGTGCGAAACCAATCCGTGGACCGAAATCGCCGAAGTTCTCTTTTGCAAAATTTCGCCCATTGCCGTCCACCCCGGCATAACGGACCGCTCCAAGATAGCCATTGACGGGATTTATCTGAGTAATATCAAAATCGTCTATGCCGTTATGTTTCTCAGTGGGCTGGGCCTGGAAGTCGTAACGAAGCCCAACGTTCAGGGTTAGCCGCTGCGTGGCATGCCAATCGTCCTGAACATATCCGGCATACTGTAGCTTGCGGTATGCGATGCCGCTCGCAAGTTGTGCGTTGGCGGTGCTGGCCGCTCCTACCAGAAAGCTAGCATATTGATTGCCTGTTCCCGATGTAATCGAGGAATTAGTTCCGGCGGCTGTCTGGTTCGGGCTGAACGTGATGTTTCCTGAACACGGGTTGCACTGATTGTTATAACCCTCAGTAAACCGCCCATCGAACCCAAAACGCAGGGTGTGGTTTCCGAAAGTCTTTGTTACGTCGTCGACAAGTTCAATGGTGGTCGACGCTCGGAAGCCGACTACACCATTAATTGTCGAGAGGCCGTTTGTGAAAATGGGCGCTACTGTTGGCGTATCGTTTGCTAGGCCGAGCTGACCAGCATAGTCTTGATTCGCGGTAGCCCCCTGAAAGGGGAAATCGGATCGCAGCATCGCGATGCGCACGTCATTCAAGAGCGATGAGGAAAACGTATGGGTTTCAGATAATACTCCAGTGTAATTTTGCAACGTATCATTACGGTTATACAGGGGACCATAGCCTGCGCCATTGTTGGTGTAATTCAAGTAGTATGCAAATCTTGCGAAGGCGCTATCCTTGGGACCAAGCAGATAATCGACACGAGCAATCCCTTGCCTCTCATTCGAGATGATCTTCGGGCTCGCGATATAGTTGTTCGCATGGGTGCACGGGTTGTAAGAGCCTGTCGTGTTATTGGGGAGAGGGTAGAAAGCCGCTTGCGCGGCGAGAGCCACTGAGTCGAGTTGGCCAGGCAGAATAGTATTATTCGCAAATTGGGTCCGAGGAGTTGTAGAGGTTCCGGTCGTGGGATCGTAAATCGGCACTGTTGTGCAAACGCCCTTTACCAATTGCCCCAAATCGTCGAAGTTACCGCCGCGCTCCTGAAGTGTTGGCACGCTCGAATAAAAAGGTGTGTCGTTGACGAAGCTATACACTTCGTAGTTTCCGAAGAAGAACGCCTTGTTTCGCTTGATGGGCCCGCCGAGCGTTCCGCCATAGTTATTAAAGCGTAGCTCTGGTTTTCCAAAGACAGGCGTAGGAAAGGCGATGTTTGCATCGAGTGCATCATTTCTGAAGAACTCATACAAAGAGCCGTGTAAAGTGTTCGCGCCCGAACGAGTAATGACGTTGATGACCCCGCCCGAGGTATAACCAAATTGTGCTGGTATAACCCCGCTCATAATTCGAAACTCCTGCACAGAATCCGATTTGACGTTGATCGCTACCTCACCGAGGTAGTTTTGCAGGTTGGTCACGCCGTCCAGAAGATTGTTGTTGCCGCCAGGAACCCCACCTGAAATTCGGATTGCCGAGGCTTGTGTGCCACGATTGGTGAAGCCTTCACTCGTTGCTCCAACCGCTGACTCTACACCTGGGCTCAGTGTTGCTAATGCGAGGACACTACGCCCGTTTACAGGCAGCTGTTGAGCCGCACGTGTGTCAACCGTGTTGCCGATCTCCGCGTCTACTACATCGAGCGACGGCGGAGTGGCATCGACCGTCACACTCGTCGTTAGGCTTCCGACCTCCAATCTGACATTAGCGGTTACATTTGCGGCAGCATCTACGATTAGCCCTTTTGTCGACGCGGTGGAAAATCCACCAATCGATACTACAGTCGAGTACGTACCTGGCAATAACGGTTGCGATCTGTAGTATCCGCTCTCGTTGGTCGTCAAATCCTGAGCGATACCGGTGCTGTCGTTGACGATATGTACGTGCGCGGAAGGAACAACACCACCGCTTGAGTCAGTCACCGTACCTACAATGAACCCGACATCCTGTTGGGCATTCGCGACACCGATGAGCCCACACAGCAAGATAATCATGAGGAGGCGGGTCCACGGGCGGCAATCACTGTTGCTGCACTTCGTGTAATGCAGGGTCCGGGGGTCGAAAGTCATCATGATCATTATTCGTCAAATCTCCTTAGTCAAGCGCTTAACCCAATGAAAAAAAGAATTCGCACTTAATCCTTTGTTGAGCGAGAGAATAGTATGAGTGCCAAAGTTCTTTTGTCAAGCGCTTAATCTAACAAAATTATTACGTGAGCGTCTGTAGTGTTACGGCGCGTCTAAAGGAAGAATATTGGTGGCTTGATGGGTTGACAAGTTTATCGCTTAACCTTTAGGCTCCTTTCTTGTACTTGGAGGTACGTCCTCGTGACTCCTCTTTCCAGAGACGTAACACGGCGGTTTCAACCTGTACGAAGCTCTGGCTGTCACATTGGAGAGCTTTAGATGAGATCTTTGCGAGAAGACAATTTGACGACTGATCTGGTAGTCGTTGGCGGAGGACTGGCGGGCGTATGCTGTGCTGTCACTGCAGCGCGGCAGGGGCTTCGGGTTACGCTTATCCAGGACCGCCCGGTTCTTGGCGGTAACTCGTCAAGCGAGGTTCGGCTTTGGGTTCTTGGTGCCACTTCACATATGGGTAATAACAATCGGTGGGCGCGCGAAGGAGGGGTCATCGATGAAGTTCTTGTCGAAAATATGTGGCGCAATGTAGAAGGAAACCCGGTCGTATTCGATTCGATATTGCTGGAGTTGATCTCGCTTGAACCAAGAATCACACTACTGCTCAACACGGCCGTATACGAAGTTGAGATGTCTGACCGGTCAACGATTCGGCTCGCCAAAGCTTTTTGCAGCCAAAATCAAACCTTCTACGTCGTTGAGGCGCCTCTGTTTGTTGATGCTTCGGGAGACGGTATTCTTGGATTCCTCTCGGGAGCTGAATTCCGTATGGGAGCCGAGGCTGCTTCCGAGTTCAATGAGCCTCTTGCCGGTTCAGAGGAGACCAAGGAACTGCTCGGGCACTCTCTTTATTTCTATACTCGGGATACAGGCCGCCCTGTGAACTATGTTGCTCCCTCTTTCGCACTGGGAGACATTACGACCATTCCGCGATTTCGTGAACTTCGCGTCGCAGATACCGGCTGTCGTCTTTGGTGGCTCGAGTATGGCGGCAATCTTGATACCGTTCACCAAACAGAAGAGATCAAATGGGAACTCTGGCGTGTAGCGTACGGAGTTTGGAACTACATTAAGAATTCGGGGAATTTCCCTGAAGCCGAAAATCTGACATTGGAGTGGATGGGCACGATCCCCGGTAAGCGCGAAAGCCGTCGTTTCATCGGAGATACTATCCTGACCCAGAACGATATTGTTGGCCAATCGGTTCACGGCGATGCGGTTTCATTTGGCGGCTGGGCCATCGATCTTCATCCCGCCGATGGGGTCTTCAGCGCGCAACCCGGCTGCACACAGTGGCATGCAAAAGGTGTCTACCAGATTCCTTTTCGATCGATGTACAGCCGAAACGTAAAGAATCTATTCATTACAGGGCGGCTTATCAGTGCGACACATATCGCATTTGGCTCTACTCGCGTAATGGCCACATGTGCTCATAATGGCCAGGCTGTCGGTGTTGCAGCTGCGTTATGCAAAGAACAGGGGCTATTTCCCCGCGATCTTGTAGAGCCGAGCAAAATGCGGCACCTACAGCAAAGCCTCTTGCGAACTGGACAGTATATTCCCGGCGTCGCGGGACACGACGATACTGACCTCGCTCGACAAGCTCATATCACAGCATCAAGTACGCTTCGTGTGGATGCGCTCGTCCCAAGCGGCGAAGTTGCACCGGCCGATACTCCTCGTGCTTTACTGTTACCGCTACCAGCAGGACCCGTGCCCGTCTTTACCCTATGCGTCGACGTTAGCGAAGCGAGCAGCTTGCATGCAGAATTGTGGCGTTCATCACGCCCAGGCAATACAACCCCAGAACTCGTTCTCGCCTCTGTCGATGTGTCGTTGGAGGCCGGAAAAGAGCAACTCGTTCATCTTGACTTCCAGGTGTCCCTCGAAGAACAACTTCATGTTTTTGTGATCCTCCCTACCTCAAAGACAATTACTTTTCATCAAAGTTTAGGCCAGGTTCCTGGCTTGTTGACTGTTTCCCAAAAGATGAACTCTTCAGTCGCCAAGAGCGCTGTACAAACACCGCCAGTAGGCTCTGGCGTGGACACGTTTGCTTTTTGGCTGCCTGATCGTCGGCCAGCTGCACGGAACCTCGCAGTCCGCTTCTCCCCCCCGCTTGAGCCGTATCAACCTGCGAATGTCGTAAACGGATTTGCTCGTCCGTGGAGAGGTGCCAACGCATGGGTTCCCGAACCATCCGATTCGAAGCCGACTCTTCGTCTAACTTGGGAGACACCCCAGATCCTGCGCACCATCGAGATCGTATTCGACACGGACACAGATCACCCAATGGAATCGGTTCTACTCACTCATCCAGAGCGTGTAATGCCCGGTTGCATCACCTCATATCGTATCGTGGCGGACAACGAAAATGTGCTGGCTGAAGTTTTGGAAAATCACCAGACACGTCGAACCTTAACGCTTCCTAATCCGGTCAGAACGTCTAATATCTCAATTCAAATTCTCTCGCACGGTGAAGCTCCTCCGGCTATCTTTGAAGTCAGATGTTACTGACGAGTCTGTTTCCTGAGACGCACCTTGCCTAACGACGACCTTCAACTGGCACAGTCCGAACAGACTTCCCCACCAAACAAACGTCGGCCCTGGCTCGTCGCGTCTTTGCTCTTCGTAGTAGCGCTCATCAATTACTTTGACCGACAAAGTCTCTCGGTCGTCGCGCCACGTTTTCAGCAGGAGCTTCATCTCTCCGATCAGGGCTACGGCCACGTCGTAAGTCTCTTTTTGCTTGCCTCTGCATTTGCATATGCAGCCTCGGGTTTCATTACGGATAGGTTCGGAACGCGTCGCAGTATGGCACTTTTCGTTGGGTGGTGGTCTCTTGCGGAGGCGGCCACGGCCTTTGCTACTTCTACATTCCAACTCACGTTCGCACGCTTTTGCCTCGGCTTAGGCGAACCCGGCTTATGGGTCGCCGCGCCGAAGGCTGTTGGAGAAAGCTTCGA
>Ga0302225_10001768_pt1 | contig 13479 bp, 6 predicted proteins | sample II_Palsa_E3_2_FD_193515 | JGI IMG/M metagenome (GOLD analysis project Ga0302225, IMG submission 193515) | Peat permafrost microbial communities from Stordalen Mire near Abisko, Sweden - II_Palsa_E3_2 | ecosystem: Environmental > Terrestrial > Soil > Palsa > Peat permafrost | place: Sweden...
GCGTTTGCAAGGCGGTCAGCTGCGTATCCATTGTTTGGGGACTGCTGCCGCTCTGTGCCGCTTGCCAGGCACCCACTTGTTGCGCCAGCATGGACTCTGCAAAGCTTTTGTCCTGTTGCGCGCGCGCCAACGCCTGCGTCGCCGCATCAAGTTGTGAAGTCAATCCCATTAATAGATTCAGGTTGCCTTGCTCTTCATCCGGGAGTGATCCGATGTAGCGGCCTTTGAATGCCGCCAGTTTCGAATCCTGTTCATCGAGTTTTGCTTTCGCATCGACAAGTTGTTGCGCCAAAAATTGAGTGGTATCTTCGGAGCGCTGCTGCCGAAGCCGAATGCTCTCTTCGATGAACATGTGGGTTACGGCCGAACAAACTTCCTGAGCCGTTTGGGGGTTATCCAGGGTCACGATGATATGAAAACCCGGCAACTCCTGTGCCCGTGTTTCAGCCATCGGCTGGATGGGAGTTATCTCAATATCCTTTTGAAGCCGCGCTACGAGCGCGTCCGGTGGTATCCGGTTCACATCTCCCGAGTACAATCCATATTGATGGATGATGGGCTCGAGCCGCGTCCTGCTTAGGATTTCCTCCTGCATGCTCGCCAGTCGTGCATTGATTTCCGTCGTAATCACCGGCTTCACAAATTCTGTTGGTACAGTGGGTGGCTCGATGAGCACGAGGGTTTGCGACTTGTAGCGATTCGGAAGTACCCGCGAGACGCCGTAAGCCAGCGGTGCCCCGACTATGGCGAGAACGGTTATCAGCACCCACCGGCGTTTTAAGATTGCGATGTAATCTGCTTGAGTTAATTCTCGCTGAGTCATTCCATCCTCTTTTTCCAGTTCTCGATTTGATCTTGCTACTCAATCGGGATTGGCTGTTTACGCCAGCCCACACCAAACGTGATTAGATTACGAACATAGCTTGATCCGCATCCGCTTCCGGTGCAGAACGACGCATTCGAGTTTTGATACTGCAATTGGTAGCCCAAGTTCAGGTTCAGGGAACGTCCCCACAAACGGGTATAATTCAACCCGGTAAACCAGTAATCGAAAGGTTGATTTGAAAATTGGATCTGCGGTAATCCACTAACAGCAACTTCCGTGTTTCGAGAGTATCCGACGTTCCAGCTACCGCTAGAAACTCGCGATAATTGCCGTGCAGCGGAGCCCGTCACCGTGTCAGCAAGTGAGCCGACAAACACCCCGGATCCGCCGGAGACACCATGGCTGTAGCTAGCCGATAATGCGATGCGTTCCATTTGATATTGCACCGATGTTGAGAGAAACCAATACAGGTCGTTCGTGGAACCTCCCGAAGGTAAGCCGATGGTGCCAACGCCCGTCCCGGGGATGATAGGCGTATTGATGAATGTAAATTCTGGCCCGGCTCCTATGCGGAATGCCAAGCGTCCCGTAACCTTCCTGCCGTAAGAAAATAGCAAGGTGTTCGTGTTGATCGATTCATCGAAGTTGTCATAGCGAAATCCACCAAATACATAGGAAATTCCAAGAGTATCCTTGCGAGTTATTTGGTAGTTGTATCCCGCTTGTGCAATTACGTCGCCGTAATTTAGCAGATCTCCATTAAAAGACTGCAAAAGAGAATAGCCACCAACGAACGTGAGGGATGAGCGCGGTGTAAGATATATGTCGACCTCGCCGAGAGAGGTATTGAGGAAGCGTTGGCCTTCGCCTGTGATAATTGTCTGGCCGGGAACAATCCCTCCCAGCCCCGGGGACCCGCTGGGCAGAGATATGCCGGGAAATCCACCTGATCCGAAACCACTTTCAGGAGTGTAAGCCGCTTGCTCTATAAGCGTGAATGCCCAACGCCGAAAGGTGAATTTGTCCACAAAATTTAATTCCTGAATAATTCCGTTGCTAGAACTCCCATCGTTTGAAAAAACGCCGCCCCCGACATAGCCCAATGTCATGTCGGACCTGCCCGACAGCCAGCGCAGATCGACCCCTCCGGTCAGAGAAGTCCAAGTGGTCAATCCGCTATCCGCTCCTCCAACGGGAGGCTCCGAATCCAGTGTGACCGCTAGATCGACGTGCGGAGTCCAATAGCTATGGTTCGTCGAAGGTACACCGATGGACGGGTCCTGGGCCCCAGTTAGTGCGCTCTTATCAGGCGTAAGCTGGGCCGGAGGAGCGTTCGGATCGGTATTGTCGGCTTGCGAGGCCAGCGGAGAATGATAGGCAGGGATGGGCTGGTCCTGGGTCTGCTGCTGAGCCTGGGCGGCAGACGCACCCAGTGCAACAACACAGAGAACAATCCCGAAGAGGTAGGCTGATTTACGCATGAGGTCTTCTAGGGCACCACGATCGTGTCCCCGGCCTTTAACGAAATGTTTTGCTCCGGGCGCTTTCCGCTAATTACGTCCTTGTAATTAACTGGATACTTCTGTTGCTTTCCATCTTCCATCCTTAGGACATAAATACTCTTCGTCTTCGCGAATTGTGTGAATCCCCCCGCGCTGGAAAGGCCCTGTAGCACGTTCATCCCGGGCAACATGGGAAAAGCGCCGGGGCGTGTCACTTCACCGAGAATATAAACGCGCTGGCTGTTAATCGTAGTGACGATCACGGTAACTTGCGGATCGGTCACAAATTTCTTCAGGCTCGTGGTGATTTGCGCCGCCAGTTGCGACGGTGTCATGCCCGCAGCTTGAACGTCGTTCAATAGCGGAAGCGAAATCCTCCCATCGGGACGCACCGGCACGACACGGGAAACTTCAGGCTCTTTCCACACGCTGATGTCCAGCACGTCCTGCGCCCCAATGATGTAGTTCGGGTCCTGTGTAGCGACCTTCTGAGTTGCTGAACTCGGGTCCGCACTGGCAGACTGAGCTGCCTGCCGTGCATTGTTTGCGGCTTGCCCCGCTCGCGCGGGAATTACAACCGCGATCAGCGAAAGAATCATCCACACCTGCAATCGTCTCAACATCTCGCTCTCCTACGTCGGCTATTCGGTTCTGGAATCCGGCAGGCCGATCTGTTTCAACTTATAGAGAAGGGACTTGTAGCTGATCTGCAATTCTTGTGCCGCTCGTTTGCGATTCCAACGGGTGCGCGCCAGCGCTTCCAATATCATTTCCCGCTCGGCCTCACGAGACGCGGCTCGGGCAGCAGCCTTTAACGAGTAGCTGCGCGTTTCACTAACCTCGGTTCGAGTCTCAACCGGTTCGGCAACCAGATCGGGTAGCGCGAGATTTTCCGCACCGAGCGCCACGATTTTCTTCACTGCATTTTCGAGTTCGCGTATGTTTCCCGGCCAGGAATAATCCAATAACATTCGGAGTGCCCGGGGGCTTAAGGAAGGGCGCGGGCGGCCAAATTCTGCGGCATATCTAGTCAGGAAAGACTCCACCAGAAGCGGTATATCCTCCTTGCGATCTCGCAGCGGAGGAAGACGCAAACACACTCCATTGATGCGATAGTAGAGTTCGCTGCGGAAGCGTCCTGCCCTCATTTCATCATCGAGATTCCGATTGGTCGTGGAAATCACTCGAGCTCCAAGCGAACCTCGGCGAGGCCTCGCTTCGCCATCCGGCAACGCGTAAACGAGACTGCGCTGACAAGACGAGTCCAGTTCACTAATCTCATCGAAGAAAACTGTCCGATTCAACGTTTTGACCTCTTCCACCGATATGTCGCTTTTGCTTAATCCCAGTTCGCCCGCAAAGTTCGCGGGGTTCATCGAAGCACATGCGATCTTAACCAGTGGCTCGTCACCGTTCGCGGAAAGGTGGTGGATTCTTCGGGCGAACATCTCTTTGCCGGCTCCGCTTTCCCCCATCAACAAGACCGGTATATTCGTCGGAGCAATCTCGGCAACCACGTTTTCAAGTGTTTGCATTGCGGCACACATGCCGCCTACAAAGCCCCATTCCTCTTTAACTGAAGCGATTCCGACCCCATTGCTCGTCATAGATGTCGTTCTCATCCTCTGTCACGGACTACCGCATGTATATGGGACTACCGTACGCCCAGTAGTGACTGCAATGCCGTTGCCAGTGACCCAAACGGTTATGGTAGCAGGGCATTCTCTGTAAGATACTTATTTTGTTACATTTGTGTCCATTAGCTCAAATCTCGCATCGCCAGTTCGTTACTGAAATCCTAAGAATGTTCCACGAATGGGCAAAAAGCTTTCCCTTTATGCCCCCCTCCGAGAAGTTTCTGTTCCAGGCGGTCCCAGAAGATGAACTTGCCCCGCAGCGGGTCGAGCCGAAACCCCTCGAGGAGTCTCGACAGCAATTGATTCCAGGTAAGCTGTTTATTATTAGTTAGATAGAGCGGGTAGTGGCTGGAACGAGTGCGACACCCAACACCCCGCTAGATTGCGTTCCCACGAAGCGATAGAATTCCGCTGTGGGTCCAAGATCGCCACGAAAGGTCGAAATGAAATTTGGCAAGTTGCATTACCGATGGTTTAGCTTACTCATAGTAGTCGCGCTAATGGCTGCGTGTTCTCGCGACCCGCAGATCCGCAAGAAGGAGTACTTCGACAAAGGATCTTCATACTTCGAGAAGGGCAAATACGAGGAAGCGATCATCGAATATCGGAATGCCATCCAGATCGATCCGAACTTCGCCGACGCGCATTATGAGTTGGCGCGTAGTCTTATGAAAAAGGGAGATTGGACTCATGGTTTTCAGGAACTGGCGCGCACTGTCCAACTCGAACCCTCCAACCCAAAAGCGCAGCTTGACCTTGCGGAAATGTATCTTGCTGGCCGCAAGTTTCAAGAAGCGCATGATCACGCTGATCTCGTTTTGAAGAGCGATCCTCGCAATGCGCAAGCCGAGGTAGTACTTTCCAATTCCGATGCGGCACTGGGAGACCCCCAAAAGAGTTTGAGCGAGGCTCAAGCGGCCGTGCAGATGGATCCGAACCGATCCCAGTCCTATTTGAATCTGGCATTTATGTACGAACGATCGCACGAGCCGGCTGCTGCAGAACAGAATTATTCAAAAGCGATCTCGCTGGATCCGAAATCCACTCCCGCAGTAATTGCCCTCGGAAACTTTTATGAGCGTCAAAAACGCTGGCCTGAGGCTGAGAAGCAATATCGAGCCGCCATTGCTCGCGATTTAGCGAATCCATCGCCTCGCGTTGCCCTGGCCAATCTTTATCTTGCGGAAGGGAATAAGTCCGCGGCCGAACAAACGATGCAGGAAGCCAAGATCGCATTGAAAGACAGTCCTGCCGGCTACCGGTTGCTCGGAGATTTCTATTTAAGCCAGGGCGAATTAGACAAGGCGGTCGCGGAGTTCAGCACGATCCATTCTCTGCATCCAAAAGATAATGCCATCGCCGAGGCATATGTCCAGCTCCTGATTCAGCAAAACCATCTGGATGAAGCTACCAAGGTCAACGACGCGGTCCTGAAGAATCTTCCCTCGGACCCGGCAGCCATGATCCTGCGAGGCGCAATATTGAATCGCCAGCAGAAACAGGCCGACGCAATCCACGTTCTGGAGCCGGCAGTAAAGAGCGCGCCCGACAACGCCGTCGGACATTTTCAACTCGGACTTGCTTACGCGGGCACAAAGAACTTTGGACAAGCGGAAACCGAGTGGCGCGACGCTGTCCGGCTGCAGCCGTCCATGACAGATGCCCATCGAGCGCTTGCGGCTCTCGCATTGCAGAATCACGACCCCAAGCTGTTGGTGGAAAGCGGCGCATCTCTAAAGTCCATCTCTCCCGGCGCCGCCGACGGATACATTTACGAAGCCGAGGCTTTTTTGTGGCAGGGAAATCAGAGTGCGGCGGAAGTGGATTTGAAGAAGGCCATCGAAGTAGCGCCACAGAATCCTTCTGGGTATATCAAACTGGGCGATCTGCGCATGGAGCAGAAGAAACCCGACGACGCTGAAAAATATTTTAATCAGGCGCTCAAGATTGATCCGTCGTCTTCCGATGCGCTCACGGGGCTCGTGAACATCGCTATTGCTCGCAAAGATCCTGTCAAAGCACTCCGCATGGTGCAGAATCAGATCGCGCTTGTGCCGAACAGCAGCCCCTTTTATCTTCTCCTCGGACAAATCGAACTCCGCAACCAGGACCAGGGAAAGGCGGAAGATGCTTTTCAGAAAGCTGTTGAACTCGACAAAAATAACGTGCCGGCGATTCTTTTGCTTGCAGGCGTCCAGGTTGCCCGAGGGTCGGTTGACCAGGCAATTGCCAGCTATCAGCGGGCCCTGCACGACAATCCAGGCGATGTTCGTATTTACGTGGGCCTAGGCAGTGTGCTGGAGACAAAAAACGACTGGCAACAGGCGGAAGACCTCTACAAGAAAGCTTTGGAAATCCAACCGGATTACCCGCTCGCCGCGAATAACCTTGCATACCTGATGCTGGAGCACGGAGGCAACATCAACGTGGCGTTTTCGTTGGCGCAAACCGCGCGCAAGGGACTGCCCAATTTACCTAATGCGGCGGATACTCTCGGCTGGGCTTACTACCAGCAAGGCGCTTACAACGCGGCAATCGAAGCATTGCAAGAAGCTCTGAAAGGAAGCCCCGATAGCGCCACGTATCATTATCACCTTGCCATGGCTTACCAGAAGGCCAACAATCTCCCAATGGCCAAGAAGGAATTCACTAGGGCGCTCCAGATTAATCCCCAGCTAAGTCAGGCGGAAGAGATCAAGAAATTAATTGGATCGTCCCAAACCCCCGACAAGTGATGACCGAACGACGTCGCGCAACAATCCCCTCATTTGCCGCTTGTTTTGTAAGAATTTTCAAACGATTTTCCAGGAAATCTTCCACTTAAGATCACGGTTCTTGGCCTTCTTTACTACCGAATTCGTTAGAGATTTCTAAGACGGATTCGGCCACCCAAGTGCACCATTATTCCCAGCGGAACGTTTTTCCCTCACGTCACATTAGGGTCCGGACCCGATCGGACGCTGGGAAACGATAAGCACTTTCTAGTGAATCTCAATGGCACTGACCTTCGGCAGGTTAGCGGCTCCCGTAGTAAATTGAACGGTGACTTGATTAGTGGTCGTGGTGACCGGGAAAGTCTTGTCGATAGCCGTCAAGGGGGCGCCCGCTGCTGCAACAATGTCGAAGTTGGTAAGTACTTGCGTGCCGTTGATGGAGACATTGAAGAGGCGTTGTCCGGTGGTGGTCCAATAGATTTCCGCAAACTTTAAGACCACGTTGTAGCTGCCATTTGGCACAGTGAATTGATAAGAGAAATCGCCGTAGCGCTCGGTCTGGTATAGAGCGGGATCGGGCGTATTTGCGATGGTATTTGTTGTGCTTCCGGTGCTCCCCCCAATGAAATCCTTGTCCGCGCTCCAGGCCTGTCCGAGAGTGTCCGTGTAAGCCGCGCCGCCGGAATGAACGAGGATGGGGCTGAACGGAGGATTGAGCGATACGGCGGCGCTGGAAGCCTGAGTCGGGGCTGCCACGCTGGAAGCAGTGACGAACACCGTCTGCGCCGTGGTGATGGATGCCGGCGCAGTGTAGAGACCCGCTGTCGCTCCAGAAGTAACAAGTGCTCCAACCTGCGGGCTGTACGTCCAGTTCACAGCAGTGTTGGTACTTCCTGTGACGCTGGCCGTGAATTGCTGTGCCTGCGAGGCAGATAAGCTCGCGGTCGTCGGGCTAAGCTGAACAACCACCCCGGAGGAAGAACTGATCTCGATGGCGCTGATCTTGGGCAAATTCGCCGGTCCAGAAGTGAATTGAATCATGATCGAACCGTCTGCCACGGTCACAGGAAATGATTCATCGATCGCCGTGTACGCAGCTCCCGCAGCTGCCACGATGTCAAAGTCGCTCAGCACCTCTGTGCCGTTGATCGTCACATTAAAAACGCGTTGTCCCGGAGAGGTCCAGTAGATTTCGGCGAACTTCAGTTTCACATTGTAGGAACCGTTCGGGACTGTGAACTGATAGCTGAAATCACCGTAGCGCTCGCTCTGGTAAAGAGTGGGATCGGGCGTGTTGGCGATCGCGTGTGTTGTGGAATCCGTCTCACCGCCGGTAAAGCTATTGTCGGCGGCCCAAGAGTTGCCCAGCGTGTCCGTGTAGGCATTGCCGCCGGAGTGCACAAAGACCGGAGCAAACGAACCCGCGGTTGGTAATAGGGTGACGACGGCGGTGGCCGATTGCGTCGGATCGGCGACGCTGGTGGCTACGACATTAGTTGTTTTCTGAGGGGCAGGGATCGATGCAGGCGCAGTATAGAGACCAGCACTCGATAGAGTTCCTATCTGCGGACTGAATGACCATATGACTTGCGTCGCACCGGTTCCGGTCACGAGCGCCGTAAATTGTTGCGTCTGGGAGGAATTCAAGCTTGCCGTGAGGGGGCTAAGCTGTAGAAAAACGCCGGAGGAGCTGGTGATTTCGATAGCAGAGATTTTAGGCAGATTCGCCGAGCCGGTCGTGAACTGGATGGTAATTGTTCCACTGCTCGCCGTCGTTTCGAATGTCCTGTCAATGGCGGTGAATGGGGCTCCGGCGGCCGCAACGATATCAAAATCCTGGAGAACTTGCGTACCATTGATAGCCACGTTGAATACACGTTGGCCGGGAGAAGTCCAGTAAATCTCCGCAAATTTCAGAGTGATGTTGTACGAGCCGCTCGGAACGGCAAACGTATAAGTAAAATCTCCATAACGCTCGGACTGGTATACAGCCGGATCGATCGCGCCCGCGATAGTCTTCGTCGTCGAATCGAAGCTTCCTCCAACGAAGCTCTTATCAGCGCTCCAGACAATTCCCTGAGTGTCGGTGTACGCAGCGGTTGCACCTCCGCGCAGCAGAATGGGCGTAAAGCCGTTAGGGTTGGATATGACGGTGAATCCGTTAACCAGGATAGAACTCTGTCCGTCCGCATTGGTCACGCTCACATTGCTTGGAGCAACGAGGGTGTTGACGGGGATCGTAATGTTCGCGATGAGGAGTGTTGACGAGGTGTAGATGCAGGTATTGACTATGATCCCTTCGCCGAAGGTGCAGGTGGCGTTCGGGAGAAAGTTAGCGCCCACGAGGCTAAAGCTCAGACCGCTGGAGTTTTGCTCAGCGGAAATCGGACTAACACTTGTCAGAGTGGGAGGGGGCCCGGGAACTCCGGCGACGATGGTGAAGCCGTTCGGCAAGGTCACAGAACCGCCGTCTGGGTTGGTGACGATAATATTGCTGGGACCAAGCGCAGCGTTGTACTGAATCGAGATGTTTGCGGTTATCTGACCGCTGGAATCATAGGTGCAGGACGAAACGGTGATACTGGCTTCGAAGCTGCAGGTGAGTCCAGATTGGAAAAAGCTTCCTGTTATGGTCACAGTGATGTTGGTCTGCCCCTGGCTACCAGAGTTCGGGACGACGCTGGAAATGACAGGTAATGGTTGTCTCACCTGGATGGTACGAATTGGCGGGCTAGGGTCCGAGTTTCCAGCGCTATCGACGACAGTCAGTGAAGCGGTATAAGTGCCGGGAGTTGAGTACGTAACTGACCCAGGACTCGCGACGGCGCTTGAGTTCGGAGTTCCTCCGCGAAGAGACCAAGAATAGGAAGCAATGGTTCCGCTCGAAGCAACACCCGTGCCGGCGAAAGCGACTGATTGATCAGGTAAGATCACAACATTGCCTACCGGGCTGGTGATCGTGCCTTTCGGTGGAGTGTCCGTCGGCGTTGCCGATATCTGGACAAATTGTGCGATCGAAGGTACACCGGAACTATTCAGGAGAAAGAGCATGTAATAACCGGGAGGCGCGATATTGCCGTTCGGCGGACCCGTCACCGTGAGCATTCCCGAACCGATTGTGAAATTCAAGCCCACCATGCGCTGGTCCATGTTGAAGCCATGGGTCGTAGACCCCAGCTTCATTAAAACCACGGACGAGATGTTGGCCGCATTGGGAGTCTGTACCTGAAAGGACGCGCCGTAGCCGACCACCCCGGTCGATACACTCGAAATGGTGGGACGCGTGGCGGCTGATCCGTCTGGATTAAAGAGATAGGGTGGCGAGTAAATCTCTACTTGGTTCTCATAGGTGCCACGAACCGGGTTGCCCCCTGCTACCCAGACGGTCCCGTCAGGAAGAAGTAGCGAGACGGAATGATAGAGCCGCTCATAGGTTTCCGTTCCGGCAGGCCCGACGGTAATAGTCCCGCTGGTGTTAAAAAGGTCGGCGGCGAGACTTGCAGTGGTCGTGTCTTCATCATTCAAAGAACCGCCGAGCGTCACGATATTGCCGTTAGGCAGCATCGTCGCGTTCATCTCGATGCGGGGCTCCGACATCGAAGGTCCATATTCCCACTCAGGTGAAGAAGCAGAGAGGTTGATAATCTCGGTCGTGGCCGTGGCGGGATTACCGCCGCCAAAGATCATTACACTTGGCGCGTATCCATTCGCCGGAGTCAACGGGAGAAGTACAGACGAGCCATAGGTCCGGTTGCCGCCGTAATTCGTCGTAGCAATAGTTCCCGACCAAGTGTTGGAGGAGGGAAAGAAATACTGTGATTGCGTAGTCCATCCTGAATAGAAAACGTTGCCGTTCGGAAGAAGATGCATTCGGGGATACAGAGGAGGAACCCAGGGGGCGGTGTAGGGAGTGCTCCAACCTGAGGCAACCTTATATATCTCGACTTCCGGATTCGTATATCCGTTTTCATCGAGGCCTGAAAAAACCAGGAGCCTTCCATCGCTCAGCTCGGTGGGAGTCGGATACCAGCGCCCATGGGCCATGTCCTGCATGTCCGCAAACTGGCCGGTGGCGGGATCATAGATGGAGGTACGCTGCCACCCATGGAACGGGTCATATTGCAGGGTTCCACCGAAAATCATCTCGCGACCGTCGGGCAGGGCAATCATGCCGCTGCAGAACATGTCCCAACCAATAGTCTGTGTGGTGACCGTATTGTTTGAGGGATTCCAGATCGCTGCCTGGTAATTCGTGTCCGGGGGATAATTACCGGAGCCAGACACGACCAGGATCTGTCCATTGTGCATCAAGCTTACGTGAACAGGATTGATGGGCATGGTCGTCGGCACAGTTTGCCACTGCCCTTCGACATTTGCTTGGCCATAGACACCAGCCGCCCCTGGTAGCAGCAGAACTGCCAGAGCAATCACGGCGCAGATTGAGCACACGAGGTTTGATCCGCGGGAGCAAGATTTGCCGCTCGCAGAGTAATCGTCACCTTGGAGGGTACTATCCCGTAGGCGAGCGGCTGGGCTGGAAATCAACATATATAAAGCCTCCGACAAGCATGCTAAGTATGCTCGAATCGTCAGCCGGATGAACGATTTCCATTCTTCCCGCGCGATTATCCCGGGCAAACGCCCGCCGCTGGAGCACACCGGGAGTTCACGCATAAGTACCTATCGCATTTTGATAGCCTTGCCAAGCACTTTGTTTACAGCGGTTCAGCGCAGACTTTGGGCAATTATGTGACAAAAAGTGGAAGGTTATTACCACGAAGTTATAATTACAGGGGTTGTTGCAAAAATGACAAATGCAGCTCTAGACGAGCACGCTTCCGAAACCGGGCCTTATTTCGGCTCTTCACATCGCCATGCGGTGTTCGCCGAGAAGATCCCAAACGGCCCAGAATTCCCTCATCTCTTCGGGCGCGCCAAAGGACACTCGCACATAGTTCGGCATGCCAGGGATCTCGGGACCCAGAAGGATATCGTTCTTCTGGTAGTGTTCAATGATTTCTTTGGCAGGGTGCATGACGTTCAAGCAAGCAAAATTAGTGTGCGAATCGAGTACCCGAAGCATCCTGGCATTCACTTGGTTCACAAATTCTTGCCGGTCGTTTTGGTTTCGCTGAACACACCTTGCCGTGAATTCCGTGTCGGCCAAAGCAGCAAGTCCCGCGGCTAGACTCAAGGACCCTATTTCCATTTCACGTTTTTCCTTGGCCAGAGCGTTGAGGATATTTGGCTGGGCGAATGCATACCCTAGTCTCAAGCCCGCCAGTCCGTAGATTTTGGAGAAAGTGCGTGTGATGATTGCGCCGGGATGAAGCGAGGGACGGTCAAGAAACGAGACATATGAGCCGGAGCCTCCCGCGTATTCGTGATAGGCCTCATCGATGATGACGGGAACCCATTCCGGGAGTTTCTCCAAAAACCGATCAATGCTCTGCCTGTCCGTCAGAGTCCCAGTGGGATTATTGGGGTTGCAGATATAAATGAGTCCGGTCTCGGAATTAACTGCAGCGAGCATCGCTTCCAGATCGTGCCCGTAGTCATGCCGCAGGGACACGGCGCTGATTTGTGCGCCGTTTGCCAGGGCGTAGTGACCGATCAATTCGAAAGTTGGAGTGGCAAGGACCAACCTGCGACCATTACGGAGAAAAGCGTTCACAGCCATGCTCATGATCGCGGTCGATCCTGCGCCGAGGAGTATCTGTTCTGGTCTAATGCCGTGGACGCTAGCGATAGAAGATCCGAGGGCATCGCTAGAACTAGGGAATCGGTTGACAGAATGCGCGTTTTTTAGAACCTCTGCCACGGCGTTGGGAGAGGGCCCATAGGCATTTTCATTTCTGTCCAAACGAATGGGTTTCCTGGTCCCAGCTCCAACTTGCTGTCCAGTCGTCGTTTGCGTGGTTGAAGTGAACGCCGGCGGAGGCGCATAACTAGCCGCCACCCCGCTCACACCCAACTTCAGAAGGCCTCGCCGGCTTATAGCCATGTTCTGAATTCAACTTTTAAGAGATCGTTGGACAAAGTAGTGCCGTACGGGTCGAGTAAGCTCACCAGTTTACACCTTCGATGGTCCAGCATGCGCGAGTCGCTGGCGGAAATATTCATAGGTCAAACGCAAGTCTTGCTCAAGGGGTATCTTCGGTTCCCAGCCAAAATGCGACGGGCCTTGCTGATATCCGGACATCGTTGCTTGGGATCGTCCTGCGGCAGCGGATGGAAATTGATTGGAACATTGGCACCGTCAGGGCAAATTCCAGGATCGTAATTTCCTGAGGATTACCAATGCAGCGGACCAGCCGAGCCTCTCATCCATTCGCTACCTCCTTCACCCGGTGGAATAAGGATGGAGACCATTCCGAAAAGGCAGCTCTAGAAAGCCGAACGTCAGTAATCGGAGGGACCCCGACTAAGGCCGTAAAGAACTCCCGCAGCGGGCCATTCCGCGGTGTTGGCTGATAATCGAAACAAATTTCTTCCGCATCAAACTTCTGGAAGAGCTGCTTTAAGGATTGATGCTCGATGCGCCGCGAAAAGGCTCGGCAACTCATGACCCAGGAGTCAATTCGGAGCGCCTTTCCCTGAATCCTGCCCAGCAGAACCGCAATCTTGCCTAGCGGTCCGAACTTGTCCTCGTAGCTCGCAGTCATTAACAAAGTTGCCGGATCGTTAAGATAGGTTTTCCAGGCCGCGTCGCTCAATCGCTTGCCGTTCAGGTTAAATTGGTTGGTTTTATTAAGCAACTCGAAAGCCCGGCTATCTGCAGCCGATTTGCCGAAGGTGAA
>Ga0302225_10001769_pt1 | contig 13478 bp, 11 predicted proteins | sample II_Palsa_E3_2_FD_193515 | JGI IMG/M metagenome (GOLD analysis project Ga0302225, IMG submission 193515) | Peat permafrost microbial communities from Stordalen Mire near Abisko, Sweden - II_Palsa_E3_2 | ecosystem: Environmental > Terrestrial > Soil > Palsa > Peat permafrost | place: Sweden...
CTCAGCTCAGTCCATGTTCCGCGCGGCTACTTCGTTTCGCCCACTTTGAAGTACGGGTTCTGAATGATACCGATGACGTTGCCAAACGGGTCGCGCACTTCGCCCACCAGCATCCCGCCGCCGACGTCCTGAATCTCCTCGACCGGAGCTGCTCCGAACTCAATAAGCCGCTTATACGTGGCGCGCGCATCCTCCACACCCCAATACGCAACGCCGGCAGCCGCTCGCTTGGTGTCCGCTTTGGGTTCCGGCACGAGTCCCAGATCGTATCCGCCCACGTTGTAGCCTACATAAAAAGGCTGATCGAAATACGGCGGAAAGTCCAACACCTTGGTGTACCACTCCTTCGCCTTCGCAACATCCGCTACCGCATACTTCGCCGTGCGCAATCCCAGAAACATAGGCTTCTCCTTCGCATCGGCGGGTCCCGCCGTTCTCGCCGCCGACACATCCGTGCGGCCGGCCATGAATGCTAACAGACAGAGCAAGGCGAAACACATGGTGAACGCCGAGACCGTCTTGAGTTTCACTCCGCGCACCGGCTTCGGTTCCACCGGAGTTGCCGCTCCCGCCAGATCGAGCTGCGTCGCCGCAATTTTACGCCGGCGCTGTGTGGGCCTTCGCGATTTCCTCGTTGCCATCGTTATCCTCCGTTTTCCAGCCCGAGCTGCATTTGCGGCGACTTCCACGCCCGCTCCTGGTTCGTCCGGATGCGCGCGCCAAGTCCGTACTTGTGGCGCAGATTCTCCACCCGCGCGATGAGTTCCTTGCGATAGCTCTCGGGCACCTTGCCATACCGCCCGTACCACTCCCGGTACCTCTGCGAAAGCTTGGGAAATTTCTCGTCCAGGAACGGCATGAATTCCTTGAGCGACGCAGGCATCAGGAATAGAACGTTCCCCGCGAACCATTGCGCTCCCGCATCTCTGGCCCCGCGCGCCAGCGCATCCAGATCTTCCTCGCGGTCGGTCAACCCCGGAAGAATGGGCATCGCCAGCACGCCCGCGGAGATTCCCGCATCGCGCAATTGGCGCACCGCTTCCAGCCGCAAATCCGGCCGGGGAGCGCGCGGCTCGAGCAACCGCGCCAGCCGCGTGCGCAGCGTGGTCACGCTCAGGTTGACGATGATCGATGACCTCGCCGCGATTCGCTGCAGCACATCGATATCGTTCACCACCTGGTTCGATTTGGTCGTGATCGAAAGGCTCAGCCCTTCTCGCTCCGCCATCTTCTCCAGAATCGCGCGCGTGGCGCCGAATTCGCGTTCGGCCGGCTGGTAGGGATCGGTGGCCGTGCCGATGGCTATCTGCTCGCCCCATATTTTCTCGTTCGATAGGTCGCGCTCCACCAGCGCGCCCGCATCCTGCTTCACGTAAATTTTGGATTCGAACTCCCCGCCGTCGAGCTCCATGTATTCGTGCGTATAGCGCGCGTAGCAATACTTGCAGCCGAATTCGCAGCCACGGTAAGGGTTCACCGTCCAGCGAAACGGAACGCGCTCGGAATCGCAGTGGTTCAGGATGGACCGTACGGGCAGGAGGAAATACTCCGTGCCGCGTTTGGCATCGGCGCAAGGGGAGGAAGCGGCGAGGCGCGCAATGCCGACCAGTTCCGTAGCGGGCTTCGTTCGGAGCGGTGCCCCAAGCTCTGTCGGGGCCTGCTCCGGGGGCGCGGAAGCGTCACTCGGCGACTCACAGTTGCCGTGGCGAGCGGCAGCGGGGAATAGGGTGAGACTGGCCTGCTTCGGGCTGCGACGCCGGAGCGTCTTGGGGATGGCTCGAAGTATGGGAGAAGTGGCCATTGAGTGCCTCGTCGCAAGGGTTGCATCTTATTCGCCTTTTGTTCGCTATGTCAAGGACTATTATTCGCTATTTGTTCGCCTGTGTCCGCCAGCTTCCCTGACCTGGCCTCAGGGACAAGGCCGCTTTGGAAACTTGCCCGGCGAGCTGCCACCTGTAAATCACGGGCGTCGCTATACTCGGTAAAGTCCCCCTGGAGCAGCCGCCGTGGCCGAAATCGGAATCCTGATCATTGATGACGATATCGTCAGCCAGCGCGCGCTCAAGAATGTTCTCGACTCCGAGGGTTGGCGCGTGCGCATCGCTCCGCTGGCCTCGCACGCCATGGCCGAGCTCGCCAGCGGCCACTGGAATCTGGTTATCGTCAACATCGCCTTGACCGACATGCACGGCCCGCTCTTCTCCATCTTGAAAGAACTGGCCCAGTCGGAAGCAAACCCCGCGGTGCAGATTGAAAATCAAGCTCCACCTAAACGCATTCGCGTGCTCTTCCTCGTCCCGCTGCTGGCTGCCAAGCAAGTGCAGCCCATCCTGGAGCAGGAAGGTCTTCCGTACTCGCTGAAGCCTTATCACCTCCACGATTTCCTCGAAAAGGTGAGCGAGCTACTGGTGGAGTCCGGGGCCCTAAAGGAACCCATTCGCAGCATGGGCGACTTTTCCCTCGCCAAGCAGAAGCGCAAGAACCGCAGCGCGCGCGACAGCCGCCGGAACTCGATGTTCGCTTCCCGCGAGGATTATCAAATGTCCGAAGAGGAGCTGATCGAATTCGAGAAGCAGGAAGAAGAAGACCGCAAGAAGCGCGAGAAAGAATTGAAGGAACGCCAGCACCTGGGTTAAGCGGCGTCGCGCGCTGTCCTTCCCTCGTTACGAACGAAGCAAACGCACTTCACTCCGGTCCGTCGTCTCCGCCAGCATTTCCGCAATCGTTTTCCCGGAAACAGGATGCCGCAAACCCGGAGCAATCTCCGCGAACGGCACCAGCACGAACTTCCTCTCGCCCATGCGCGGATGCGGAATCTCTAGCTGCGGCAGGCGCACAATTTCGGCGCCGTAAAGCAAGATGTCCAGGTCGATTAATCTCGGCCCTTTCGGCACGCGCCTCTCCCGCCCGAGCTTGCGCTCGATCCCGAGCAGCGTCTCCATCAAGAGCGGCGCCGCGAGTTCCGTTTCTGCTTCCACCACGCAGTTCAGGAACCAATCCTGCGAGAGCATCTCCACCGGCTCCGTCTCGTAGAGCCGCGACTCCCGCGTCACGCGCACGCCGCTCGCTCGCAACTCTTCGATCGCCCGCGCGATGTTCCGTGCGCGATCTCCCATATTTGCGCCGAGCGATAGGTAAACGGTGGCCATGGCCAGACCAGCATTCTATCCACATTTCGAAGCTGACATTTCGAATCCTCAGCCCGCGAGCGGACGTGAGAGAATCCGGCGGAGGACATCATGCCAACCTACATTGCATTGCTTCGCGGCGTAAACGTTGGCGGAAACATTCTAAAAATGGAGCGTCTGCGCGCGTTGTGCGCGGAACTCGGAGCGAAGAACACACGCACGTACATCCAGAGCGGAAACATCGTCTTCGAGGCAGGTGCAACCTCATCGCACTGGATTCAGGCTCTCGAACGCAAACTCGCCGGCGAATCACGCCTTCCCGTTTCCGTAATTGTAAGAACCGCTGCGGAAATGTCCAAGGTACTGGCGGGAAATCCGTTTCTGAAGGAAAAAGGAATCGATCTTGCCAGGCTGGCGGTCATCTTCCTGCAGCAAGTCCCGGCGAAAACCGCGATCGGGGCTCTGGCCGCCCTCGACCTCGGCACCGAACGTTTCGCGCACACCGGCAAGGAGATCTATATCCGCTGCCCTGACGGCTTCGCCAAAGCCAAGCTGTACTCGCTTGATCGCACGCTCGCGCAGAAAACCACCACCCGCAATTGGAACACAGTGAAAAAACTCTGCGAGATGTGCGCCGGATAGTCTTTAACTGAAAAGGCCGGGCTGGCGCCGGGGCTCTTCTTTGCCGAAATGCTTGTAGGCGAGCGCGGTAGCCACGCGCCCGCGCTGCGTGCGGTCCAGCAGGCCGAGCTGCATCAGGTAGGGCTCGTAAATTTCCTCGATGGCATCCTCTTCCTCGCTCAGCGAAGCGGCAATGGTATTGAGACCCACCGGCCCGCCCGAATATTTCTCGATGATCGTAAGCATCAGGTTGCGGTCCACTTCATCCAGTCCGTGTTCGTCCACGCCCAGCATCCCCAGCGCGTCGCGCGCCACGCCCAGGTCGATAAAGCCTTTCGCGCGCACTTCCGCGAAATCGCGGACACGCCGCAGCAAGCGATTCGCCACGCGCGGCGTCCCGCGGCTGCGTCGCGCAATCTCGCCCGCCCCCGCTTCGTCCATCTGGATGCCCAAAATTTTCGCCGAGCGCTGCACGATCTGCAGCAAATCTTCCGGAGAATAGAAATCCAGCCGGTGCACGATCCCGAAGCGCGAACGCAGCGGCGCCATGATCAGGCCCGCGCGCGTCGTCGCGCCCACCAGCGTGAATTGATTTAACTGGTAGGGATGCACGCGCGCGCCCGGGCCCTGCCCGATAATCAGGTCCACGCGAAAATCTTCCATGGCCGGATACAAAATTTCCTCGAGCGCGGGCTGCAGGCGATGGATCTCGTCCAGAAAAAAGAAATCGCGCGGGTCCAGCGAAGTCAGCACCGCCGTCATGTCGCCTTTTTTCTCCAGCAGCGGCCCGGACGTGATCTTGATCGCCGAGCCCATTTCGTTCGCCAGAATTTGCGCCAGTGTTGTTTTCCCCAGCCCCGGCGGCCCGTACAGCAGAACGTGGTCCAGCGCTTCCCCGCGGTTTTTCGCCGCATCCACTGCGATTTTCAGGTTTTCCTTCACGCGCCCCTGCCCGATAAAATCCTCGATACGCTTCGGACGGACGCTCGCCTCAATCCGCGCGTCCTCTGCGAGCGCTTTTCCCGAAATAATCCGGTTTCGTCCTTCCGTCATTTGCTTTTGCACCTAACACCCTTCGACCACTTCTTGCGAAGTGGGATCTATTCTTCGCGTCCCACGCGTGCCGCCTTCTTCATCGCCGGCCCGCCCAGAATCTGAAGCGACGCCCGCAACAACTCCTCGAAATCCTTGGCTCCATTCCCGCGTGCTTTCTCAATGGCATTCTCCACCGACCGCGCGTCGTAACCCAAATTCACCAGCGCCGATCCTACGTCCGATTCGAGCTGCGAGCGCGTTGTGGGCTTCCCCGCGTCAGCCACGTCCACGGCCGCGAGCTTGTCGCGCAGCTCCACCACCATGCGCTCCGCCGTCTTCCGCCCCACGCCGGGAATACGCACGAGTTGCGCCAGATCGCCTTTACGGATTGCGGGGATCAATTCCTCCAGGCTCATGCCCGAAAGAATCTTGAGCGCGAGCGAAGGTCCCACGCCGGATGCGGAAATCAGGAGCTCGAAGCAGTGCTTTTCGCGCGCGGTGACGAAGCCGTAAAGAGCGAGCTGGTCTTCGCGCACGTGCGTGTAAATCAAAAGCGTCGTTTCGCTGTGCAGCGCGCCCAGGCCCGCGAATGTCGAAAGCGGGATCAGCGCCTGATAGCCCACGCCGCCCACGTCAATCAGCACCTGGTTCGGACGCTTCTCAATCAGCTTGCCGCGCAGCAATCCAATCATGTCCAGCGATTATTGATTAGCGAAGGAAGGGTGTCAACGCGCGTCCGCCAGCCCGCCCGTCTTCACATATTTCGAGAGCCGCGTTGCATCGTCCCGCAAAATGTTCATTCGCGGAACGGCGCGTCCCGGATTCGGACATGGTGCCAGCTGCAAAGTGAGAGTCTCCTCGGCAAGTCATGCGGGATCAGTGGAATACGTCCGCAGCAAGATGGATTCGCCCATGCTAGTTATGCTCGTGATAGATTCTGCGTCACCGTTCAAACCTGGCAGCCGGGGGACGAGAAATGCAAACGCTACTACAAGATCTTCGCTTCGCTCTACGGCAGTTGCGCAAATCTCCGGGATTTGCCGCTCTGGCCATACTCACCCTGGCCTTCGGCATCGGTGCAAATACCGCCATGTTTACCGTGGTCGAAAGCGTGCTCCTCCGTCCCCTGCCGTACGCGCACGCCGACCGCCTGGTCCGCATCGGTCCGCCCAATGGCAGCGGCTTAAGCAGTACCTCATGGTTGAACTACCGCGATATTCGCGACCAAACCAAGACGATGGATTTGCTGGGTTGTTACGCCGAAGATGTCGGCGTCGTGCGCGGCAAGGATGGCTCGGTAAGTGTGGTCACTCCAGGCGTTACTCCCAGTCTCTTCAGGATGATTGGCGCGCGCCCGCTCTTGGGCCGCACGTTCACGGACGAAGAAGGACAACCGGGCGCTCCCAAGGTAGCGATTATCTCCGAAGGATTGTGGCGCAACGTACTCAATTCCGACCCTGACATCTTGAATCACACGATCGTGGTGAACGGGCAAGCGCGCGCGGTTGTCGGAGTGATGCCCCGTAATTTTAGATTTCCGGAGTCCTTAGGCCAGGATTTGCAAAAAGGACTGTGGCTCCCATTGCAGGCGACTCCGGAGATGCAGAACGAGCGCGGCGAGAGCTTCTTCCTCATCCTCGGCCAGCTGAAGCCGGGTGTGACCTTGGCTCAAAACCGCGCCGACTTGAGTGCGGTGGTACAGCGCATTCAAGAGATCGATCCAAAGGAATCGAAGGGACTTTCGTTTAAAGCCATCCCGTATCAGGAATCACTCACTGGCCCCGTTGCTCCCGTGTTCATGGCGCTGCTCGTGGCCGTCGGACTCGTGCTGCTGATCGCTTGCGCCAATGTGGCCAACCTGCTGATCGCCCGCTGCCTCGTCCGCCAGCAGGAGTTCGCGGTGCGTGCGGCGCTGGGCGCGGGCCAGTGGCGATTGATGCGGCAGCTGATTGTCGAAGGAGCTCTGCTAAGCGCCGCCGGTTGCGCCCTGGGATTTGCTCTGGCCGATTTTGCCATCGCGCTAGTGCACAAGCTCCCTCCCGATACCATTCCGCGCGCGGAAGATATCGGAATCCGCTGGACCGTGGTCCTGGTCCTGGCCGCCATTGCGACGCTCACCACCGTGCTTTCGGCATTCTTGCCCGCATTGCTCGTCGCGCGCTCGGATCCGCAGCGTGCCTTGCAGGGCGCCTCCCGCGGTGTCGGAGCGCGCTCCGTGCGCCGTCGCTTGAGCGGCATTGTGGTGGCGGGCGAAGTCGCTCTCTCCGCCCTGCTACTGGTCGCCACCGGCCTGTTGTTTCACACTTTGTGGAACCTAGAACACGTGCATCTCGGATTCGACGTCACTCGCGTCACCACCTTCACCGCCATGCCTTCTGACGCTTCCGGCTTTGCGAACATGACCGTCGCCGCCGACGCCGCGTCAGCGCATCCTCCCGCGTCGGTCGCCACGCTCGTTTATCAGCCGGCGCTTGAACGCATGCGCAACGCTCCCGGCGTGGAGCAGGCCGCCCTGGATACCGCGCCGCCGTTTTCGGGAATCGATATGCACACCAGCTTCGACGTCGTGGGCCAATCCAAGGACTCTGCCGGCCAGTCACAGGGCGCGCGCATTACGGCCGTGAGCGGCGGTTTCGCCGAGGCCATGCGAACGCCTGTCGTTCGCGGCCGCATGATCACCGAAAACGACACGGAGAACTCCCCGTTCGTCATCGTCATTAACGACGTGCTGGCACGAAGGTATTTCCCCGGAAAAGATCCGCTGGGAATGCAAATTACCCTGGGCGGGAAAGACACCGGAATGATCAAGCCGTACACCATCATCGGCGTCCTCGGCGATCAAGTGGACAGCAGCGCTTCTCAGCCGCCGCAGCCGTTTCTGATGATTCCCTACCGCCAGGTGCCCACCACATCACTCTTCTATCAGGCGCTCATAAAGACCATCGTGAATTTCGTGGTCAAGACTCGCGGCGACGTGGCCGTGGCCCCCGCCATGCGTTCGATTTTTCACGAAATAGCGCCCGACTACGCCCTGGATAATTTCCAGACCATGCAGCAGGCCGTGGACCAGAGCAATTTCAGCTCGCGGTTGGGTCTTTACCTCATCGGCGCCTTCGCGGGCATGGCTGTGCTGATGGTAATTGCGGGACTGTACGGTGTTCTCGCGCAGCTCGTCAGCTATCGCCGACGCGAATTCGGCATTCGTCTCGCCTTGGGTTCCACTCCCGGCGGGATCATGGCCCTGGTGCTGCGCCAGGGTTTGGCCTTTGTTGGTGCGGGCCTGGCTATCGGGATCGTGGCGGCAGTATTCGCCGAAGATTTGGTGAAGAGTTTCCTATATCAAGTGAAGCCCGCGGATGCCTGGACCTATTCCGCGGTAGTGCTGCTGTTGCTGCTGGTGGGTAGCGTCGCGGCGCTCATTCCCGCGCGGCGTGCCGCCACGGTTGAGCCCATCGCCGCTCTGCGTGAAGAGTAGCTCGATCTACTGCCGCGACCCCGTAATACTCGGATCGCCCTGATACCCCGTGGCGCTCGGCGCGGCGTTTGCGGCCTCTGCCGCAAGGAGTTCCGCCTCGAGGATCTCCGCAATTGCCCTCGCTCCCGGCTCCCGCAGAATGGACTCGTGGTTGCCGGGCACTTCGTGAAATGCGAATCCGGCCGGCGAGAGATGCCCCCAGATGAACTCGGGATCGCGAAACACGCCTTTCGGGCGTTCCGCGGCCCACAGGTGAAGAGTTCGGCCGGACCAGGGCTTCGGCGAATAATTTTGCATGGCCAGGACCAGCGTGCCGCTAGGGTCGGCTGCCAGGTGCTGAAACCTGCGCGCCGCCTTGCGCACTCCCGCGCTCCAATTGGCCGCCCGCTGCAGCAGCAAACGCATTTCGATCCCGGTGAAAGCAATCCTTTGCGCGAAACGCCAGGAACGAACCAGCGTGCGCCGAATCTGGTTCATGGGCGGCAGGAACACGTCGCGCGCGTCGAAGAGCGCCACGAACGCCACTTGCTCGCCGTCCTCTTCCAGCCGCCGCGCCATCTCCAGGGCCACAATTCCCGACGCGCACCATCCCGCCAGCGCGTACGGTCCCTCGGGAAGATGCCGGCGCAGCCGCGTTACGCACTCTGCAGCAATTTGCTCGATCGTATGCGGAGCCGGCAAGCGTTCGATTCCGATGTCACGGATGCCCAGGATCGTTCGATCGGGAGCAAAACTCTGCACCAAGCTCAGGTATTCCGTTCCCGGAAATATCAGAACCAGAGGAATACCGCTTCCATTCGATTGCAGAGGCAGCACCTCGTTCTCGTGCGCCATCCATTCGGAGGGATCAGCCACCGCTTCCGCCATCTCCGCGAGCGTCGGCGCGTACAGAAATATTTCCCGGGTGAACTCCGCCACTCCGAACTCCTCGGCAATCCGGGCCAGGCACTGCGCGGCCGCCAGTGAATCGCCGCCGAGGTCAAAGAAGCGATCGTGAATTCCAATTTCTTTCACATTCAAAACTTGCGACCAGATTGCCGCGAGTTTCGTCTCTACCGGCGAACGCGGCGCGATCAAATCCTTTCGCTGTTCATTTCGGTCGCGATCCTGCGTGCTCTGCTCCAGGATTTCCAGGGTTCCGGACAGAAACGCTGCCCGGCAGGCCGGCCGCTGAAGCTTCCCGCTCGAGGTCTTGGGCACGCTTCTCTCTTGAACCAATACGATGGTCTGCGCGACTACCTCATGCTCGCGGAACACCGCCTGGCGAATGGCACCCATGATGTCGGTAAGATCCGTCTGCTGTGAAGCGCGGACTTCCTGCACGATCACCAGGCCTTCGTCGAACTCGCCTGGAACCGAGAAGGCCGCCGTGCAGCCGGGCCGCAGCGCTCGGTGGCACCGCTCCACGGTCATTTCCACGTCTTCCGGATAAAGATTTCGCCCCCGGATAATAATCAGGTCCTTCAGTCGGCCGGTCACAAACAGCTCGCCCTGGTGAAGAAAGCCCAGGTCACCGGTCCGCAGAAAATGGCCTTCGCCGGAATCCGCCAGAACCGCACAGAAGCTTTCCTGTGTCTCCGAGGGATTGTTCCAATATCCCTGCGTGACGTTGGGCCCGCAGACCCAGATCTCTCCCACTCTTGCAGGCGCGCACGCCGCACCTGACTTTGGATCGACGATTACAATTTTTTCCCCGGCCGCCGCCTTCCCGCAGCCCACCAGCTCGTTGGCCGCAACACCCGCCGGCGGATCGATGACCACCTCATTGCGCTCGAGGGCCGTCCGCTCCACCCGCAAAATTCTCGGCTCGGTAATCTTTTCCGAATCGCTGACCAGCAAAGTCGCTTCCGCCAGGCCATAACCGCAAAAAAACGCCTTTCGGCGAAAACCATAGTCCTTGAATGCCGCCGCGAATCGATCGAGCGTCCCGGGATGTATGGGGCTGGCGCCTACGCCCGCGAAGTTCCAATTTTCCAAATGCAGTCCTTCGCGTTCCTCCGGCGCAATCTTGCTGGCGCACAGCTCGTACGCGAACGGGGGTCCGCCGCTGCTTACATTTTTGTATCGCGATATCGCCCGCAGCCAACGCACCGGCTTTTGCAGGAACGCTTCCGGCGGCATCAGCGCGCTCGGCGCTCCGGTATAAAGCGGCTGGAAGACATTGCCAATCAAACCCCAATCGTGCGCCAGAGGTATCCATCCGACGAACGTGTTTTCTTCCGTATAATCATGCGCCTCCTGCATCATCTTTTCGTTTGCCAACACATTGCCGTGGCTCACCATCACGCCCTTCGGCGCCGCGAGCGATCCCGAGGTGTATTGCAGAATCGCCAGAGTGTCGGCGTGAATAGGCGGGCGTTTCCAGTCCGCCGCAAGTTCCGAAGGAATAGACTCCGTTGCCGTCCAGCGGACGCTCCCCAGCTCCGGATGGATGCGCACTAAATCTTCCACCAATCGCAGCGAACTCGCCGTGGTTAATCCCACCACCGGCCGCGCGTCCTGCACCATGCGCTGCAAGCGCGAAAAAGTTCTGCCGATGCGTGCGGGATCGAGCCCGTATGCCGGCACTGCCACCGCTCCGCGGTACAAGCAGCCGAAAACCCCGGAGACGAACTCCGGCCCGGAAGAGCCGAGCAGGAGCACCCGGTCGCCCGCCGCCGAGGCCGCGCTCAGCCACACCGCGATCGCTCGCGCGCGCAGATCCAGCTCCGCGTACGTGAATCTGGCTTCCTCGCTCTCGCCCCCCGGCAAAAAAGCGTAAGCAATCCGCCCGGGCCGCCGCACGGCTCTTTCGCCGAGAATATCCACGAGCGTAGCGCCCGAGATTCCCACTTTATTATTTTCCAATTTGGATTTTCGCCTTACCCCGCGGAGTTGGCAGCATTGTACTCCGACTCCGGGAATTTCGACAATTATGGCTCATTCCACGACCAGTCCATCGACTGACACACGAACGAAGTACGTGATCGTTACGCACCAACAAAAATCGGCGCCCTGTCCATCGCCGTCATGGTGCGCCACCCGCTGGATCTAGCTGGCGTGTCGTTCCGGGAAAATTGGCGCTGGTTTTCGAACAGAGCAGCGTTCCTCCAGACGACCTAGCTCAATTCTTTGGCACGCTCGTCCGCGTGGACCACCCTGAACTTGCCACGCGGTCCCAAAACATCCGTTTGGAAGGCACATACCTCGACATTTTCCCGGTTGAGCCCGTGGGAGCAAACACCTGAAAGCGCCAATTCAGGACATCCGCGACATATATTTTTCCATCTCCACCGATGGCCAAGAAGTGTCCCCACGCAAACTGTCCTGGCGCGTGCCCCGGTTCGCCAAACGCACCGATGATTTTACCGTCCCCATCGAGTTCAACGATTCGGTCATATCCCCCGTCGATCATCCAGACATGCTGGTCCGCGGCAATGAAAAGACCGTAGGGATATCCGATGCCCGTCCATTGCTTCAGGAAATTTCCATCTGCATCGAAGATTTGTATGCGCTGATTCTCACGATCCCCAACATAAACTTTCCCTTCCGCATCTACCGCAACGCTGTGCGGAAGATTGAATTCACCCGCTCCCGTTCCGTATTTCCCCCAGGCCTTCAGAAAATTCCCGTCGCGATCGAATTTTACAACGCGAGAGTTTCCGTATCCGTCCGAAACATAGATTTCCCCGTTCTTCCCGAAAGCTACGTCCGTGGGCTGGTTGAAAAGCCAGTCTGATTCTGCGGCAACATTTTTGCGGCCCAGTACCATGAGCACACGCCCCGCTGGACTCAACTTCAATATCAGATGACCCCCGTCGTCTGTGGTCCACAGATTGTCTTCCTTGTCGATTCGCAATCCGTGCGGATGGGTGAATAGCCCTTCACCCAGGCTGCGAAGATAATTCCCATTCCCGTCGTACTCTGCCAGCATCGGCTCAGCCCGCTGAAACAGGAAAATGTGGCCTTTTGAATTCAATGCCACTCCCGACGCTTCTCCCACACCTATCCCGCTTGATCCATGGAAGAAATCGGGGACCACGCGATAGCCCAATTCGGGGACGGCCTGAAAACCAGCCGGCTTTGTATCCTGCGCTCGCGCTATGCCGGATACGCAGAACACAAGCATCAGAGCCAGCCGAAGTATGTTGTTCATAGTCTCTCCATCTGCTAATTCACGCGTCCGAGCGCGGATTATAATCCGAGACTGGGCCTCGAGCGCGCGATAAGTCGATCAATCGGAATTTCACCCTCGAACCCTGTTCGCCGTGTTGCCCACCCTCATGAAACAAATTGCCGCGGTTCTTCGTATTACATCACGAGCGAGAAAAGCCGCGCGTTGACCTGTGCTTTTTCTGCGCCAGTGTGCGCCCACCTTTCGATTCGATCGCAATTCAAGAATTTCTTCTTTGCGTAGGGTCGTTTCTTTTCGACCCGACAGTTGTCGCTGCAAATCGATTCTCAATCTGAAACATACGCGTAACATCTCTACCGATTTTCGTACGCGGTCACTTTTCTGCTCTAGCCGTGGTGTCCGCATTGTTCGCTTCCGCGAGAACAGTGTCCGCTTTCGGTGCACATAAATTATTCGCCATTCGTCGCAATAATTTTTCGTGAATCTTGCTCACCAATGCTTTCGCTCTGTATCGCGAAACGTCTAAGCGTGTGCAAGGGGCAGAGACCAAGGAGGAAATAAAATGTCGCGTACCAAAATTCACCGAGTGTTGACAATCGTTGCCGTACTGTCGCTTGTGCTTTCCATCGCAGCGCACGCCACGCTGGCCAAGGACACCAAAACCGAATTCAAGCCCATCACCTCCAGCGTCCTGGTCACCAATCCCGTGACCCTCGCGGGCAAGCAACTCAAGCCCGGAAACTACTCGGTCACCGTCAACGAGACCCAGGCGAAGTTGTCTCTCAACGGAAAAGTGATCGCCGAAGTTCCGGTGCAGTGGAAAGACGAGCGCGCCAAAGCGCAATACACCACGCTCGTGGCCGACGGCGATCAGGTAAAGGAAATTCACTTCAGCGGCAAAATGAAGTACGCCGAAATCGCGCAGTAACCAACCGCACCAACATAGACGGGCAGCGGCCTCGCCACAGCCGCTGCCCGTTTTTTTCGCAGCAGAGAATCGAGAGCTTAGAAATTTGGAATCTTTGGATACTCCGTCCTGAAATAACCAAGGAGCAGCTAGTTCGGAGTTGGTGTGTGAGTGGCTCGAATAACCCGGACGTGCCGA
>Ga0302225_10001795_pt1 | contig 13365 bp, 5 predicted proteins | sample II_Palsa_E3_2_FD_193515 | JGI IMG/M metagenome (GOLD analysis project Ga0302225, IMG submission 193515) | Peat permafrost microbial communities from Stordalen Mire near Abisko, Sweden - II_Palsa_E3_2 | ecosystem: Environmental > Terrestrial > Soil > Palsa > Peat permafrost | place: Sweden...
TCCATCAACACTTAAAGCCGCGGTTCTAACATTATTATCTGGCGCATCAGGCAGGGAATTGCTGGATTTGGTAACATCATAAGAAACGTAGGGATTTATCTCAAACCAATCGTTCGGATCTATACGCGGGCCCAGGCGTTCATTGAATGTCCACGAAGTAGAGAAATTCTCCACATTATTGGTCATGGCAATATTATAGCCATAGTTAATGGTTCCGTTTAGCTCCAGGTTGTATTTGCGATCATCATACTGCTTTGCGATATTATAATTACCTGCAACCGCATAAGCTCCGCTAAGGTTCAGGTAGCGGGTATCGGTAATAAAACTTTTAGTGCTTTTACCATTGCTGGTAATATCTATCGGCACCAATATATTATTGGTAACCACCTGGTTATTGATACTCGATGCGTTTATATTGGCTGATAGATTCATTTGCGAATTGGCGACGTAGTTGTTGTACTGCGCTGTTACCGCGTTGGTGAACGATGGCTTAAGATCAGGGTTACCTATTACCGGGTTTTGCGGGTTGGTTAGGTCTGTATAGGGTTGCAATTCATTAAACGTAGGCTCGGTGGGTGTACCGGTATAGTAAATAGAAAACTTCTCCTGCCGCGACCATGAATACTGATAACGAAAGATCGGGATAAGCGTGAAATCCGAATGGTCAACATTGCCGCTGTATCCCTGCCTGGAACCCTGCAAAAGCGTAGGGATTGCCGTAACGCCGAGCGATAAATTATAATTGGTCTTATTAAGTCGGTAATTTAAAGCGATACGCTCCTCGGTAAACGAATAGTGATAAACGTTGGTTAAACTATCAATCGGTGTACTGTGGCCAAGGCTATCGATATTATTGGTAAAGGCATTGTTATCATACCCCCGGTAAATAAGCTGTGCATTAAACTCCAATTGAGAAACAAGGTTTAAAGGTTCAACGTAAGTTAAACTCGCGCGGAAGCTATTAGATATATTACCGCGCTCAACTACCCTATGTACCAGTGAATCTAAAAAAGGTGTGGTTAAGCTGGTACTGTCGTTGTAATATAAAATGTGATTATTCTGTTCATTGGTTTGCTCCTGATCGGTATGGGTATAACTCAATTGTAATGAAATATTCCTTCTCTTCTTTTTAAATATATGCTGGTAGAAAAGCGTCGCGCCGTAACTGGGGGCCGTACTGCTTGCATCGGTATTGCCGAGTGATGTTTGATGAATAACCCCGGTTTGGTAGTATTGAGAAATATTGTTATTATTTGAGCCCGAAAAACTATAAGTAGGCGTAACCCGCATATAGTTAGCACTATCTATACTATATTCCATATCAAAACTTGCCGTGTGTGATTTGGTGATATTATTTGCCACACTATTATTGATAAAAGCGGTATTCGCCCCCGATGGATAAGGTTTACCTGTTTGCGGATTGAGGGTTCCCGGAGCATAGAGCTGAACGCCATCACTACTATTGATGGAATTAACATCAGTATACGTGTAGCCATAGCTCATATTAACCTCTATTTTCTTACCCCAGTCATCACGGTAACTAAAAGTAGGGGTAACTGTTTTTGTGGTACCACCGCTGCCGCCGCTACTGCTCGAGCTGCCATAGTTCCCGCCCGCGCCGCTATTGATGCCCGTGCTGGCTACGCCATTCACCGTATTTTTGTAGCTTCCTATAAAGCCTATTTGCTCATTAGCATCTATGCGCTGTAAAAACGCTCGCTCATCGTAGCGGTCATCACTCCCCGCTCCGGCAGTTAAACGACCAATATCGCCTACTGATCTGTCTGCCCGGGTAGTGATGTTCAATACCTTTTGCGGGGTGCCATCCTTAACGCCGGTTCTTGCAGCTTCATCTCCATAATCGTCAACGATCTGTATTTTCTCAACAATATCGGCAGGCAAATTTTGAATGGCCTGTGCCACATTTCCGCCAGCGTAATCTTTCCCATTTAATCTCGCCTTCATTACCTGTTGCCCCTGGTGCGTTAAAGTACCGTCTGAGCCTACTTCCATACCTTCCATTTTCCGGAGCAATTCGTCAACAGTAGCATTTTCACGTACTTTATAATCACTTGCCTTATATTCAACCGTATCCGTTTTATAAGTAATACTAGGGGTACCATTTATTTTCACCTCTTTAAGCATATAGATGTCCGATTTAAGGACTATCGGATCTAATACCACCTTTTTTGATGCATCATTATTCAGGTATTTACGGGTTGACGACACATAGCCTATCTCAGTAATGGATAGAATGAATGTGGCAGATCTTACATTTTTAAGAACGAATATACCATCAGCATTTGTGGATGTTCTTAATGTATCGGTTTTAGAAGTTAATGTAATGACTGCACCAATAACCGGGCTATCAGTTGTATCCTTTACAATACCGCTCACCTCCCTGAATGGTACCGGCGGAGCAGATGGGGCCGCGCTTCGGCCTCTTGTACCAGCCCTGCCGCCACCCTGGGCAAACAGTTGCTGAGTAATTAAAATCACAACTAGTAATAGGTATAGTTTTTTCATACACCCAGTTATTGATTAGTTGTTTTGGTAGCTAAAATATACTTACCCCAAAAATCGGTGGGGCTCATCATGTCTGATACATCTTCGCTTTTACCTCCGCCAAAGCCGCCGCCAAAACCACCGCCGCCTCCACCACCGCTGCCACCACTACGGCCACCTCCGCCAAAACTGTTACCTCCGCCAAAACCACCTCCGCCGCTAAGCGGTAAACCGTTAACTTTAATATTATAGGCCAATTCTTTTTGATCGTCGGGTGCTATCTTCAACAATTTAATAGGGATCGCCAATTCATAAACCAATACACCTTTTCCGTCAATGTTTGCTGCTGCCTTTATGCCGTATTCGTTGTAAATAGAAACAAGGGTATCTGTAATATCTGCAAAACCTATCGCGCTTATTTCTTTACCGGTAGCCAGTGTTTGATTTTGCTGTGTTACAATGGCCGTTGTATCGGGCGTATCGTCTCCCCCGAACCCGCCTCTTCTGCCACCATGCCCTGTTCGGCCGCCACCAGTGCGTTTTATGATAGGAAATGTGATGGTGAAAGCATTCTTAGTCTTCTTCTTTCCTTCTGTATTCAGGGTGAAGCTTATGCCCCCTGCTAAGATTTTATTATTATTATCCAGGTCTGTTGATTTTATAGCGAGGTAAATATTCCTGTCATCATTTGCTATTGTATACCAAAGCTGTACATTTTTATTGTAGGCTTTTAAATTTTCGCCCCATTCCGTAAGCTTTCCGTCAATTTTCACTGCGGTCGGCGCCCGTACGCTACCAATTTGGATACTTGGGGTTTTCTGCGCCATAAGTGTCCCGTACACATTTATTAACAATAGCGTAAGTATTAGTTTTTTTGTAAGAAATGATTTCTTTTTCATATCTGCTGACTATGTAATCTGGAGTTAACGAAAGTTAAATAGTATTGATTAACTATTCTGTTTTAGGATATTGGATATGAATTTAAAGCGAAATTCTAACAACGCATGTTTGTCATAGAATGACTTTGATTCCTATCACAAAGGGCGAACTGCATTGATCAAACAACTAAGTATAATTGAAGAATTAAACTAGTAACAGGTATATTTTAACAAAATTTAGGCGATCATCATTTAGGTAATCTGACTAATTATGACGGCGCGACCAGGCCTAAACATCTTTCCAAACCTGTATAACATATGATTTCTCTATCATTACGTAATTTATATTGCGGTTTAAATATTTAATAGTTCAAAAAAAGAAATGGATAATAATTGGTTATAATGATATTCTGTTTAACATTTTAAATGCGTAAAATACCAACAGTATACAATACAAATTTGCACACCGCTGACGTTAATCAGCTTATGTTCTTGAGTGATCTCTGAAAAATCAAGTACCCAGTGAACTTAAATATTTCATTTACAGGCAATTGAATAATTAAAAATCTAATTGCAAATTGTTGTTTCCTGTTATTTAGAGCTGAAAACTATGAATAAATCGACTTTGAGGCAACGCTTGAATGACTTAAAAGCTTGCTCCTTTGATTGATTTTGATCTATATTTAAAAAATTTGACATTGATGATATTTATGTCAAAAACACTTTGCAGCCCTGCACCATATCAATAGCATTTGTGTCATAAAAATCCGCAATTGTTCTTTCAATTGACGGGTAATCCTCAAAAATTGTTCTCGCAATAGAAAACCAGTTGTAAATATCTGCTCGAAATCAAGTCAAGCCTTTTTAAGGGGCGAAACGAAGTATCTGCAGACACCTATTTTTTATCGGCAGCCGAAATATGGGGTGGCATCTTTATTAGAAAGGCCATGATCGAGATTACTAACGACCTATCAGTAATAGCGTGATCATTATATTATGCGACCAGCCCTTTCGTGAATGCGACGTTACTAAATAATCGTCAGCGGGCGATGGAAAACCGGCTTGTATAGTGAATTAGGAACAAAGGCTGTTCCATAACAGCTTTTAAAGCTTTGAATATTTAATATTGGCTGATTACATCGAAGGAGGTGTGTTAACTATTTTAGCAAATAAAAAATGCTATCTTATTTTTTTAACGAAAGCTTACAATCGGGAGCTATAAAGTACCGTAGGGGCCTTGTTTGTTAAAGCTATACGCTTTTTAATGAAGTGACATCTTAAAGAAAAAAATAGCCTTTTCCGCTTTCACTTTCCGCCCAGATTTCGCCATCGCGCCGCTTAACAATCTCTGTGCTTAAATAAAACCAGATACCGAATCCTGAAATGTTTTTGGTATCCGCATTTTGCACCCCGTAACAACGTTCAAACAGATTCGGCAAATCTTCCTGTTCAATACCCATGGCCTCATCTTTTACGCTTATCTGAGAGTATCCGGTATTACAAATTTTATTTTTCGGCTCATGTGATTTGGCTAAATTCTTCCAGTGAATACAAAGGCTCTTGCGGAGCTCTGCTTATATTCTTTCCTTCTAGTTTCTTTTCAACACAGCGAATTTATTGCTACCGGTCGCCTATGTTAATGAGACAACCGAAAAGGCAGACATTTTTAATAAAACACAATCCATTTAATTAATACATTTTAACAGGTATCGAATTAATTTTACTATGAATATTTCTTACATGATGTTGCCTTGAATTTTCATTCAAAAGTTCAGTATACCAGAGGGTTGCCCCAGTTTATGGCGACAGGAAAGAGATTTATCTTCTAAAATCATAGACGGGAAAGCATATCAGCGGTAATCTTTAGTTCATACACCTTTGATTTTTTAGCAAATTTAAAATAGTAATGTATTGACAGTCAGTGTATTGATGTAATTTCATTTTTGATTTTTTAGGGATAGACCTATTACCAGGATAATATATGAATGATTTCCTATTGATTTGTCCTAGCAACCTAGCTCTTTATCTACGATGGACATTTTTTTATGTTCGGCTAAGCGCGCTACCAATTTATTAACCAATTTATTAACCATTTAAGATTGATTTATGTATGTAAAAAATTTACTTAAAGTAAGTTTCTTTGCCATCATTTCTTTTTCTGCGTTATCAGCGATAGCGCGCAACAAGATAATTGATAGTAAAGTTACAAACACAAGTAATAGCCGCGGCTTTTCTGTCGTACCTATTACAACGGATCCAGCCAGCCCTCGGGCGACGGCTGAAAAAAAGACAGTTATACACCAACAAAAGGCTTTAGGCAAAATCATTGTCAAAGGTGTTGTGGTTGACGAAAAAAACTTTCCTTTGTTGGGTGTCTCCGTTACATTAAAAGGCACAAGTATTAAAACATCGACTGATGTAAATGGCCTTTTCCGTATTCAAGCCCCGTTAGACTCGATTTTGGTGTTCACCTATGTTGGTTATATAACCAAAGAAGTGCATGCCACCGCCACCATGACCGTAACCCTACAACCATCCCAAAAGGCTTTGGACGAAGTTGTTGTGGTTGGCTATGGTACACAGCTTAAAAGCCGTGTTACCGGGGCTATCGCTTCAGTCGGTACGGCGGAATTGCAACAAAGCCCGGTAGCAAATTTAAGTAACGCGTTGGCCGGAAGGCTACCAGGACTGGTAACACAGCAAACCAGCGGTGAACCGGGGAATGATGGTGCTTCGCTGAATATCAGGGGGTTCGGAACCACAAACAGTAGCGCACCCCTGGTAATTGTAGATGGTGTGCAAAGGGATTTTACCGGTTTGGATGCCAATGAAATTGCGACCGTAAGCATATTAAAAGATGCTGCCTCAACCGCAATATACGGTATACAAGGCGCGAATGGAGTTATCCTTGTTACGACCAGGAGAGGTAAGACCGGCGTTCCCGAAATCAGTGGGTCGGTGCAGAATGGATGGCAATCGCCTACCACGATGCCCCAATATGTTGATTCCTATACTGGCCTGGAACTTTACAAGGAGGGTTTGATAAACGATGGGTTATTTGGTGATACAAGCGCTTATTCCAATGCCATCCTCAACAAATACAGAGACCGAAGTTACCCTGCTTATCAATACCTGTATCCCAATGTAAACTGGACAAGCACCATGATAAAGCCTTTTTCTGATATCACCCAGGGTAATTTAAATGTTACCGGTGGTAACGCATCTGCAAAATACTTTGTTTCCTTATCCTATCTTCAGCAAAATGGCTTATACAATGATGACAATAGCATAAGCCAGTATGATGTACAAGCCATAACCAATAAATATAATTTCAGGACGAACTTTGATATAAATATCACCAAAAGCCTATCAATGGAGTTAAACTTAGGCGCAATCATATTCGATCAAAATTATCCCGGAACAAGCGCGGCAAACATATTTAGTGCTATACAAAGAACACCGGCCTGGTATTTTCCTGTGACAAATCCGGATGGCTCAGTGGGTGCCGCTCCCAATCAACAACCATCCCCGTATGCTGATGTTGTGTCAAGTGGTTTCGATCAAAATTTTTCTACTGAACTTCAATCCACCGCAGGCTTTAAATGGGACATGGGAGCGCTTGTCAAAGGTTTGAGCGCCCGCGTGCGGTTATCATTTGATAATAATAATTACAGGGATGTGGCCCAGCCGTTGAGTTATAACTCTTATAAATATGCATTAAAACCGGGTGTGGCGGATACGGTTAGAGATCTGGCAGCAAATGGCGTTTATAATCTTGTGAACCAGGGAAACGGAACACTAGGTTATAACGTGACCGCTAACGGCAGCCGTCGTACCGTGCTGGAAACTTATCTTAACTATGACAGGGATTTTGGAAAGAGTACCATCAATTCGATGCTAATTTATAATCAGTCAAGTTATTTCGATGCGGTAAGCAGCGGCAACTACGAAGGTGGTCTTCCTTATAAATATCAGGGTGTTTTAGGGCGTACCTCCTACGCATATGACGAGAAATATCTGGCAGAGATTGATTTTGGTTATAACGGATCGGAAAACTTTGCGTCTGGCCACAGATTCGGTTTTTTCCCGGCTGTTTCTGCCGGCTGGATAGTTTCAGACGAAGATTTTGTTAAGAATAGTGGAGCCCTTAATTTTATCAATCTGCTTAAAATCAGAGGCTCTTATGGCTTAGTGGGTAATGATCAGGGGCAAACCCGCTTTTTATACTTGAGTACCTGGTCTACAACCGGTTATGGCTATCAGTTTGGACAAAATGCAGATGGAGCTTCTTATTCAGGAGCGCAGGAAGGGCAGGCGGGCAACGATGAGCTAACGTGGGAAAAAGCCAGAAAACTAAACATCGGAATGGATCTCGGTTTGTGGAAAAATGAACTAACAGTAACAGCAGATGTGTTTGATGAACGCCGGACAGATATATTAACAACAGCCCAACAACTTACACCCCAGTTTGCCGGCCTTGTAAACTACCCTTCGGTAAATGCCGGAATTGTAAACAATGAGGGTTATGAGCTTTCAGTCAGCCATAAACATAATTTTAATAATAAGCAGGGATATAGTATTTCGGTTAATTTTGCTCATCAGCATAATAAAATAATATATGATGCTGTGCCGGATTATCCTGGCCGTGAATGGCAAAACCCTACCGGAACAAGTATTGGCGAATTGTATGGCTATACTTCTGAGGGACTTTTTAAAAGCCAGGCTGATATTAACAACAGCCCATCGCAGGCAGGCTTCGGCCCGGTTGTGCCTGGAGATATCAAATACAAAGACCTCAATAACGATGGCGTCATCAATAGCACGGACGCAGGATATTTGCCCGGTAAGGTTCCCTATCCAACTTCTCAGTTTGGCATTAGTTTGGGATACCATTATTCAGCTTTCGATGTCAGCGTTCTGTTCCAGGGCGGCCTGGGTGGTTACGATATATTGCAGGGAAGTGGCATATTTCCTTTTTCGGCGTTTGGATCTGCCCTTGTTCAAGTAGCAGATAACCATTGGGTAGCTTCTAATCCGGATGGTAATTATATGTTCCCGCGTATTTCATCTCAGCCAAATAACAATGACGAACAGTCATCAACTTTTTGGATGTATTCCAGCAATTATATCCGGTTAAAAAACGCGGAGATCGGTTACACACTGCCAGGCGTGTGGATGAAACGGGCAGGCATTAAACGATGCCGTGTTTTTGTAAGCGGCATTAACTTGTTAACCTGGGATAAATTAAAAGATTTTAATATCGACCCGGAGATAAGTACTGGTGGGACTGGTGGTTATCCGGTACAAAAAGTAATCAATGTAGGCTTATCATTCACTTTGTTGTAACTCAAATTTTATGAAAAAACATATTTTAATCTATTTGCTAACCGCCATTTGTGTTATGGCTGGTTCTTGTAAAAAATATCTCAATGTTGTGCCGTCAGAAATCGTAACTCAGCAAGATATTTTTAACAACATAAACACCGCGCAACAAGCCTGGGCCCATTTATTTGCCTGCTTTGGTCAGAATGATCTTTATAATGAGTTTGTTAATGGAAATGACCCTTGCCTTGGGGCTTGTACCGATGAATGTAAAGACCATTGGGAAAGCCCAAGCGTAATATTAATTAATGAAGGCGCATGGTCGTCAACAAATAACCCCCTGGATCAGTGGGGTACTTACTATCAATATGTACGGGCCGCAAATATTTTTCTGGCAAATATTGATAACGTGCCCATCCCAGCCTCACAAGCTGCTTACTATCAAGCCCAGGTTCCTCTTTGGAAAGCTGAAGCCAGGTTTATAAGGGCCTGGGAGTATTTTCAATTGTTCAAGACCTATGGCGCAGTGCCGCTGATCAATACGGCGCTAACCCCCGCCCAGGCCTTAGGTTCAAAAATAGCCAGAAATTCTGTTACAGATGTAGTTAATTACATTATTTCTGAATGCGACGCAATAGCGACAATTTTACCTTTATCGTATGCCAGTGATCCATCAAATGAAGGCCGGATCACCGAGGGTGCCGCATTAGCGTTGAAAGCCCGCACGTTACTTTACGCTGCCAGCCCTTTATTTAACGGAAACACCGTGTATGCTGGAATTAAAAATTCAGATGGTACGCAATTATTTCCGCAAACCTATGATAACAATAAGTGGTTATTGGCGGCCAATGCAGCACAAGCGGTATTAAATTTGGGTGTTTACCAACTATACCAGCCAGATCCGGCAAATCCCGTTGACAATTATGCCCGGTTGTTTTATACGCGTGAATACAGTGAAACCATTCTACCTTTAATATTGGGAGGTACCAGGAGTGAAGAAGGAACTTATTTACCCAACGGCAGGGATCCGAATGCTTGTTTCGGCAATGGTAAAATGAGCGTATTCGAGGAATTAGTTGATGCTTATGAAATGAATAATGGCCGCCCGATTACCGACCCGCAATCCGGTTACAACCCCAATGGCGTTTGGAACGGTACCATTTGGGATGGGCTTGCATTTACGCCAGTAAGTAACGTATCAAATAGGTATCTGAATAGGGATCCAAGATTCTATGCCACCATTTTCTTTCAGAACGATGTATGGGCTTATCAAAATAATTCCCGCCCGCTTGAATATGCCTGGTGGCAAAATAATAATGGCGCCAGTGATGGCTGGCCTAAAAGCGGAACAAATTGTGAAACCGGTTACAGCTGGAGAAAGTGGAGTGACCCTAATGTTAATTTAAAGGCCGGAAATACCAACGCCAACAGGAATTTCCCACTCATTCGCCTTGCTGAAATTTATCTGAATTATGCCGAAGCAATGAACGAATATTTAGGGTCCCCAACAAGCGATGTGTACAATGCAATAAACATGGTAAGAAGCAGGGTATCTATGCCTAGCTTACCCATAACTGCTTCGGACAATACAAAAGCAGGTATGCGCCTAAGGATACAAAACGAACGGAGAGTAGAGTTTGCATTTGAAAATCAGCGTTTTTGGGATGTTCGCCGGTGGATGATAGCTACACAGGTTGATAACGGTGTTATGCATGGTTTAAATGCAAGGCCAACCCCTCAGCAGCTTACCGGAACAGGCCTTGATGTTAACGGCGCCGCTGCCGGCCTTGCGGTATTTTACCAGGTAGTACCTGATCAGACAAGAGTTTTTTTGCCTAAACATTACCTGTTTCCAATTCCGCAAACGGAAATTGATATTGACCCTGAACTTAAACAAAACTATGGTTGGTAAGTTGCCTAATTATAAAATTGCCATGATTATTTGCTGGTACGGAGACTGGCCATGGTAGTAGGAGGCATCGTAGCAAGCTATTTTGGTGGCCAGTGAGGAGATTGCCCCCGGCGCGATCGTTATGAATGGCGCAAGCGTTTACTAGTTAATAAGAGGATTGCCATTATTATAATGGCAATCCTTTTTTGAAGGAATGTCAAATTATCACATAATTATTTTTAAGCTCATAGGCTCAAATAGAAATAGGCATAAAGTGCTTAAAAATAAGCTTCGCGATAACCTTAATTCAATTATGCGCAATTTATCTGCCTTATTTATTAGCAAATAATGAAAAAAGGAAAACCATCACGTATATTTTTGAAATAGACAGTGCACTGAGAACCAAACGGTTTTATATACCGGAAAAGTCGTTGCCGGGTCTTTCGGAATTATATAACAAGTATACCCCCATTCAATAACAGGCTTAATATTTAAATATGAAAGAAAACTCAATGATCGCATTTATTTTGCTTAGTTGGATGCTAGTTTATTCATCCTGTGATACACCCTTTGGTAAAAACAGGTACCAAGGTTTTGAAAATGCAATAGACATCAAACACATTAAATCATTACCTGGAAAAAAGACGAAAGTGTTGGATATTAATATCCCGGCTTCAGGCAGCATGAATTTTGATTACAACAAGTACTTGCAAAAGGTATACTTTGTTAAACTCGAAACAACACCTGAATCCAAAATTCACGCTGTAGATAAAATACTACTAACGAAGGACAGGATCATCGTTGTAGATTTTAATATTGCTAAAGCAGTATATATTTTTAATTCTTCCGGGCGGTTTATCAATAGCATCCTTGCGGAGAAGGCTAATGCAAAAGCAATGATACCCGTTTTCCACGACGTTGCATATGATTATGAACTTGATGAAATTATTTTACATGATCAGGTCAAGGCCAAATCATATTATTTTGACAAAGATGGCAATTTCAAAAGCATTGCGAAGGAATATATATATTTCACAAATTTTGCCAATCTCGGTAATACAAAGTATTACGTTTACTTAAATTCATTGGGAGGCAATGGACACATACCCGCACTTTCCAAGTCGGCCATTTACATCGGCAACAAAGATACAAGGATATTATATACAGCCACTGATGCCGTCAAGGGTATGCTTACGAATGTAAATTACGAAATTAACCGTAACCTTTCCATTATCAATAATAACAAGAATTTGTTCTACACACCCGAATTTTCGGACACCGTATATCAAATTAGCGGAGAGCCTATAAATGTGTACCCTAAGTTGGCAATCCATTATCCCGGAGCGAATGTAAATGAAATCCTTAGGAAGGAGCATAATAAAGGCATAAGTGAGTTTATTAAATTAAAAAACACAGATAAATATTACTCTTTCGAGGGAGAGGTCTTTTGTAATGATGATTCCGTTTATTACATTGGGAGTTATAAGAACGGGTTAATAAGCTACTTTTATTCAGCAAAGACAAATAAAATAATCGGAGGAACCCCTGTTTCTAAATTGTTGTCAACAGATAGTACCCAATTAGATGGATACAGGTATCCTATAACTACTTTTAACAGCTATTTTGTCAGTATTTTATCCATATCAGATTTTTTTAACACCAAATGGAAGTCTTGTGCGAAACTTGCTGAAGTGAAAAAGGACATTAAAGCAGGCGATAACCCCATCCTTGCATTTTATAAACTGAAAGACTTTTGATCAAAATAACCATCTTATTATAAATGAACCTTATAAAATTATCATCGTTTCTTTTTAGCCTGTTCGCTTTCGTCTTTTTCCAGGCAGGCTACGCCCAGCAAAGGCCGGAGAAACTCAGAATCAATCCGGATGCTGCTATGGGTGGTACGGTTTCGCAATATATAGATCAGGTTCAATATATAACTTTTGAAAACAGCCCGCAAAGCACATTTAGTGAAATTGACCAACTGGAAGTAACGGATAAATATTATATTATCTGGGATAGAGCAACAGCCTCTGTGCTGATTTTTGATAAACAGGGTGGCCTTCATGCTAAAATAGAACCCAAAAAATTAGATCCCCAACACCCGAACGTTGACGGTTTTGTGTTTGATAAGCAAAAAAAGCTGATCAGGGTCAAGTACTATTTTGACCGCTCATTTTTTCAATCTTATTTTTTTGATTTGGATGGAAAATTGATAACAAAACAAAAAGACAGTATTCTTCAATCCCTCGGCCTCAAAATCAGTTTAGGAGGTAATTTTCAGGCTATTTCAAATTACTGGCCAACATTTTCGCACCCGAAAGGGGATACGATTGCCTACGAGTTAATGGTACGGGAAGAAGGCAAACTTAAACAAAAATACTTGCCTTACCACATGAACGTAAAGTACAATGATTTCAAAGTGAGCCAGTACTATAAGTATTTCTCGGCAGATCCTGTCACTGCAGATAGCATAGCCTATTATACCCGGGCATTTGATTATAATGTTTACAGGCTTACTCCCCATACCTTTCAGGCAGCCTACCGGTTTATTTTTCCGCTCCAGTTAAGCTTGCCCCCAAACTTCAGGGATGATACAGTTTTCAATGATAAAAGGGTAAAATTCATCGAACTGAACAAAAGAACTATTTACATGGTTGACGTTTTTTTAAAATCCGGCAACAACCTGTTTTTTACGCCATGTATTAATGATATTTTTTCAACTCTATCCTACAGTTATAATCGCCAATCGCAACACCTGGTCTGTAT
>Ga0302225_10001800_pt1 | contig 13339 bp, 10 predicted proteins | sample II_Palsa_E3_2_FD_193515 | JGI IMG/M metagenome (GOLD analysis project Ga0302225, IMG submission 193515) | Peat permafrost microbial communities from Stordalen Mire near Abisko, Sweden - II_Palsa_E3_2 | ecosystem: Environmental > Terrestrial > Soil > Palsa > Peat permafrost | place: Sweden...
TTCGCAACGATGAGGCCGGGGGTTCGAGCCCCCCCACGTCCACCAATTCCCCTCGTAGTCACAAGTCACGAATCCGTCCACAGCCTCTACCCTCTCGTGTGTTTGCCCCAGGCATGCTAGCGTTGCCTCGTGTTGAATGGAGAAAAGTCGGCCGCAGTCCTAGCACGCGCCACGAGCCGCTCCCTAATGTCCTTTTCTAATCGCCAAACTCCACGAATAGAAACTCCTCTAACTCATAGAAAACAAACGACGGCGACCCTGTCTAATCGCCAAAAATCAGCACTCTTGGTTTTTGTGTTGAAAGGTGCGGTTCGCGGTCCGCGTCTGCCGTCAGCGCTCGATTTCGAGCTCGGGTTCCATCGCCTGCGCCGGTTTCGGAGTAACGGGCGGTGGAGCAGCTGCCTTCGGCGCGCGCACAGCCCCCGGACGCCCCTGCGCTTCGACAAAATCCGCGAGCGAAAGCCGCAGATTCCCGACGTTGGTGGCGTACGACATTCCCATCTCCATATCCACCACACCCGCGCGAATCAGTTTCTCGATCTCGTCATCGAAGCACTGCATTTCATTTCCTTCGGCGTCGCGCATGGCGTCCAGCAGCGACTTTCCTTCGGACTCGCCCTTTTGCACGTACTCTCGCGTGCGGATCGTCGCTTTCAGAATTTCAAACGCGGCCACGCGGCCCGTTCCATCCGCGCGGGGAATCAGGCGTTGAGAGATGATGTAGCGGAAAGACTTCGCCACGCGTCCGCGAATCGCGTTCTGCTCCTCGAGCGGGAAAACGCCGATGATGCGCTCGATCGTTTTCGACGCGTCAATTGTGTGCAACGTGGAATATACCATGTGCCCGGTCTCGGCCGCTTCGAGCGCTACTTCGATGGTTTGCTTGTCGCGCATTTCACCCACTAGTATCAGCTTGGGAGCCTGCCGCAATGCGGCGCGCAGAGCCATCGCAAAACTTGGCGTATCCGTGTGCAATTCCCGCTGGTGAATGGTGGCCTTCTTGTGCGAGTGCAAAAATTCGATAGGGTCTTCGATGGTGATGATGTGGCAGGCCTTTTCCTGGTTGATTTTGTCCACGAAAGCGGCGAGCGTGGACGACTTGCCGCTGCCCGTCGGCCCGGTGACCAGCACGATTCCCGGGCGCAAATCCGCCGCCTCCAGAAGCGCGGTCGGCAGGTTGAGCGATTGGAAGGTCGGCACGTCGGTGGGAATCACGCGCATCACGATTCCGTAGGTTCCGCGCTGCATGAAAATATTCACGCGGAAACGCGAAAGCTTCGCCACGCTGTAGGAAATGTCGCACGAGCCTTCTTCCTTCAGTTTTTCCGCGGCCAGTGGATTTCGCCCCATCAAGTCCGAAGCAATTCGTGCCGTGTCATCCGGCTTCAATATGCCCACGCCCGCGATCTTCAGCTGCACCAGCTGGCCGTTCACTTCCACCTGGGGCGCGCGGCCCGGCGAGAAAATAAGGTCGCTGATCTTGGGCGCGGCGCGCAGCATGGACGCGATGAGATTTGGCGTTGGAACCGTCGCCGGCGTTTGCGGCTGAGCTTCGGCTGGCTTTGGCGTAGCGGTCAAGACGGTGCCCATGGGCAATCCTCCACCGAGTCGACCGAAAAGGGAAAAACCGGCGGCTGCGGAAAGTCTAGTATGAAGGGAAGGGAAGCATCATGGGCAGCGAAGGCCGGGGGTTGTTGCCAAAGGATTAGCTGTACTAATCGGCGCAACTCGGCGTGCGCCGTTAGTGACTCATCAATTCACATTTGTCGCGGCTCATTTCGGCCCGCCCGGTTTCCCCGTGGCGTCGCCGATCACCGGCAGTGGCGCAGCGGCCGCCGGGACGCTCGCGCGATAGTCCTGGCCCAGCAGTGCGGCGATGGTGGCTGCGATTTGGCTTTGCGTCACGCGCGGAACGTTCGCCATCTCGCCCAGCGGGGGCGTATCCGGGCCCATTACCGCAATCCAGATGTTTTCGGCCCCGTCGATATCTTTGTCGTGATCCTTCCACTGCTCCAGGCCGCTGCCGCGGCCGTGGTCCGTGGTGATGATGAAAGTCACTTTGTCATGATAAGCGCGCTTGGACTGCAGGGTGTTCCACAGTTCGGCGATGTGCTGATCGTCCTGATGCGCGGCCTGCAGCACCAGATCGTACTTGCCTTCGTGCGCCCAGTCATCCGTGCCGCCATAGCCTACGAAGAGCACTCGTGGGGTGTGCGTCTCGAGATAGTCCATCAAATCTTCGTGTGTGAAGGAGTCGAAGGCATCATCGTCCTCCACTTGCGTGGTGCTTTCGTACAGTTTCTTCAACCGTTGTTCGCGCGGGGTCAGTTGCGGCAACCACGCCAATTTCCAGCCCACGCGAACCATGAGCCCGCTGGTCTTCACGTTGAAAATATCGTTGAACGCACTCCAGGTGGCGAAGATGCCGACTTGATCGTGAAAATCGGATTTGTTGTTGAGCCACTCGAAGACCGTCTTGTTGGGATTGGGGCCGAATTCGTTGCTGTCGATTCTCTTGTCCGGGTAGCCCGTGGTCATCTCGTTGTAGCCCGGATAGGAAAATTTATATCCGTTGGTCACCTGCGCGATGCTGCCCTTGTGCTGGTTGCCGTAAATCTGGCCTTTCTGTGCCACTACGCTCCAGAGGAACGGCATCAGCACCAGGCGGCCCATGCCGGGCGTGTCGCGCCAGAAGTCTTCGCGCAATTGCTTCACATCCTGCGCGCCGCCATGCTTTTCGTCCATCAAATCGTGTTCCGGACCGTCGAAAACTTCCTGCCAGCGAAAGCCATCCATCACGATCAGCACAACCGCGCGCGTCTTGAGGCCGGAAGCACTGCTGGCGCTGACTGCGGCTGGGTGAGGAGAGATGACTCCGCTGAACAAGGGCCCGTTTTTCTCGCGGCTGATGCGTGCGGAAAGGATGGCCACCAGCAAGAACATGATTGCAGCAATCCCCAGCAAACCGAACATGCGGGCTTTCAATTGGCCCTCCCTGCGACGGCGAAATGATAACTCAGTTGGCGTCAGGAAATATCAGCGGAGAAGAAACGAAGGTCAATCCGAATCGGATGAGGAAGCCATCTCCACGGGGGAATCAACCAACTGCGCGGCTACGGTATCCACGGGCAGTTCGACGCGGAACGTCGCTCCGCCTTCGGGACGGTTGAAACATTCGATGCGCCCTCCGTGCTCCTGCACGATGCCGTAGCAGATGCTGAGGCCAAGCCCGGTGCCTTTGCCCACGGGCTTGGTGGTGAAAAACGGGTCAAAGACCTGGCGCGGGAATTTTATTCCCGGCCCGGAATCGGAAAACTCGACGATCACTTTCGAGTCCTGGCACTCGGTGCGAATCATGAGCTTGCCGCCGCCGACTTCGTCGAGCGCGTCCACTGCATTGCTGATCAGGTTGAAGAATACCTGCAGCAGCTGGTTGGAATCGCCGCGCACCGGCGGCAGTTCGGGTTCGGTGAAGGCCTCGACATCGATGTGCGCCCCGCGCAAGTCGAGATTGCTCAGGTGCAGAGCGGTCGCCAGCACCTGATTTACATCCTGAGAGATCTTCTCGCTAGGAACGCGCCGTGCGAAGCTGAGCAGGCTAGTGACCAGAGTCTTGATGCGCCGCGCGAGCGTGCGAATTTTTTCCGCCACCTGGCGCTGGCGGTCGCCGAGCTCGCGATCATCCACCAGCAAGTCGGAATAGCCCAGAATCCCGGTCAGCGGATTGTTGATTTCATGCGCGGCTCCGGCGGCAAGCTGTCCCAGCGAAACCAGCTTTTCGGTCTGAATCATCTGGGCCTGGACGCGTTTCAGGTGTTCCAGAGATTCGTTCGAGGCCCGGAGCAGCCGGCTGCGATCGTGATCCACGAGTTGCTGGCGGAAGAAAATCAGGAGCGCGCCCACGACGACGGCCACTTGCGTGACGCCAATGCGGAAATCCCGCACCAGCGGCGGGTTGGAACTCTCCCAAAGCGACCACAAAGCCATCAGCGGAATGGAGAAGACCGCGGCCATGGCGAAATAGGCCGGCCAGCGTTCGAACTCTCCGGCGTGCGCGGGAACCGGCTCGCGCGGTGGTCTCAGGCGATGCGCGACAAACCCGGCGGTGCCGAACCACACGAAACATGCCACCAGCGGCAGGTCAAAGGCGCTGCCGGTGTAGTATTCCTGGCGGTCGATAGCGCGGTTGGTGATGTACGAACCCGCGGCATAGAGCAGCGAGGCGCTGAAAAGATGCGCGTACACCTCGCGCCAGGGGCCTTTCGCGCGCGCCATCAACATCGCGAACCCTACGACCAGCACCATGTTTTCAGCCGCGGCCAGGTGATCGTAACTCAAGCCGTAGGCCAGAACGTTGGGGGTGAGGTATTGCCAGGGAATGACCACGAACAGGTAGAGGTAAACCCACCAGACCAGAAGCAGCGAGAAGTCCATATAGCCGGTATGGACGTTGAGGTCGTCACGCTGATCGTGGGGCTTCAGCGCCAGCGCGCCGATCATGGGAACTGGGTGCAGGAACAGAATCACGTCACCGATAAAAGGGTTGGGAACGGTCTTGCGCAGAACGACTTCAAAGTAGGTCCAGACCGACTGGCCCACCAGCCACCCGGTACAGCCGAGGCCCAGAAGCAGCCAGAAGAGGCGCGTACGGCGCTCGGGGGTGGCGGCGTTCATCAGCAGGCCGACGCAGGCGAACAGGGCCGCCAGGCACTGGAAGATATCGCCAAAGGCGGTGAGGCCTCTGCCGGTCGCAACCGTAAGCGACACAACGGCATAGCCGCCAACAAAGATCACCCAGCTCCACAGCAGGACCGACTGGACGCTGAACAGGCTGGGCAGAGCGCTGGCGAGCGTCCTCGGGAGAAGGATCTGCTTCTTCATGGGTTTGGCGCCGTGCGGACAGCGGCCTCATTTGAGGATACGACCGCTTGGGCGGCCGGTCGAACAGGATTCCAGGGCGACGTACCCTGAGATGCAATACCTAACCGGCTGCGGCGAACGCCGAGGGAAGGAGCATTCCTTTGTAGGCGTTTGCCGGACGAAGGGGCATAATTTCGAACGTCAAAAAGGGAGGACGAATGATTCGGGCGATATTAGGTGGATGGGAAACGCATCGGCTGGCTGGCGGCTCGCGTGGGATGCGGTCCCCGCGGTGGCTCGCGCTAATCCTGTTGCTCGCGGCCAGCGCGCTGCCGGCTCTGGCGCAGGAGGGGAAACTCGCGCCCGAGAAACAGGCGAAAATTGAGGCCGCGATTTCGAAGTTCATGGCCGCGGGTAGCGCCCCGGGAATTTCGGCGGCGGTGGTGGAGAACGGCGAGTACGTCTGGTCGGCGGGGTTCGGCATGGCGGACCTGGAGAATTTTGTTCCGGCAACATCGGTCACGCTGTACCGGCTGGGCTCGATCTCGAAGCCTCTGACTGCGGCGGCGGCCATGGAGCTTTGGGAGCAAGGGAAACTGGATTTGGACGCTCCGGTTCAAAAATATTGTTCCGCGTTTCCGCAGAAGGAAGCGCCGATCACGACCCGCGAACTCCTCGGCCATCTGGGAGGCATCCGGCACTACAAACCCGATCCGAAAGAAGACCTGGAGGGCGGCAACACGACGCACTTCGATAACGGCATCGAGGCGGGGCTGAAGTTTTTCGAAAACGATCCGCTCGTGGCGCAGCCGGGCACGCACTTCCACTATTCGACGCAAGGCTACACGTTGGTGGGCTGCGCCATCGAGGGCGCTTCGGGCGAAAAATATGCGGATTACGTGCGCGAGAATGTTCTGGCGCGAGCGGGCATGGTGCGCACGCAACCGGACGATCGCTTCGCGATTACCACCTATCGCACGCGCTTTTATTCGAAGGATAAATCCGGCGCGGTGGTGAACGCGGACTTTCTGGATTCGAGCTACAAAGTGCCGGGCGGCGGTTGGTTATCGTCGGCCGAAGACATGGCGCGATTCGAGGCCGCCATGCTGAACGACAAGCTCGTGAAACGCAGGACCCGCGACATCATGTGGACGCCGCAAAAACCGAGCGACGGATCGAAGGACGACTACGCTCTCGGTTGGGGAATTCGATCAACGTCCGGAGTTATGCGAGTGGGCCACAGCGGCGCCCAACAAGGCTGCAGCACGTCGATTATTCTCGCGCCGGACAAAGGCGCTGGCGTGGTGGTGCTGATCAACATGGATGACGTGGATGCCACCGAGCTCGCCACGGAATTGCTGCGAATCGTGCTGGGCTTGCCGGCGGAAGCGCCCGCGAAGTGAAGAGAGGGTGGCGTCCCGAAAAATTGGAACCTCAGCGGCTAAAGCCGCACGGACTTTGCGAAGGGGCGGCACGGCTGAAGCCGTGCCCTGACGTAAGACCGTTGGGCTCACACCGACTCACGGACGCACAGACACACAGACCGCGAGCAACGATTTCCAGGCTTCCAGGTGATGTGAGCGACGTTCGCGGCTTATGGATGCGTGGATTGGCCGGCTTCGCGTTCGGCTACGATTTTCCGCGCGTTCTGATAAAGCGCCTTGGCTTGCGGGATCAGGCTGACCGCTTTATCGAGCTGCGGATCGTCCTGCAGCGCGACCTTGAAACCTTCGTTCAGGCCGAAGACGCTGGTGAAGACTTCGCGCTTAATCTGCCATTTGATCCAGGCCAGGTTTTCCTGGATTTCGGGCTCGGTATAATGAAGGTGCTGCCGATCGAGGAACTTCCGAAATTGCGCGATGACCTCGTCGTTAACCACGAAATCCTTGGTGACGTCCGGTTTCGCGCCGAGATAGAAGCGCGTGAAATCTCCTACGCCTTGCGGGAAGGGATAGAAAACCCCGCGGCGCGTGAGCAACTGCTGAAATTCATCCAGTTTGGGCGCCGCGACGGTATCGTCTGGAGTGATGCCGCCCTGGCCGAAGACCTGGCGGCCGCTATCGGTAAGCTTCACTTCCGGCTGGTGCGGCGGTTTCGGATTGTAGTGGTAATCGTAGAGCGAGACATTCTTGTAGTCGCGCTGAATCAGGCGGCCGCTGGGAGTGTAGTAACGCGCGGTGGTCAGAAGAAGCGCGGTTTCCTGGTTCAGCGGATACTGCGTTTGCACCAGTCCCTTGCCAAAGCTGGTTTCTCCTACGATGAGCCCGCGATCATGATCCTGGATCGCGCCGGCCACGATTTCCGAGGCCGAGGCGCTCTGTCCATTGATCAGCACGACCACGGGAACTTCGATGCCCTGGTTTCCGCGCACGGCGTAGTAACGGCGCTCCGGAGACGAGCGGCCGCGGTGCGAAACCACGATCTCGTTCTTATCGAGGAAAATGTCGGCGAGACCGACGGCTTGGTTCAGGAGTCCGCCGCCGTTGTTGCGAAGATCGAGAATCAAGCCATCGAGTTTTGGAAAATCGAGCTGCTTGAGCGCGTTGGTGACATCCTCGTCGGTCGTTTCGCTGAAGGAAAGCAGGCGCACGTAACCGATGCCGGGCTTAATCATGGTGAAGTATTCAACGGCGGGACGCTGAATTTCGTCGCGCGTGACGGTGACTTCGATGGGCTTGTCCCAGCCTTCGCGCCCGAGCGTGATGGTGACGTTGGTGCCCTTGGGTCCCTTCAGCATGTCGGCGACTTCGGTGCTGGAGAGCGTGTCGCAGGGTTTGCCGTCAACTTTCAGCAGCACGTCGCCGGGGCGGATGCCGGCTTTGTAGGCGGGCGAGCCGACGAACGGAGCGAGCACCACGGTCTGATTCTCGCGCTGGGCGATGGTCATGCCCACGCCGTAATACTTGCCTTGCTGCTCTTCCTTGAAGAGCGCGTACTGGCGCGGATCGAAGAAATTGGAGTGCGGGTCGAGGACGTGCAACATGCCCGGGATGGCGCCGTCGTAGATAACCTTGTCGGTGTCAACCGGGTCGGCATAATTGCGCTCAACCACGGACAGAACGCGCGTGAAGCTCTTCACGGAGTCCTGAAGGTCGTCGGTGCCGGCCGCCGTGGCTCGCACGGAAGGGCCGTAAAGACCTCCCAACAGGGCGGAAATAGCCAACACGGTGAAAAAAAGAACGACTCCACGCCTGGACGAATGCGTTGACTGCATCAGACCTCGCTTTAGCCCCAAAAACAAATTATAGCATACTACGCCGGGGCGGTTTGACAGGCATACGCCCCTCTTCTATGATGCAAAAACGGCATCAGAGAGGCGTGCCGAGAGCCTGGACCGACACTGCGAGCCCAAAACCCGGGCCGCCAAAGCCCTAATGTTCAGCGTCCCACATTTGATTGTCCTTTTCGTCGTGGTTCTGATCGTATTTGGTCCGGAAAAGCTGCCGGAACTGGCGCGGACGCTCGGCAAACTCATGGGTGAATTCAGGCGCGCTACGGGCGAACTTCGCGGGACGCTGGAAGACCATCTGCGCGACCTGGAACGGGAAGCGGACCTGCGACGTCCGGGTGGCTCGACCGTCAATCCGGCGATTCAAAACACAATTGCAGCGCCGCATACTGCGCTTCCAGCGGCGGAAGGGACTGTGCCGGCGAACTCGCCGCATGGATGGACCATGGCTCCAGGCCCGAATGCCGGGGCCCAGGGCGAGGGACCGGCATCGGGCCAGACCGCGGTGCCGGAACAGCCTGCTGCTGGGCCGGGTGAGGCGTTAACGCAGGAGCGAGAGACGCAGGCGCAAGCGGAAGCACCCGACCACGAGACGGAACGGCCGGAGCGGCGCCGCAGCACGGCGAAAGCAGAAGAAGACGAGCAGAAAGGAAGCGATGGCGGAAGCCGCCCAGCCTGACCTGAACGCGACGCCTCCGCCCGATGACGACGCGGGCGGGCGCATGTCGTTTTTCGAGCATCTGATCGAGCTGCGCAAGCGGCTGATCTATGCCGCCGTGGCCATCGTGATTGGCACCGGAATTGGCCTGCTGCTTTCGAAGCATTTCATCAATTACATCATCCTGCCCATGCGGGCGGCATTGCGCGCGGGGCATCTCGAGGACAAGCTTTACTACACCAGCCCCGCAGGCTACCTGAGCCTGGTAATTAACATGGGGCTGTACCTGGGCATCGTGCTGGCCATGCCGTTTGTGCTGTACCAGATTTGGCTCTTTGTGGCGCCGGGGCTTTTCAAGCATGAGCGGCGGGCGGTGGCCGGGTTCATCGTATCGTCCATGTTTCTGTTTCTGTGCGGCATTGCTTTCGGGTATTTCATCATGCTGCCGACGACGCTGAAGTTTCTGGTGAGCTTCGCCGCGGACGGCCCGGTGCAGCCGCTGATCAGCATCAACGAATATTTCGAGCTGAGCTTGATCATACTGCTGGGGCTGGGAGTGGTGTTCGAGCTGCCTGTGCTGATTTTCATTCTTTCGCTCTTCGGGATCGTGACGCCGAAATTTCTGCTGAAGAATTTCAGATACGCCATGCTGATTATTACGGTGGTGGCCGCGGTGGTGACGCCGACGCCGGACGCGACGACCATGCTGATCTTTATGGCGCCGATGATTCTGCTATATTTTGTCGGCGTGTTTGTGTCGTATGTGGTGCTGCGGCGCAAAGAGAAAGAGGCGGAGGGTTTGGCCGGCGGGGAGGCACACTGATGGCAGGTTCTTGCAGGAGATACCTTCTCGCGGCTGCAGCGCTCGCGGCGGTGTTTGGCGTGGTGGCGTGCGGGCACGATGCCGCGCGTTCCGAGCTGAATTCGGGCGCTGCGGCGCAGGCTGCGCCGGGGCAGGCCTCCGCTTCGGCGACGCCCGCGGCCACGGAGACGGCTCCGCCCGCTGCGCAGACGGGCGGGTTCGACGGGGCCAAAGCGTACGAGCAGGTGGCGAAGATTGTGAGTTATGGGCCGCGGCCGCCCGCTTCCGAAGGCATTCATCACGTGCAGGATTATATTCGCGCGCAACTGCAGGCTGATGGATGCACGGTGGACGAAGACGATTTCCACGCGCAGACGCCGGTGGGCGACGTGGCCATGAAAAATATTATTGCCAAAGCGCCGGGAACGGGGCAGGGGATTATTCTGCTGCTCACCCACTACGATTCACTGAGCAGCGTGAAGGATTTTGTGGGCGCGGAGGATAGCGCGTCGTCGGATGGAGTGATGCTGGAGATGGCGCGGCAATTGTGCGGCAAAAAAGGGCCGAATTCGGTGTGGATCGCGTTTTTGGACGGCGAGGAAGCGTTCGTTAATTGGGACACGAATGACGATCACACCTACGGCAGCCGGGAGCTTGCCGCGCGCATGGCCGTTTCCGGAGATTTGAAGCACGTGAAAGCGGCGATCTTGGCGGACATGATCGGGCAATATGGACTCGAGATTCCGCGCGAAGCGGACTCGACCAAATGGCTCGTGGATTTAATTTGGAAGACGGCGGCGCGCCTGGGCTACCAAAGTATTTTTGTTTCGCGCGTGGCGGGCTACGCGGACGATCACCAGCCGTTTTTGGCGCGCGGAACGCCGACCGTGGACCTGATCGATTTCGACGGCTACCAAAATCCGAAGTACTGGCACACGGCGCAGGACACGCTCGATAAAGTAAGCCCGCGGAGCGTGGCCATCGCGGGGCACGTTATTCTCGAATCCGTGGGCGAACTCCAAAAGAAATTCCACTAGCGTCGCGTTAGTTTAGGCCGGCTCGGTTGCGGTCTGTGCTACATTTCAGGCGGTCATGCCGACGATTCGCGTTCCCTCTTCTTCCGGGGCCTACCAAGTGCAATGCGCGCGAGGGATTCTCGCACGAACGGGGGCTCTTATCGCGCGCCTGGAAGATTTGAGCGGCGTTTTCGTGGTGTCTTCGCCGAATGTATGGGTGCCGTGGGGCGGAGTGCTGGCCTCGCGGTTGCGCGGCTTGCGGCGAGAGCGCGTGATTTTGATTGACGACGGCGAACCGGGGAAGAATCTCTCGACCGTGGAAGCAATCGCGCGGGCTCTGCATCAAGCGGGGGCGGACCGGAGCAGCGCGATCGTGGCGCTCGGCGGCGGAGTAGTGGGGGACGTGGCCGGATTCGTGGCGGCGACTTATTTGCGCGGAGTTCGGCTGGTGCAGGTTCCGACTACGCTTGTCGCGCAGGTGGACAGCGCCATCGGCGGGAAGACGGGCGTGAACCTGCCGGAAGGGAAGAACCTGATTGGCGCGTTTTATTCGCCGAAAATCGTAATCGCCGATCCCGAAACGCTGCAGACGCTGCCGCACCGGCAGTACCGGTCAGGTTTGTACGAGGTGATCAAGTACGGAATCATCGCGGATGCCGAACTGTTTGGATTTCTCGAGCGGCATATGCTCGCGCTGCTGCGGCGCGATCCGGCGGCACTCGGATGGGTGATCCCGCGATGCATTCGCATCAAAGCGAATGTGGCAGCAAAGGACGAGCGCGAAAAAGGGCTGCGCGAGATTTTGAATTTCGGCCACACGCTGGGCCACGCGCTGGAAGCGGCCACGAATTACCGGCGATTTCTTCACGGCGAGGCGATTGGTTGGGGAATGCAGGCGGCGACGCTAATGGGATTAGCCAGCGGCCGGCTGCGCGAGCCGGAAGCGGAGCGAATGATGCGGTTGATTGCGAGCGTGGGGCCTTTGCCCGGGCTCGGTGGAATTCGCGCCACGAGTTTGCGAGCGATTGTGGCCGGCGACAAGAAGGCGCGCGCGGGCTGCGTACGATGGGTGCTTCCGCGGCGGGTGGGGAAAGTGGAACGTGGAATCGAGCTGCCCTGGAAACTGGTCGCGCGCACGTTCGCGGAATTGCCGGCGATGGCGGCGAAGGCAAGAAATTGATTTTCGCGCGTCGCACATCATGATGACCCCGACGAAAAATCAAGCGCAGCTTCCCGGCACACGGCCGGTAGGGACACGCGATGAGCGCGAAGCCGCGGCTCGCGTGCAGCGGATGTTTGGCCACATCGCACCGCGCTATGATTTCCTGAATCACTTGCTTTCGTTTTCGCTCGACCGCTTATGGCGGCGGCGCACCGCGCAACGATTCGAGCGGGTTCTGCGCCAGACGAACGCGCGCGTGCTGGACCTTTGCTGCGGGACGGGAGACCTGACGTTTGCGCTCGAGCACATGCGTTTAAAAGTGCTGCGCGATGCGGGCGCGTATCGCATGTCGCTGGTGGGGTGCGATTTCGTGCAAGGCATGATCGAGCGGGCGCACAAGAAGGCGCGGCGGGGAAGGCATCCGGCGGTGTTCGTCACTTCCGATGCGCTGCAATTGCCGTTTGCCGATAGGTCCTTCGATTTGGTCACCACCGCGTTTGGTTTTCGCAATCTGGCGAATTACGAGCGCGGGCTGCGCGAAATCGCACGCGTGCTCAAGGACGGCGGGCGCGTGGGGATTCTGGAGTTCTCCGAGCCGGTCGGGCCGATGGCCGGACTCTTTCACTTTTATTTCCGGCAGGTGCTTCCGCGGATCGGCGGGGCGATTTCGGGGAGCAAAGAGGCTTACCAATATCTTCCCGGGTCGGTGCGGAAGTTTCCTTCTCCCGGAGAGCTTACGGCGCTGATGGAAAGAGCAGGATTCACGAGCGTACGCGTCTCGTCCTGGAACTTCGGCAGCGTGCTGCTGCACTCGGCGCGGATCACCAAGCAGGTTGCCCGGACGGAAGCCTTGCCGGTGGAGAAGGAAGCGGCGAACGAATCGAGAGGAGCTTAATTCTCCAGGCCCAGCGAGCGAATTTTGCTGAGAAGCGTTTTGTAGGACACGCCGAGTTTTTCCGCTGCCCGCGTTTTATTCCATTTGCATTCCTGCAAGGCGGTCTGAATCTTGAAGCGTTCGACGTGCGCCACGGCGCGCTGGGACACTTCTTCGAGCGGACCTTCCCACTGAAAATTGCCGTCGAGCATTCCTTCCGGGAGTTGTTCGGCGGAAGGCTTGGCTGCGGGGAGTTGCAGGCCGCTCGCGTCAATATCGGGGCCGTTGGCCAGGATGGCGGCGCGCTCGACGGCGTTTTGGAGTTCGCGGACATTGCCGGGCCAGGAATAAGAACGCAAGCGGGCGCGCGTCTCTTCGGTGAATTTCAGCGCGGGCTTGCGAAACTCGCGCTTGAAGCGTTCGAGAAAATATTCGGCGAGCAGCAAAACGTCATCGCCACGTTCGCGCAGCGGCGGAATGGTGATGGGCACGGCCGAGATGCGGAAGAAAAGATCTTCGCGGAAGGATTTATCGGCGACGGCGGCCTGCAAATCCTTGTTGGTGGCGGTCAAGATGCGCACGTTGACTTCGATTTCCTGGGTTCCGCCGACGCGCTCGAAGCGCTTTTCTTCGAGCACACGCAGCAGCTTGCTTTGAATGGCGAGCGGAAGTTCGCCGATCTCGTCGAGAAAAAGGGTGCCGCGATGGGCGAGCTCGAGCTTGCCGATTTTGCGAGCG
>Ga0302225_10001809_pt1 | contig 13305 bp, 15 predicted proteins | sample II_Palsa_E3_2_FD_193515 | JGI IMG/M metagenome (GOLD analysis project Ga0302225, IMG submission 193515) | Peat permafrost microbial communities from Stordalen Mire near Abisko, Sweden - II_Palsa_E3_2 | ecosystem: Environmental > Terrestrial > Soil > Palsa > Peat permafrost | place: Sweden...
ATTTTTTTCGGCGCGCAGTGTTGCATTTAGTCCGCGCCAAGCCGTTCCGGGCTCGCTTTGGACCCGCTTTGGGCCCGCTTAGGCTCGATTAAGGCAAGGAATCACCGAATCGGCCGCCCATAACGCCCTCGCAGCGGATAAAATCCGGGGGACGGACTTTTCCCACCGCTTCACTGAAGCCCCAAACAGATCGAACCATGACTGACTCCCTGGATTACAAGCGCTCCGGCGTCGATTATTCAAAAATCGACCCGGTCAAGATCGCGGCCCAAAAGGCGGCGCGTGACACGGCGGGCAATCTCGTGCCCCATGGCTTTGCTGAAATTGCCGAATCGCGTGGCGAATCGGCCTATGTGGTCGACGTCGGCGACTTTTATCTCGCCTCGATCACGGAGTGTCTGGGCACCAAGGCGCTGGTCGCCGATCTGATGCGCGATGTCACCGGCCGTACCTATTACGACCAGATTGCCCAAGACACCTTGGCGATGGCGATCAACGACATCATTACCGTCGGCGCCACCCCCGTGTCGGTGCATGCGTACTGGGCGGTGGGCGGCAGCGACTGGTTTGCCGACGAGCAACGCGCGTCGGACCTGATCAATGGCTGGAAGGCGGTCTGCAACCTCAGCGGCGTGGCTTGGGGCGGCGGCGAGACGCCCGCCCTGAACGGCGTCGTGGTGCCGGGCGTGATCGACCTGGCGGCGTCGTGTGTCGGTATCGTTCGTCCCAAGGCGCGCCTGACCCTGGGCCAGGAGCTGGCCGCGGGCGACGTGATCGTGATGCTGGCCGCAAGCGGGATCCACGCCAACGGCGTATCGCTCGCGCGCAGTCTGGCCGACAGATTGCCGGCGGGTTTTGCCACGCCGATTGACGATGGCCGTCATTTTGGCGACGCCTTGCTGGACCCCACCGTGATTTATTCGCCGGTCACCGAAGCCATTTTTGCCGCGGGCATTGCACCGAGTTATTGCGCCAACATTACTGGTCACGGCTGGCGCAAAGTAATGCGCCACGCCACGCCGTTCACCTACCGTTTTCATAGCGTAGTGCCGGTGCCGCCGGTGCTGGCCTTTATGCAACGCGAAGGCAATATGTCGGATCGCGATGCCTATGGCAGCCTGAACATGGGGGCTGGTTTTGCGCTATTCCTCAAACCGCATCAAGTAGATGCAGCGGTGCGCATCGCGGCCGACCTGGGGGTGCAGGCCTATCCGGTGGGCGTGGTCGAGGCCGGTGCCAAGCGGGTCGTGATCGATCCGCTTGGGGTTGAATTCGCCGAAGATGAATTGAAGCTGCGCGATTAAGCTCGGCGCAGGGTCAGTATCAGGTCATTGGCCGCAGGCCAAGCTCCGGCCTGCATTTGACCTGCGTTCCAACTGAGTCAAACCAGGCCCTGTGCTTGCAACACCGGCAGCAGGGCTTGGAAACCGTCCACATGAAACGTCCGTATCCCCAGGCTTTGCGCCATCAGCACATTGGGCCGCGAGTCATCGAAAAAAATCACCTCTGAAGCCGGCCTGTCGCATTCTTCCAAGGCTCGAACAAAAGCTGCCCGGTCCGGCTTGATCACGCCGATCAAATGCGACGACAGGGTGACATCGAACTCACCTTGAAAGCCGCCGAATTTAGCCCAGTGCAAAGCATTGGAATTGCTCAAACAGCCGACGCGGTAACGTTGTCTCAAGCTGGCGATCAATTCGCGCGCACCCGCATAGAACCCTCTGGGCCAGGAGATAAACGCCGTGAGAAAGGCTTCCGGCGTCAGTGGAATGTCCCACTCTGCGATAAATCGTTCGGCAAATTCCTGCGCCGGGATCTGCCCCAATTCGAAGGCGCGGATCGATGAGGACGCCAGCCATCGTTCCCGGATCGCCAGGCTATCGAGCGGCTGCGCCAACATGGCATTGAGGTCATCGAAACAGGCGTTTTCAATCAGGACGCCGCCGAGGTCGAATAGCAGTAGGGGGGCTTGATTCATGCGTCAGGTTCGCTAAGGTGATTGAGGTTAAAACGCCGATGCATCGATCGGCTCTCTCGGGTTGTGCTCTTCGGCAGTTTAAAATCCGCACGGACGAGGCAAACCCTGGGTTTAGTCATACACCTTCGACGATTGGTTGCATTTCCGTTGATAAAAATCCCGTCCTATGCGGGTAGCCGCTCTTGGGCATTGCTCAGCCAAGCACGGTAAACCACCAGCGCCACATGCGCATCGTTGGCCGCATACAGTAGCTGCCGTTCATTCAGGCGAGAGTTGGACCAATTGCTGGTTCCGACCTTTTTCGATTTCTGCAGCCGCTGCCCGAAGAAATGCGCCACCGCGACTTTCGCTCCGACCGTGCCTCGGTGGCCCGGTCCACGCAATACCGCACCGAGATCCAGCAGATTGGCGGCATCGATATCCAATTTTGTTTTGAGCGCGCTCAGGTCGTTGCCCAAACCAAATCCGACTTTAAGTAAACGCGGCGATTCCAGGATGGTCTTTAAGACTTGAGATCCTTGCAATTGAGCAATCTGGAAGATATAAGCGCGGCTCTCGGTCGCGAGCTGGACGATATGCGGGCCGGTTGAAACTTCCCCTTTGAGGAAAGTCGGTTTGGATTCGGTATCGAAGCCGATCACCTCGGCGGCCATCAGTTCGGCGAGCGCTTCAAGCGCAAGCGGCGCCGAATCCACCAGGCTGATGGCGCTCAGCGCAAGACCGGGATAGAGCGCGAGTTCAGTGGTGCTCAACGCGGCCTTATTCAATACGACATGGTCCAAGCTACGCTCTGTCATCCTGTTGCCTTCGAAGAATCGGTTCGCCTCAGGATTGAGCTGCGCGGCCCATAAGCCAATAACTTGAGCGCGGCATAAGAGTACCAGCCGAACAAGGGAATCGACGCCAGGCGTTGCGTCAAACCGCGCCCGGCTGCCGGGTCGAGGCCGGTCACCAGCAACCACATATAAACCAGGCACAAGACGGCGGCCAGCAACGAGAGTCTGTCACGATTCTGCGTGTCTGCATTGCGAGGAAATTCCGCCGCGAAAAATGCCGGAGTGAGGACGCAGGCCAAGCCGATGCCATAGAGTCCATGGAGCGGGCCGCCCATCACAAAAACGCCGTTCGACATCATGCTGACGCCGAACACCAGTGCCGATGCGGCGGTGAATGGCATCCGTCCCGATTTGCTTAAAAGAAGCGCAAGAGCAAAAGCCGCAAGCGACAGGCCACAGATCAAAGCCCCGGCGCGCGTCGCCAGCGCCGCTGAACCATGCAGCAATTCCAGTTCGCTCATTTGTTGGCTGAGCGAAGCATAACCGGGCTCGAACCAGCCCCATACCATGGGTAAAAGTATGCCTGACGGGGCACCTATCGCGGTCAATTTGAGCAGGACACGTTTCATCGGGAGCATATAGGTAAGGCGCTAGCGTTAGCGCGAGCCGGGTTAATCAGGAACGACGCCTGCCGTTAGTGTCGCAGCGTCGCGGGCAGACGGCAAGGTGCTGTTTACGGGCGGAACACGTTACGCTTGAGTCACCGGGATCGACCGCTAAAGCGCCGATCCCGGTGGGTGGAACACGCTACGCCGCGCGCGAGGTGGCGGCGGTGGATCTAACGGATTTGGCAAATACTAACGCCAAACCCAGCAGAATTGCCGCCATGCCCAGCACGCCCTGCAACGACAGGGTATTGCCGAGGAACAGATAATCCATCAAGGCCGTCACGATAGGCACCAGATAAAACAGACTCGTGACATTCACCAGGTTACCGCCGCGTATCAAGCGATACAGCAGCAATTGCGCCCCGACCGACATGACCAACCCCATCCACAGCAGCGGTATGACAAAACCGGCGGTGAACTCGAAGGCAAACGGTTTAAACGGGACGATGGCCAAACACAAAAGCAAACTCACACCATATTGCAGCGGCAAAACTTCCGCCGGGGCTTGATGCACGCGCTTTTGCAGAATTGCGCCGGCGGTAATGCTGAGCAGCGCGCCGAGTGCAAAGACGGTGCCCGTTTGCTGAAAGCGCGCGTGCACCAGGCTTTGATACACCACCAGCGCCAGTCCGGCCAGCGCGATGATCAAACCCAGCAGTCGCCTGAGGGTGAAACGCCGCTCCAGCAACACCAAAGTCAGGATCGGTTGCACCCCGAGCACCGTCGCCAACACCCCTGGATTCACCCCATGCTCCAGCGCCAGAAAGTAATTGATGGCATAACAACCGATCATCAGGAAACCGGCCAGAGCGACCTGAATCCGTGTGCCTGGAGCCGGCAGCCAGCGCCGCCGGAATACGCCAAGCAGCAACAGCGTGGTCAGCGCCAGGGCAAAACGCAAAACCAGGAACGCAAAAACCGTAGCGTGGGCCAAGCCCCATTTGGAGAAAATCGCACCACCACTCCATAGCAGCACGAAGAGCGCCGTTGAACCATATGCGCTCAAGGCGGTTTTGTTGAAAGTCATAATATTGTTCACCTGTCGAGAAAACGAACAGGCTCCAGCACGCTGATTAAGCGCGCACGCAATGAGTCACCAGATCGAATAATCGATCATTGATCTGCTTATTGATCCGATAAGTGCGGGGAAGCTGGAGCCGCGAGGCGGACTGAAAATCAGTCCCGGACGAGGACCGCGGGCGGCGGGTAAGCGCCTGCTGCGACCACGTCCATCGGCGATGCGACAGATGAAATGCGGGGAGGATTAGCCACGCGCACGTCGCCCGCGACCGGTGCGGTCGTGGCGGCATGGAATACGGCGCGTGGTGTTGAAGTCATGAAAATGCTGTGATGAGGTGAAGCCGCGATATCGCTATATCGGATAGCCACTAGGGCTTGATGGCTTGCAGTGTAGCACGTTGCAGCAGCGTTGCTGCGATTGCATGCACACGGCTTATCGGGTGTTTATATTCGTCTCCATCAACCCCTGTATGCACTGTATTTTTTCACGCTGCTTTATGGCCGATTGGCCCGGCGTACAAACTCTTGTCGCGTCCAGTAATGTCAAAGTACTCCCGGGGACACCCATAAATATCCAAATGCTTATATAAGCATACACTATGAAACCCCTTCGATTCGTCGGTTCGGCTCTGGACGATTTGCGTAATTTTCCCGCCGGAGCAAGGCGGGATGCTGGTTTTGAATTGGGCGCCTTCCAGCGTGGCGAAATGCCCTCGGATTTCAAGCCGATGGTCACTGTTGGGCCGGGTGCCTACGAGATACGAATTCACGTCGAGGGCGAGTGGCGGGTAATTTATGTAGCGAAGCTCGCAGACGCGGTGTATGTGCTGCACGCGTTCCGCAAAAAGACTCAAAAGACGTCCAAGACCGATATTGCCGCTCGCCGCTACCGGCAGCTTGGGGACTAGACTATGAAAGAACCTATCACTGAATCGGGCGGCAACGTTTTTGCCGACCTGGGCTTTTCCGCGGAAGAGTCGACGCTGCTGCAACTACGCGCTGACCTTATGGCATCGCTGCGCCAAGCGATTGAGGCGCACGGGTGGACTCAAGCGGACGCTGCGGTCGCAATGGGCATCGGACAGCCCCGTGTGTCCGATCTCATGCGTGGGAAATGGGATAAATTCAGCCTGGATATGCTGGTTGCGCTGGCTGTGCGGGTGGGCTTGCACCCGCGTATGGCGCTTGAAGCTGCTTGATATACTGGGAGCAACTCCTGCTCTCCAAAGCGTCTGGCTTACGCGGGCTACTCGGGTTTTTTATTCGAGGTACGTCCGGTATTGCTTTGCGGCTATTCTGATTTATGCCGGATCAGGCATCAATGTCTTCGCGCCGAAGACAAACGACGCCTTCTGGATACGGTCGTTCTTGATTTCGTAAATGCACAAGAGCTCGATCTGACCCGCGCCCTCGGCAAAGGTACGCGTCACCATTTCGTGATCGACGACGATATTGCCGACCGCCGATCGCTTAATGAGTTTGGCGTGAAGATTGGATTCGGTAAAACGCGGTGCTGCGCGTTCGCGAATCTGTGCGATGCCTTCTGCGAGCAATGTGTCCGGGTACTCAAACTGTTGCGCGTCGGCGGCATAGGTTGCAGCCCAGGCATCGAGATTGCGTGCGTTATATGCGTCCAATTGTTGTTGCACAACCTTTTCTACTGAGTGGGGGTCCATTGCGGCCTTCAAGGGTGGAAGAAATAAGGTGAAAGAAGCCGAGGAAATATCAGGGGGGATTTTTCCATATATTTTGGCAGGCGTCGAGTTGCGTTCGGGCCGCCGTATACCGATTTCCATGTGCGACGGTTGTGGTCGAGGTCAAACGCTGGTGTGTACCCATTCGTTTGAGCACACGCCGCTTCGGCATTTCGCGCCGCGGAATAGGTGAGATCGTCTATCGTGTTCGTTATCCCACATAAAAGTGCTCGAAATGATTCCCTCTACCAGCGAAAGTGCAGCAGCGGATCATGCCGCGGAGATGCAAGGATCCGGTCGGCAAAACTCGGCGTCGGCGCATGCCGAAGGACGTGTAGCCGCAGTTCCTAACAGCACACCCGGAGACCTCAAATCGCATAAGCAACAACAACGACTGGAGAAATTGCTGGAAGGCGGCTCAACCTTCAGTGTTGCCAGGAGTGAGGTGGCTGACCGCTTCGAACAGAAAGGATATTCGAGACCGATGGCAAATATCGCGGCTGTGGCCAAGCTTACCTGGTCATTGGGTCTTCGTCCTTCGAAGAAACTTAACACGCCGGAACAAATGCAGGCCGTGGGGGTCATCAAATCGAAAGAGGAATTCACGGCCGAACATCAAGCGCAGAAGCTTGAGCGAGGCATCAATGAGGCGAAACGTAAGCTGGCGGAGTTTGCCGACGAAGAGGCGGCCGGCGCACCCCGCAGACCATCGAATTTCAGGGACAGCATGCACCTGAATCAATCTCGCCTCGGGCCCTCATCCAATGCAACCCAAGCTATACCGCGAGAAGACAGCGCCGAGGAGATCGCCAGTCTCCTCGGCAAGTTTCCTCTGCCGCCGCACACCACGCGTGCTTAGGCAACCTGCTTAGGCAGCCCGTTTAGGCAACCTGCTTAGGTAATCTGCTTAGGTAATCTGCGTAGGCAACCGTTGCCTACGCGCCCAGCAGCACGCCCGTGCGCACCGCCTTGGTCCCCGTAACACGGCCGAGCGGAGCGCCGGCCGTGACAAAGCGGATCGCGCGTCGCATATAAAAAACCCCGTCGGTGTGACTGCTGACGGTGGTCGTTTGGTCGCTCAGCGGATCGACGATATCGAACAGCGGGTCGCCCGCCCGGATGGCGTCGCCCAGATTCGCGCGATGGACCAGAATGCCGCTGACCGGCGCATAGAACTGCTCGCTGCCGGCTAGCGGTGTGGCCGGCGTGAGCAACGGCGGGGGCGGCTGCGGACTGGCGCGAATGGCTTTGCGCCAGATCAGGTATTCGATGATGGCATCCGCATCCTGTTGCGCCACGGCGTATGACACATCACGCTGACCGCGGCATTCGATCGTGACCGCAAGGGTTCCGTCCGGGACCGGCTGGCTTGGCGGCAGTTGTTGTTGCAGATTCCACCATAACAAAGAATGGGCTTCGTCGAAGGCTCGCGCCCCGGAGTCGGTTGCGAGCAGCGATGCGCGCGCGCCGAGATAACGCGCCAGGGGTTCGATGGCGGGCCACGCGGCTTCGCTGGTGTATAGATGGATAACGGCTTCCAGGGAGCAGTGCAGATCGATCACCAGATCCGCATCGAACGACAGCTTGAACAATGCCAACTGCAAAGCATCGAACTCGGTCAGCGGTGTCTGTCGCTGTAGTTCTTCGCTGACCAAATTTCGGATGAGCTGCAGATTGTGCTGTGGATCGGCACCGAGCAGGTCCTTGGCGCGCGCTGCAAGCGTGGTGAATTGCAGGAAATTGCGGTTGAAATTCCTTCCGCTGCCCAGGTCAAAACGTCCGACAAACTGACCCAGCACCTGCTGCCCAAGACCGATTGGATTGGCCACCGGCACCAGTACGATTTCCGCCGCCAGCATGCCGGCGGCTTCGAGTTCGAGCAGGCGGCGCTTCAACAACACGCTGGTCAACATCGCCGGTGTTTCGTCGGCATGCAGCGAGGACTGGAGATAAATCTTTTGCCCGCTGCCCGGCGAGCCGAAATGAAAACTCACCAATTCGCGTTGCGTACCGGCGACGGGTGGCAGCAGGGGGGTGGCGTGTGTATGCATGGCGGATTCTGAAAAGGATGGACGAGCGGTTGTGGGAAGATTCAGCGTGGTCGCCGGATTCAAGCGCTGGATTCAATCGCCGTAAGGATTGAAGTCAAAATACTTATGTGCGATTTGCGCGTAGGTACCATCTTTCAGCATCGCCGCGATGGCGGTATCGATCGAAGATTTCAGCGCTGTTTCGTCTTTGCGCAATCCGATGCCTACGCCGCGATCGCCCATGTCAAGCGGCGCGCCGACAAACGCAAAACCCTTGCCGGCGGGCGTGCGCAGAAAGCCGATATCGGCCTCTACCGAACCCAGCAAGGCGCCGTCCAGGCGACCGTTGTTCAGATCATCGAATACCTCGTTCTGACTTTTATAGGCAACAATATGAACCCCATTGGGCGCCCAATGGCTGAGGGTCCAGGTTTCGAATTGGGTGCCCGACTGCACGCCGATCTGCTTACCCGCCAGTGTCGCGGGCGTGTCGCCGAGGCCGGAACCTTGCCGCGCAATCAGACGCGATTTGAACTGGAATAATTTCGCCGAAAACAAGATCTGCTGTTCGCGTTTCTCGGTAATAGCCATCGAGGACATCACCGCATCGATCTTGCGTGCCTGCAGCGCCGGAATCATTCCTGAGAACTCAAGTTCGACCCACTCGCAATGCGCGTGAATGCGGCGGCAGATTTCGTTACCCAGGTCGACGTCGAAACCCTTGAAACTACCATCGGGTGCTTTGGCATCCATGGGCGGGTAGCTCGGGTCGATGCCGAGACGTAGCGTGTCGGCATCGCGGGCGTAAGCGTTGCTACTCAACGCAAGCACGGCGGTCAGCGCGACGCTCAGCGCGATGGTTCGAATAATCAGGGCGGTTTTCATGGCGGGCTCCGGGCTCGTCTGGCAGTGGGGTTCGGCTCCATGCTAGGGTGACTGAGTGAATCGAAGAAGTCACAATCCGGTTATCATGATCACTTTTAGCGATCGCAAACGATTACGCGCGCGATTACATACGCCATGGCCCTGACCATCTCCCAGTTGCGCGTTTTTACGGCGGTCGCCGAACACGGCAGCATTCGCGCCGCGTCCCGGGCGCTTGGAACTGCCCAAAGCGGCATTACGCATCAATTGCAGAACCTTGAAGCGATGCTGGGCGCCACGCTGTTTACCCGCACCAATCGCGGCGTGGCGCTGACCGTGCTTGGGCAGCGTTTGCTATTGCGCGCCGGCGCGATTCTCGGGGAGTGCGAAAGGGCCGAGCGGGAGGTGCAGCAGTTGCATGGCGACTATGCGGGAACCGTCTCGTTCGGCATGACCACCGAACCGCTGATCGACGCGCTGGCGCCGGTGCTGACCGAATTCCGCGCACGCTTCGAACGGGTTGCCGTGCATCTCAGAACCGGCACATCGCGCATGATGATTTCGTGGATCCGCGACGGCACCCTGGATTTTGCTGTCGCATTGGTCTCGAAGTTTACGGATACCACCGACTTGTCGGTGACCCCGTTGTATCCCTCGGACCCGGTGATTGTGTGCCGGCGCGGCCATCCCAAGGCTGCCGCCGCCTCGCTGGAAGAATTGGTGGGCTGTACCTGGGTCGCCACACGCTCGCCCAACTTGACCGGCGACCTGCCGGCAAATCGGCTGATCAGTCTGTTCGACAACCATGGCTTGCCGCCACCCAAAATCATTGCCACTGTAGAAGGTTTGTTTGAAACCCTGCACCTCGTCGGCGAGACCGATTGCCTGTCGCTGGAACCGTCCATCGTCACCAGGCATCGACTATTTGCCCAAGCGCTGACCTCAATCCAGGTGCGCGAGCGGCCGCCGCAGCAGAACGTGTGCCTGCTGCAACGCGCGGCGATTCCCGTTACGCCAGCGGCGCAGGAACTGGCGACGATGATTGCGTCTTATACGCGAACGGTGCGCGCCCGAGTGCGATAGAGGGCTGCTTTGCGATCACCGCAACGGGGGCCGCCGGCGCTGAAATAATGCCAACGCTCGATAGGTCGGCTAGCCGGGGGAAGCAGGGCGCGAAACGGATTCAGGCGGCCGGCGGAATTGAGTGGATCAATTGCCGACCGCCCAGCCGTCTCGCTTTCTTTGGCTTAAATCAACTCGCTAAGCGCAGCCGGGTTGAAATCCCGCAGATTTTGACGATCGCCGGCGCGGATCTTGGCAACCCATTGCGGATCGCTCAGGATGGCGCGACCGACGGCGATCAGGTCGAACTCGTTGCGTTCCATGCGCTCGACCAGATTGTCGAGACCGACAGGCATCGAGCTTGCGCCGCCAAAGGTGCTCAGAAAATCTCCCGAGAGACCGACGGAGCCCACACTGATCGTCGCCGCACCCGTCAGCTTCTTGGCCCAACCCGCAAAATTCAAACCCTTCTCACCATCGATATCCGGAAACTCGGCGTCCGAGAAGTGCCGCTGCGAGCAATGCAGAATGTCGGCGCCCGCATCCACCAGCGGTACCAGCCAAGCCGCCATCTCATCGGGTGTCTGCGCCAGCCGCGCCGCATAGTCCTGTTGTTTCCACTGACTCAGGCGCAGTATCACGGGATAGTCGGGGCCGACGGCCGCGCGCACGCTGCGCACGACTTCGACCGCAAAGCGTGAGCGTTCTTGTATCGTAGCTCCACCGAAACGGTCTGAGCGCCGGTTGGTCCCGTTCCAGAAGAACTGGTCGATAAGATAGCCATGAGCGCCATGAATCTCGACCGTGTCGAAACCCAGTCGCTTCGAATCCGCCGCGGCTTGTCCAAAGGCCGCAATAGTGTCGGCGATGTCTTCGTCGCTCATTGCCTTGCCGCGCGGCTTGTCCGGGGCTACCAGGCCGGAAGGGCTTTCGACCGGTTCGGCTGGCGTCCACTGGGTATAAGGATTGGCGGCCGAACCGACATGCCAGATCTGCGGCGCCATCTTGCCACCGGCCTGGTGCACGCCGTCGACCACTTTTTTCCACCCGGCGAGCGCGTCTTCGCCGTGAAAGAACGGGATACCCGGGTCGTTGCGCGATGCCGGCCGGTCGATAACGGTGCCCTCGGAAATAATCAGGCCGACTTCCGCGTCAGCGCGACGCCGATAATAAGCGGCGACGTCGTCTCCGGGAACGCCCTCGGGCGAATGAGAACGCGTCATCGGCGCCATCACGATGCGGTTTTTCAGATGCAGGGTTTTCAGGTTGAACGGCTTGAACAATACATCGAGTTGAGACGTGGTCATTGGCTGGGCCTTGTGGATCAGAATCTGGGATATGGAATTCACGATGGTATATGTTTTATACTAGGTGTCAATAAGGCACACAAATGACACCAGGTAGCATCAAGGAAACCGCCATGCACGCATGCCAGAAAGATGTCTTGTCCGCGGCCGATTGCCCCAGCCGGCTATTGCTCGACCAGATCGCCGACAAATGGTCGGTGCTGATTCTTGCTTCGCTGCACGATGCGCCCTTGCGTTTTAACGCGATCAAACGCCGTCTCGAAGGGATTACCCAGAAAGCGCTGACGCAGAGTCTGCGGCGGCTTGAGCGAAACGGAATCGTCGGGCGCACCGTCATCGCCACCTCGCCGATTTCTGTGCAATATGAAATCACGCCGCTTGGACGCACGCTCGATCGGCCTTTTCAAGCGCTTTATACGTGGACGCTTGAGCATCTGCCGGATGTCGAGCAGGCACGGGCCATGTACGATCAGCGTGCTGAAATCGAGTGACGAAAATCGAATAGGTCGCGAGTATGGTTAATGATCTACGAATCATTAGTACGAATCAGGGGCGCATCCCCTAGCGTTGCTTTGCGCTAACAATTATTGTGAGATCGATGTGCCGGGGGGCGGTGGTGGCGGTGGCGGTGGCGGTGGAAGGTTCGCTGCGTCGCCCGCCGAATCAGAAGTGTCGCTCGTCTGACCGCGACGGTGGCGGCGCGGGCTTTGCGTTTGCGCCGGGTTGCTCGCCGGCGCGGGCGGTGCCGGGGGATGCGTCATAAACTGCCAGTTGCTGTCGATAACGCTATTGCTGCCATTGCTGCTCGAAGCGCTATTGCCGGTGGCGGCGCTAGACTGCGCGTATCCGGCGCGCGCGACGAACGTCATCGCCAGCCCCATTGCGACAGGAATGCCGATAATGCGCGTAACCCAAGCAGCGCGCGAGATTCCAAAAAGTGCGTTCAATGTACCTGCTCCTCATAGATCTGTGATTGGCCGGGATTGCACCCTCTGGCGAGTGTGCCGACGACTGAGGGGAGGTTATCGCTTGAAGGACTGCATTTCGTTACAAGGGCTTTACGGGGCCTTACGCTGTATTTGTTGCTATCGACCGTACCGGATGTGATTGGGCTGAATGCTTGATACCATAATGGGTTACAGGAAATTTTTCGGACGTTAGCCAACCTGAAGGAGAGCAGCGTGGACCGTATGACTGGGATGGAGACACTCGTGTCCGTGGTCGAATCCGGATCGTTTTCGGCGGCCGCAAGGCTACTCGACATAGGACAGCCGGCGGTGTCGAAGACCATTGCTCAACTCGAAGAGCGGTTGGGCGCTCGCCTTTTGCTCAGGTCGACTCGCGGCCTCACGCCGACGGAGGCTGGTCAGGCATATTACGATCACGCAAAACGCTCGATCGAACAAGCGGATGAAGCCGATTTTGCAGCGAAAGGCGCGGCCAGCCGCTTGTCCGGCCGGCTCAGGGTGTCGGCGGCGGTGACCTTCGCCCGGCTTCACATTGTTCCCAAACTGCCATTGTTCCTGGAAGCCAATCCGGAACTGAGCATCGACATCATTCTGGACGATGGAAATGTCGATCTGCTCGAACATGGCGTCGACGTCGCCCTGAGAATGGGCTCGCTGAACGATTCGACCATGACTGCGCGCAAGATCGGCGCAAGCCGGCGAAGAGTAGTCGGAACGCCCGCCTACTTCGCCAAAGCAGGCGAACCGAGGACCCCGGCGGACCTGCCATCTCACCAAGCGGTCATATACGAACAGGGCGGCGGCGGGTCGGCGTGGTCGTTTACTCGCGGTGCCGCCGAAACGTCGGTGGTAGTTTCCGGCCGGGTGCGGGTCACCGCGGCAGAAGGAGTTCGGGCGGCGGTCCTTGCAGACATGGGCTTGGCCGTCGCCTCCGAGTG
>Ga0302225_10001815_pt1 | contig 13276 bp, 8 predicted proteins | sample II_Palsa_E3_2_FD_193515 | JGI IMG/M metagenome (GOLD analysis project Ga0302225, IMG submission 193515) | Peat permafrost microbial communities from Stordalen Mire near Abisko, Sweden - II_Palsa_E3_2 | ecosystem: Environmental > Terrestrial > Soil > Palsa > Peat permafrost | place: Sweden...
CACTTCGGCCACCCTCTCGGTGCCCGTGCGATGATCCGGTCGCGTCATTCGCGCTTCGCCGCCAAACGCCTCCACGACCTTCACGATCCGTTCATCGTCCGTGGCCACGATTACGCGACGCGCGCTTTTGGCCTGGCGCGCCCGCTCGTAAACCCTTTGAATCATCGGCTTTCCAAGCAGCGAGACTAGCGGCTTGCCTGGCAGGCGCGTCGAGCTATACCGCGCCGGAATGACCACCACCACCTCGGGAACGCCCTCCACCGGCCGCACCTCCGTATCCATAGTAAGTATTTCGCGAGTACTGCGACAGTACTGCGACGCTCCGCAAAATGTTTTACGGCGACAAATCCTTTTCTGACGCAGGTCAATCTAAATTGGAACGCTGGCTGCTACCGGGGATGCTATCATGCCAGGCAGCACCTTGATTCCACTGGTAAGCTGCCGGCCGGTGAGCTGAGAAGGCGCAGTCGTTAATTGTTCCCTCGCCCTCGCTGGATTCAGCTTGTCTTCGTTCGCGCGAGTGGTATTATCCGCTCTAGTCCTATCCGCGCGGCCGTTCCCGTGGCAGGGAACGTAGGGGGAGCCGTGAACCGCGACTTCAACGTTTCTCGACGCAGGATTTCCGAGCTGCTCGCCATCCGCCGCCTTGCCTTGCATACCTTGGCTGCCTTGTTGGCCGTCAGTGTCTTTTTGACGCTGACTCTTGCGACGCCGCTCGGGGCGCGTCAAACGCAAACTGACGCGGCGAAAGCGCAGCCCGTCCCTTCGGCCGACACCCCTCACGATACTCCCGCTACCGCGGCCAGCGCGGTTGCCGAAACCGCTAAAGATGCGCCCAAGGTCGCCAGCGACACTCCTAAGCTCGCAGACGATGTTCGCAAGGATACCCCCGCCATCGTCGTCAATCCCCACAGGGGAGTGAAGATGGACGTGGACCTCGCGCTCATCAACGCGACGGTCACGGACCCCTTCAACCGCCTGGTCACCGGGCTGGACGTCGACAACTTTCGTATTTACGAAGACAACGTGGAACAGGAAGTTGTCACCTTTTCCGCGGAAGACGTGCCCATCTCCATCGGGGTGATCTTCGATTATAGCGGCAGCATGTCGAACAAAGCCGCAAAGGCCCGCGAAGCCGCCATTCAGTTTTTCAAGACCGCTAATCCGCAGGATGAATTTTTCTTGGTGAGCTTCAACGAGCACGCCGAGCTCACCAGCTCCTTCACCAATAGCGTCGAAGACCTGCAAAGCCGCATGCTGCTCACCACACCCAAGGGCCGCACGGCCTTGTTGGACGCGATCTATCTGGGTCTCAGCGAAATGCGAAGTGCACACAACGGCAAGCGTGCCTTGCTCATCTTGTCGGATGGGGGCGATAATCATAGTAGATACAACGAAGGCGATATCAAGCGTCTGGTGAAAGAAGCCGACACCCAGCTCTATGCCATCGGCATCTTTGACCCCGTCGGCTATCGCAATCGCACGCTGGAAGAGGGCAACGGTCCGTCTCTTTTGGGCGAAGTAACGGAGCTGACCGGCGGCCGAGTATTTCCAGTCGAAAGATTGGAAGACCTGCCGGATATCGCCACCAAGATCGGCATGGAGCTGCGAAATCAATATGTTCTGGGATATCATCCGAGCAACAAAACGCACGACGCCCGCTGGCGCAAGGTCAAAGTCAAACTCCGCGCCCCCCGCGGACTGCCGCCACTCACGGTTTACTCTAAGACCGGCTACTACGCCCCCAGCCACTAGCCGTACCCGCCGCCTGCCGTTCCGCCCAGCTTTCTTACGTGGGCGGACGCTGTTCTTCGCGCTGGCCGGCATGATCCTGTTTGCCGTCACCGCCGCGACTTTCGGCCAGGGACAATTTCCCACCACCCCGCCCCCGCCGCCTCCAGGTCAAAACACCGGCCCAGGCGCATCGATTTCCGTCAGCGTCAACCTGGTGGTACTGCATACCACGGTTCTCGACGACCGCGGGCGGTTTGCCGAGGGCCTCGGTGAAGATAATTTCCGCGTCTTTGAAGATAAGGCCCAGCAGAAGCTTTCTCTCTTCAAGCGCGAAGATATTCCCGTGAGCATGGGCCTGGTCATCGATAACAGCGGCAGCATGCGCGAAAAGCGCCCGCGCGTTAACGAAGCGGCCATAACGCTGGTACAAGCCAGCAACCCCAGCGACGAGGCTTTCGTCGTAAATTTCAACGATGATTTTTACCTGGATCTCGATAAAGATTTCAGCAACAGCATTCCAGAGCTCAAGGAAGCTCTCGAGCGCATCGACTCCCGGGGGAGCACCGCGCTTTACGACGCGATTATCGGCTCGCTCGACCACCTCAAGAAAGGCACCAAAGACAAGAAGGTGCTATTGATCGTCACCGACGGTGAAGACAATACCAGCCGTAACTCACTGGAAAAAACCATCCGCGAAATTCAGCGCACCAACACGGTTATCTACACCATCGGCTTGCTCGGCGACGAAACCAAAAAATCCAGGAGCAAAGCCAAAAAAGCCCTCCAACAAATCGCGCAAGCTTCCGGGGGCCTGGCCTTTTTCCCGGAAAATGTTGAAGACGTTCACAATATCTGCGAACAGGTCGCGCACGACATCCGTAACCAGTACACTCTCGGCTACTATCCCTCGAACGATCGCCACGACGGCAGCTACCGCTCGATCCAAGTCGACGTCATTCCCCCACGCGGCCGAGGCAAACTCGTAGCACGCACCCGGAACGGCTATTACGCGCCTGGTGCCACGCCACAGCCTAGTTCCGGCAACTAGCTCGAGCCCACAGAGAGCGACGGAGAAATTTTGTATGTTTGGAATGAAAAATAAGCTGGACGAACGCGCCGCGCTATAGCTCAGAGCAGCAAAGGAAATCAAAAAAATCTAGCGCTCGTCGGATTGGATTTGGATGAGCGGCCCCACGTTATTTTGCGGGGGACCCTCCCTATTCCAGCGGGACGGTTCTACTGCTGCGGAGCGGAGGCGGTTTACGGCGTTGCCGATGCTAATGGAGCTGCGGATGAAATGGTCCACTTTTAGCGGCCCAACCACATCTACGGTCCGGATCCAATGCAGACCAGAGCTGATGGCGCACCCGCACTGCGAACAGTCCGGGTTGCCGCCGAACACGCAAGGTTCCACGCGGCTTTTGAGGTCGGCGGAATAATTAGCGGACAGTTTGGCAAAGACGCAGTCGCCGGGATTCTTTGGCGGCGAAATCACCGCTTTCGCCAAATTCTCATTGAAGAGCAGCTTCGGATATTTCTTGGCTAACGGGGGCAACTCGTTGGCCAGTGTTTCCCGGTCGACCTGCGTCAAGCGCTCCGCGCTTTCTTCGCCAATCTGCGGGGTATACACGCTGACCCACAAGCGGTTCACTTCCGCGCGCGCATCCCAGAATTTTACGTATTCCTCCAGGTAGCCGGGGCGCTGTAGCATGGGCCGTGTGATGGTCCAGTGGATGTTGACTTCGCGGCCCGCGAGATTGGCGAGGATGCGCTCGTAGGTGGCGGGCTTGCGGCGAATGTCATGGTGCTCCGGCAGGCCGTCAATGGAGACGGCCACGCGCACGCGGGGAAGGTCCATCCAAACCTGTGGGATGGGGATAATGGCGCTGGTGACCACCAGCGTGAAGATGCCCATCTCGCTCAGCACCGGAAGGATGCGGCTTAGTTCGCGGTGCCGCACCAGCGGTTCGCCACCCACCAGCGAGACATGCATCGGCCGGTGTTTCCGAACCAGATTTATCACCCCGTTGACCAGCGCATCGCCGCGGAAGTCGCTCAGCTCGCGAAGCGTGACGCCGCCGCCGAGATGGGAATCGCCATAGGCATAGCAACCGGGGCAGCTAAGTGGACACTCGCGCGTAATTTCAATGCTCAGGATGGGTACCTTGCCGGTCAGAATGCGTCCCCACGCAGCAACAAGCTGCAGGGGGTGGAGACTTTGGCCCGCTGTCGATACAGCGGGGTTCGTTGGTGTTTCTAGTTTCCTCAGGGACATACAACTTTGATGCAGTTTTCAGGCACAGCGCTACCTGAGATTTGTCGGCGTGTTCCTGAATTTAGAACAGCGGTTCCATGGTACGGCTTTGCGAGTGGGAAGATTTCCTTTGTTCCGGGTTTGGATTCTGTCGCGGCTCGGAGGCGGCCGGCTCCGTCGCGGTTTGCAGGTCGCTGCTTGTTTTCTAGTGTATAATTCGCGCGCTTGGCGTCTAGGGGACATTGCATGCCTGGGGAAAAAGCTCCGTCGGTTTGGGTGCCGGTTTGTTGCGGGCGCGTCATGCGTTATAACGTATTTGGGCGCCAAGATGGCGGGGCTTTTGCGACGCTGGGATGCCGGATTTGCGCGCGCAGCATTACCCTTGAGCAGGAGAGTTTGGAGAAGGTCAAGGAGTACGGGGAGCGCGCGGGCGTCATTCAGATCATCGGCTCGCCGCGGCCTCCGACGGAGGACCGTGCGAAGGCGGTTGGGGATGGCGGAAAGAACGAACCGACCTTGTAAACGGGCCGAAAAGGTTATGCGGAACGATGGAGACTAGAGGCACATAAAAAGCGGCCGCCGCCCCAAGCAATCGGGGATAGACGACCGGCGGCCGCTGCGAAATACGGGTTCGCATTTGTTCACAGTGGTGTACGACGAAGAGTAGGGCCAGCGGCGCGACCATGATTGGCGAGACGATCTCTCACTATCGCATCCTGGAAAAGCTGGGCGCTGGCGGCATGGGCGTAGTCTATAAAGCTCAAGACACGCGGCTCGATCGCGCCGTCGCGCTGAAGTTCCTTCCTGACAATTTGCTCCACGATGCCCTGGCACTGGAGCGCTTTCGCCGCGAAGTGCACGCGGCTTCGGCTCTAAATCATCCAGGTATTTGTACCATTTACGACGCTGACGAAGGTGCTGGCAAACCCTTCATCGCCATGGAATTTATCGATGGCGAGACGCTGCGGCAATTCATAAAGGGGCAGCCGCTGCCCTTGGACGTGCTGCTCACTCTGGGAATTCAGCTGGCGGACGCCATCAGCGCGGCGCATGCCGAAGGCATCATCCATCGCGATCTCAAGCCCGCAAACATCTTTGTTACCAAGCGCGGGCAAGCCAAGGTTCTGGATTTTGGTCTGGCTAAACTGGTGCCCAAGATCGGCATCCTCGACGAGGAGACGGACGTATCCGGGAGCGCGGCCCGGAGCGTGGGCGCCGGACAAGGGTCGGGAGCGGCGGCCAAGGCTTCGCCGAGCGCCTCGCAGGACGCGCAATCGATTGTCGGCGTGATCAGCGGGACGCCATCGTACATGTCACCCGAACAGATCCGTGGAGACGATCTGGATGAGCGAACCGACGTTTTTAGTTTGGGTCTGCTGCTTTACGAGATGGCCACGGGCAAACAAGCGTTCAGCGGCCCTACGGGCGGGGCGGTGATCGAGGCGATTTTGACGCGTGCCCCAGTGGCGGCGCGGAGCATAAATCCGGAAATGCCTCCGGAGCTCGAAGCGATCATCAACAGGGCCATCAGCAAAGATATTGGGACACGTTACCAGACGGCCGCGGAACTTTGCGTGGATTTGGCTGCGGTCAAGCGGGCTCTGGACACCGGCCATACCGCGGCCACGGTTCTGAGCATGCCTGCCCAGCCCAAGCCTTGGCGAAAAACTTGGCCGGTGGCGGGATTGGCGGGCGTTGCGCTGCTTGCCGCGTTGATGGGCTTGTGGCTATATAAGGCGCGCCAGGCGCGTGCGCTTGGCGATACCGACACGATCGTGGTGGCCGATTTCATCAACAAGACCGGCGATCCGGTATTCGACGATACCTTGCGGCAAGGACTGGCGGCGCAACTGCAGCAGTCGCCATTCTTGAGCTTACTTTCCGAACAGAAAATTCAGCAGACGCTGCTGTTGATGGGCAGGCAGCCGGACGCAAAATTGACCCCGGAGCTCGCCCGGGAGGTTTGTCAGCGAGCCGGAAGCAAGGCGTACCTGGGCGGATCGATTTCAAATCTGGGCAGTCAATACGTCATCGGGATCAACGCAGTGAATTGCCAGACTGGGGATGCGCTGGCGCGGCAGCAGGTAACCGCCGATAACAAAGAAAAAGTACTCAAGTCACTCGACGAAGCGACGACGCAATTGCGAGAACGGCTGGGCGAATCGCTGAAGACCATTCGCACGCTGGACACGCCGATCGAGGAAGCCACCACGCCATCGCTGGAAGCTCTACAAGCCTACAGCCTGGGGCGCAAGACGATGATGGGCCGGGGGGACTATGCCGCGGCGGTGCCCATGCTGGAACGGGCCATCACGCTGGACGGGCGCTTTGCCATGGCCTACGCGCTGCTCGGCACGTGCTACAGCAACATGGGCGAAAAAAATCTTGCGGAGGAAAATAGCCAACACTCTTATGCCCTGCGCGGCCACGTCAGCGAGTGGGAAAAATTCTATATCGAGTCGCACTACTACCATTTTGCCACCGGCGATTTGGAGAAGGCGCGCCAGGTGTATGAAACGTGGGCGCAGACCTATCCGCGAGAGTACGTGCCACGGGCAAACCTTGGAGATATTTATCTCAAGCTCGGGCAATATGAGAAATCGGTGGCGGAGGATCAGGAAGGCATACGGCTGGCGCCGGCGGTATCGTTGAGCTATGCCAATCTGGTGGAGGGCTATACGCGCCTGAATCGTTTTGGGGATGCGCGCAAGGCCGTGGACGAAGCTACGTCAAAGAAAGTCGACTCGCCGAACTTACATTTTTATGCCTACAACCTGAGTTTCCTGCAACACGACGCGGAAAACATGGCGCAGCAAATGGCTTGGGCCAGCGGCAAGCCGCGGTACGAAAATATTATGCTGTACCTGCTGGCGGACGTGGCGGGATATGGGGGCCAGCTGGCCAAGGCCCGGGAATTCTCCCGCCAGGCAGTGGCGTCGTCTCTTAGCGCGGAACAAAAGGAAATTGCCGCGCGCTGCGAGGCCGCGGCGGCTTTGCGGGAAGCTACATTTGGAAATGCGGCCGAGGCACGGCAGCGGGCGGCCGCAGCCCTGGCATTTTCCCGCGGAAGCGACGAACAGTTCGTGGCGGGCTTGGCGCTCGCGATGTCCGGCGATGTTGCGGCCGCCCAGTCCCTGGCTGATGATTTGGCAAAGCGTTATCCGCTGGACACCATTGTGCAGTTTAATTACTTACCGGCGTTGCGCGGGCAGCTTGCGCTGGATCGCGCGACGAACCCGTCGCGGGGTGAGCAGAAGCCCGTGGAGGCCATGAAGGCAGTTGAAGCACTGCAGCGCGCCGGACCTTACGAATTCGGAGCACCCGGCAACAGCGCAATGACCATCGGTCTGTATCCCGTGTACGTGCGCGGCATGGCATATCTGCAAGCCGGACAAGGCGCGGCGGCGGTTGCGGAATTCCAGAAGATCGTCGAGCATCCAGGAGTTGCGGTAGGCGAGTCCATAGGTGCCCTAGCTTATCTGGGCTTGGCTCGCGGATACGCTATGAGCGGCGATGCCCAAAAGGCCAAAGCTGCGTACGAGGAATTTTTCCAGTTGTGGAAAGATGCCGATAGCGACATCCCAGTGTTGAAGGCGGCAAAGACAGAAAACGGGAGATTGGGTTGACACGGCGCCAGTCCGGGAAACCTTCCACATAAGGGATTTTGCCTTTTCCGATACAGCGTTTGCCGAATACCGGACGATGGCCTCATCGCTTATGCTTTCGCCCTTGCTGTGTCAATTTGGGGGACCGAAATGAAATTACTCGGAAGCGATACTCAACGTTGCAGCATGGTCATCATGCGCGCCGCCCGCGCCTTATCTCGCAAAGTGCTGGCTGTGGGATGCGCAGCGGGCATCGGTGTGATGCTGTTGGGCAGCGTTGCGCCCGCCTCCGCGCAGGACGCAGAATCTTCTCCGGACAAACGCTTGCGCAATGCCATGCTTTCCTTCCGCGAGGTAATGCATGAGCCCGACAAAGGCATCCCGCACGATCTTTTTGACAAGGCGCACTGCATCGTGATCATTCCGGGTGTTTTGAAAGGCGCGTTCATCATCGGCGGAAAATATGGACGCGGTTTTGTTTCGTGCCGCAAAGGCGGCACGGGCCGTTTCGGTTCGCCGGCGGCAATTCGCATCGAGGGTGGAAGTTACGGCTTGCAAATTGGAGGCTCCTCGACGGATGTGTTTATGCTGATCATGAACGACGGCGGAATGCATAAGTTGCTGGCGGATAAGTTCACGATCGGAGGCGAAGCGGAAGCTGCCGCCGGCCCAGTTGGCCGCGATACCAGCGCGAACACGGACGTTTTGCTGCACGCGGAGATTTTGTCGTGGTCCCGGTCGCGCGGCCTCTTCGCGGGGTTGTCGCTGGAAGGCTCGACGCTGCGCCCGGACGAGAGCGAAGATGAAAAGCTATACGGGGAAAAAGTCAGCAACCAGCAAATTCTTCAGGGGGATGTGCAAATTCCAGGCGGAGCGCGACCGTTCGTCGCGGAACTCAATCACTACCGCGGCGGAGAAGCAAACGCGAGCGTTTCCGCGTCGCTGAGCACCACAGGGCGGGTGACCTTACGCAACGTTCATTTCGCGACGGGTAAGGCCGACATCACGCCGGACTCCGAAGCGTCGCTCACGGAGGCGGTGAATGCGCTGAAGGAGCATGCGGATTGGAACATACGCGTCGAAGGATTCACCGATAACGTGGGCTCGGCGGAAGCTAACCTTAAGCTCTCCAACGACCGCGCCGAAGCGGTGATGAACTGGCTGGTGGACCACGGAATCGATAAGGGCCGGTTGAGCGCGAAGGGCTACGGCGAAGACCGTCCCGTGGCAAAAAACTCCACGGCCGGGGGCCGCGCGAGGAACCGCCGGGTAGAGTTGGTCAAAATCTAGTCTGGGGAGTTCCGAGGCTTGGTGCCCGGTGTGAAACCGGTCCGAAACCGGCGTCTCTGGGAATCGAAAAAAAGGTTCTCCTACTTGGAATCTTGTCCCTTGCTCTTACTTGGGCTCCCACCTTTTGCTATAAACCATCCAGAGTCTTCCGATCGAAATAGTGAGCCCGCATGAAGACTCCCTTGATCTTTGAGTGTTCCGGATATCTTCAAGCAGATTGGCGTCGAGCAGCACAATGCGAGGTCGGAATCGCAAAGGCTTCCCGTACGGCGGCGAAAACCGCTCGATTTTGCCGTTGCGGCGCAGCGCGTCGATGACGGGATTGAGAGCGTCCCCAACAATTCCATAGCAGCGTTTGACTCCGGCGTTCGTGAGCATCGCCCACAAGACATCTGCAACTTTTCGCGACATACAATGCTCGCTTCTACGCAGTGACCACGATTTTGATGTTCCGGATGCGGCGCATCATAGCCCCGCGACCCCATCCGAGGGGGGACAAAATCGCGAATGCTGTGCCCCTCCTCGCTGCCGACTAGAAAGGCCATCGGCGTTTGCTGCTCGAACAGTTGGAGGCGGGCGCGCAGGTGTTCAACATCAGCGACGATTCATTTGATCCAAAGGTATTGCCTAGGGCGTTTTCGCGCCTAGCGTCCTCCGGGGTCGAAGTGGGCGGTACGAGTTGTCTTGACCACAGAAAAGCCCTGTGGATTTTTAGGTGTATTATTTGTCCCGGCTGAACATCTGAATCCCTGCGGGGAGAAGCCCAGGAACTCTATGATTGTGCCCGGGTGTGGTGCGTGCTCGTCGCCGAGCACTGGTATCAGCGCGTCAGCGTGGCTACCAACTGTAGTGTTGTGCGTTTTACTGTTTCATGGGCTGCTTTGTGGGGCCAGCCTGGCGCAGGTTGATCCCGCGTCGGGAGCCCAAGGGCAGTCCGTTTCTGCGGCTCATCCCGTGCCTCAGGCGTCCGCCGCATCATCCGCGCCTCCGGTGCAGTCCGTTCAGCTGACGCTGAAAGACGCGGTGCAATTGGCACTCAAGCAGAATCCGCAGGCGGTGAAGCAGCGGCGGTTTTTCCTGGAGAGCGAGCGGAGCCGCCAGATCGCTCGTTCTGCGCTTCTGCCGCAGGCGAATCTAGCGGCAACGGCGTCGCTTGATCAATACAACGTGGCGGTGGTCGAGCGCACCAGCGGGCGCGTTGCGGCTGGCCCGTATCAATACATTGCGGCGGGTCCCGCGTATTCGCAGACGATTTTCGATCTGCCTTTGTTCCGTAGTTATCAGATTTCCCGCGAGGGCGTTCGGGAGGCGCGCGCGCAAGAGAACGTCACGCGCGAAGACGTCGCCGCTTCGGTGGTGACGCAATACATTCTAGTCCTGCGCGCCATAGCCACCTACGAAGCCGCCAAGACGCGCGTAGCGCTCGCGCAGCGGCTCTACGAGCAGGCCGCCAGCCTCGAGAAGACGGGCGTCGGACTGAAAATTGACACTACGCGTGCGCGGGTGGAATTGCAGAACGAACGACAGAATCTGACCGACGCGCAGACCTTGACGCACACCACGAACTACGTTTTAGCCGAGTTGCTGGATCTTCCGCGCGAGCTGGACCCGGCGCTCACGGACCGGATGGAATTCTTCGCTCTGCCGGAAGTGGAACAGACGGCCGCGATCAAGCTGGCTTTTGCGAATAGGCCAGAGATGAAAGCGCAAGTGTCAGAGGAGCGCATCGCGCTTCTGCAGCGCAAATCCACACAGGATGAGCGCGCGCCGAAGATTGATTTTTCCGGAGACTGGCAGTACCAGGGCGCGCGTTTCAACAACGGCATCCCCACGTACAGCTATGAACTCGGACTCAACCTTCCGCTATTCACCGGCGGGAGAATTCATGCGGAAATTGCCAGGGCCGGGCTCGAACAGCAGCGTATCGATCAGAACCGTCGGTTGCTCGAGGCGCGCATCGTTCGCGAGGTGAAGTCCGCGCTGGATGAACTGGACGCTGCGCGGAGCAATGTGGAGGTTGCGAACCTGGGGCTGCAACTGGCGAACGATGAAGTGGCGCAGGCGGAACGGCGATTCGCGGCGGGCGTCACCACCAACGTCGAGGTGGTGACCGCGCAGGATGCCTTGGCACGCGCGAACGCCAACCAGATTGACGCGCTCTATCGCTTTAACCAGTCCAGGGTGAATCTGGCCCAAGCCATGGGCGAAGTGCAGAATACGTACACGAAATAACAGAGCCACAAGAAAAATCTCGCCGATGAACTCGAATCCCAGGCCACCGACTTCCGCAACCGAAACGGCGCCACCAGCCGCAGCATTGTCCTTGTCCCCAGCGCCGTCGGCCTTGCCGCCGGATCCGAAGCCTTCCTTTCTGGCCTCGGCGAGCAAAGCGATTCGCGAGCTTCCGCGTCCGACGAAGGCCGCCATCGTGGTATTCCTGCTGCTGGTGGTACGTGTGGGCAGGGCGTGTTTCTACGGACGACGCGGAAGTGGATGCGCACATCACTGCGGTGGCGTCGCAAGTATCTGGTTACGTGGTGGTGCTGCCCATCGACGACAACACGAACGTCAAGGAAGGCGATGTGCTGGTGCAGATCGACCGGCGCGAGTACCAGGCGGAAGTCGATCAGGCGAGGGCTTCATTACAGCGTGCCGAGGCGGAAGCCAAGTCGGCAGAGCTGCAAATTGGGCTGACACGCGCGACCACGACGCACAGCACGGGCGGAGCGGCGGCGCAGAGTGAATTGGATGCTGCGGATTACACCATGTCCGAAGCGCAGCTGGAGCGCACCGCCACGGCCAACCTGTTGCAAGCGCAGGCCGAAGTGGCCGCCAGGCGAGCGACCAACGAACGCGCGCAGGCCGACCTGGAACGGTACAAGCCGCTATTGCAGACAGGCGACGTCTCGAAGTTCCAGTTCGATGCGGTGGATGCCACCGCACGAGTGGCGCAGAACGAGTTGGCAGCCGCGGAACAACAGCTGGCGGCCGCGCAACAGAACGTAGAGATCGCGCGGGCCACGGTGAACTCGTCGAAGGCCAGGCTGGCGCGCTCGCAATCGTTGTTCCGGGAAACGAAAGCCCGCGAACAGCAAGTGCCGATTACCGAAGCGACGTACAAATCGGCGTTGGCCACGGCGGAACACGCGAAGGCCGTGCTGCAACAAGCGGAGTTGAACCTGGGTTACACGACGATCAAGGCGCCGATAGCCGGACAGGTGACGCAGAAGACGGTAAACCTGGGCCAATATGTTTTGCCGGGCAATTTGCTGTGCACGCTGGTGCCGCTCGATAAGGTATACATCACGGCGAATTTCAAGGAGCCGCAGATGGCCCATGTTCGCGCGGGCCAGCACGCCAAGATTCACGTGGATACCTACGACCGCGACTTCGACGGGACCGTTGATTCCATCGCCGGCGCCGCAGGTTCGCGGCAGGCACTGCTGCCGCCGCAGAATGCCACGGGCAACTTCATCAAGGTAGTGCAGCGAATTCCGGTGAAGATTCTGGTGCAGCAGAGCGGCGATCCGCGCCAGGTGCTGCGGCCGGGAATGAACGTGGAAGCGACGGTTTACACGCGCTGAAACGCGGCGTCGGAGAGCTCATGAGCTATCTAGCGGGCGGCGTTGCGGGCGGCCTCGAACCGTGGGAACAGGAATACGAGCGAGGACTCACGCAGGCGCTGGTGGAGCTGTCGCTCAGCAGACGGCGGATCGTGATGCACGCCGTCGGCCTGATCACCGCCATCGAAGTCTCGAATCGCATCGCCATCAATGTGCTGTTGCCGGACCTGCAGGGCAACGTCGCGGGCAATTCGGACGATGTTAGCTGGGTGCTGATTCTCTACAATCTGGGCTTTGTATGTTCGATCGCGCTGAGCTATTGGATGACGCGGGTGATCGGTACACGGCGCCACCTGCTGCTCAGCGCGCTGCTCTATAGCTTTGGAGCGATCGGATGCTTCTGCAGCGCGCACAGCTTGAGGTTACTGCTAATCTCACGCGTCGTGATGGGCTTTGGTGGCGGAGCCTTTCTGGTCCGCGCGGTGATCCTGGCTGGACTGCTGTTTCCCGGAAAAGGACGTGCCGTCGCACTCTTCTGGCTGTTCCTGGAAGTGAACATCTTCCAGGCAATCTATCCCGTGGCCATGGGATGGATTTCCGATACGCTTCACTGGAACTATGCATTCCTGCTGGATTTCCCCTTTCTGGCCATCGGCGCTTTTCTGGTCTGGAAGTATTTGCCGCGAGGCCTTTTATTTCTGCGCAGCGAGAGGGCGTATGTGGATGGGTGGGGCGCAGGTTTGCTCATTGCGGCCTTATCCTGCCCGCAGGTGTCACTGAGCCGGGGCGAGCGGGACGAGTGGTTTCAGTCCGCGTTCATCGATTGTTTC
>Ga0302225_10001849_pt1 | contig 13117 bp, 11 predicted proteins | sample II_Palsa_E3_2_FD_193515 | JGI IMG/M metagenome (GOLD analysis project Ga0302225, IMG submission 193515) | Peat permafrost microbial communities from Stordalen Mire near Abisko, Sweden - II_Palsa_E3_2 | ecosystem: Environmental > Terrestrial > Soil > Palsa > Peat permafrost | place: Sweden...
TTGCCGAACTGGTGCAAGCTCGCAGGGATATCGTCGGCCTATTGACGGCCGAGGCTGGCCGCCGCGAGCACACAACATTACCCGCTCTGCGAAAACTCGCCGACGCCCGACAGCGTCAGCTGGAAAAGCAACTGGCCCAACTTGATGCCCTGCTCGATGCCCACGTCGCCGCCAACCCGAAGCTCGCGGCCAAAGCCGAGCGTCTGAGCGCGGTGGCGGGCGTCGGCCGAGTGACGGTTCTCACCGTGCTCGCCCTCATGCCGGAACTCGGCACGATCGAAGACCCCAAAGCCGCGGCCCTTGCCGGGGTCGCCCCCATCAACCACGACAGCGGCCAGTATCGTGGCCAACGCCACATCGCCGGCGGCCGGTCCGCAGTGCGCCGCGTCCTCTACATGGCTGCCCTGTCTGCCAGCCAGCATAATCCGATCCTCGGCGCCATTTACCAACGACACCGCCAAAATGGTAAACCGCACAAAGTCGCGCTCACTGCCCTCATGCGTAAGCTCATCGTTCTGCTTAACCGACTCCTAAGAAATCCTGATTTTGTCCTTGTCGGATGACACCGTTGCTAATATTCGCGCATGCCGTGAAGGCAGCGCACCATGATCAATACAAGCTGGCGCGAAGGAGTGACGGGCCGCCCCAGCTAGTAAACAACGGGCGTGGCAGAACACACCCAAGGGGCCCTACGGGCGGCCCGCCGCTCCAAAGTTATGCGGTGGCGAGGCCGAGTTGCTCGGCGCTGGCACGCCCGGTGGCTAAGCGCCAGAGGTCGACGGCAAGCTGACGGGCGATCGCGACGATGATCTTTTTCCTTCGTGACGGACTGGCGGCAAGGAACGCTTCACGCCATTTTGCCACCGAGCGATAGGTGGGTTGGTTGCGCAGGAGCCTCCAGGCGGCCTCGACCAGGAGGTGGCGTATGCGGGGGTTGCCGTGGCGGGTGATGCTGCCCTGTGTCCTGGATTGCCCGGAGGAATGCTCGCTCGGGCAGAGCCCTGTGTAGCTGGCCACTTGGCGGCGGTTACGGAAACGCTTCCAGTCGCCGACCTCGCGGCGCAGCAGCTCCCAGGTCATGGAGCCCAAGTAGGAGGGCAGCCCTGCAGGGGCGCCAGCCTGCAGCTGGTCGGTGAGAGCTGCCAACTCGGCATCGATCGGCAGCAAAATGCGCTGCCAGCTGGCCAACTGCGTGCGCAGGTCATCGGGTAGATCGAGCTTGGGAAAGATCCGCTCGTGCCACCACTGCCTCGACAACGACAGCCCGCGCAGTCGGGCCAGTCCCATGCCGCGAAGGGTGAGGCGGGTGCGATCGCGCACCAGGCTCTGGCGTTGGCGGCCGACGCTGCGGGCCGCTTCCTCGGCCTCGGAAGGAACCCACACTACGGCCAGCGCACCGCGATTGCCCGCCAGATAGCGGTCCAGGCACGAGCAGAGCGCTCCCGCATCACGGTCGTCGGTCTTGACCCGCTCGCCGTAGGTGCTCCAGTCGCGGGGGCGAACAACAAGGTTATGGACCCCCAGACGGACGAGCCGCCGGTGCAGGACGTACCCGAAGGGTCCCGCCTCGTAGCAACTGTGCACGCTGTCAGCCTGGGCCAACTGGCGGTGAACGAAGCCGGTAAACGCCTCCTCGCTGAACCGCTGCGGCGGCTGGGAAGCCTGCTCATCCACCTAGGCCGACCCCAGGGCCTCGTCGAGGACCGCGAGCATGAAGTCCGCGTCTGACGCCGAGAAGATCATCGGCGGCTTGATCCGCAGCGTGTTTCCCGAGAGGCCGCCTTTGCCGATGAGGAGGCCCAGGTCCTTGCATGCCTCGAACACCGCGGCGCATTCCTCCTTTGCGGGCTCCTTCGTCCCTCGGTCCTTCACGAGCTCGACGCCCAGCATCAGGCCGAGGCCGCGGATGTCGCCAATCAGGGAATGCTTCTCGGCCAGCCTCGCAAAGCCGGCCTTGAGGATGTTTCCGATCCTGAGCGAATTGGCCTGCAGGCCCTCCCTGTCGATCACCTCGAGGACGGCGCGCCCCTGGGCGCAGGCGACCGGGTTGCCGCCGAACGTGTTGAAATGTATCCGGGACGCGAGCGCCTGGGCGATTTTGGGCGTCGTGACGACGGCCGCTAGCGCGCAGCCGTTCCCGATGCCCTTCGCCATCGTGACGATGTCCGGCACGACGCCCTGGGTCTCAAACCCCCAGAAGTGCGTGCCCGTCCGTCCGAAGCCCGCCTGGACCTCGTCGGCGATGCACAGGCCGCCGGCCGCCCGGACGTGGGCGTAGGCGTGGGAAAGGTATCCCTCCGGGAAAACCACGGTTCCGCCGACCCCCTGGATCGACTCGGCGATGAATCCGGCGATCCTGCCGGGGGTGCCGAACTGGATGAGGCTCCTCACGTCCTCGGCGTACTTCCTGCCCGCCTCGGGGTCGTCCTTCCCGTGCGGCCCGCGGTAGAGGTCGGGAAGGACCGCGTGCTGGACCCCGAAGCCGTGCGGGACGTTGAACTTCCAGGTGTGGTGCGAGGTGAGCCCCATGGTGGACTGGCTGCCCCCGTGATAGCCGTTGCGAAGCGCGATGAGGTCATAGGAGCCCGTGTAGGCCCGCGCCATCAGGAGCGCGAGGTCGTTGGCCTCCGAGCCCGAGTTGACCAGGTAGACCACCTTCAGGTCGCCCGGCATGCGGGACGCGAGCTCCTTGGCATAGAGGGCGATGGTGGGGTGCAGGTAGATGGTCGTCGTGTGCTGGAGCGTCTCGTTCTGCAGGTGGGCGGCCGCGACGACGTGGGGATGGCAGTGCCCGCAGCTGACCGTCACGATCCCGCCTATCCCGTCCAGATACCGCCGGCCCTTCTCGTCAAAGAGCCACTGGGCCCTTCCCTCGACGATCATGACCGGCTTCTTGTAGTAGTGGAAGATCGCGGGGCTGAGGAACTGCTTTCTCAGCGCAAGCACCTCCTCGGCGGTGGGCCCGGAGTAGGGCTTCGGCACGTGGTCGCAGGGGGGAAGGGGAATGGATTTCATGGGCTATTTCCTGGGCGCGAGCTTACGCAGGGCGAGGTAGGCGACAAACGCTATCGCGAAGCCCGCGAACCATGCGTATCCGTACACCCCGATCAATACGGGCGGCACCCGCGAGCGGTCAATCCAGCCCGCCTGGGCGAGGAAGCCGGGCAGGTTGGGAACCACCGCGACCGCGAACGCCGCGATCGCCACGAGGCTCCAGCCGCCCGTGTAACGGTAGCAGCCGTCCGGGTCGTAGAGCGCGGGGACGTCAAGCACACGGCGCCGAAGGACGAAGTAATCCGCGATCATGATTCCGCCGACGGGGCCGAGGAGCGCGCTGTAGCCGACGAGCCACGTGAAGATGTAGCCGGAGGGATCGGCGACGAGCTTCCATGGCATCATGACGATGCCGATGATTCCGGTGATGAGGCCGCCCATGCGGAAAGAGATCCTCCTCGGGGCCAGGTGGGAGAAGTCGTTCGCGGGCGAGACGACGTTGGCCGCGATGTTGGTGGCAAGGGTCGCGATGCAGAGGGCCACCATCGCGACGATGAGGACAGCGGGGTTCCTGAACCGGACGAGGACGTCGATCGGATTCCAGATCGTATGCCCGAAGATGATCACGGTGGCCGATGTCACGGCGACCCCGATGAACGAGTAGAACGCCATGGCCAGCGGCAGGCCGAGCGCCTGGCCCAGGACCTGGTCCCGCTGGGAGGCGGCGTAGCGCGAAAAATCAGGGATGTTGAGGGACAGCGTGGCCCAGAAGCCGACCATCCCGGTCAGTCCCGGAATGAAAAAGGCCATGAACTGCCCCGCCTTGGGCTGTCCCGGGTCGAACGCCGACGGCTGCGAGAGCATCGGTCCGAAGCCGCCGGCGCTCCTGTAGGCCCACCCGAGGAACACAAGGCCCAGCACGATCAGGAGCGGGGCCTTGATGTTCAGCAGGATGCGTATCGAGTCGATTCCCTTGTAAACGACCCACATGTTTATGGCCCAGAACGCCATGAAGCAGCCGAACTGCGGCAGCGTGATGCCGAGGGCATTCGCGGCGCCGCCCGCGAACGACGGGAAGAAGACGCCCAGGATCTTGCAGATCGCATCGCCCCCGATCCATGTCTGGATGCCGAACCACCCGCAGGCGACGAACGCGCGCAGGAGCGCCGGTATGTTGGCGCCCCGGGTGCCGAATGACGCCCGGCAGAAGACGGGGAAGGGGATGCCGTAGCGCGTGCCGGCGTGGGCGTTGAGGAGTATCGGCACCAGGACGATGGCATTGCCGAGGAAGATCGTCAGGATCGCCTCCCACCAGTTCATGCCCCCGCCGACAAGCGAGGAGGCGAGCATGTAGGTCGGGACGCATGCCGACATGGAGATCCACAGGGCGGCATAGCTTCCGACCCGCCACGTGCGCCTTTCCGGGGGCACCGGCGCGAGGTCCGGGTTCTGGAGGTCGCCGGCGTTCATCTCAGGAGGAGCCTATCAGCATGCCCGCGAAAAAGACGAGCAGGCCGCCCACGATCACCTGGAAGGCGGCGGAGAGAAACCGCGTGTCCATGTAGTGATGGCGTATCCATGATATGACGACAAGCTCGACGAGAACGACGCAGACGGCGACCGTGAACGCGACGTTGAACGCGGAGATCATGAAGGGCAGCGTGTGGCCCAGGCCCCCTGCGGCGGTCATGAGGCCGCACACGGCGCCCCGCACGAGCGGATGGCCCCGGCCGCTGAGCGTGCCGTCGTCCGACAGGGCCTCCGCGAAGCCCATGCTGATCCCGGCGCCGACGGAGGACGCCAGTCCCACGAGGAATGCGTCGCGGCTGCTATGCGTCGCGAACGCGGCCGCGAAGAGCGGGGCAAGCGTCGAGACCGACCCGTCCATGAGACCGGCGAGGCCGGGCTGCACGACCTGGAGGACGAATATCCGGCGCTGGCTTTCGTCCTCGCCCGCGCGGGCTCCGGACGCGATCTGCTCCGACTCGAGCCTCTCGGCCATCGCCGAATGGTCCGCCTCCGCCAGGGCGAGGTCGCCGAGCAGCCGGCGCGTCGAGGCGTCCGCTGTCCTGGCCGCGGCCACCTCGTAGAAGCGCCGTGACTCAAGCTCCATCACGCCGACCTGCCTGCGAACCTGGGCGACCGAGAGGGCCCGTATGAGCCAAACGGGCCTGCGTCTCACGAATCCCCTGACGTCCGAGCGATGGATGAGCGGGATGTGCTCGCCGAACTGGCTCCGGTACTGGTCTATGAGCCTCTGGCGGTGCGTGGACTCCTCGCGCTGCAGCTGCAGGAGCATTGCGGCCGTCGATGGAAAGCCCTCGTGCAGACGTTCGGCAAAGTCGCCGTAGATGCGCCCGTCCTCCTCCTCCAGGGAAATGGCTAGCGCCAGCACCTCGCGCTCGGAAAGTTCGGAAAACGGCTTGGGCATTGCGTTTACGAATGTTGGGCGGGACCCTAGGCCGCTCCGCTGGCGGGCACCAGCAGCAAATGGCTGCGAAATCGCGGCGTTTGCCCGGAACCGGAAGCTGGGGGCGCGGATTCTGTAACTTTTCGCGCGGGGGCGTGTTATGGAGGACACACCCCCATGCCCTCCCTCCAACATATCATCGCCACGGGCGGCATCCTTGCCGCCCTCACCGCCACCGCGTCCGCAAAGATCGAGCGCGTCGTCGAGAAGTCATTCCAGGTCCAGCCGGGCGTCCATCTCACGGTCTCGACCTCAGGGGGCGAGATCCGCGTGGTCCCGTCATCCGATTCCGTGGTCAAGGTCGTCGCGAAGGAGCATATCCGAGCCAAGAGCGACGAGGAGGCGGACGAACTCCTGCAGAAGCTGGACCTGGTCATCGAGCAGCACGGCGACGGCGTCGTCGCCACGGCCTCCTACCAGGGCGGCGTCGGGTTTCATTTTGGCAGCTGGCCGCCTGTCCAGGTCGACTTCGTCGTGACCGTTCCCAGCCGCGCATCGGTCGACCTGAGGACATCCGGGGGCGACATCGTCGTCGGCGACCTGGACGGCTCCGTGCGGGCCCACACCTCGGGAGGGGAGATCGCGCTCGGCAAGATCGGCGACGAGATCGACGCCTCCACTTCGGGCGGGAACGTCAGGCTCGACGAGGGCCGCGGGAGCGTGAAGCTGTCGACCTCCGGGGGCAACATCTCCGCAGGGCGCGTCGCCGGGCCGGCCGACCTGCGCACCTCAGGCGGCGACATACGGATTGACGCGGTGGAGAACACCCTCACCGCCCACACGAGCGGCGGCGACGTCAGGGCGGTGTTTTCGGGCCCGCTCAAGGGCGACTGCTCGCTCTCGACGTCGGGGGGCGAGGTGAAGGCCACCGTGGCCCAGGGCGCGGGCTTCCAGCTCGACGCGTCGACCAGCGGCGGCGAGGTGAACGCCGCCGGGCTAACGATCACGATCGACCGAGGGGGAATGGGCAAGAGCACGCTTTCGGGGGCCGTGAACGGCGGCGGCCCCGTCCTGAAGCTGCATTCGAGCGGCGGCGACATCGTCGTCGCCTCGCGCAAGGACCCGGCCTAGCGGACGGGCCCTCAGGCGCGGCTCGGGGCCCGCTTGAGGAACCGGCCCCTGTCGGGGGCGCCCACAAATCTTCCATCGAGCACGGCGAGCTCGCCGCGCACCGTGACGGCGCTGGGCCTTCCCATGATCTTCCAGCCTTCGAACGCGCTGTAGTCGACGTTCATGTGGTGGGTCTTTGACGAGATGAAGCCGCGGTAGTCCGGGTCAAAGACGACCAGGTCGGCGTCGGCCCCGGGCTGGATCGCCCCCTTTCGCGGGAACAGGTCGAATGTCTTGGCGACCTGGGTGCTCGCGACATTCACGAGGGTGTGCAGGTCGATCCTGCCCGCCAGGACGCCGCAGGTGTACATCAGGTTGATCCGCTCCTCGAGCGAGGGGATGCCGTTCGGTATCCTCGTGAAATCGGCCTCCCCCATCCGCTTCTGGCCCTCGAAGTCGAAGGGGGCGTGGTCCGTGGCGACGGTCTGTATGAACCCGTCCCTGAGGCCGTTCCAAAGGACGGCCTGGTTGCTCTTGTCGCGCAGCGGGGGCGACATGACGTACTTGGCGCCCTCGAAGCCGGGACGCTCGGCGAAGGTCTTGTCGAGAACGAGGTACTGGATCAGCGTCTCGATGCTCACGCGGACGCCGCGCCGTCGCGCGGCGAGCGCCTCGTCGAGCGCGCGCTTGCAGCTCAGGTGGACGATGTAGGCGTGCGCGCCGGTCATCTCCGCGAATGTCATCAGGTGGTGGACGCCCTCGGCCTCCACGGCCGGCGGCCGGCTCTCGTGGTGCTGGCCCGGGTCGGTCTTCCCCGCGGCGAGGAGCTCCTTCTGGCGCTCCGCCACAAGGGTCTCATTCTCGCAATGGGCGGTCACGACGACGCCGAGCTCGCGCGCGAGCGCGAGGGTCCGGTAGAGCTCCGTGTCGTCGATCCCGAACGCGCCCTTGTACGCGAGGAAGACCTTGAAGGAGCTGATGCCGCGCCGGACGATCTCGCGGAGCTCGGACTCCGCCTTGGCGTCGAAGCGGGTCGCGCCCATGTGGAACGTGAAGTCGCACGCGGACCTGCCGGCGGCCTGCGCCATCCAGTGCTCAAAGCCCGCGAGGGCATCCTCGCTGCGGGAGGGGCAGCACATCTCGATGAGGGTCGTGGTCCCCCCGACGAGCGCGGCCCTGCTGCCCGTCTCGTACGTGTCCTTGGCCAGCGTGCCCATGAAGGGGAGCGTGATGTGGACGTGCGGATCGATGAAGCCGGGGAACACGTACTTGCCGGAGGCGTCGATCACCCGGGTCCCGGGCGGCGCCTCGAGGCCCGCGCCGATCCGCGTGATCGTCTCGCCCTCGCAGAAGATGTCGGCCCTCGCCCGCGAGTCCGCGGTCACGATTTCCCCGTTCTTTATGAGGAGGGGCATCGCGTGCTCACTGCCGCCAGACGTCGCCGACGGCGCCTCCAAACCAGCGCGCCGTGACGACCTTCTGCTGGGTGTAGAACTGGACGGCCTCGCGCCCCTGGATGTGGAGATCCCCGTAGAACGAGGCGTCCCAGCCGGTGAAGGGGAACATCGCCATCGTGGCGGGCACGCCGACATTGATCCCCACCATGCCAGCCTTGACGCGGTGCTTGAACTCGCGGGCCGCGGCCCCCGACGACGTGAATATCGATGCGCCGTTGCCGTACGCCGACCGGTTGGTCGTCTCGATCGCCATGCCGAGGTCCTCCATGCGCATGACGTTCAGCACGGGGCCGAAGACCTCCTCGCGGGCGATGGCCATGGTCTCATGCACGTTGTCGACCACCGTGGCGCCCAGGTAGAAGCCGTTGGGGGCTCCGGGGACCTTCACGCCCCGGCCGTCGCACGCGAGGGTCGCCCCCTCGTCCTTTCCGCCCTCGACGAGCCCCTCGACCCGGTCGCGGTGGGCTCCCGTGATGAGCGGGCCCATGTCGGGCTGCGACATCGTCGAGTCCGTCCTCCCGACCTTGATCGACCGCGCGGCATCGACCAGCTGCGGCAGGATGACGTCGCCGGACTTGCCGACCGCGATGGCAGTCGATCCGGCCATGCACCGCTCCCCGGCGCACCCGAAGGCCGCTGTGGAGATGGCCTCGACCGTCCTTGAGACGTCGGCATCGGGCATGATGACGATGTAATTCTTGGCGCCGCCGTTGGCCTGAACGCGCTTCCCGTTCCGGGTGCCCGTCTCGTGGATGTGCCTTGCCACCGGCGAGGAGCCGACGAAGGAGACCGCCCTCACCTTGGGGTGGGTGAGCAGGGCGTCGACGCACTCGCGGCCGCCGTGGACGACGTTCATCACGCCCTTGGGAAGCCCCGCCTTCTCAAGGAGTTCCGCGAGGACAAGGGCCGTGAGCGGGACCTTCTCACTGGGCTTCAGGACGAACGTGTTTCCGCAGGCGATGGCCAGCGGGAACATCCACAGCGGGACCATGGCGGGGAAGTTGAACGGCGTGATCCCGGCGCACACCCCGAGCGGCTGGAGGTAGGTCTCGCAGTCCACGTTCCGGGCCACGTTCTCGAGCGTATCCCCGAAAAGGAGCGAGGGGACGCCGCAGGCGTACTCGATGTTCTCGATGCCGCGGTAGACACTGCCGCGGGCCTCCACCATGGTCTTGCCATGCTCCCGCGTGATGCTCGCGCAGAGCCGGTCGAAGTTCTCCTCGACGAGGTGCCGGTAGCGGAAGAAGAGCCGCGCCCGCTCGATCACCGGCGTGTCCCTCCACTCCGGAAATGCCGCGGCGGCCGCCTCCACGGCCGCATTCACCTCGGGCGCGCCGCCCATGGGGCACTCCGAGATCACGTCCCCGATCGAGGGATTGTAGACCGGAGAGCCTGCCAGCTTGGGCCGGATCCATTCGCCGCCGATGAACATGGGGCATGGGATGAGCCGGTCGGATCTTGTCATGGGGCGCAGGGGACGGGGGGCGGTGGCCGCGGCTCGGCGGGCGATTCGACCTCGGGCTGGAGGGCGATCTGCCACCAGCTGGTGTCCCACCATGATCCGAGCTTGTAGCCGATCTTGCGATAGGTTCCGACAGGGGCGAAGCCCATGGATTCGTGGAACGCCGCGCTGGCGGGATTGGGCTGCGTGATCCCCGCGTAAGCCTTGAAGAAACCCTGGCCCCGCAGGCGCTTGAATAGCTCCGTGTACAGCGCCCGGCCGAGGCCCCGCCCGCGAAACTGCTCGTGGATGTACACCGTCACCTCGACCGCCCAGCGGTAGGCCGCGCGCTCCCGGTGCGGCGAGGCATACGCGTAGCCCGCGATGGCCCCGTCGATCTCATCGACGAGCCACGGAAAGCGCTGGTTGATCTTCTCGATCCGGGAGGCCATCTCGGCGGCGTCCGGGGCTGATGTCTCGAAGGAGATGTGGGAGTCATCGCAGAACGGGCGGTAGATGGCTGCGATCTGCGGGGCATCGGCGGGGGTTGCCAGTCGAATCATCTCTTGGGCGCGGCTATTGCCGGGCCAGGGCGTCGGATTGCTTCACGAACTCATCCCCGCTCCATTCGCCGTCGGACCCGACGACCTTCCTCACGGTCGCCGCCTTCTGCGCGGCCTTGCGCTCGGCCTGCCGCCTCACGAGGTCCGCGTGCGTGGTGAAATAGTCGAGGCTCTTTCCCTTGAAATCGGCGAGCGTGCCGAACTTGTGCCTGTCCATGAACGCGAGGAGCTCGTCGCACATCGGCTTAACGCACTCGTAGCCGAACTTCATCACCCCGGTGCAGACCTGGACCGTGTCGGAGCCGAGCAGGATGAACTGCGCCGCGTCGTCGCCGCTCTCGATCCCTCCGAGGCCCGAGAGCGAGCGGCCGGGGAACTCGGCGCGGATCATCGCCGCGATCTCCATGACCATGCGCAGCGCGATCGGCTTGACCGCCCTGGACGAATAGCCGCCGGGCGTCGTCCATCCTTCGACCGAGGGCTCCGGGCGAAGCGTGTCTAGGTTGACCCCCATCACGCTGCGGATCGTGTTGATCGCGCTCAGCCCCTGGCATCCCGCCCTGAGCGCGGCCCGGCTCGGTTCCTCGATGTGGGTGATGTTCGGGGTCATCTTCGCCCAGACCGGGCGCTTTGCCGCGGCCATGACCCAGCCGCACACCTCCTCGAGGATGTCGGGATCCTGCCCCATGGCCGCGCCCATCTTGCGCTCGGGCAGCCCGTGCGGGCATGAGAAATTTAGCTCGAACGCGTCGACGCCCGCCGCCTCGCAGCGCTCCACGATCTCGACCCAGGAATCCTTCCTGTACTCCTCCATGATCGACGCGATCAGGACGCCCCCGGGGTGGGCGTCCTTGCATTTCCTGAACTCGTCGAGCCAGATCGCGAACGGCCGGTCGCTGATGAGCTCGATATTCTCCCACCCGATGACCTCCTTGCCGTCCTTCGAGTGAAGCTTGGCATAGCGGGGCGTCACATTCACGACCTTCGACGAGTCGAGGCTGATCGTCTTTGCGATCACCGCGCCCCATCCCTCGCGGAAGGCGCGGTTTATCACGCTCAGGTTTGTCCCGGGAGGGCCGGAGCCGATCACAAACGGATTGGCCAGCCTGAGGCCGTCGACGGTGGTTGCTAGGGTCGGCATGGGCGATCGGAGCTGCGGCCAATCTCGCCCAGAATACGCTCGTTTCCAAGCAGTAACTGGGGCAGCCTCTGCGCTCCCGCAATCCAAGATGAACGCGCATCTCGATCCAAAGCGCACGGTCGCAGAACTGAGGGAGCTCCGGCGGCTGACGTCGGACGAGAACGGCGCCCAGCGCGTCGCGTTCACGGGGACCTGGGTGGAGGCCAGGGCGTGGCTGCGGAAAAAACTCGAGGCCCTTCCGGTCGAAACCCACGTGGACGCGGCCGGCAACCTCTGGTCGACGCTCAAGGGATCGAGCGACAGGGCCCTCCTCATAGGGGGCCACATGGACTCGGTGCCGAACGGCGGCTGGCTCGACGGCTGCCTCAACGTCCTTGCGGGCGTGGAGATCCTCAGGCGGATCAGCGCCGAGTTCGGCGGCCTTCCCCCGGTCACGGTGCGGCTGGTGGACTGGGCGGACGAGGAGGGCGCCCGTTTCGGGAAGAGCCTGTTTGGCTCCTCCGCCTGCGCGGGAACCCTTGATATGGGCGAGGCGCGGGCGCTCCGGGACAAGGGGGGGCTGGGGCTCCCGGAGGCCCTCAGGGAGGTCGGCATCGATTTCGAGAGCGTGAAGAACAGCGGCGCGGAGCTCGCCGGCGCCGCGGCGTACATCGAGCTGCACATCGAGCAGGGGCCCGTGCTTCTCGACCTCGGGCTGCCTCTGGGCGCCGTTCTCGGCACGTACGGCGTCGAGAGGCACGCGGTCACGTTCCTTGGCCAGGCGGCCCATTCGGGGAGCACGCCGATGAACCGGCGCAGGGACGCGTTCCTCGCCGCCGCAAGGATGAGCCCCGAGATCTACGCGATCGCGGAGCGATGCGGCGGAGTCTGCACGATCGGATCCTGCACGACGAAGCCCGGCATCGTCACGAGCGTGGTGGAGGAATGCCGGATCACCCTAGACCAGCGCCACCTCGACCCGGCGGCGCTCGCGAGGATGCTCCACGAGGCCCGCGAGGCGGCCGACCGGTTTGCCGCCGAGGGCGGCGTCTCCGTGCAGTGGGACAGGATCTGGCACATCGAGCCCATCCCGTTCAACGGCGCCCTGATCGGGCTGTGCGAGGAGTCGGTCCGGGAAACCTGCGGCACCTCGCACCGGCTGCCGTCCGGGCCGCTCCACGACGCGGCCGAGGTGAGCCGCGCCGGCGTTCCCACCGTGATGATGTTCGTCCAGAGCCTGCGAGGGATCAGCCACAACAAGATCGAGGACACCCGGGAGGAGCACCTCGAGCTTTGCGTCAGGGCGTTCGACCGCCTGGCCACGAAGGCCATGGCGTGGGTCAGCGGTGGCCGTTGACGAGCTCGTCGGCGAGGGTATTCACGCCGTAGACCTTGCGCATGGCCTCAAGGATGCCGGCGCTGTGCACGCTGACGGCGCGCGCCACCACCTCATCGTAGGCGAAGTCGCCCGGCAGCGACTCGATGTTCCCGTCGAAGATGGTGCCGACAAACTCGCCCTTCCGGTCGACGGTCGGGCTCCCGGAGTTGCCGCCGATGATGTCGCAGGTGTTCACAAAGTTGAACGGGGTGTCCAGGTTTAGGGCCTGCTTCTTGTCGACCCAGCGCCTGGGAAGGTCGAACGGCACCTGGTCGTGGTGGTCCGCCGAGCGCTGGTAGAGGCCGGCGATCGTCGTCATGGAGGGGACGGGGGTTCCGTCCTCGCTGTAACCCTTGACCGCCCCGTAGCTCAGCCGGAGCGTGAAGGTGGCATCGGGGTAGGTGCTGGTGCCCTCGAGCGCGAACTGGGCCTTCCCGATGATCGCGTGGGCCTCCTGCTTGATCTCGTTCTGCCCCTCGTAGGTCTTGCGCAGGGCGCGGCTCTCGTCGTCGATCAGGCGGGCGAGCTCGACCATGGGGTCGTGCGCGGCCGTTACCGCGGCCGCTCCCCCGTCGTAGAGCTGGTGCCGGAACGCCACGTCCCGTACCTTGGTGCCGTGGATCAGCTCGGCGGCCCGGGCCCGC
>Ga0302225_10001854_pt1 | contig 13062 bp, 14 predicted proteins | sample II_Palsa_E3_2_FD_193515 | JGI IMG/M metagenome (GOLD analysis project Ga0302225, IMG submission 193515) | Peat permafrost microbial communities from Stordalen Mire near Abisko, Sweden - II_Palsa_E3_2 | ecosystem: Environmental > Terrestrial > Soil > Palsa > Peat permafrost | place: Sweden...
AAAGCACGATGATTGGTAAAAGCTGTAGTACTGTGAAAAGCACTTCAACTGCCCTAAACGCTGCGGTCATCTTGCTCCCCACGATCTGCTGCATTTGCTAACTCCAGTGACATTCTCAGCTGTTGATTCTTGATGAGTAGCTCACATATCCGCTGCTGCAAACTGCCCATACGGTCCTTCGAGTCTTCTGCCGGTTCTGCCTCCGGCCGCTCACGCCGATATCTTGTAATGGGCGCGCTTGCCGAGCATTCAGCCGGCGCAATGGAGTCAAAAGGCGCTTGGGGCAAAGGCTCTTGATGCTGCTCGGCGTGCATAATATCTCCAGTACAATCTGTCGTCGCTGCCTTGATGGTGTTGCTAATCTCCGGAATGAGGAATCGTGCTGACGACTCTCCGAGAGTGAGGGAGTTTCCATCCGATCCGCTTTGCGATGCACCTGGTGGTGCGGGACTTCCGGGTTGCTGAGAGTCGCGCGCATCACCATCGATGGCAGGCAAGATCCGCGACACGCCCAGCTCCTAAACCACATTGATTACGACATCGATGTTCCCGCGTGTGGCCTTGGAATACGGACAAGTCTGGTGAGCGCCGTCTACAAGGGCTCGCGCGACGTCGAGCTCCAAACCGGGCAAGCTCACATTGAGGCGAGCCTGGAGAAAGAAAGCGCCATCCGTTACGCCAAGCTCCACTACGGTATCAATTGCCCTGTCCACCGGAAGTGCGATCTTCATCTTGCTGGCCACGATGGCGATGGCGCTGAGAAAACATGCCGACCAGCCTGCAGCAAACAATTGCTCGGGGTTGGTGCCTCCGCCGTGGGTTGTCGGCGGTGACAGTTTGATGTCGAGACGACCATCGTCGCTGCGTGAGGCGCCATCTCGTCCACCGGTTGTGTGGACCTCAGCGGTATATAGAACCTTTTCGATGTTTGTCACGGTGAGCTCCCTTTTATGATGCCGTTTCTTCCGTGAATCCGGCTTCATTCGGATCAGTCTCTGTTGGATCAAATCTGGGCCACGCCGGCCTACCTCGCATTTGTGCGCGGCAAGATTGGCGGGAAGCCATTTAAACTAACGCAATGATCTGAACGCAGTTCGGATCTCCTCGGAGAAGATTTCCGGCTGCTCCCACGCCGCGAAGTGACCGCCCTTGGCGGCTTCATGGAAGTAGGACAGCGACGGATAGGCCTGCCGTGACCAGCTTTCTGGCGCACGATAAATCTCGTGCGGGAAGACCGTGATGGCCACCGGCACTTTGATCTGATTGGTCTTCTGTGCCGCGGCGCTGAAGTTGTTGTTGTTATTTTCCCAGTAGAAGCGGGACGAAGAGGCGCCGGTGTTGGTGAGCCAGTACAGCGTGATGTCGTCGAGTATTTCGTCGCGACCGATCACGCGTTCGGGGTGGCCGTCGCTGTCGCTCCACTCGGCAATCTTTTCGTACGTGAAGGCGGCCAAGCCACTGGGCGAATCGACGAGCGAATAGCCAATGGTCTGCGGACGAGTCACCATCATCGCGCCGTAGGCCGCGTTTCTTCCGAAGAAGGTACTGAGGGTGTTGTACGCCAGCAGTTCCGGGGCGGTCAGCCCAGCGGGCGCCGGATTGCCGCTGTTGATGCCCTCCACCAGGTTCGCGGGAATTGTGGCCGGCATGGTGAGATGGATGCCGAGCAGTCCAGGCGGCGCCTGGCGCGCCAGTGCGTCGGAGATAACCGAGCCGTGATCGCCACCCTGCGCCACATAACGGGTGTAGCCCAAGCGCTTCATGAGCACGTCCCATGCCCGCGCCACGCGGTCGGGATTCCAGCCGAGGTCGGTCGGCTTGCCCGAGAAGCCATAGCCGGGGATGGCGGGGATCACGACGTCGAAGGCGTCTTGCGCGCGCCCGCCGTAGGCAACGGGGTCGGTGAGCGGGCCTATCACCTTCAAGTACTCCAGCGGCGAGCCGGGCCAGCCGTGGGTGAGGATCAGCGGTAGCGCATTCGGTTCACGCGAACGCACGTGGATGAATTGGATATCCACGCCGTCGATTGTGGTCACGTACTCCGGCAGAGCATTCAACTTCGCTTCTATGTTGCGCCAGTTGTAGCCGTTGCCCCAGTACTGCACAAGCGCCTGCACCTCCGCCAACCGGATGCCCTGGGATTCGTCATTGACCGTTTCCTTGTCAGGCCAGCGTGTCGCTGCGATACGATGCCGGAGTTCAACGATTTGCTCGTCCGGAATGTTGATGTGGAACGGGCGGATTGCGCTGTCATTGGGCGCAGCGGGCAGGCTCGTAGGAGGCAAGCTGTTGGCGGAAGCGTCGGCAGTTGCAACGGGCTGGATGTTGCGCGAAGCGGAGCCCCTGCCTGTATTCGGTGGAAAATGACTGAACAACTTCTCCACGCCTTTATTGAGATTCTTGATGTTCTTTTCAGACTGGTCCGATAAGACGTCGCTCAGCGATCCCCGCCAAATTAGATTCTTTGTGTTCGAGTCAAACAAGTCGACGACCAGCGTTCCGACTCGATACGTATCCTGGGTTGTCGTGGATTCACCGAATCCATCTCCCCCTCCGCCAAATCTTCTTCCCCATCCCCAACCACCGCCGAAGCTGTCGTAGTAGGTGTTGAGAGTCTGGTGACTCTGCGTCATCTCCATCGCCATGATGGAAACATTCCCACCAGATTCAGCCTGAGTCCAACCTTTCGCTGCCAGCGCCGAATTTACAGCCGTCTTGATTCGATCGACCCACAGGAGGTTTTGTGTGTTGACGTTTTCCCAGGAGTAGCTCTTGTACTGACTGAAGTCTGTGCTGCGATCGTAGTCAGTCTTGACCTGCTGTGCGAATGATGCTGTCGTAAACAGAAGTGCGATTCCGATGAAAAAGGAAATCCTGCGCTGCATGTTCATGCTCTTCTCCTTGAACCGTTCGAGTTCCGGCAAGATCGGCAACATAAACAGAAATCAGTTAGCTTTCACTGGGCGATTCTGAATTTGCCGTCCTGCCGTTCATGAAGTGCACGTAGAATGCCAATCAAATGTCAGACCTCGATTTGACCTATAGCTAGCAAACTGAAACAGTTGGGCAGATCCTTGAACACAAGGCAAATGTTTCTTAACTCTCGAAGTGTTGTTCAGGCGTCTTCATGTCGGTCCACCGACGTGGAATTCAGAGTTACCGGGCCGCCGCAGAGATCGCCAGGACGCGATTCGAGAGCCAAGCACTCCCACTGTAGTCATCCTTACTAATGCAGCCTAGCCGCACATCCAATGTTGACCTCCCTGGCGCAGATTGACTTCGATTCGTTCTCCGCGACACCCGTCCGTAACCAATCTGATTCCGCAGAGCCTACCTGTAGTCGCGAAGAGCCGACTCGCGCGACACCAAACTCGTGATCGGTGGCTTTTGAAATCGTTGCCGTGCGCTCGTCACCCGTCCATGCACCGACAGAGTGTCGCCTGAAAGACAGGAATTCCAATCGACATGAAGCAGGGTGTGAACAAAAGCTTGCGTTTACAGGCCAGCCGCGTTTGGAGACTCGCATGCATGAATGGTGACGCACGAGCAAATCACTGCTCGTGACATCCAGAACCAAAATCAACAAGGGAGAAAACATGGAGACTCAAGAGAAAAGCAAGTGCGCTCATATCCCATGCACATGTCACGTCCAACCCGGTCAGAAGTATTGCGGAGAGGCCTGCCGGAATGCGGGGAGCGAAGAAGTTGAGATCGCGTGCCAGTGCGATCACACGGCCTGCCCTCTGACTTTATAGAGGGAGAGTGTTCTCTCGATCGCAGCAGTCGAATTGGCATGCTGTGAACTGAAAATAATGATGATGTGTGGAGGCCAAGGATATGGGAACAACGGCAGCAGTGATCGGTACAACGCATCGGGTTGATTTCAGATCCCACGAAAGCAACAGCCGAGAAATGAGTGCAGCGCTATCTAGTCACTTACCTTCTCTTCATCGACGAGCCTATCGGTACCTGGGGAATGCCGCCGATGCTGAAGACGCGGTCCAGGACGCGCTGTTGTCCGCTTACAAACACCTCGGACAGTTCAGGGGGCAGGCGCAGATGTCTACATGGTTGACCGCAATCTTGATTAACTCAGCGCGGACGCAGTTGCGCAGGCGGCCACGCCAAATGCACGTTTCGTTAGACGAGCAACCCGGACGAGCTGACAGTTACGCATTGTTGGGTTGCCTGTCAGACCGCGGACCAAGCCCGGAAGAGGCGTTCCGAGGATCGGAACTCAAAGAGCATCTTTCGCAGCTGGCACGACAGCTGCCGCCGATCTTGCGTAGAGCGTTTCAGCTTCGCGACTTGGATGGCTTGACCATCCGAGAAATGACAGACCGTCTGGGCGTGACAGAAGGTGCCGTGAAGGCTCAGATCTTTCGTGCACGCGTTAAGCTCAGAGGTCTCATGCAGAAGAAACTCGCTGTTTAGCCGCACGGCGCTATGAGTTCAGAGCCGAAATAGACCCCGATGCCGAGAGGGTGCGAAAAGGAATGGCGTGAGGCTTTTGAATGACGAGTTTATCGCGTAATTTGAGTGATCAGATTATCGAGATCATCATTCGCGGCTTTGCGAACTGGGGTAGTGCTCTCTGCGGTGCATGTTGTGCTCAGAACACTCCTCCCACTGAATCGCTAATGGCACCCGGCGGGGAAATCTCGAGTATTTCGTAGCGAAACAACCAAATGCGGGAGATGTCCGGCTACAGGTCCTCAAACCAGGAAAAAATAGTAAAAGCAGAGAAGTCTCCGCTGTGATCGACATGAAAATGGCTGAAAAGAAAAACGTCCACCTGGGACATTTGCGCTCCACACTCCCCAAAGCGGAGAGCACTGCCACCTCCTGCGTCAACGATCACACGCGCACGACCATGATCCCATATCAGGTAACTGGTCGACGCGCGTTTATCCTGTAACTCCGGGCCGCCGGAGCCGAGTACCTGTACAGCCAATCCCGTGGCGCCGCACGATTGCGCCGCTACGGGAGAGGCTTGATACGCAAATAAGAGCAACACAAAAATGAGAAGATCTCTTGCGGACGACCTTAGCCAGTACATATTGGAACCTCAAATATTCTCTTACGCCGTGTGAACTCCTTCGCCCCCTTCTGGTCAGCCGATCCAGGATTCTCGAATCGCAACCGTGCTACGCATAGGACTGCTCGGCTGGCACTGTTACGAGGGGTTGATCCGAAGGCGCTGCTTGCTGTCCCAATGTCACACGGAAGATTCCGTGCCGCTGCATCATGGTAATGAGAGTCGTCCTGGCCAGCCCAAGTCTTGCAGCAGCACCATGCCTTCCGCCAACAACCCAATTGGTTTCACGAAGCGTCGCCATGATGTGCGCCCGTTCAGCGTCGGCAAGTGTCCTGACCGCCGCGCCCCCAAAATTCTGCATCCTAAGTTCCGTCGTCCGCAGGTCCAGCACGGGGCCCGTCGCCATGATCACGGCGCGCTCGATGACATTTTGCAGTTCTCGGATATTGCCCGGCCAATCATGACGTTTCAAAACCTCCATCACCTCATCTGGGACGCAGTGAATCGACTTGCCTTGTCGCGTGGCAAACTTACGAACGAAGTGCTCGATTAGCAGCGGGATATCGTCTTTTCGTTCTCGCAATGGCGGCAGCATGATCGGGAAGACATTCAGCCGAAAGTAGAGATCGGCGCGGAACTTCCGCTCCTGCACCATGCGCCACAGGTCCTGGTTGGTCGCCGCGATGACCCGCACGTCAACTTGAATCGTGCGGCCGCTGCCCAAGCGTTCGATCTGCATTTCCTGAAGAACGCGGAGAAGCTTTGGCTGCAGTTCTAGAGGAAGATCCCCAATTTCATCCAGAAACAGCGTTCCGCGATCAGCCGATTGGAAGCGTCCTATGGTCTGGGCCACCGCGCCAGTGAAGGCGCCTCGTTCATGTCCGAAGAGTTCGCTCTCAAGCAATGCACTGGGAATCGCTGCGCAATTCAAGGCCACAAAGCGATTCTGGCGCCGCGGTCCGGCCTCATGAATTGCTTGCGCGATTACCTCTTTGCCGGTGCCTGTTTCCCCTTGAACCAAGACAGCGGAGTCTACCGGCGCGACCATGTTTATCTGGTCGAGCACAGCGCGAAATCTCTCACTCGATCCAATTAAGTCGAAAGCGGCCATAGCTTACCTCCTCGCCGGGTTGCTCCGGAAAGCACCCCTTACAACTCCCGAGCGTTGATTAGAGCCGACTGGATCACTTCGAGCAGATCTGCGGCGTCGAACGGTTTATACAGAAAATCAAGAGCGCCTTCACCGAGTGCTGTCTGCCGAATTTCATCACCGTTATAGGCAGAAATAAAGATGACCGGCAAACTCGGACGCTCAAGCCTGATGCGACGCTGCAACTCGATGCCACCCATTCCAGGCATTCGGACGTCTGTAATCAGACAAGACGCCGCGGCTAGCGCGCCCGAGTCAAGAAACTCCTCCGCGGACGAGAAAATTAAGGGCGCGTATCCGGCTGATTCCACCAGGCTTTTTATGGCCTCTCGAATTCGAAAATCGTCGTCTACGGCTACGACAAATTGTCTTGTAACGTTGGCCATCGCGAAGCCATCTCCAGACACGTTTCGATGGTAACGGCAAACGGGAAGGCTGCCTATTATAGGTTTATTCAGACAGGTCCGGCGAGGCGTGGAATTCCGAGAGTGTCGGCCATCCTAACAAGCTCCGCGAGCGCTTTAGCGCCCATCTTTCGCATAATCTGGCCCCGGTGAACCCCGATCGTGATCTCGCTAGTGCCCAGATCAGCGGCAGTGACCTTGTTGGCGAAGCCTGCGACCACGAAGGGAAGAACTTCCCGTTCGCGAGGTGTGAGATGCTCGTAATGCCTCTGCAGATCGGCAAGTTCCAATCTCTTTTGGCGCGCAACGCGATCGCGAGCAATGGCGTCGTCAATCGCATCTAGCAACTCCCGCTCGCCAATCGGTTTCGACAGGAACTCAATCGCCCCGGCCTTCATGGCGCGCACCGAGGAGGGGATATCTCCGTGTCCGGAGATGAAGACAATCGGGGGCGCATCTGCGGCTGCCAACTGCTGCTGGAGGTCGAGGCCGCTGGTCCCCGGAAGTTGCAAATCCAAAATCAGACATGCGGGAGCATCTGGCTTTTCGGATTCCAGGAATTCCGCGGCCGAGCTGAAGACAGCCACTCGAATCCCCGCCGAGGAGATGAGGCTGGAGAGCGCTTCACGCACACGAAAATCGTCATCCACCAGGAAGACAATGGGGCTATCGGAATTCATGATGCCACACTCGGCTGGACCGGAAGAGCAAAAGAAAATGTGGAACCTGCTCCATCGCCAGATTGGGCCCACAACCGGCCGTGATGTGCATCGACGATAGAGCGACAAACCGCCAATCCCATGCCCATTCCGTTTTCTTTCGTGGTGAAGAAAGCTTCGAAGGCTTTTTCCGAATTCTCCAAACCGACGCCAAAATCCCGTATTTCGACAAGAATGGTTTTCGGGCTGTCCACTTTCGTTCGGATGATGAGTTTCTTGGAACGGTCAGGAACCAATTCCATCGCCTCAATCCCGTTGAGGAGCAGGTTGAGAACCAGTTGCTGCAACTGCACGCGATCGCCCTCTACGAGGGCCAGGTCCTTATCCAGGTCCGTCTCCACGACTATGTGCCTCTTCATAGTCTCGCCGGCCAAAAGACGGAGCACCTCACCGATGACCTCGTTCAGGTTGAGCTCCACTCTCTCGATGAGTGTCCGTTTGAAGAGAGCGCGGAGGCGCCGCACCACTTCTCCAGCTTCCTTTCCGTCGCGAACAATCCTTTCGGCAGCCTCGTATACCTTGGCCAGGCCTGGAGGCTCGGTCGAAAGCCAGCGCAGGCAGGCGTGACCGTTCGCTACCACGGCGGCTAGAGGCTGGTTGATTTCATGGGCAATTGAGGCAGATAATTCAGCGACCGCCGCAATCTGTGTAGCGCGCAAGAGACGCGTCTCATTGCTTCGCAGAGCCTCTTCCATATTCCGCCGGTCATCAATATCGATGAGTAAGCCGTACCAGCGAATAACTCCGCCTTCATTGTCACGCGCGGGTTGGCCGAGCACCTGAAACCATCGATAGGCGCCATCGGACCGCCTGAGTCGGCATTGGATTTCGTAAGGGGCGCCTGTTGCGACAGCTCGCGACCATCCGCGCATGGTCGGCTCAACGTCGTCCGGATGGAAGAAATTGGTCCAGCCGAACTGCGCCCAGTCGCCAGCGGCTGTGCCAGTGTAGTCCAGCATGCGCCGATTCAAGTAGTTGAGTTCTCCGTCAGGAGCCGCGCACCACACTAGACCGGGAATCGTCTCGATGATCAAGCTTAGATCCTGCTCTCTGGCCCGCAGGGCTTCCTCGGCACGTCTTCGGTCTTCAATGTCCGCGTTCGTTCCGTACCACTTGACGACTTTTCCCGATTCGTCGTGCACAGGATTGACGCGGAATAGGAACCAGCGATATTCCCCGTCGAATCGGCGGAGGCGCGCTTCCATCGCACCCGGCTTGCCTGAATCCAGAACGGCTCGCCGGAAATCAGTCACGCTATCTTGGTCGTCTGGATGAAGCGAAACCGTCCAGCCCCAGTCGATTGCCTGTTCTGCGGAGAGGCCTGCATAGTCCAGGTAGAGCTGGTTGAAGAAATCGACGGAACCATCTGGGCGAGCAGACCATACGAACGCGGGGATCGTATTGATTAACGCCCGCAGTTGATCTTCAGACCTCCTTATTTCGTTGAATGCCTTCTGCAGTTCGGTTCTGACTTGGTGCTGCTCCGTGACATCGACGCAGGTACCAATGAACTCGTTCGGTTCGCCCGCCGCATCGTACACGGTGTGCGCCACAATGCGAATCATTCGGTTGGAACCGTCCGGTAAGACGGCGGGGAACTCGCCGTCGGCGATCTTGAAGCGGCGTGCCGTTTCGTACAGTTCCATGATGCGCGGCCAGTTCTCTGGACCAGCAGCTGTGAAGACCCTGCCGGCCTCCTCCGTGGTAGGCGGAACGTCTCCCGGGGGAAATCCCAATATCCGAAACATTTCCGCGGAAAAGTGCAGGTTCTCCGGTGGATGCTTACGGGCGCTGGACGCCCAACTGCCAATACGGCCCAATCTCTCCGCTTCGGCCAGGTAATATTCGCTTTTCTTTGCCTGGGCGGCGATTTGCCGGAGGGATGCCTCACTTTGTCGAAGGGCCGCAGCCTGCACATGTGCACGTTGCGCCAAATAGACCGTCAACCCGAAGATCAGTGCCATCAGGCACCCGCTGCCGAGTAGGACAGCGGGTAGGAGAGCGAACGGTGCAAATCGCGCTGCGATGAGCGCTTGCCACAAGCCTACAGTGGCCGTGGCGATTCCGATTGCAACGCTGATCGGCAACCAGCGTGGACTGCCGGCCGGATCTGTCTCGACGTGCCAGGCCAGCGCAAGCATGCCGACCCCGAAGACTAAGAGGCCGACTGAAGTATGGAACGCCTCACGTGTGACGGTACCCCAGCCGAATGCGTCGCTCGACCCCAGCGCAAATCCTATGCTGCTTGCTATCCCAACCGCCGCGATGATAGACCCGTTCAGGCCTATCCACAGCGCGGACCGCTTCGACAGGGTCCTGGGCACCAGCAACAGCCCAATCGAACCCAAGGTGAAACAAACCGCCGCCACGGGCGCCATGCGCCCCGGGCTCGAAAGCTTGACTGTGATATAGGACGGCCCCAGGAGTTCGTCGATTCCGGCATTGATGCGGAATATGTATTCGACGATCGTGAGGACACTCACGGCGCTGACTATTCCCGCGCTCACAAAGACCAGCCAACGTGGTCTCCCGCGAGCTGCCATCAGCAAGGCCAGACCACAAAGCAGGAAACAGGCGGCTGCGTTGCGCGTCATGGGAGGCAGTTGTGCCAGGAACTGGATCAGTACGGGGACATGAGAGAACCAGCCGACCAAAACGGTTAGACCTAACGCGATGATGAATAAAGCTGAACCCGAAGCCAAGCGCGTCGGCCAAGGTCCTGCCCGCACGGTTTCAGTCACGCCGGAGATCCCTTCGCGGAGTCTCTGATCGCCAGCTGAAGACTCCGATTCGCTTAATGCCTAGACAACGATGGCTTTCGCCGCACAACAGTCCTAATCGGGAGACATCTAACCGTGCCGTTAAATCGATAGACCTCGCCAAATCGGCAACAATCGAGAAAAGGCTGGATTAGATGGAGGCAGACCGGGCCCCTCCTAGTTCGTTCCCTCTGTGCTGGAATTGTACCCAACTCTCGTGGATTCCCGCTTAATAGCTCGGTAGTGTTCTAATTTGAAATCCACAGCATCCAGAGGCTTATCCCCCGGTTTCTAGTACTCGATCTGCAAAAGAGACCAGACATCGTCAATTTAAGGGAGCATCGCAGCAGCCGAGGTGCTACGGACCCAAGCTGAGACGGATTGGTTGCTTGCTTTCGCTGCCGCTTCTACTCGCTTGCGTTCTTCTGGGCTGAATCTTACGGGCATGATGGTTCCTTTGGCTTCGCCTTTTGCCATCTTTGGGCATCCGGGTTCTCTAGGCTTCGGTTGCTTCGGCGATTCAGGCCGAAGGAATTATTCAGGGCACTTCGATGGAAGGAAGCCGGATTTCGAACGCACACGGGAATACGTCATGTGAATACAAGCCTCCCCTTGGCAGTCGAGCTAGGCATAAAACTGCCCGTTCGGCGCTGTCATGAGGGATCGATCCGATTGTCCTGCATGTTGTCCTAATGTCTCACGGAAGATTCCGTGCCGCTGCATCATGGTAATGAGGGTCGTCCTGGCCAGTCCGAGTTGAGCAGCGGCTCCGCGCCGCCCCCCGACAACCCAATTGGTTTCGCGAAGCGTTGCCGTGATGTGCGCCCGTTCAGCGTCGGCAAGCGTCCTAACTGGCGCATGACCCCCATTCTGTGTCCTACACTCCGGCGTCGGCAAGCCAAGCAGGGGGCCCGTTGTCATGATAACTGCGCACTCGATGACATTTTGCAGTTCTCGGATATTGCCCGGCCAATCATGACGTTTCAAATCCTCCATCACTTCTTCCGGGATGCGATCGATCAACTTGCCGTGTCGCCTGGAGAATTTTCGAACGAAGTGCTCGATTAGCACCGGGATATCGTCTTTTCGTTCTCGTAATGGCGGCAGCGTGATCGGGAAGACATTTAGCCTATAGTAAAGATCGGCGCGAAATCTCCGCTCTTGTACCATGCGCCAGAGGTCCTGATTGGTAGCTGCGATGACCCGTACGTCAATCTGAATCGTGCGGCCACTGCCCAAGCGTTCGATCTGCATCTCCTGAAGAACGCGGAGAAGTTTTGGCTGCAGTTCGAGCGGGAGATCGCCAATTTCATCCAGAAACAGTGTTCCGCGGTCAGCCGATTGAAAGCGCCCCATGGTCTGAGCCACCGCACCAGTAAAGGCGCCTCGTTCATGGCCGAAGAGTTCGCTTTCAAGCAATGCGCTCGGAATCGCTGCGCAGTTGACAGCCACGAAACGATTCTGGCGCCGCGGGCCAGCCTCGTGAATCGCTTGCGCGATTACCTCTTTGCCAGTGCCCGTTTCACCTTGAATCAGGACAGCCGAGTCTACTGGCGCAACCATATTTATCTGGTCGAGTACGGTCCGGAATCGTGCACTGGAACCAATCAGATCGAAAGTAGCCATCACCTACCTCCACGCAGGATAGTCCAGGGAAACACAACTTCTATTCCCCGAAAGTTGGTTATGGTGCCCTGGATCCCGTCGAGCGAATCGGCGGCAAGTTTCATCGGAAAATCGACGACGTTTCGTCGAAGCTTTATGCGAGAATTTGGAGCCATTATGGGCAGGCTCAAAGATGGACTGCAATTTCCGAACGGGTTGGCAGAACTGCATCGGCGTGTCGATTGCAGAGTTGAGCTTCGTCAGATTGAAGGGATAGAGGCTCCATGGAGGACCGTCCTTCGAGTAGGCCGATGTTAAGAAGGGAAGGTCTACTCTGCAATACATCATGGCAGTCGATCGGCGGGCGCGAATCCCCATTTCGAACAGGATCAATCTCTCAATTAGGGTAGGGAGGATTTGCCACCAGTGCGTCTTGGTGAGGGTCGGATCGAGGTGGGAGGCGGTCTTTCTATCGTAGGAACTGGTCTGAAGGTTCAGAATTATTCAGAATCGGGCCGGTGCCGCGATGCTACAGTCAGAAGCTTCCTCCCGAATATCAGTGCGTCAACCGAGTAGGCCCCAGGCCCCAAAATTGCCAAAGCTGCGCTTATCAAGATGGAGATGACGAGGTGAAATATATCCTGTCCTCCGGTGACCGAAAGAGCGCAGAACTCCATGAGACAGCAAAGAGATGCGCAAAAAGGGGTCACGAGCCCAAGGCACACGCACGCGGCGGTTAGAACGACAGGGATGAGCGCCCAATGCGATGTCACGAGGGTCCAGTGAGCCGTTCCGTCGATGAGGAGTGTCGCAGCCACTGCAAGTCGCAAGACGAAAAGCGCAGCACCTGGCGCCCCCAACGGAAACATGGAGAACAGTCTTTGCACAGTCGAGAGCTTACGCCGAATGGGATGGCCGAACAATCTCGATTGAGTAGTGCTTGACTATACTTTGGAGAGTGCCTCTTACGATCGCCATGAAATATGCTTGACAGCCGGAGCACTCTGCAGTGAGGGAACGAGATGATCTACACCGTTCCAAACAGCTCGCTTCGCAAGATACTGCTCGTTAGCGTTGTCGGCCTTTCGCTAGCAGCGGCCTTCCTGTGCCCTGAGGCTGCGGCACTGGATCCTCACAGTCTAATGTCCCAGTATGGCCACACCGCCTGGAGAACGCAGGATGGCTTAGTGAATTTACCCGGTGCGATTACCCAGACTACGGATGGATATATCTGGATTGGAGTCAGCGGTGGCATCCTACGCTTCGATGGCGTGAAGTTTGCGCCGTGGTCCCCTCCTTCGGGGCAGTCTCTGCCAAGCAACGGGATCTCGTACCTCCTAGGAAGTCGCGACGGAAGTTTATGGATTGGCACATATGGAGGCCTGGC
>Ga0302225_10001857_pt1 | contig 13055 bp, 5 predicted proteins | sample II_Palsa_E3_2_FD_193515 | JGI IMG/M metagenome (GOLD analysis project Ga0302225, IMG submission 193515) | Peat permafrost microbial communities from Stordalen Mire near Abisko, Sweden - II_Palsa_E3_2 | ecosystem: Environmental > Terrestrial > Soil > Palsa > Peat permafrost | place: Sweden...
GTACTTGTTCAGACGGTCCCGATCTGTGAATGCGGGTGCCATCGTGCGAAAGCTACCATCTGGGAACGTCGCCCTAATGCGAAATTGCAAGACACCCGACGCAAAGTGGGGTGCTTTTACCACTTCCCAGAAAGCAATCGCCCGAGTCGAGCGATACTTAGCATCACTAATTCAGTACTTTTCCATGGTTTCGGCCTCTCCTGTGGTCGGTTCGCTCACTCTCCACCAACGTCTCAATGCACGTTCGCTTCCATTTACGCTAATTCTCCCCAATAATATGCGTCCCGGTTACGACCATGGCGGACCGTAGAGTGCGGGATGTGGACTGGCATATTCGCGGGTAACAGTCGTCGAGAGGCCCCGGCGATGAACGGTGGGAGTGGAGAATCGGTCGTGTTCAACCCTCCCACCCAAGAATTCACCCGATCCCGACCTTTCGCAACGCGCGCTACACCAGTTCCTGGGGAACCCACAACGTAATGCGAAATTCCTTAAGTGTTCTACCGACTCCGCTGAACTGCCTCGGGCCGATGGACCCGAGAGTAGGAACGTGAGATCTTACGCACTAAAGCGATAGTGTGTACCGGCAAAGGATGAACTCACACGCGTTGTTCAGAAAAAGGAGTTCAGCGTGAAGTTATTTGGAATAGTAACAACAACCATGTTTTGTTTGGCACTTTCAGGAACGATGTTTGTGCCCAGCGCCAGCGCGGATGAGTGGAAAAGAAAAACTGTCATTACTTTCAGCGCACCCGCGGAGATTCCGGGCGTCCACCTCGCGGGATGGGGGGTGCTGCCCGCCGGCACTTATGTGTTCAAAATTCTGGACTCCCAGTCCGACCGCCACATCGTCCAGATTTTCAATCAGGATGAAACCGTGGTTTACGCTACCATTCTGGCCATCCCAAACTATCGTCTTCGGGCGACCAGCAAGACGGTGATGACGTTTAGGGAAAGACCAATGGGACGGCCTGAAGCCCTCCTCGCATGGTTCTATCCGGGCAGAAATTGGGGCGAGGAGTTCGTCTATCCGAAGGCTAGAGCAATGGAGTTGGCCCAAGAGACGAAGACGATTGTTCTCTACACACCGGTCGAGATTACGCCGGAAGTCACCGTGGTGGTCAAGTCCCCGGACGAGCCGGTGGTCGTGCAATTGAAGCAGGCGCCCGTCATGGCAATAAACCCACGGGAGAAGAAGTACAAGCGGCCGAAGTCGTTACGCAACCGCCCGCAGAGACAGCTGTAGAGCCGGATATGCAGCCGAGGCTACTGGCGACGTTACCGAAAACGGCGAGTCCATTGCCACTGGTTGGGCTAATCGGTTTACTGTCTCTGTTCGGGGCCCTCGCAGTACGCGCTGTTGCAAACCGCCTTCGCTAGTTCCGAAGCGATCACAGTCCTTGGCTGCGGCTTACGAATAGGCATAAGAGCCCCGCGCACGAATGTGCGCACCGAAATCATATGGCTGGCAGGTCTGATGACCTGCTGAGCGAATAGCCTTCCGTAGGCGCATCCTCTGGCGTAGTCGTGAGTCGCGCCAAAATGCCCCCTTGTCCTATGCTGGTCATCCGCGGTCGTCACGTCAATCTCGGTTTTTGAAGAACCGCAACCGAATTCTACCTCGCCGAGAATTTTTCCGGGAGAAGAGATGCTCTTTCAGACGCCACTGCAACGCAACTTTACTGCCCATCTGCGACAATACCGAGTATTGCGCGAGCCCGGAAAACAGCGACGGGGCCATCATCGTTCCCGGCGGCGGCATTGGTCGAGACGGCTTGGATTGGATCGGATTGAAAATGGCATCTTCGTCTAGAATGAAAGGGCTCGCGCATGAAAAAAGGCCAGGGAGGAACAGTGAGGGGTTCGGCGCTAGCCGTCAGGCTCCTACCCCAACCAATCCATAGACTCGCCTTCGCACTTTGTCGGCGAGAGCGTGGAGATGGTTCAGTTTGAACCATCTCTGTTTCAATTTCAAACACCCCAGCAAACGGAGAACGGCCGTGACAGAGCCTCGAAGCTTTCACGACTCCTCGCTTAGTGCTTTCGGAGGCGATGTCTTTTCGCGAGAGGAAGCAGCGTAGGTGTGTCCGGAACTGAAGTAGCGAGATGTGCGATTCTCGTCACTTGAGGTCGGCAGTTTCAGACGCCGTTAAGATCGAAGGCGAGAGTGCGAGAGAACGGAAGGCCGAGTGGATTGAGGCCACCTACAATTCCTGGGTTATCCCCTGAGCAGTACATCTACTATCGCATTCCTCTGCCGAATATAGCACGATTAATACTATGCCCGACATACTCAATTGACTGCACCACGCTGGACAAAGAATCGAATTCTGCGAACCGTTGCCGCCCGGCAGCGTGAACTAAAATAATGCCGCATGCCGGCACAAGGTAGCGCCGGCTCGGGCCCGGGTCTTAGGGTTTATTGAAGACTCCCCAGCTCGGCTTAGTCCCGGCACTGAAGTTCATACCTAAAGAAGTCGCCAAGGTTCCGGTCTTGCCCCCGTACGGACAAGATCTGAACCACTTGGAAGGGCGAGTGGAGATCGTGCGCCATTAGGTACTCGAAGTGCTTTCCTGTTGGCCGTGTCTACACAGTACGGATATGAGGGCGGTTATCACTCTCCGGCTCAGAAGCCCACCGAGACGCTTCCCGATTACTACGAGCTCCTCCAGGTGAGCCCCAACGCCGATCCTGACATGATCCACCGTGTCTACCGTCTCCTGGCTCAGCGCTATCATCCCGATAATACGGTTACCGGCGACGGGGCCACCTTTCGTGAGATCACCGAAGCTTACAACGTGGTCGGCGATCCGGAAAAACGTGCAGCCTATGATGTGCACTTGCAGTTCTACCGCCAGGAGCGCTGGCGCATCTTCGAAAATAAGGAAGCGGGGAAGGGCAAGATGGCGGAGAAAGCTAAGCGCCGGGGCATTCTCGAACTGCTCTATATCACGCGGCTGAACCAGCCCTCCTCGCCGACATTGAACCTCCGCGATTTGGAAGGTCTGCTCGGTTGCCCGCGTGAACACCTAGAGTGCAGCCTTTGGTATTTAAAGGAGAACGGGCTGGTGGTGCGCGCCGACAACGGCCGTCTCGCAGTCACCGCTAAAGGTATCGATTACGCCGAAGATCACGAAATCACCGAGATTCCAAAAAGCCGGCTGCTGCCCGCCGCGCATGAAACCACTGCCTCGCGTTTCTGACCTCCCCGGCGGCGCAGCGGGCTGGAAGGTCCGCGCCAGCTCGAGGCCATGGACTCAGATGTCCAAGTTCCGTGGACGAACTCAGGCCGAATAGCGGCGCTCGGAGGGCCCGGCACGACCGGCGGGGTGCCAGCACGGCGAAACGCTACCATTGACGACCTCATCGCAATGCGGCGCGGATTCTTGGATCGACTGCAAGGGGTGCCGCGCTTCCTTCGCGCCGTCCACCAGTTGCGCCAGGCCGGCTTAACTCAACTGGCACAACTCGGCCCTCTAGGATCTGGCCGCGTTCTTGCGCAGCCTCTAGAGTGAGCAAGAAAACGGAAGGAGCAGGGATCAGAGGACAGCACCAGATTGCACAAAGAGCGGCAATTTGTGAGTTTCTCAGGTTATGATTGCTAGAAATAACGGGGGCAGGTCAGGGCGAACACGCATTTCGCCAGAAGCCAGCATTGCTGTTCTTAGGAAGCGACCCAAGGGGTACAAACCGGGGCCCATTCGGAAAACTGCCATCTCTGGCCCGTCATGTCTCGATTTTCGCGCATGCCTTCATTTAACATAAGTTAGGACCATCCATATCAGCAAGCCGGTCGTGCCGGGTAAGAGCACTCTCGGGTCCATCGATCCGAGGCAGTTCAGCGGAGTCGGTAGAACATTTAAGGAATCTCGCATTACGTGTGGATTCCCCAGGAACTGGCGGGCGGGGCTTGTCGACGACTGTTACCGGCGAATATGCCGGTCCACATCAGGCACTTTACGGTTTGTCCCATGGTCGCAGCCAGGACGTATATTATTCGAGGAGAATTAGCGTAAATGGAAGTGAACGTGCATTGAGACGTTGGTGGAGAGTGAACGGACCGAACAGGAGAGGCCGATACCATGGAAAAATACGGATTAGTGATGCTAAGTATCGCTCGACTCGAGCGATTGCTTTCTGGGAAGTGGTAAAAGCACCCCACTCTGCATCGGGTGTCTTGCAGTTTCACATTAGGGCGACGTTCCCAGATGGTAGCTTTCGCACGGCACCCGCATTCACGGATAAGGACCGTCTGAACAAGTACATTGAAAGATGGTGGCCAACTTATGTGGGAAAGGAACGCCTCAACCGCATTCAAAGTTGATCTCCACACGGTAGCCCTTGACGGCGGCAAGTTGTGTAGAGACTCACGAGAAATGGCCGGAAGACCAGTTTGGCTCTGGAATGGCTGATCGTCGGAGCCGTTAGTGGCCATTGTGAACTTGCCGCTCATAGCTGTCTGAACCACTATTCCTCACTTCGCGCCGTTACAACGAAGGGGGTCCGCATGGATGCGCCAAACAAACCCAGGCGTCCAGTCAGAGATGCGCGTGGAGGTGCGCGATCAGCCACTTGGCGTTGTGTACGGGCCACGCTGGCTTCCGCAGATTGGTTGGGGCACGGTTTCGCACGTTGAACCGTTTTCGAGGCTTGTCGAGTTCAACTTGAAGAACATTGGAATCGGCCGATACCCTTCTGGTAGCAAAAGAGTGTGCATCAGGATTTTTATGACACAGGAGACTAATACAGAGGGGATTTGCCGACGAAAGGCAACCCACGGAAGAACCAGGTGGTCAGCAACGCGGGGCGTATTGCTTTTCTTGCTTTTCGATTCGGCATCGTTGCGGGGACAGACGCCGGTGCCCAGCATATCCTCATTTGTAAACGCGGCCAGTAACAAAAGCTCATCCAGCGTCCCGGTGGCCGCGCGCGGGTCCATTGTATCGATCAATGGCAAGAATCTAGCATCCACATCCGCCTCCGCCAATGGCTTTCCCCTTCCAACCCTTTTGGGAGGTACCCAGGTAACATTCGACTCTGTTCCCGCACCTCTTCTATCCGTTTCGCCGACCCAAATCAATGCGCAGGTTCCATTCGAACTTTTGGATGTGAGTTCTGTGCAAATGGTGGTGCATGCCGACGGTGGGACCGCCAATTTGCAGGTTATCCTGCTGGCGCAGGACCCGGCGATATATCGCGTATTGAAGGCTGGGGCGCTCGTCAGCAATTCAAATCCGGTGCTGGCTGGGGACTCGATCACCATTTACGCCTCGGGCCTGGGAGTCGTTATCCCCGCGCTGGCCTCGGGACAGCCTGGACCGGAGAACCCGTTGGCCACTGCCGCGATCCTGCCAATCGTGGAGTTTGGCGGCCGGGCAGCGAAAGTAAGTTTTGCGGGGATGGCGCCGGGCGAGGTGATTTATCAGATCAACGCCACGGCGCCCATGGATTTGCCGGCGCCAACCACGGTCGTTACGTTGCAAAATGGCGTGATTCCCGCCGTGGTCGGGCCGCCCGGCCCGGACGGACCCGCCGGAACGCCAGGACCTTCTGGAGCGGCGGGCGCCACGGGTCCGTCTGGGGCCGCCGGAGCGCCGGGGCCGCAGGGCGCGGCGGGAGCGGCAGGTGCGCCTGGTCCGCCAGGTGCGCCCGGGCAGACGGGACCATCCGGCCCGCGTGGTCAGCAGGGAGCGCCGGGTGCACCCGGACAGGCGGGGCTGAACTGGCGGGGGAGCTGGAACTCGGGCGTCACCTATATCCTCAAAGACGCGGTTGCTTACAACGGTTCCAGCTACGTCAGCATTCAGGCGGGCAGCAATCACCAACCCGGCGCCAGCCCGTCGTTCTGGGCTGTGCTCTCGGAGGCCGGGGCCGCCGGTGCAACCGGAGCAACGGGACCTGCCGGCCCGGCTGGACCGGCGGGAGCAAATGGCACCGCCGGAACCCCGGGACCCACCGGCGCGACCGGCGCGGCGGGGATAAGCTGGCAGGGAATCTGGAGCGTCACCGCCACTTATATTGCCAATAATGCCGTTGCCTTCAACGGTTCAATTTACTTCAGCATTCAGGGGGGCATCGGTCACGAACCCGATACTAGCCCTGCCTATTGGACTTTGTTAGCCGGAGTGGGGACTCCAGGCGCTACAGGACCGGCTGGCCCCACCGGCCCGACTGGACCTTTTGGGCCCATCGGACCTACTGGGGCGGCGGGAGCCACCGGTCCAGAAGGACCGACCGGCGCAACCGGAGCAGCGGGAATCAGCTGGCAGGGAATCTGGAACGCCACCACGACTTATGTGGCGAACAATGCGGTTGCCTTTGATGGTTCCATCTACTTCAGCATTCAAGGGGGCACTAACGAAGAGCCCGATCTCAGTCCAGCATACTGGACGATATTGGCCGGGGTGGGCTCGCCTGGTGCAACCGGACCAGCGGGAACTCCTGGATCGGCTGGGCCCACCGGGCCTCAGGGCGCACCCGGCGGAACCGGCGCAACCGGCGCCACCGGGCCTCAGGGGCCAGCGGGCCCACCCGGTGAAGCGGGAATAAGCTGGCAGGGAATCTGGAACGCCACCACACCCTATGTGGCGAACAATGCGGTGGCCTTCAACGGCTCCATCTACTTCAGCATTCAAGGGGGCACGAACAAGGAGCCCGATCTAAGTCCTGACTACTGGACGATATTGGCTGGGGTCGGCTCGCCAGGTGCAACCGGCCCAGCCGGCGCCACCGGACCGACCGGCGCCACTGGAGCTCCGGGGCCAACCGGAGCCACGGGAGCCACGGGCCCGCAGGGACCAACCGGTGCGGCGGGCATGGCGGGTCTGATCTGGCAGGGAGTTTGGAGCAGCTCCACCAGCTACGCAGTGCACGACGCGGTTGCCTACAACGGTTCCAGCTACATCGGTATTCAAGCGGGTAGCAACCACGATCCGGAGACCAGCAGCACGTTCTGGACTTTGCTCGCGCAGGTGGGATCCTCGGGCTCACCGGGAGCTGCGGGAGCCTCGGGGCCACAAGGACCCAGCGGTGCGGCGGGCACTGCGGGAGCCGCTGGGGCGCAGGGAGACACGGGCCCAATCGGCGCAACCGGTCCGGCGGGGCTGAACTGGCAGGGAACCTGGGATACCGCAAAGGCCTATGAGGTGAACGATGCGGTGGCCTACAACGGGTCCAGCTACATCGCCATTCAGGCGGGAACCAATCACGAGCCGGATACGAGCAGTTCGTTCTGGACCCTGTTAGCGCAGGTCGGAGCGGTAGGCGCGACCGGAGCAACGGGCGCGGCCGGCGCCACGGGTCCCAACGGGGCCCAAGGACCAACCGGCCCGGCGGGAGCGGCCGGCGCCACGGGTGCAACCGGTGCGGCGGGACTAAGCTGGCAGGGAACCTGGAGCGCGGCAAAGGCCTATTCGGTGAACAATGGGGTTGCCTACAACGGCTCCAGCTACATCGCCATTCAGGCGGGGACCAATCACGAGCCGGATACAGGCGGCGCATTCTGGACGTTGTTAGCTCAGGTCGGTGACATAGGCGCGACTGGAGCGACCGGCGCCATCGGCGCCATCGGCGCGGCTGGACCCACGGGGGCGACTGGATCCACAGGACCGCAGGGCGCGGCCGGCCGGGCTGGCGCAATCGGCCCGGCGGGGTTGAACTGGCAGGGAACCTGGAGCGGCTCTACCGCTTATGCGCTAAACGATGCGGTTGCTTACAACGGTTCCAGTTATATTGCCATCGAGTCGGGTAGTAATCAGCCGCCCAATACGACCCCGGCTTTCTGGACTCTGATAGCCCAGGTCGGGGCCCACGGTGCGACCGGAGCCACGGGAGCAACCGGCTCGGCAGGGCCGGCTGGTTCAGCGGGCGCCACCGGACCGGCTGGCCCGCAGGGCACCACCGGCACAACAGGTCCAACGGGTCAGGCGGGGCTGAATTGGCAGGGAACCTGGAACTCGGCCACCGCCTATGCGGTGAACGATGGCGTTGCTTACAACGGCGCCAGCTATATTGGAGTTCAGGCGGGCAGCAATCGGCAGCCCGACATCAGCCCGGCATTCTGGAGTGTGTTGGCGCAGGCCGGAAGCAGGGGCGCGACGGGAACCACCGGCGCTGCGGGCGCGACCGGCGCGACCGGTCTCACAGGATCCCAAGGTGCAACCGGCCTCGCCGGAGCGGCCGGAGCCACCGGTGTAACAGGTGCTGCGGGATTGAACTGGCAGGGTGTCTGGAACGCGGCAAAGGCCTACGCGGTGAATGATGGGGTTGCCTACAACGGCTCCAGCTACATCGGAATTCAGGCGGGGACAAATCAAGAGCCGGATACGAGCGGCGCGTTCTGGACGTTGTTAGCTCAGGTAGGCGCGATAGGGGCGACTGGAGCCACTGGAGCCGCCGGCTCGGCTGGCCCCACTGGGGCGACTGGATCCACAGGACCGCAAGGCGCGGCCGGCCCGGCCGGCGCAACCGGCCCGGCGGGACTGAACTGGCAGGGAACGTGGAGCGGCTCTACCGCTTACGCACTAAACGATGCCGTTGCCTACAACGGTTCCAGTTATATCGCCATCAAGGCGGGTAGTAATCAGCCGCCCAATACTAGCGCGACTTACTGGACTCTATTAGCCCAGGTCGGGGCTCAGGGTACGACGGGAGCCACTGGGGCCGCAGGCCCGGCTGGGCCGACAGGGGCGACAGGAGCCACCGGCGCGGCCGGATCCGCCGGCGCCACGGGAGCAACCGGTCCTCAAGGCGCCACTGGCGCGACCGGCGCAATGGGCCCGGCGGGATTGAACTTTAAGGGAACCTGGAACTCCACAACCGCCTACGTGCTGAACGATGAGGTTGTCTATGGCGGTTCCAGCTACGTGTGTATTCAAGCGGGCAGCGACCAGGAACCGGATACCAGCCCTTCGTTCTGGACTTTGTTGGCACAGGTCGGAGCTGCAGGCGCCACGGGGCCGGCTGGGGCCACCGGACCCGCCGGACCTACCGGCGCCACGGGCGCCACCGGCGCAACGGGACCGACCGGGGCCACTGGCGCTACCGGACCCACCGGGGCCACGGGCACCACCGGCGCAACTGGTCCGGCGGGCTTGAACTGGCAGGGTGCCTGGAACTCCGCCACTACCTACGCGGTGAATGATGCGGTTGCTTACAGCGGTTCCAGCTACATCGCTATTCAGCCGGGCAGCAATCAGCAGCCCGATATGAATGCCTCTTTTTGGACTCTGTTAGCTCAGGTCGGCTCCAAGGGCGCGACCGGGGCCGCCGGAGCAACCGGGGCGACCGGGGCTACGGGTTCCACAGGACCTCAAGGAGCAACTGGCCCAGCCGGCTCAACGGGCGCAACGGGTGCCACCGGTCCGGCAGGCCTGAACTGGCAAGGAACCTGGAACTCGGCCACCGTCTATGCGGTGAACGATGCGGTTGCCTATAACGGTTCCAGCTTTATTGCCCTTCAAGCAGGCAGCAATCACGGGCCGGATACAAGTGCCTCATACTGGAGTCCCCTGGCCCAGGTCGGATCCACGGGCGCCACCGGAACAACGGGCGCGACCGGCGCGACTGGACCGGCCGGCAGTACGGGGGCGACCGGACCTCAGGGCGCCACGGGCCCGGCTGGCCCAACGGGTCCGGCGGGGCTGAACTGGCAGGGAACTTGGAACTCGGCCACCGGTTACGCGGTGAACGATGCGGTTGCCTATAACGGTTCCAGCTATATTGGCATACAGGCGGGTAGCAATCACCAGCCCGATATCAGCAACTCGTACTGGACTTTATTGGCGCAGGTGGGATCGGCTGGCGCTACGGGTCCGACAGGCGGTACCGGCGCGGCGGGACCCACCGGACTTACCGGACCCCAGGGATCGACGGGCGCGACCGGCGCCACCGGCGCCACCGGCGCAACGGGTCTGGTGGGGCTGATCTGGCAAGGGACCTGGACCTCGTCCACTGCCTATGCGCTGAACAACGCAGTGGCCTACAACGGTTCCAGCTACATCGCAATTCAGGCGGGGACCAATCACCAGCCCGATATCAGCACCTCGTACTGGACGCTGCTGGCGCAGGAGGGATCGACAGGCGCAACGGGATCGGCGGGCGCTACCGGACCGGCTGGACCTACGGGCGCCACGGGATCCGCGGGATCCGCTGGGGCCACGGGCGCGGCCGGCGCGACCGGCGCAACCGGGGCCACTGGTCCGGTAGGGCTGAACTGGCAGGGAACCTGGAATTCAGGCACTGCCTATGCGCTGAACAACGCGGTTGCTTATAACGGTTCCAGTTACATTGCCATTCAAGCGGGGACCAATCACGAGCCCGACATCAGTCCCACTTTCTGGACTTTGTTAGCGCAAGTTGGATCCACCGGAGCCACGGGCGCGACGGGAGCGACCGGCGTGGCCGGACCCACTGGGAGCGCGGGCGCTACCGGACCTCAAGGAGCGACGGGGGCGGCAGGCGCCACGGGTCCGGCGGGGCTGAACTGGCAGGGAACTTGGAGTTCCGCTACCGCGTACGCGCTGAACAATGCGGTTGCCTACAATGGTTCCAGCTACATCGCCATCCAGGCCGGGACCAATCACCAGCCCGATATCAGCAACTCGTACTGGACTTTATTGGCGCAGGTTGGATCGGCGGGCGCGACGGGCGCCACCGGCGCCACTGGCGCAACCGGAGCCACCGGGGCCACCGGACCCGCCGGAGCCCAGGGAACTGCGGGCGCAACCGGGGCCACAGGCGCCACCGGCGCAACCGGCGCGGCGGGACTCAATTGGCAGGGAACCTGGAGTTCCGCCACTGCGTACGCTTTGAACAATGGGGTGGCCTACAACGGTTCGAGCTACATCGCTATTCAAGCGGGAACCAATCACGAGCCCGACATCAGCGCCGCATACTGGAGCCTGCTTGCGCAGGTCGGCTCCGCCGGAGCAACCGGACCTACGGGCGCCAGCGGGCCGGCCGGACCCACCGGCGCAACGGGAGTAGCGGGACCCACTGGAGCCACGGGAGCCACCGGAGCCACCGGCCCAACAGGTGCGGTGGGGCTGATCTGGCAGGGAAACTGGAGCTCCTCCACTGCATATGCAGTGAATAATGCGGTTGCCTACAACGGTTCCAGCTACATCGCGATTCAGGCGGGTACGAATCACGAGCCCGATACCAGTTCTTCGTATTGGAGCCTGTTAGCACAAGTGGGCACCCTGGGTCCCACGGGAGTCACGGGCGCCACTGGCTCGGCTGGAGCAACGGGCGCCACGGGATCCACCGGGCCGACCGGGCCGCAGGGCGTCGCCGGACCCACAGGTCCCACGGGCCCGGCGGGTTTAACCTGGCAGGGCACCTGGAGCTCCGCTACCGCGTATGCGCTGAACAATGCGGTTGCCTACAACGGTTCCAGCTACATCGCCATTCAGGCGGGTACGAATCACCAGCCCGATATCAGTTCTTCATACTGGAATCTCCTGTCGCAGGTGGGAACGCTGGGTCCCACGGGAGCTGTGGGAGCCACTGGGTCGGCGGGAGCCACCGGTGCCACGGGATCCACCGGACCCACCGGACCGCAGGGCCCGGCCGGCGCCACCGGCCCAGCGGGTCCAACCGGGCTGACCTGGCAAGGCAACTGGAGCTCCGCTATCGCCTATGTGGTCAACAATGCCGTTGGGTATAACGGTTCCAGCTACATCGCCATTCAAGCGGGGACCAATCACGAGCCGGATACCAGCACTTCGCACTGGAGTCTGTTATCACAGGTCGGAACCACGGGAGCGACGGGGGCCACTGGTGCACAAGGGGCCACCGGTTCGACGGGGGTGGCAGGCACGAACGGGACAAACGGCGCCAACGGCGCCAACGGAGCCGGATACGCAGCCACTTCCGCAACTTCCGTGGCCATCGCAACCGGTTCGGCGACTTTCACCACACAGAGCGGATTGGCTTTCTCCGCCGGGGCGCGGGCGCGCGCCAGTTACTCCAGCAATACCGCGGATTATATGGAAGGCCTGGTCACTTCGTATTCGGGCACCACGCTGGTGATCAACGTGGACACCACGGGCGGCAGCGGGACCTTCACCTCGTGGAACATCAACGTGGCCGGAAATGTGGGCGCAACCGGGTCCACGCCTGTTTTACATCATTCATTTCAGTATTTGTTTTTCAATTCAGGCTCCGCGCTGGTGGCCAGCGCCACCGCAATTGGGGCGTTTACCGTACCGGCCGCTTGTACCATCACCAGTTGGGATATTGATGTCTCTCCCAGCGACACCGCCACGGTAAAGACCTACAAAGTTGCCACCGGAACCACGCATCCCACTTCCACGAATAGCATCAGCACTTCCGGCGTCTCCATCTCGAGCGGGGGTCACATTCACTCCACCACGCTTACCGATTTCACCACTACATCCGCCGCGGCGTATGATATTTTTGCCTTCGCGCTGACAGCCGTCGGCGGCACCGCGACACAACTTACTTTTTCGCTGGAGTGCAACTGATGCGGCTTTTTTCGCGATTCACCGTTTTTGCGGCCAGCCTGTTGGCCATTGGTTCTCTTCCGGCCTACGCAGGTTACAACGGGTTCCGCCTGTTTTCGCTGAACCACACCCTGGCAGGCACCGCGGACTCCACCAACTTTACGGTGCTTCTCTCGGGAACATTCGCTGAATTCGCAACCACCGCGAACGGCGGCAAAGTGCACAACACCGTCACGTGCGGAATATATTCCATCACCTGCCCGGCGGATTTGATTTTCACCAGCGACATTTTCTGCAAAACGCCTCTGGCCGGCTGGGAATTCGAAGAATATACCGCGACCACGGGCCAGATGATTGTGTGGGTGATGGTTCCAACGCTTTCGCACACTGTCGACACTGCCGTCTACGCCTGCGCCGGCAATACCGCCGTCACCACGTTTCAGGGCGGAGCGCAGGGCGCAGCCTATGATTCCAATACCAAGTGCGTCTATCATCTGCAAGCGCAAGATGACTCGTCGTCGGGAGCCAATAACTTAACTCCGCATAACAGCCCCACCCAAGTCACGGGAGAGATTTACGGAGCGGCT
>Ga0302225_10001875_pt1 | contig 12971 bp, 8 predicted proteins | sample II_Palsa_E3_2_FD_193515 | JGI IMG/M metagenome (GOLD analysis project Ga0302225, IMG submission 193515) | Peat permafrost microbial communities from Stordalen Mire near Abisko, Sweden - II_Palsa_E3_2 | ecosystem: Environmental > Terrestrial > Soil > Palsa > Peat permafrost | place: Sweden...
GCGGTGGCAGCCAACACAACAAAAAAAAGGGCAGTAATATATGGTCTGGTCTTTATCATCATCGTTTTTAGAAATTTCCTGTGTTCACATCCCACCACAATCGGGTGCCGCCGTTGTCCGGTCCACCCAGCAATTGAATGCCGGCAGCTTCGGCTGCGGGGTTGAGCGTCGCTTCACTTTCCGGATAGGCCAGACGGCGTACCTGGATCTGCGTGTTGATCGTCCCGCCGCTGCTGTTGACGACGACCGGGAACAGCCTGGGGTAACCGGTACGACGGAACTCTGTCCAGGCCTCCTGCCCTTCGGGGAACATAGCCAGCCATTTCTGGGTGATGATCCTTTCGAGCATTGTCTCCTGGCTGGCCGCCGGGTCCCATTGAATCGTGATCTTTCCGAGCGCGGTATCATTGTTGGCGCTGTTGAGATAATCAACATAGGCAATGGGCGTATCGACGTTATCCACGATATAGGCTGCGGCGCTGCTGGCTACACCATATTGCTGCATGGACGTCTGGATACCCGTCTCATAATCCGTCTGCACGTTGCCGGCGCCGGCCCAACCACGGAGGGCGGCTTCGGCCTTCAGGAACCACACTTCCGCCGCCGTCATGATGACTTCCGGTGCGGTCAGATTAAAGGTAGTATTAAAGTTATATTTCGAGAACCCGGAGTAAAACGGCTTCGGCGGGATATTGCACCCAATACGGATACCGTGAAATTCAGTAGTGTGCCCTGTATTGCTATCGGGCATGAAATAGACCGGCATCCTGGGATCATTGTAGCCTACCATATAGGACTGGATGGAGGCGTTCATGGAGTTATCCCCATAACTGTTGGTGATCTGGTTGTAGTCATTGCCATTGGCCTGGCTGGCTAATACAGCAGCATCGTCGGATGCGGTAGTCATTACACCGCCGCTATTGGACAGGGCTTTCTCGGCCTGCGCCTGGGCAGTGGCCGGATCGATCTTCGTGAGGTGCATAGCGAGGCGGAGCCGAAGGGAATTGGCGAATTTCAGCCATTCCGTATAGTCGCCTCCATAAAGCGCATCGTAGTTGGCGAGCGGAGTGGCGCCGGGATTGGCGGCGATAAAAGTCTGAAGGTTAGCAACGGCGGTATCCAGTTGGGCGAACATTTGCGTATAAATGGATTGCTGGCTGTCATAGGGTATGGCAGTCAACGAGGTGCCCACTTTGCTGTACGGAACCGGGCCGAATTTATCCGTGATCCGGTCGATAGCTTCGACCTCGACGATCAGCATGATGGCCCAATAATCGGGATTGGTGGTCTCTACACCGGACTTTGCCACCTGGTTTTTGATGGGACCGATGAGGTTGGTATAGATGCTGTTGAAGGCTTCCTGATTCCAGCCGTCGATGAAGACATAGTTGGCATTGTCGAGCGCCTTGCCGAATGTCTGATCGGGCATGGCGTAGCCGCAATAATCGTCGGCATTCAGGTTTTGACCAATCTGGTAGCCGTCATCGGTCATGTACATGATCTCCTGTTCGAGAGGAATAAAGAGGGTCGGGATCTGCAATTGAGAATTGGGAATACCGGTGGGGTCGGTATCGAAACTATCGAATTTTTTTGTACAACCGCCCATGGCTACTGCCAGGAAGGCAAACAAGGCGATATATTTATATTTATTCATGATTGAGTTTTTTTAGAATAACAGGTTAAGCTTCAGGCCAAAATTGCGTGCTACGGGCTGGTTGAATACATCTACGCCGCCGAGACTGTTGCTGGTAGAAGAAGTCAACTCAGGATCAAAGGGCGCTTTCCGGTAGAAGTAGATCAGGTTCCTTCCTGTCAGCGAGAGGCGAAGGCTTTTCACTGCACTGCCTTTCACGACCCAGTTGTATCCCAGTGAGGCTTCCCGCAGGCGGACTACCGTTGCGCTGTAAACGTATTGTCCCAGCGTGGCATTACGGCCGCCGATGAAGGTATACCAGTTCTTGGGGTCGATCTCGGTGACTGTTTTGTTGGTCGTCTGGTCTTCACCATAGATGCTGACATAGCCCTTATCGCGGGCCTGGCCACTGACTTTGGAGACGCCATAATAGTCCAGCATGCCCTGCATCACGGAGATCACCTGACCACCGAATTTGCCGTCGAGGAGGAAGTTCAGGTTGAAATTTTTGTACGTGAACCCGTTATTCCATCCCAGCTGGAATTTTGGAGCGGGGTTGCCCACATCCGAATAGCCGTTCAACTGACCACCTCCTTGCACCGGGAAATAGTTGCCGTTGCCATCGGGGGTGAGAACCAGCCTTCCCTGGGCATCTTTCTGCAAAGTCTGTACATATAAGTCGCCGTATTGACCGCCTTTGGAGACATAGGTATCGTAGTTATTATTTCCGGGGGTGAGATCTACGAGGTTAATGCCGTCTTTGGAATCGATATCGATGACCTTGTTGACATTTTTAGAGTAATTGACAGTGGTGTTCCACGTAATGGGTCCGTGATTGATCAGGTTATACCCGACCGTCAACTCGATCCCTCTGTTCTGGATGTTACCGGCATTGACATTGCCCGAGGAATAGCCGCTGGCGGACAGGGGCACGATGGAGATATCCTGTTCGTAGGTATTCGTCTTGTACCAGGTGAAGCTGGCGGTGAGGTTGTCATTGAAGAAACGGGCATCGAAGCCGGCCTCCGAGGCTTTTGTCTGTTCAGGTTTGAGGCTGGATGGCGCGGTACCGTTGAGGACTGTAGCGCTGCCCGATGCAGTATTCACCGGGTTGGTCTGGTACTGGCTGGCGGTGTTACCTACCTGGGAATAAGATCCTCTTATCTTGGCGAAGCTGATGACCTGGGGAAGGTTGAGCATCTTCGTGAGGATAAAGTTGAGGCCTACCGAAGGGTAGAAGTAATGATCATCCGGGGTAAAGGCCAGGTTGGATGACCAGTCGTTGCGGGCGGACAGGGTTAAGAAGATCATGTCTTTCCAGGAGACGTTGGCGTTGCCGAATACGGATTGTACCTGGTTGTGATAAGGCTGGTCTGTCCTTACATTACTGCCATACGATCCGCTGGTGCTGCCGAGTGACACGGCGGGCGCCACTTCAATATTCTGGATGGTGAAGAGGTTAGGAAAGAAAAGCCCGTAGCCCGAGCCGGCGCCGGGACCCCAGTTGATACCGCTGGTGACGTTGTCGGTAATGCTGGCGCCGACCACTCCGTCGATCTTAAGATTCGTAGAGACGGGGATGACAAAGTTGCCGAGGATGTCGCCGTACTCTTGCTGGAGGGTTTGCTGGAATCCGTTCCAGCTGCCATTGCCGTTCGGCGCTGCCAGGGGCGCTAGTGTACCGGCCCAATACTTCTGATCGCCATCGTCGTCGGTGCGGTCGACGTTGCCGCGCACCTGGAGGCTGAACCAGGGAACGAAGTCATATTTTACGCTGACGTTGACGATGATCCGGTTGCGATCGTCTTCGTTGGTATTGCGGTTGATGATCCACCAGGGATTTTGCTGAACGTCTTCGATGAACGGCCAGTTCTGGGTAGGGGCGCCGTTGCCGCCTACTGCCGGTGCCACCTGATAATTCTTATACGGGGCGATATTCATTCCGCGGGGGAAAAAATACAACCCGGTGAGGGGATTGGAATAGAAGCCGATAGCGGGGCTATTATTGAGCTTCTGCGTAATATAGTTGACATTTCCGTCTACGGTGAGTTTGTTGTCGAGGAATTTGGCGACTTCGTGGAAGTTGAAGTTATTCCTTTGCAGTTTGTTCTCGGGTTCGACGCCACGGGCATCGGTGTTGGTATAGGAAAAATAGGTCTGTGCTATTTCCGAACCACCTGACAGGGCGACGGCGTTGGTGAGGTTGTTACCGGTCTGGAAGAACTGTTTAAGGTTATCCGGTGCGCTGGTGATGGCGGGTCCCCAGCTGTCGACGGCGCCGGCGGATGTTTCGCCGTAGTGGCTTTGGAATTGTGGCAGGTATGCGTTCTTGTCCATGGAGGCAGACGAGTTGACATTGATACTGGTCCTGCCCGCACGACCTTTTTTGGTGGTGATGACGATGACGCCGTTGGCGGCCTGGCTGCCATAGAGTGCGGCGGCGGATGCGCCTTTGAGCACAGTCATGCTCTCGATATCCTCGGGGTTGAGATTGGAGATGCCGTCACCGCCTTCGGGGTTGCCGCCATATGTGTTGCTCATGGGCTGGCCGAAAGGGTTGCCGTTGTTGGAGATAGGTACGCCGTCGATGACATACAGCGGTTGGTTGTTACCGCTAGTCGACCGGTTACCTCTGAGGATCACTTTGGCGGAGCCGCCGATGCCCGAGGCGCTGGGGTTGATCGTCACCCCGGCGATCTTGCCGTTGAGCGAATTCATGAGGTTGTCGGTCTTTGCCGTCGTCAGCTCGGCGCCGCCGATCTGTTGGGTCGAATAGGTCAGCGATTTCTCCGAGCGTTTGATCCCGAGGGCGGTGACGACGACTTCGTTGAGGTTTTTGTTGTTGTTCACGAGTTCGATGGCCAGTTCGCCATTGTCTGTAATGGCTATCTCCTGGGAAGTATGGCCGACATAGGAGAAGACCAGCACTTCGCCTTTTGCTGCTTCGACGGTGAAGCGGCCTTCGGCATCGGTGCGGGCGGCCCTGGAGGACCCTTTGATTGTGACGGTGACGCCCGCCAGTGGCTGGCCCGTCTCATCCTTGACGATCCCTTTGATGGGGCCGGCGAAGCCGGGGATGCCCGCATGGGAAAGCAAGGGGATGAGGAGCATCAGGAACAGGAATTTTCGCATTTGCATCAGTTTTTGGTTGTTAATATATAAAGCATTCGATCGCGATTTGGGCGCCGGCCGCGGTTGAGCGGAAGGCGGGTTTCGGGCCGGCGGCGGCGGACGGTTTACCGGGTCGTCACTGCATATAGCGAGTGATGGCCGGTGATGTACAGGGTACCCGGATCTTTCGGGTCGATGGTGAGGCCCGTAGGCCGTTCGGGTACTTTGATCAGTTCCGTCTGGCGGCCTGTCACATCGTATTTATAGACCTGGCCGGCTGCGATATAGACGTTCCCCGTCGTGTCTGTCACTGAGGCAAACTCTCCTCTTTCGGCGAATGTTGTAAGGTCAGACAGGTAGCCGTCGGGACTGACCTGCAACCGGACTGTGCGGCCATCATATTCATCGGCGGTATAGAGAGGCCGGCCGGGATGAGCCGGGGCCAGCGCCGTTGACCGGGCGAGGTCGTATACCACGGGAATAATCGTGCGGCCATCTGGGGCGACGAAGCATTCCTGCGCGCGGTTGACGGAGACCGCGGCAAAGTCATGGAAATCACGCCAGCGATGGGCAGGGTATAGCGCCTCATACAGCAGGTTGATGCTGCCCATCGGTACTTTCGGCAGCAGCTGGACTGTCTCGTCCGGGTTATCAGGGTTGATGGAGTATGCCCAGGTGGCGAAACCGGAGTTGCCCCAGCCGCTGAAGGAGGTGCCGGACGCGTCGGGAGGGTTGGTGAATGTCTCTTGTCTGCCGTCTACGAGATGGCCGGGTTGAGGAACATATTTAAAGACGACGAGCAGGTTGTCCTTTTGATCGCAGGCGAGGGACAGTGGTTCCCAGGGATAATCTGCGATGAGCGAGAGGCTTCCGGAGGCGGGCGACCAGCGATAGATGCGGCGCTGGCGGGATTCGCAAAAATAGATGTTGCCTTTGGTGTCGGTGCATACGCTCTGCGCGAATTCGAAGCCGGTGGCGAGTTGGCGGATGGTGGGGGGTGCCGGGGTGAGCGCGGGTGAGGGCGCGGTCGATGTCGCGGAGCCATATGGTCCGGAGAAGTTCGCATTTTGCGAACTTTGCGCGCGGGGAGAGGCGGGGGATGCAGACGAGGATGCGGGTGCGAGCGATGTGGACGAGGATGCGGCGGGGGGTGCAGACGAGATTGCGGATGCGGGCTCGTCGCCGATAGAGAGGCGGGCGAATTCCCAGGGGCGGATCTCGGTGTTATTGTCTACGTCATACAGCGGGGCGGTGGTGGTGAACTTGGTCTGGCTATAGTTATGCACGTTGAGCAGTTCGATGCGGCTGCCGCCCCATTTACGGATCGACCAGGGATAGGGTCTATTGACGCGGATCACGCGGAACATATAAAGGTTAGCGAAGACCATATCATTACAATCCTGCAGTTCCATGGGTTGGCATTCGGAGCTTTCGCGGCTTTCTTCTTCCAGCTGCAGCGCATAGACTTTCCAGTTAGCCACCCGGTTGAAGCGGATCTCGTTTCTCACATGGTGTTCGACGGACAGGGCGTAGATGCGGCCTGGTGTGGCGGTGCGGGAGATATAGACGCCGGCGAGCGCGTCGGTATTGGCCGTCCAGATATCTTTGAAGGTGCCACCACCGCCGTTGGTGATCCAGAGGCTCCAGTATTGGGAGTCCCAGTTGGCGGGGCCGGGGTCGGATGATGCGGGACGGACGGTGGGCGTGGGGGGGTGAGTGCCGGGACGGGAGAGGTTACCGTGGCCGCCGATGAACTTGACGTCCCCCAGGTAAGACTTTTCGCCTGCCATCCACTTGCAGGCGACGGCCCGGGCGTTGCCGGCGCCGGTGGCAAGGCCTATACCGCTGACGATATTGGCGCCGCCGGATGGTGTCTCCAGCAGCGGAACGGGTCCGCCGAAACCGCCGAAAGCCTCAGCATTGTCAGCCAGCCGCAACTGAGTAGCGATAGGATTGAGACCGATGAGCACCGTATTAGGTCGCAGGTGCAGGGTAGTGCTGATACGATACCAGCCCTGGGGAATATAAATGACGGGATAACGGTCGATGGCATCCTGCAGGACTTTGGTATCATCCGTCGCGCCGTCACCTTTAGCGCCGAGTAATCGCAGGTTGGCCCAGGTATCCATGGGCGGAAACGCGGGAATGTCCGAAGCGACAGGAGCAGGCAGCGAGGACAGGGGTTCTATATCCTGGGTCATCGCGAAGTCCGGGTCGGCCTGCCAGTCCTGCATCTGAAGTCCATCCGTAAAATGGCGGACGGCATAGTTTTGTCCGGCACCCTTGACTTGCCTGCCACTAAGCCGGTAAGCCACCAGCACAGGTGTATTGCGACAAACGATATTGCGCAGGTTGACCTGGTTGAAAGCATTATTTTCATCGCTGATGCGGATGGCAGCGCCGGTAATGCCATCGAAGCGGCAGTCTTCCATGAATAGTTTCTCCGAATAATTCGAATCGATGTCGATCACTGCCGGAGTGTTGCTGACTGACATACGGACGATCGTCAATCCCGCCTCGCGGGTGCGGATAGCAGCGCGGCGCTGGCCCTCGAACCAGGTATCGACCATCATAAAGGCCCAGCCGGGGGAGGGTTTTGTGGTGTAAATGCCGTAATCGCCCCCAAAGAAACGAACATCTTCCATTTCGTTGCCTACGTCATAGAGACCAGCCTTGCCCGAACCCGTATAGATATCGACATACGAAATGAAGCTATGCTGCGCAAAGTGCGTGCGAAGGGCTACGGCGGAGGGGTTACCGTCCCCGATCCTGAGATTGACATTGGACAGTGCGCTGTAAAAGGTGGAGGCACCGGCATCATAGATAGGTTGGTCCGGACCGGAGAGGCTGTTGACGAACCAGAACATATATTTGGCGTGGCCTTTATCTGCCGGATCTGCTGTCTGGAACCCGGGGGCATTCCTGGCGAGAAGGAAGGTCGGCCGTTCCTTGCCATAGCCGATCAGCCGGACGGCGGTTGGGATATATATCGTCTTCGTGATGAGATATTTTCCTGCGGGAATGAAGAGAATGCCGAAATTGTAGCGGGACTTGACTTCGCGGATGGCGGCCTGAAGGGCATCCGAGACGTCCATGCTGCCATCGGCCCTGATATTGAATTTTTCCGGGGTGAAATAAACGGCATCGGGATCTTCGGGCCGGAGAGGAAAGAAGGAGCGGCCGGGCTCGGTGATAGGAGGTACGGGAGAAGGTGAGGGAGAGCCAGGTAGAGGACTGGCGAACGCATCGGGTGCTGTGGCCAGGAGGGGCAACAGCAATCCAATAATAATAATGATATAGCCAGACCTTTTCATTCTGTCAAATCTAATCGTCAGGCTTATCGTTTTAAAAAGGTTAAAAAGGGCCATTTTTGGGTTTTGGTAGTGGTAATGTAGTGGGAGGAAAATAGCAATTGACGGCTCATTAGCTGATTATTGTATCGCACTAGTCAAAAGGACAGGCATGAATACCAAAACAAGAAAATTTCTGATCGCTACGCATGGCGCTTTGGCCAGTGGGTTCCGATCTTCTCTGGAAATGATTGCGGGGGCGGGGGACTCGGTTCACCTTATTCAGGCCTACCTGGATGAAAGCAAACCTGTGAACGAGGAATTGGCCAATCTGTTTGGCTCCGCCGGGTCTGAAGAAGAATGGGTTGTCTTTTCCGACCTGCTGGGGGGCAGCATCACCAACCAATTAGTACAGGCGGCGGCCGGGAAAAATGTCCATATCATAGCAGGCTTTAACTTACCGCTGTTACTCGAGGTTGTTTTATCCGATCCGGAGGAACCGATTGGCGGCATCCTGGAAGCGGCAATTGACCGGGCGAGGGAACAGCTGGTGTATGTCAACAAGCTCATCAACCTGAAAAACGACAGCGAAAATGCTTAAATTGATCCGGATCGACGACCGGCTGGTACATGGGCAGGTGGCTTTCACCTGGACGCCTGCACTGGGGATCGGTTGTATTATAGTGGCTAACGACCGATCCGCGGGAGATGAATTCCTGAAAATGACGATGGGCCTGGCTAAGCCGGCTGGGGTCAGGCTGCTCATCAAGACGCTGAAGGAAATCCCCTCATGCCTCCAGGACCCTAAAAACAAATCGGCCAACGTCCTATTACTTATAGAGTCGGTGAAAGACGCGCACACCCTGTGTACTGAGCTGGCTGAGATCAAGAGCATCAACTTTGGCGGCATCCGGGCCAAAGCGGGGGCGAAGCCGGTATCCAAAGCCATTGCCCTGACGGACGCGGACATCACCCTTGTACGGGAGCTGCTGCAGAAAGGGATAGAGCTGGAAGTAAGACAAGTCCCCACGGACAAAAAACAACTGCTAGAAAATTTAATCTGACGTGCAGCTAACCTATCTACTTATCACGCTCATTATTGTATTTGGCCACTGCGAAGATTTCCTGGGCACGACCCTGCTAAGCAGGCCACTCGTGCTGGGGCCGCTGGTGGGACTGGCGTTGGGCGACCTTCACCAGGGTATCCTGATCGGAGCCGCGCTGGAACTGATCTTCATGGGTAATATTAAGGTAGGCGCGGCGATACCGCCGGACGTGGTGACGGGAGGGGTGTTAGGAACCGCCTTTGCGATCCTGTCAGGCAAAGGGGCGGCGATCGCGCTGGCCCTGGCTGTGCCGATCTCCATCCTGGCCGAGATGTTGTTGAGTGCATTATTCGTTTTCCGGAGTACCTTCAATAAGTTGTTCGCGGTCTATGCGGAAGAAGGGAATTACCGGAAAGTCCAGCGGCTGCACCTGTTGTCGGGGGCGTTGAAACCTTTGCTGATGGGGTTGATCGGCTGGCTCTCTTTGCAATTGGGGGCGGGGGTGATGAAATCGGTGTTGGATCATATCCCGGGCTGGGTGAATGCGGGGCTGCAGGTGGCGGGGAACGTATTGCCGGCATTAGGATTTGCGTTACTGATGAATTTGTTATTCCATAAAAAAGTGGCCCCCTATTTCTTTCTGGGATTTGTGTTGGCTGCCTGGATGAAGCTGCCGGTGATCGCCATCGGAGCGTTGGGGGTGATCATCGCGTTCCTGGTGACGAATAATATGCCGGGGGCCGCGGAAGAAGAGGCGGGGGAGGAAGATGAGGGGAGCGCGGGTATAGCTGGCGCGAGCGCGGATATGGGAGCCCGCGGAGAGGCGGAGGCCGAGGGAATGGCAGAGGCGAGTGCGGGCATGGCGGGTGCGGGCATGGCTGGCGCGAGTGCGGGGGTGATTGCGGTGAGACAGCCCATCACGAATGGGGATCTGCGGTGGATGTTTCTCCGGTCGATGGCGCTGGAAGCTAATTTTAATTTCGAGACCTGGCAGAATACCGGCTTTGCCTTCAGCATGCTGCCGGCGCTGAAAAAACTATATCCTGACAGGGAGGCGATGGCGGCTGCGTTACAACGTCATTTGCAACTTTTCAATACCAGCACGTACGGTTCGACGCTGATCATCGGGTTGACGGCGGCCATGGAAGAACAGAACAGCCGGGACCCTGATTTCAATTCCGAGTCTATCAATTCCGTGAAGCTGGGACTGATGGGCCCGTTGGCGGGGGTGTTCGATTCTTTATTTTGGGGAACATTGAAGGTCATCGCAGCGGGGGTCGGTACGTCACTGGCATTGAAGGGCCATTTGTCGGGTGCGGTGCTGTTTATTCTCCTGTTCAACGTACCGCATCTGCTGTTGCGTTACCAGCTGACCTTTATCGGTTATCGGGCCGGGACCCGGTGGCTGCAGCAGCTGGCGAGGACGCATGTCATGGATAAACTGACCTATGGCGCGAGTATACTGGGGCTGATGGTGGTGGGAGCGATGCCGGCCACACTGATGTCCCTGCGGACACCGCTGGCTTTCGGGGGCGGAGATGCAGGATCAGGGCTGCAAGGGATATTGGACAGTATTGTTCCGGCCATTTTGCCTTTGGGGCTGACCTTCCTCGTCTATTATTTTATCAAAAAAGGGGTGAAGACGACCTATTTACTGCTGGGGCTGGTGGTACTGGGATTCGTGGGAAGCGTGCTGCATCTTTTTGTATGACCATGATGAATATCGCTAATAATTTACAGGGTATGGGTGTCTCGCCGGGAATTGCGATCGGGCGCGCCTGTGTGATCCGGCAGGCCCAGGCTGGGATAACAGGAGAGACGTTGGCCGACGAGGCTGCGGTCGCGGGAGAGATAGCGCATTTTCATGATGCTGTCGGGCGGTCTATACGCGAGTTGAGAGTCCTGATGGCGGGGGCAGAGACGGCGGTGGCGGACATCCTGGAAGTACAAGTGGAATTGCTGCAAGACCCGATGTGGGAAGGGGAGGTGTTGTCGAAGATTGAAGCGGATAAGAAGAATGCGGGGGATGCTGTGTTGGAGGTCACGCGGGCATTGATGAATACATTCGGGAGTATGGAGGATGAATATTTGCGGGCGCGGGCGGCGGATATAGAGGATATAGGGAAGAGGGTGATGAGGCATTTGAGAAATGAGAATGGGGGGATGGCGGGGGGCGGAGCGATGCCTGTGGGCGGCGGCGGGCGCGGATCGGAAGGCGATGGGGCGAATGCGGTGGATGATTCCGATACCATCCTTGTCGCTACGGACCTCAGCCCTTCGGACCTGATTGCGCTGGATATCAGCCGGGTGGTTGGATTTGCCACGCGGGCAGGTGGAAAGACATCACATGCTTCAATCGTTGCTCGATTGAGAGGGATAGCGGCTGTGGCCGGTTGTGGCGAAGGGCTGGATGCCATAGCGGATGGAGATATGATGGTGTTGGATGGGACAACGGGCATCCTATTGGTTAATCCTGCACCGGAGGTAGTGGAACAATATGTTGAGAAAAGAAAAGAGCAATTAGCCACTACGCGGTTTCTTCAGTCCCTGAAAAGCAAGGAGGCGATCACGACGGATGGGACTGCGGTCCATTTATCGGCCAATATCGGCAGCATTGAAGACATGGAGCAGGCACTGGAGTATGGTGCGCAAGGCGTGGGCCTTTTGCGGACGGAGTTGCTGTTCATGCAAAGCAATAGCCTGCCTACGGAAGAGGAGCAGTTCATTTTCTATAAGAATATTCTCGTCCGGGCAGCCGGCCGGCCGGTCACGATACGGACGTTGGATATCGGCGGTGATAAGGCTCTCCCCTATCTGCCCTTGCCGAAAGAAGACAATCCTTTTCTGGGTTACAGGGCTATCCGGATCAGTCTCGACCGGAAAGATCTCTTTCTTGTCCAGCTGAAGGCTATTCTCAGGGCCAGCGTATTTGGGGAATGCCGCATCTTGCTGCCGATGATCGGGAGTGTGCAGGAGCTTCGCCAGGCCAAAACGTTGATGGCAGAAGCTAAGGAGGAACTGACCCGGCAGCAGTTGCCGTATGATGCAGATATCCGAACAGGTATCATGATTGAAGTGCCTTCGGCCGCTATCATGGCAGACCAACTGGCGAAAGAAGCCGACTTTTTCAGCATCGGCACCAATGACCTATGCCAATACACGTTGGCGGTAGACAGGATGAATGAAAAGATCAAAGCGTTGTACAACCCCTTTCATCCGGCGGTATTGAGGTTGATCCGGAGCGTGATCGAGCAGGGCTTTCTTCATCATATACCGGTGGAGATGTGCGGGGAACTGGCGGGAGATCCCGAGGCCACCTTATTATTGCTGGGAATGGGGTTGCGTGATTTTTCGATGAATGCCCCTTCTATTCCCGTGGTTAAAAATATCATTTTGCAAACGAACATGACTGTGGCAAGGGCTGTTTGTACCAAAGAGATGAATAACATTGTATGATCACCAAAGACTATATTATCCGGGCCCCGGAAGGTATCCATGCGCGGCCGGCTGCGGCGCTGGTGAAACTGACCCGCCAATTCAAGGCTGTCATTCACCTGCAAAAGGGAGAGAAGAAGGCGCCACTGAACAGTCTTTTGAACCTGCTGTCGGTGGGAGCAAAAGGCGGCGATACTATAACCCTGTTCATTAAGGCGAAGAGGAGAGCAGTGCTGCCGATGCGCTGGACCAATTTTTTAACGACTTGAAAGAATAATTATGAAAATAACGATCACGGCCAGCGAGCAGCAGTTCGATGAGACAGCAGCCTGGCGAATCATTGCACAGATACTGGAAAAGCGGAATGCAGTCATCGGCCTGTCGACGGGGCAGACGACTATCGGCATGCACCGCATCGTTTCGGATATTCATTCTCGCTATCCTTTCGATGTTTCG
>Ga0302225_10001878_pt1 | contig 12957 bp, 10 predicted proteins | sample II_Palsa_E3_2_FD_193515 | JGI IMG/M metagenome (GOLD analysis project Ga0302225, IMG submission 193515) | Peat permafrost microbial communities from Stordalen Mire near Abisko, Sweden - II_Palsa_E3_2 | ecosystem: Environmental > Terrestrial > Soil > Palsa > Peat permafrost | place: Sweden...
CAGCGGCTTGCTGCACGTCAACATGGGCATCGAGAGCATCAATCCCGAAACGCTCAAGGGCATGAACAAGAAGTTCAACAAGGTCGATCGCTACAGCGAAATGCTGGAAAACCTGCGCAAGCGCGGCATCAGCTATTCGCTCAACTTTATTTTCGGATGGGACACCGAAACGCACGGCGTCTTCGAGTCCACGCTCGATTTTCTGCACAAGGAAAAAGTCCCGGTGGCCTACTTCAACATCCTGTGCCCGGAAAAAGGCACCATGTTCTACGAGAAAATGAAGCAGGACGACCGCATCCTGCGCCTCGAGGACATCGGCCGCTTCCCCGGTGAGTTCTGCCACCTGAAGCCCAAGAATTTCTCCGCCGAGGAAATCGAAAAGAACGTGCAGGACATGTACGTCAAGTTCTACAGTTGGAAATCCATGCTCAAGCGGCTGCCCGCACCCGTGACGCAGGCCAACATCGCGTCCTGGGTGGTAAATATTTCGCAGCGCCGCCTCACCCAGCGTTCGCAGGGCGACAACAACAACAACTTCGACGCGTTCTGAGTCGCGATCGTCCGTGTAGCACGCATCGGTAGGGGCACGGCATGCCGTGCCCGGCGCAGATGTTGGCATAATCGCACCATCGACTGCCGTGCCATTTTTCGGCGCGAAACCAAGCGCAAACCCATCTGCCGTCCGACCGCGCGCCATTTCTGGCAATTCTCTGCCCTTAATTGCGCAATTCACTCCCTTGCAGGCATTCCCTTATGCGCGTGGTGGTAGAAACACCGAGAATCGTCAATAAAATCGGGCCCGCCCGCACGAATAAAAACACCTTGTAACATCCAAACCCCGCCCGCCTGCGTACACAAGTCAGGATGCGCTCTCGTAAGCATTCCTCGCGGACATTTTCTTAATCTCCGCAGATCAAATTCGAAAAGGGGCGGACCATGAATGAAAGGGACCAGAATGTCTTGTCGCAGGCTTCGGAGATCATGAAGCGTCGTTCGTTCATCAGCAAAGCCGGGTATTTGGGAATTGGCGTAGCCACCGCATCGCTCTTGGCGCGCTCGCCATTGCGCGCCGGAACTTTCGCCGAGCAGGATGCGAGCAAGCTCGACGAAACCAGTGGCGACACGGCGCAGGAAATCTTCACCGCCGCGTTGATCGCCGAGGATTTGGCCACCACCTTTTACTACAACAGCCTGATCGGGCCGGTGATCATGGATCCCAACCTCGCCGGCACGGGCGGCACCGCCACGCAAGTCGCTCCCAACGGCAATCTCGGAAACGTGGATTACATTCGCGCCGCGCTGGCCGAAGAAATCGCGCACGCGGATCTGCTGCGCTCGCTCACCGGCGGCTCGAGCGCGGCCGGCGATCCGGTACAAACTTTCTATTTCCCCAACGGGACCTTCGACACCCTCAAGCCCTTCACCCAATTGCTCGACGCGCTGGAGAAAGCTTTCATCGGCGCGTATCTAAACGCGGTCGCGGAATTTTCGCAGATGGCCGCGGACACCAAGTCCGGCTTGGCCTTCCAGACGAACCCGTCCGGCGGCCAGTACACTTCACCCGAGCTCGAATATTTCGCCGAAGTTTCCGCTTCCATCATGGGCATCGAAGCGGAACATCGCGTTCTCGGCCGCGTGATTTCCAACACCAATCCCGCGAACCAGTACAAGTACGAGCAAACCGACGGCATCACTTCCGTTTACAACGGCAAGCATTCCGCGGTCGTCGCGCTCACGCCGTTTTTGAGCGCCGGCAACGGCACCACGGGCTATTCGTTGCAGACGGCTCTGGCTGGCGCTCCGTCGGTAACCATCACCACCTACGGCGGGCCGCCCGCTCCGCATACGGGCCAGTAAACATTGCACCACCGAGACGCGGAGATACAGGGAAACACAATAAATTAATTCCCTGAGTCTCCGTGCCTCGATGGCCGAACATAGAACACGCCGAGCAAATAAATCATCGTGCGGGGTGCCCCACCCTTCGGTTTTAAGGGTGGGGATTTTTACGGTTTCGTAACGGCTACCTCTTGCCCTAAGGATCGCCGGGCACGGCATGCCATGCCCCAACGAACATCAACAGAGGCACAGAGAACCAGAATTAATCTCTGTGTCTCCGTGCCTCAGTGGCCAAAACAAAACCAAAATCAATACCCCGTCGGTATGGCCAGGTTGTTGATGTAAGCGCCGGAGCGCGGCGACTCATTCCACACCTGGAATCCGGTGACGAAGTAAAAAATGTACGCCGCCGCAATCCCGCCGCTCGCCCCGTAAATCGGAAACACGGTTTGCCCGCCGACATCGTAGAAATCGATGTCCTGCATTACCGCGCGCCCCCAGTGCGAGAGGTCCAGGAAGTCAACGCGCGTCTGGTTCGCGTTGATGGACGACTTGATCGGCACGCCCGCCATGGATTTTTCGCCGGTAAAGAGCAGATCGAGATCGCTCGCGCGCCCGCCCGCTCCTTCCTTGATGATTTGCGAAATGGTGACGCCCAGCTGCTCCCACTGGTGTTCCTGCTCGAGCGCGGTGTAGGCGATGAGCTTGGACACCTGGTTCGAGCCCAACGATTTGCGCACCTTGTTGATGGCCAGCCGCACCGCGCCGGGAGTGATCGCGGAATTATTTGCGTTCACCGTGGGCGTGGCGAGTTCGACCGGATAGGTGGCGCGATTCAGGTTGAGCCAGGTGCCGGTGGTCGCGTTCGTTTGGTGATACAAAATGCCGAACAGCGAAGTCGGTTGCGCGCCGGTGAGCCCGTCGTGCACGATCACATCGTTGACGCTCGTGCCCGTGGGAAGCGAGTCCACCTGCAGCAGCGAATTGAAGGGGTCGACGAGCAGAACGTTGGCCGAGCCGCGATTGGTGGTGATGGTGGGATCGTAAACCTGCACCGTCTGGTTGTAGTAGAAAAGCTGCGCCCCGGGCGGCTTGGCCATTCCGAATTGCGCTGCAACTCCGGACGGCAAGCCCGTGGTGGTGATGGAGCTGACCGTGCCGAGCACGCCGTTGCCGTTCGTCTGCATTACTTTGTCGAGGAACGCGCGAAATTGCGCCATCGCATTTTTCACTTCGCGCTTGGCGGCATTTTCGATGGCCTTTTCCGGCGAGTTCGAAGCGTATTCCACGAGCTTGGTGATTTCCACCGCGTGCCGGAAAAATACCGGAGTCACTTGCGCCACGTCGTACACCGTTCCCGAACCGCGGCCCAGATCTCCGCCGTCCATGTTGGCGAGCCCGGCCTTGCCTCCCGGACGGATTTGCAGCGGCAAGCGCATGTTGCGCGAGCTGACGCGCTCCACGTCGCCGCGCTGCTGGATCATGGTCAGCAGGATGTCGTCGCGCTCGTACAGCAGCGGAAGTTTGTCCCGGACCTTTTCAAGTTGTAGCGCAACGGATTGCGCATTTTGCATTTGTGCCATGTGAGTGGTTCTCCCTTGGAAGTGGAAAGTCGAAGTGCGGTTAACAGCCAACAGTCAACAGTTGATAGTTGACAGTCAACCGTTACGGATTTGCGCGCAGGCGTCGCAGTGGACGCAAGGCGCGATCTGACAGGGTGTCCTTCACGGACAATTGCGAGAAATTGTGCCAGCGCCGGCGCGCGCTCAGCGTCGTGACTTCGTGGCGCCGGCTTGTCTCGAACTTTGGTTTGTAGGGGCACGGCACGCCGTGCCCGGCGCAACGTCATCACGGTTTGCGCGACTTAAGATTGTTTCGTAGCGGCCGCCTTTTTACCCGGAACGGAGTGAAGGGCAGGCGGGCGTGCGTTTCGTTTGTGCGTCACTTCGGTCCGTACGGCCACGGCCCGGGCACGCCATGCTACCCGCGCGAGACCACTGGCCCCACCCACTGTTCCCACCGCTGCACCCCAGGCCAGTTGTGCGCGCACTCTCCCACGCGCGAAAATGAACCTGTTGCAACTGGCGAAGGATGCTGTTCGCCCCGGCCCCCTTCCAGTCCGACCGCGGCAAAAAATCAACCTGAGGTGAGGTCCACAATGCGACGGAGAAGAATTTTCATACTGGGAGTGTGCGCGGCCATGTGCGCGGCAATGAGCATGGCCCTGGCGCGTCCGGCGGCGGCGCAAACGAATTGCACGGCAAACGCGAACGCGGCGGTGGAATGCTTCGTCGGCAACGCGGTCAGCACCAACCTGACCAAACCGCGCTACGGCATGTCGCTCGCGCAATTCAAGACTTACGGCGTGGCCGTGTCGCAGATCCTGCAAACGCATCACACCTATCTCGTGCTCACCGGCCTCGCGAGCGCGATCGCCGACGCCATGCCGCCCACCAATGCGGACGGCTCGGCCAATCAGTCCGCGCAGGATATCGCCGTGTCGCAGATTGTAGATGCCGCCACCACTGCCAAGTTCACGCCCACGCCCAGCGGAGCCAGCGCCCAGGACTTGCAGTGGTTCACGCTCGACCTGGTAAACGCGATGAACGATAACGACGGCGTGATGCAAATGCTGACGCCCGGCGTGGGCCTGCGTGTGCTCGATTCCTACGTAGTGACCGCCACGTCCGGCGGAAGTGTCAACTGGACCAACGCGGATTCCAAAATCGACACCGCCATTCAAAACTTGATCACTTCCGGCCTGCTGAAAGTCCCCGCGGAAATGACCCTAGCCGAAGTGCAGACGTTCGCCAACTCCATCGCCCGCGCGATCTACGCGTACAAGGTGGCCACGAATCGCACCGCGTTGTAGGCCCTGAAAGCTGCTGCAGGCTTGAATTCGTAGCGGCACATAATTCGCTGCAACCTGGCGCGATCTAGCACTGACCTCGCCGATAAATCATTGTGCGGGGTGCCCCACCCTTCGGTTTCAAGGGTGGGGATTTTGAATTCATCTGCGATGAACAGTGCTCCGTTCCTCTCTGCCTCTCTGCCCGTGTGGCGAAGCAAACCCTACAAATTTAAAATATCAGCGTCCGAGAGTCGCGCGTAGTCAATATCGCGCGGGCCGATCGAGCGCCGGCCGTCACTCGCGGCGCCGCCGGAGCCGGCGATATCCACGCGGCGCTCGGCGGTGCGCTGGCGCTCGCGGCGCTGCTGGTTCGCGGAGACCACCGTTGAAGTCCACTCGTTCATCACGCGCTTGGCCACCCCGGGCAGCGCCTGGCGCGCGCGTCCGGTGACGAGCGAGACGATCGCGTTCTGATGATCGCCGTCCAGCGCACCCGTGCGAAAGGCGTTGCGCATCTGTTGCCCGAGCGCGCGATTCGAGCGCAGCGTGTTGTCGAGCTCGCGGTAGATTTCGCCGACCACGCGGTTCCGCGCCGTTTTCGAGACCCCTTCCGGCAGCAGGCGTTCCACCTGCGACTCGATGGCCGCAAGCACGCCTTCGACCGTGGCCGCGTTGGTCGCGTGGAAGAATTGCGTTTGTTCCCGCGTGGGAGCCTGCCCTACCGACTCGTCGCGATTCGTGGCTCGAGGTCCGTGATTCGTGACTTGTGACTCGTGACTCGTTGGCTGTGCGGCGCCGGCATCCTGCTGGCGATTTTGCACCGACGGAGACGCCGTCGCACCGGCGCGGGCACCCGCGCCCGGTGAATTAAGATTGGCCAGCTGCGCCATCGCTTGCGCAAGCGAGGCGAACGCGGCGGGATCGAGTTTCGCCACCGCGCGCGCGAGCTCGCTGTGATCTTCCGGGCGGCGCGAAAAGAAAAGCGCGTCCATGCGATCGAGATCGGCGAGCGAAGCGGTCGCGGCGCGCGCTACTTCGGGCGTGGCAAAAGTCTCGCGGTAGGCGTTCGCCTCCTGCCACGCCGCGCGCAATTCCGGATTGGCGTCCAATGCCGCGCGCAGATGTTCAGGCTCGGCGACGGCTGCCGCGAGCGTTGCGTCGTTCGCATGCAGCGATGCCGCGGCCGGCACGGCGTCGGAATCCGCAAGGTCTCGTAGGGGCACGGCACTGCCGTGCCCGCTTGCCGTGACGGAGAAAGGGGCCTCAGTGCTTGAAGAAATGTCGCCGTTCGCCACAACGGAATTCTCGTTCGGAGCGGAGTCAGATCTTGTCGCGGACCGGCGATCGCTCGCGCTGCCGCGCTTCACCGTGGCCACTTGTGCGTGCTCTCCGAGCCCAAGAATTTCGTCGTCGGTTGCGTGTCGGCTGGGCGGCGTTCGCAATAGCGCAGAGCGCGCCGGTCGAGTGCTGCTCGGTTCAGATGATGTGGACGCGGGTCGCGCGTCGGTTGTTGGCGCAGGTGCGGCCATGATTCGCCTCCAAAAGTTTTCCACAGGATTCCAACAAGGTAACGTGCGTAAGCGTCACCGGGGCTCCCGCCAATGCACTGACACTAGGGCACTTACATCGCAAGCGCAGCCGCCACCCCCGGCAATGTTTCCCATTTTGAAACGAAGGTACTATTCCGCCCCGCGCCCTCCATCTGTACATCTATATAAAGCGGGGGGGCAGTTTCGGCGCAGGCGAATCACCCGCGAATTCAGCATCGGACGCGCAGCGCGCCCGCCGATATTCTGAGGTGCAGTAATGAGCACGATCACACCGCCATCCGCAGAAGCCAAAGCAAAATCCGACGCCGCCGCGCAGGCCGAACGCCGCCGTCGCAAGCGCGCGAAAATTACCGCGCAGGTTCACGTCCGCGGAGTGGACGCGCCCGAACCCTTCGAAGAACTTTGCAAAAGCGTGGACGTTTCGCGCGACGGCTTGCTTTTCACCGCGGCGCGCGCCGGCTACTGGAAGGGCCAGCCGCTCGACATCGTGTTTCCCTATTCGAACGCGGCCACCGCGCTCAATCAAGCGCAGCGCGCGGAAGTAGTGCGCGTCTCGGAACAGGGCGGGCATTACGCAGTAGCCGTGCAATTTTCCGCAGCGCGAGCCGCCGAGGCCAAAGACGGTAAAGGTGCGAGCGCGGCCGAAGCCTTTGCCGGAAACGCCAGTGGAGCGGCGCCTGCGGCTGCGCCGAAGCAGCAGTCCGTGGTGCTCGCGGTGGAATCGGATCCGCGCACGGCTGAAATCATGCGCAATATTCTTTCGCAGGACGGCTACACCGTGGTCATCGTGCCCACGGCGCAGCAGGCGCTGGAAGTTTTGCGCACCACCGTTCCGGTCTGCTTCATCGCGGAAGTTGAAGGCCAGGACATGGGCGGCCACGACCTCTGCCTGATTATCAAGCGCAACGAGCGCTTGCAGCGCGTCCCTGTGATTTTGCTCACGCGCGCGGCCCAGCCCGCCGATTACGCCGCAAGCCACCAGCTCGGCGCGGTCGTGTGCATGGCAAAGCCCTTCAAGCCCGAGCGGCTGCTGCACGTCGTGAGGCTCGTCGCCCCGCCGCCCACGCAGAAGAGCGCCTACGGCTCCTCGCGCGTGTCAAACACGCACATCGAGCGCACGCTCTAGCGCGCGAATTCACAGTCAACAGTCCACAGTTCACGCTGTAGCTGCTAGTCTGCCTGAGTCAAGAACATGAAATTGATCCGACAGGGTATTAGGCGTTGGGTGTACGCTCTACCAGTCCTTCATCTTTGTGTCTGCTTTATCAGCATCAGCGGCTACGTGATACCACATTTGCAGTATTGGGGAATGGCCTTTACGTTCATTCTCCTGTTCGACCTTCCCGTCTCAATCGTCGCTTATGCGCTGGCTTGGAAATACCCAACCATCGCCATGGCCTGGATTTTCGTCGCCGGTACGCTGTGGTGGTACGCCCTCAGCCGCGGAATGGAATTCGTTTTTGACAACTTCCTAGGCCAAAGGTCATCCGCCGGACATCTCTCAATTCCCAAGATCGAGGGGAATCCACTTCCGCGCCGTTAGAGCTCACGTGCCGGCGGCCAGGACGCGCCGCGACTCGCCTCACTGTTAACTGTTGACTGTGAACTGTTAACTGCTTTTCTGCTGCTTCTGCAAATAATCGCGATGGAAGAGTGCGTGGGCGCGGACGTTGGCGTAGCCCAACGGCGCTTCGATTTTCGCAACCTGCCCGGCATCCGACGAAAACCAGCGCATGCAAATCTCGAGCTCTACCGCATGATTGTCCGCGAACTCGTCCGGCATAATGCTGGGCAAAATCATTTCAGCGTCAACACCATTGGCCGCTGCGCTCTGGAATGCGGACGGCACCGCGCCGGTCACGTCACGCCTCGCGACCACCGGAACTTCACCGACAAGCTGCGCGATTTCGCGGTACTGCTTGGTCCGCGATTCCTCGTCCGGAATCACGAATTCTTCCAGGCCGATGAGCCGCTTCACCAGCGCCATGTTTTCCGGATGCGCCAGTACAGCCTGAATTTGCGGATCAGGATTGGCGATCAACTGCAGCAGCACCGCGCGCTGCTGCGACCATAGCGTCGGATACTGCTCGTCCGTTTCCGGATAGCTGAACAAATTCCCCTTGAGGTCCGCCAGGCGAATCCATTGCGATTCGAACGCAGCGCCCGCGCCCAGCAGCGTAACCTCGACATCGTTCGGCCGGTTGCGCCGAAAACAATCCACCGCCAGCAGCATGATGTCCGAGTGAAAGAATTTCATCCGCCGCCAAACGAGCCCGATGCGGCCCATGGCCTGGTCGCGAGCCATGGCGTAGCCCGACGCGGTGTCGTTGTTCGACATCGCGCCGCCAAAAAGCGCGGGAAACGCGCCGGTAAGAAATTGCGCGACGGGGCCCATCAAATTCGCGGCGTGCTCGGCGAGATCGGGAGGAACTTCGGCGGGCTCCGGCTGAAAAAATCCCGCAGCCAGCGATTGGCCGGGTTTCGCGCGCGCAGGATAGTGCGCGCCGGGCTCCGCCGTCTGGCTCTGCAGCGAATCGAAATCGAGAACTTCGCTGTCGGCGTAAATCGGCGGGATGCCGTACTCGTACGTTTCGATTTGCAAGTTCGAGAGCGTGTTGAAACGTTCCTGCACGCTGATGAGCGCGTCGCCCAGCGCCGGGCGTCCGCTCGATCCGTCGCCGGGAAGCGCGTGGAGCACGCGCCAGTGGTCGTCCATATTTTCGTCGCGCGATTCGCAGTAGGCGTCGCCGGCAAACGCGACGTAAGCGCCGTCGGGAAACATTTGCAGCAGCTCGTCGCGCAGCGATTTGTCTTCGAGTGCGAAAAATGCCCAGGGGCGCAGCCAGGTGCGCTGAAACGTGATCAGATTGATGTTGAAGTCCCCGCCTTCGGTCAGCGGGCCGCCCTGCGATTGTGCCAGCCGCGCCAGGCGTTCGTACTGCTGCGAGCCCGGAGCGACAGGCGCGCCGATTTTGTCCGCCGCATGCGGATAGGCCGCGCGCAAACGCGCTTGATGCACCTCCATGTTCCATTGCAAGTACGGATATTCGTGCATCTCGTTGGCCCACGGCGGAGTCTTCAACTCCAGCCCGCCGACGATGTTGATCACTTCCTGGCCATTCGGGACGCGCAGGCGCGTCTCGGCCGCCGGCACCGTCACGGTTTCCGCCGCGACGAAATCTTCCTCGGTGAGCAGCGCGCCGCACTGCGTGCAATGCGCGAGCGATGCGAACCCTTCACCCGCGTTTTGCACGTCGCCAAGGTTCGCGGCGTCTTGGTTTTGTAGGGGCACGGCACTGCCGTGCCCGCTTGCCCTGACACCGGAAGGGGCACGAGTGCTCGGCGACGATGCGCCATTTGCAACGGTGTTGTCGTTTGCGGAATCGGATCCAAAACCCATCGCGGACCCGCGATCCTGCGCGTTGCCCGATTCACCTGACGCGACACCCGGCACGGCATGCCGCGCCCCCGCGGAACCTTCGGCAGAATCGCTCGCGGCAGCCGGACTCTCCGCGCTGCATTCCGGGCAAACGTACACGTCATCGCCAAGGCGCACTTCCCGCGCGGCAATTTCCGTCTCGGGATGAAATCCAAATCGCTGGCCATCCACGACGAAGCGCACGTACGCCCCGACTTTGCCGCCGGTCCACAGCTGAAACGCTTCCTCCACAATTAAATTCCCGATGCGATTGTTGCGCTCCACCAGCCCCGCAACTTCGGTCGCCGCTTTCGCCGCCGCAACGTCCTCTTCCGCCTGCGCGGACGAAGGGAAAAAACGCACGCGCGGAACGTCCTGCGACAGCACGGAGACGAGCGAGAGCCCGAAAGCCTGATAGATATTGGTGACGAATTCGTAGCGCGGCAAATCTTCGATGGTCGAGCCGTCCGTCATCTTCTGCTCGAACGGCAAGTGCCAGTTCTGGTCCTGCTCGCTCCACCACAAATATTGCAGGCCGCGCCAGAACTGGTGCGCCTGCTTGATGCGTCGCACTTCCTGCCGGCGCGTCGATTCCGATTCCACGGAAAATTGAAGCACCAGCCGGCGCAGCGCCTCCTGTAGCCGGTCAGGCAGCTGCTCGTTGTTCGCGCCGTAAGCGTTGGCTGACGCGCCTAAGTAGCCCGCGTTGTCATCTCGCCCCCCATTGTCGCCGGGCGCGGCATGCCGTGCGCCCACGGAGTCGCGGCGCGACGCAGCCGCGGAGGATTGCGCCGGTCCTTCGACCGGCACGATCGCAGGATCAGCCTTCAGAAATTGTTTCTGTGTAAACATTAGGATTGCCATCCAGTGGACGCGCGCGGTGCGGTGCTGCCCGGGAAGATTGGGTAGTGGGACGTAACAGGGGATCAATCAAAGCTTAACGAACTGTGTCAGCAGTTTTCGAGGAGAGAGAGAAAGGCCTCCCGGGTAATTCCGGCGGTGCGCATCAATCCACGGAGAATATCGAGCCTGATTTCAGAATGGCGCGGAACCACCAGAGGCCGTGCGACGCCGGGCTTTTCCAAAATGATGTGGCTGCCCGGTGTTCTAACGTGACGATACCCGAGCTGTGTGAACACGCACACAACTTTTTGCCACGGGAAGGCGTCAGGCGCGGCATTCAACGCTCTTCTCAAACCCAAAGGGGACGGGAATGGCGAGCGGAAACGCTCCGCGCGGCATTGGGCGAGCCTTGCCGAGCGGGATGAAACCGAGTTCCTTGAGAGCCTGGTCGAGCGTGCCGCGTTCGAGGCAGCTCGCGAGAAATAATTGCGCGGCCTCGATCAAGTTTTCGCGCGCTTCCTGCTGCGTGCGCCCCTGCGTCGCAATATCGAGCGGAGGGCAAGTGGCCACGTACCAGCCGTCTTCGCGCTTCATCATGCCGTAACGATCGAATCGCGCCTGGATTTCAATTTTCACGCCGCCCTCGCCCGATGTGAACCTGAGCCGTTATAGCAGTTCAGAATTTTGCGGGGCAATCGCGCGATTTTCAGCCGTTCCTGGGCGCGCTACTGGATCGTGATCGAGGGCTGCCCCAGGGCGATGGCCGTGGCGATGCGGGCCCCGCGCTCGTCGGTCGTGAACCCAAACGTGCAGCGCACGAAACGCGCATTCTGCAGGTCGAGTTCCCCGCCCTCGTAACGCAGGCGCGTGCCGATAAAGGTGACGTCCTTCCAGTGAATGCCGTCGAGCGTTTGCGACGCGCCCTCCATGGTCAGATTTTCGACGCGCACATTATCGGCGAACGCGCGCGTGTAGGGCGGCAAAATCATCTCGGAAGTGTCCGGCATGAGCGTAGCGTCCAGATAATTTCCGCCGAGTGTCTTGGGATCGAGCGTCTGTCCCGCCGCAATCTGGTGCGGCGACGCGATCACTACGTGCCCGGGAATTTCGACCGAGTGCCGAGCGTGCACGCCGGGGCCGGCGGGCGGCTCGTGCTCTGCCTCAGCCGCTGCGGCCGCGGTGGCGGACCCGGCAGGATCCGTCCCCACCAGCTGCACCGTGCGCAACTGCGCGAGTTCGATGCGCACGAGCGTGACGTGCTCGATGAGCCGCGCGTTATCGGGATGCGCCGCGCCCACGCGATCAAGTTTGCCGATCGCCGACGCGAAAAACTCCGCCCCGGCCGGCTCCGATTGCGCCCGCGACGCTGCAATCACCGACGCCGCGCGGTCCACATCCACTTCCGCGGGGATAATGTTGCCGTCCCCGGCATCGCGCACACCCGCATCGAGTTCGGAGAGGCTTTCGGATTGCCAGCTCGGCGCCGCCGGACCCGCCGCAGCCGCCACCGGATTTTTTTGCGGCGGATGCAGAATGCGCTGCGCGGATTGCCACAAAAACGTGCCGGCCAACAGAGCCGCAAGAACGATGACCACCACGCGCGCGTACGCCGGCATGGACCGCTGACTCGATCTTCGCGTGCCCCAGCGCCGCGCCCGCCCGCTCGGCGTGTCGTAGATGCTCATCATCGCCCCAAGACCAACCGAACTGCCGCAGATGAGCTTTCATTTTACGACGGGAGCCGACCGGGGCGTCAACAGGCAGGTCCCGGCGACAAATCATGCGGCGGGTGCCCCACCCTTCGCACTCAAGGGTGGGACTTTTGATTTTGCATTCGCGCCTACTTCCGGCAATCCTTGGCAAATTCGTCGCGGAGAAAACTCACCAGGTCGCGATGATCGGAGAAAACGTGCGTCTCAGGACGCGCCGCGTAAGCCGCAGAAGGATAATCGCCGGCCTGCATGCGTAGCTGCGGCGCGGCCGCACCAGTGCCGCCGGCGCCAAATCCGCCGCCCGCCCGCGTGGGCAGTCGACCAGCGGAAACTTCGCGGTGCACATTCGCGACGTAACCGCGTTGCGCGCGCCCCGTATGCGACGGCACCACTTCCGCAGCTTCGATTTCAACGCGATGGATCGGCCCGACGCTCGTGCGCGCCGCTCGCGCGCTCGACGTGGCGCAGCTGCCGTCGTCGCCAAAGTCGTCCTCACCGTCACTCGCATTCGCGCCGGAGTTCGATGGCGAGCCCGCGCTGTTGGCGATGTCGTCGTGCGCGGATTGTTCGAGCTCGGCCAGCGCCTCTTCGGCTGCGCGCGCAGCTTCAATCGCCTCGCCCACGATGGGATTCATGTAGTACCGTCCTCGAATGAATGGCATGGTTTTTCTCCTTTGGTGAAGAAGTGGCGAGTGACGAGTGGCGACTGGCGAGTGACAAACTCGCTTCGCGCCAGTTGCGGTT
>Ga0302225_10001889_pt1 | contig 12896 bp, 8 predicted proteins | sample II_Palsa_E3_2_FD_193515 | JGI IMG/M metagenome (GOLD analysis project Ga0302225, IMG submission 193515) | Peat permafrost microbial communities from Stordalen Mire near Abisko, Sweden - II_Palsa_E3_2 | ecosystem: Environmental > Terrestrial > Soil > Palsa > Peat permafrost | place: Sweden...
AGCGCGACTGCGCGAAGTGACCGACAACAATTTTTCGACCGCGGGATTCAACAGCTCGTATACCTTCGCTTCGATTGAGGCGTTCCAGCAAACGATGCTAAATCCGCTGATGCCAACCGCGGCTCAATACTCGATTACGGGTTCACCGGTGGCGAATGGAGTGGCCAATCCGTTCGCCAGTGCGTCGGAGTTTGACATTGGACTCTACGTGGAGGATGACTGGCGAGTTCGGCCGAACATCACGTTGAGTTACGGGCTGCGCTTCGAATCGCAGAACGACATTAATAATCACGCGAACTGGGCGCCCCGGCTGGGATTCGCGTGGGGAATCGGCGGCGGAAAGACGGCGCCGAAGACGGTGCTGCGCGCGGGCTTCGGAATTTTCTACGACCGGTTCGCCGAGTCGAACGTGCTGGAGACTAACCGCTTCAATGGAGAAAACCTGGCGCAGTTCACCGTCACCAACCCAACTTTCTTTTCGGCAACGCCGGTTCAGGTTATACCGGGGCCCACGACATTTTTGACCAAATATCAAATCGACCCAAATTTCCGGGCTCCGTACGTGATGCAGACGGCGATCAGCCTGGAACGGCAACTGACCAAGACTGCGAACATGACCGTATCGTATTTGAACTCGCGCGGGTGGGATCAACTTTTCCAGAACAACCTCAATACGCCCACGTCTAACGTCATATTTCCGTATTACCTGAATCCGGCTTCCGGACTCCGACCATTTGGGACGATGAATATTTATGACTACCAGTCGGAAGGGATTTACCGGCAGAACCAATTGTTCGTGCAAGGCACGGTTCGCGCCGGTGCGAAGGTGACTTTGTTCGCGTACTACGTTTTGAACTACGCCAACTCCGACGCACTAGGAGCGACGACCTTCCCGTCGAATCCATTTAACATTAATCAGGATTACGGCCGATCGCCGTTTGATATTCGGAACCGCTTTTTTCTGGGTGGTTCAGTCGGGCTGCCCTGGGGATTGCGATTCAGCCCGTTCATGTTGGCTAGCTCGGGTTCGCCGTACAGCATCACGCTCAGCCAGGACCTGATCGGGAGTTCGCAATTCAATCAACGTCCGGCTTTTGCGACGGGTCCGGCCGGCGGTTCGATCGTTACCGTTCCAGGCTTTGGTACGTTTGACACACTGCCGACGCCAGGCGAGAAACTGGTTCCGATCAATTCGCTGACTGGCCCAAATCACTTCACGCTGAATGTGCGGTTGGCGAAGACGTTCAATTTCGGTCCGGAGAACAAGAGCACTGGCGCGAGTGGTGGTTCCGGTGGAGGCGGGGGCGGCGGGGGAGGACGCGGCGGTGGCGGAGGTGGCGGCGGGCGCAACCCGTTTGGCGGTGGCGGCGGTCCGGGAGGATTTGGAGGAGGAACGCCTTCTTCGAGGCGCTACAGCATTACGTTGAGTGTGAATGCACGAAACGTTTTCAACGACGTGAATCCGGCGACTCCGAGCGCAGTATTGAGTCCACCAATGACTACGGGTGGCGACGCGTCTTTTTCGAGATTTTTCGGAGTGTCTAACGGACTGGCACCTGGACCCTTTTCTTCAGGGGCGGCGAACCGGCAGATTTATTTGCAGGCGGGATTTTCGTTTTAGGAATGTGCGTGTGGTGCGCAGGAGAGGGAGAGGATAAGACCCCAAAGAAGTGTCGCACCTGCGGCGCTCGCGGGATTTTTGCTTCGGCACCCAGCCCTTACGGGCTGGGCTAAATTGTGCCGCGCCTACGGCGCTGATGCCGGATGCGACCCCAAGCCTCTTCGTCGTAGTGATTCGAGCGCGGATTAGTGGATGAGATTCTTCGTCGCTGCGTTCCTCAGAATGACGCGTCCGCGAGATTTTCGTTTTTAGAGTCCTACTGGGTGGCGGTAGGCATTACGAGTTTTTCGACGATGGGGACGGGCAACGGGCCTTCGTCCAAGACTTGGTCGTGGAATTTGAGCAGGTCGAAATTGGCGCCGGCTGCGCTTTGATATTTTTTTCTGAGGGCGAGCCACTCGCGCAGGCCCACGTAGTAGGTGGGGAGCTGGGTCGAGCTTAGTTTTACGCGCTGCAATTTTCCTTCCGCTTCGGCCTGGGTTTGGAAGGCATCCTGGGTCATCAATTCCATCGCTTGAGCATCGGTCATGCCCATGGTGTGCATTTTTATATCGAGGATGGCGTTGGAAATGACGCGCAGGCGGATTTTGCGCATGACCATGCGGAAGCGCGGATCGCGGTTGAGAAAGCCTTCGTCCATCATCACCTGGGCAATGTATTCGGCCCAGCCTTCAACGTAGGCGCCATTGGCGTAGAGCGATCGCAAGAGGCGGCGGCGTTCGGGTTGAATGTTGTTGAGATGCTCGAACTGAATGTAATGGCCGGGCAGCGCCTCGTGAATGCTGAGCCACTGCAGCGTGTAGTTGTTGTACTCGCGGAGTTTGGATTCGACGCTGGCCTCGGGCGTTTTGGGATCGATGGGCGTGACCCAATATTCAGCTTCGGCTTGGGGTTCGAGCGGAGGCGCACTGTGGAAGCCGGCCACAGAATAAATTCCGCGGAGGAAACCGGGCGTGGCGATGACTTTCAGGTTGTCGCGGGAGCTGAGGCTGACGATTTTTTTGTCGCGGATGAATTGAGTGATGTTGGCGAGCTGAGACTCGATGGTTTTTTGGAGCTGGTCGCGGGTAGTGTGATCGTCGGAAATCTTGGTGAGGACTTCGGAGACGATCAGGTTCTGGCGCTGATGCGCGGGGAGTTCGGCGTGGTCGGTGTGCGCCGGATACATCTGAGTGTGCATGGGCAGTGCGAGGTCGAGCATTTCGGCGCGGACGGCGGCCATTTCCTGTTCGGCGTCGGCGAGGACCTGCTGGGGCGTCACGGGAGTTTCCATGACAAGGCGGAATTTTTCGTCGTAGAGCGGCTCGCCGAGACGCCAACTGCCTTTGGTCGGGCGCTTGGCGAAATCGAGCAGGAGCCAGGTGGAAAAATCGTGGAGCGCGCTGACGGCGGGGGGCGCGACCTGGTCATATTTGCTGGCCAATTGCGAACCGGCGGCGATTTCCGCGGCGACGGAACCGAGAATCAGATCGACGTTGCCCTGATTTTCCTGAACGGCAGTGTTGATCCAAACCGGGTCGCTATCGGCGAGGTACGGTTTCACCTGTTCCAGCAGGCGCGGAATTTGCTGGATGCGATCGAGAACTTGCGCGATGCGGACATCGTGCGGGGCGTAGGTTTGGGTCAGCGGAAGGAAGAGCGCGTTGCCGATGAGTTCGACGACGGCGGTCGGGTTGTGGCGGTAGTTTTGAATTTTGTCGAATTCGAGAAGGTTGAGGCCGATTTGATCGTCGATGAGTTGCCAGTCGGCGGCGTCTTCGGGATCGAGGGAGGAGACGGGAGTTTCGGTGTGGAAGCGGTCGCGCCAGGCGGCGTAAAAGGCGCGTTGTTGGGCGATGGATTCGAGGCTCAGATCGTCGAGCAGGGCGTCGAGTTCGATTTTCTGGCCGGTTTTGGGATCCGTGTGAATGTGGTAGCCGGCGGCGGAGGCGCTTACGGGGGAGAGGGCGAGGGAATCTTTCATGAATTGATCGCTGAGGGTGGCGAATTTTTGGGCGGCGTCGGAGGGCGGAGTGGATTGCTGAGCGGGAGTCAGGGTCATGAGTAGAGATAGAGTAACGCAAAAAAATAGTGACGCGAATGAGGGCATGGATTCCTTTCTCGCGAATGCTGAGAGACGAAACTATAGCGGAAATTTTCGAATCGTGGAACTGGTGTGGGGGGAAGGCGCGGGCGGCAGCCGTGACGGCGGACGGAGCATGATGTGGATTACGAAGGCTCGCGCAGACGGCACGCGAAAGGAAGTTGGACGTAAGTCATATTTTGGCACGGCTGAAGCCGTGCCCTGACGAAAGGCCGTGCTTGTTGAGATTTTCTTGGTGAGCGAGGGTGATCCTTCGGCGTAAAAAGCAGATCCTTCGCTGCGCTCCCTTCTTTGCGTCAGGGCAAGCAGGACAACGACGAGGGCGGAGTTTGCGCTTGGATGTTCGGGCAAGAAGTGCCCATCGAAGTGAGATCCTTCGTCGCGAAAGGCGCTCCTCTGGATGACGGCCAAAAGCGGGTTGGCGATGGGAAAACGCTGAGGCAGAGCCGGATCGTAAAAAGCAGATCCCTCGCTGCGCTCAGGATGACGGGAGCTTTCGTTGCTGCATGAGGGAGCGAATAGCGTTAACGCGAGACTGGGTGGTGGCGCGGGGATCAACCAGGCTTGGGGTTTAGCTGGGGCGGCGGAAGGGGATGGGGGGGACGCGCTTGCGGCGGGTGGAGCGGGATTTCAGGCGTTCGCGGGCTTGATCGGCCCAGGGGCCCTGCGGCGCATATTTCAGGTATAGGGTCCATTGTTCGCGGGAGGCTAGGCGTTCGCCGCGTTTTTCGTAGGCCAGCGCGAGATTGAAGTGCACGTCGGCGTGCGCGGGCATGGCGCGGGCGGCGCGGCGGAGATGCTCGATGGCTTCATCGAGCTCGCCGAGTTCTTCCAGCGTGCAGCCCAGGTTGTAACGCGAAATGCCGTTGAGCGGGTCGATTTGCACGGCGCTGAGGAAGGCGTTGCGCGCGTCGGTGAGGTGGCCGAGTTGGTAATAGGCGACGCCGAGATTGATGTGCGCTTCGATCCAGTTGGGGGCGAGTTCGACGACACGCTGATAATTCTGGATGGCCTGTGGCAGAGTTTCGGTGCTGGCTTCGCAATCGAGCGCGGAGCGGAAAAAATCCTCGGGCGTGGGCCCGGCCAACGCGTGAAGTTTGGCCGGTTGCGCAGGCATATCGAAAGGGAAAGCCCACTGTTTCAGGAAAGGATTAAACGGAAGCTCGGAGCCCGGCGGCACTACGTGAATTTCGCGGCCGAGGTCGACCAGGCGAAGTTGGTGCAGCGGCACGGTGGCGGAGCCGAATTGTTTTTCGATCAGGGTCATGGCGCGTCGTACTTTGCGGGCCGGCACGTGATTTTGAGTCAGGCGTTGCAGGGAGCGAAGCGCGACGAGATCGATGAAGCTGTAAAAACGCTGGCCCCAGCGGGCTTCGGGGCAGATGAGGCGTAAGCGTTCCCAGTAGCGCAGACGGTTCGGCTCAAGTCCAAGAATGCGGCCAGCTTCCGTCCGCGTGTATCGCTCCGCCAATTCTAGAGAACCCCCGCGCCCAAGACGAACGTGGAATGATTATGCATCGGGAATTGAAATCTGCAAGTGGTACACACCTGTGGAAAATAAATTTTCCTCAGGTGATGGATGAGGCGCTTGGGTGGGGTAAGGCGACACCTCGTAGGATGCCAGGCCGTGCACGCACGTTACGAAGGCTCGCGCGAAAAGGCCGCGCGAAAGGAAAGGGACGGAAGGCATTTTTTACGTAAAAGGCATACCCCTCGCTGCGCTTCGGGATGACAACCCTCTGTTGGTTGCGCCGGGCAGGTTTTGTGTCGGGTGATGCCGGCGGCTCGCGAGGCAGCGCCGGGCCGAAAGCAGCGCTGCCTCGCTTACGGGCTTAGCTTTGCGGGAGGAAATCGACGATTGTTTGCGGTTGGGAATCGAATTGCTGTTTGTGTTCTGCGGAGCAGAACCGATAAGTTTTGCCGTGGTATTGCGTAGTGAGCGCATCGGTGGGGTCGACTTCCATATCGCAGATCGGGCAGCGCGGATGCCCGGCGGTGGAACCGCGGAGTTTGGCGTAGGCGGAATTGGAATTTGCGTTCATCCAGCCCTGCCCCTGGTATTCGAGGTTATAGGCGGTTTCGGTGGCGACATCGCGGCCGTAGTAGCGCTCGACAACATGTAGGGCCAAATCGATGCCGGACGAAAGTCCGGCAGCGGTGGCGAGGTTGCCTTCTTCGACGAAGCGGACGCCGCGTTTGACGTGAATATCGGGATAAGCGATTTGGAGGCTCATGAGCGATCCGTGATGAGTCGTCGCGGATTTTCCGGCGAGCAGGCCGGTTTGCGCGAGGACGAAAGCGCCGGTGCAAACGGACATGGTCAGGTCGGCGAGTTTCGAAGAGTTGCGGATCCAGTCGAGCATGGGTTTGGTCGGATCGCCCTGCGCGGGGATCACGATGATTTTTGGTTGGGGCGCGTTGGCGAGAGTGTAGTTGGGAACGATTTGCATTCCGCCGCTGGCCTGGACGGGTTTGGCAGATTCCGACACGGTGTAGGTCTGGAAAAGGTCCATGCGGTTGCCGATCATGACGTTGTTGAACACTTCCCAGGGGCCAGCGAAATCGATGACGACCGCGCCGTCGGAGAGGAGGAAGGCGACGGGGATGCTGCCTTCCGCGGGAGGTTTGAGCGGATTGGAAACAGCTGCGGGAGGGGGTGCCTTTTTTGCGCTGGGTTGTTGCGACTGCCCGGCGGAAAGTGAAAAAGAAAGGGCGGCGGCCAGACTGGCGGCGCCTGAGGCGCGAAGTAATTCCCTGCGGGTGAGGTTTTGGGGATTCATGGTGACGCTCCTTGAGGTGCTCAGGCTTTTAGCTGGGAACTCTATCGGGTGACACTATATCGTACGTCGATATAGAAGGCATTTTGGCGGCCAGATGGCCGCAGGGTCAAGTGATTGATTTCGAGAGGGTTGACGGGATCGAGGTATTCTCGCGGCGGTGAGGTGTTCGTTTGCGGGATGGGTGCGTTTGCTAGCGGACTGGTTGACATTACGAAGGCTCGCGCGAAAACGCCGCGCGAAAGGAAATGAGACGAAGGCATTTATATTTCCCAGCCCTTACGGGCTAGATTCTTGTTGGCTGCTTGGGTGATCGTAGGAGAGTGAGGTCGGATATTGTTTTGGAACGCACGCCGAGGGACGGTGGCGTAACCATAAGAGGACAGGGGTTTGCGTGCGGAGTTGGGCGGGTACGAGCGCTTGCTAGACTTTAGTAGGTCGTGATCGCGGCGGAATGGGTGTAAAAACCGCCGCGGACATGTTTGCTCGCCGATGATGGTCCTTGAAAACGCGGAACGCATGCATTTGGAACGGCAGGTCACCTTGGCGCGAGTCATATTTGCGGCTCTGGCGCTGGTGGACCTGGTGGAATTCCGACCGCCAACGGGCGGCGGGATGGGCGCCCTCGCGATTTCCGGCGTGGACCGAGCGTGGGCTAGCGCGGCGTTTCTGGCGGCTTACGTGGGGTTGGCGCTGGCGATTTTGTTGTATGAACGCGGAACGTCGCTGGCGAAATTCGAATTTCCCCTGCTGGTCGATTTCGTGGCGCTGGTGTGTTTTCTGTTTCTTTCGCCCTCGTTGGCGGCGTGGTGGTTTCTGTTTTTGTTTCTGGTTTTCGCGTTGTCGACGCGCGGGAGTTCGCGGGCGATGTTGGGATTGGTTTGCGTGGCAACCGTCGGAATCATTATCCGGATCGCCGCGACGGAATCGTTTGCGGTGCGCAGCGCTTGGCACTGGCTGGCCATCGGGCTCGCGACTTTGATTTCGGGGCTCGGTATGGGATTTCTGGGCGCGCGCGAGCGGCAGCATCTGGAACGGCAGCAATTCCTGGAAAAACTCTCGCAACTTCTACAATTCGATCGCGGCTTGACGGAATCGGTGCGGCAGGCTCTGGGCGAAATCGCGCTAGCGTTCAATTGCGAGCAGGCCTGTTTCGCGATTCGCGACGAAGAGCTAGAACGGCTGTTCGTTTGGAAAATTCATCCCGACGAGCACGAACCGTCGGGACCGGAGACGCTGGCGCTATCGCGGTCGGAAACTTTTCTGACCGACTCGTTCGAGACTTCGTTCGCCTGGGAGTTTGAAGAGAATGGCCCGGGACGCGGGTTTGGATGGGACCGGCGGACGGGGCAAGCGGTGCGGCACTTAGCCGCGCCTCCGAGTTCAACGCGCGACGAATTCGGCGCACACGCATTCATGGCGGTGACCATCGATTCCGCAGGAAAGCCGGCGGGGAGAGTACTACTCCTGAACCCAAAGCAGAGCGGCGGCTCGGCTTTGAAATTCACGTCGGCGGACTTGCGATGGCTGGAACAGATCGTTCGGCATATCGCGCTGCCGCTGGAAAACGTGTTCCTAATGAGACACCTCCGGGCGCGAGCGATCGAATCGGAGCGCAGCCGGATTTCGCGGGATCTGCACGACGGTATCTTGCAGACTCTGTTGAGTTTAAATATTCAACTGGACGTGCTGCGGCATAAGTTCCCCTGGGCGCCGGAACAGGCAGGTTCCGAATTGGAAACACTCCAAAAAACCGTCCAACAAGAAAGCGAAGAGTTGCGTAGGATGGTTACAGATCTCAGGCCCCTGCGAGTTGAAAGCGCCGACATGCGAGAGTTGATGCTGGGTTTTGCGGAGCGCTTCCGCAATGAGTCAGGCCTGGCGGTGGACTTGTTCATTGAGGACCGGAGTTTGCGGATGCCGGACCGGATTTGCCGGGAATTGTTTCAGATTTATCGTGAATCGCTGAACAACATAAAAAAGCATGCGAAGGCGAGTCACGTCGTGGTAAAACTAGGCCAAGATGAGGCGAAAGTGTCGATGGTTGTTGATGATAACGGCCACGGCTTCAGTTTCTCGGGAAATTACGCCAGCGAGGACCTCGATCGTCTGCGTCTCGGGCCTATTTCGATCAAAGAACGGACACGAAGCGTAGGGGGCACGCTGACGGTGGAATCGAATCCCGGGCACGGGGCGCGACTGACAGTAGAAATCCCACTGAATTAGCCGAATAAATGACGAAAGCGAAACAGGTGATTCGCATCCTGGTAGCGGACGACCATGCCATCTTTCGGGATGGACTCCGCAAGCTATTGGAAGCGGCCGACGAGATCCAGATCGTGGGTGAAGCTTCAAATGGCGTGGAATGCGTAAAGATGCTGGGCAAGTTGAAGCCCGATATCCTGTTGCTGGATTTGCGCATGCCGGAAAAAGACGGCCTGGGCGTGTTGGAAGAGGTGAATTTCGATTCTTTGCCGACGCGGGTGATCGTGCTGACGGCGGCGGAAGACGACCGCGACGTGGTCCGCGCGATGCGATTGGGCGCGCGCGGCGTGGTCTTGAAGCAGTCGGCCAGCGATTTATTGGTGAAGAGCATTCGGAAGGTGGCGGACGGCGAGATCTGGCTCGACAACCGGATGACGGCTGAGGTTATTGATGCTTTCAAGAAGTCGGCGGAATCGGGGCAACGGCGCGAAAAGCCGCTATTGAGCGACCGAGAAAAAGAAATTGTGCAATTGGTGGCCCAGGGATTTCGAAACCGGGAGATTGGCGAGAAGCTTTTTATCAGCGAGCAGACGGTGAAGAATCATTTGCATAATATTTTCGATAAGCTGGGCGTTTCGGACCGGCTGGAATTGGCGCTGTACGCGATACATCATCGGTTGATCGATCAGGCCTAGTTCGTTTCCCTCCCGTCTTTCCTCAACGTTTTACATCGAAGAGAGATCCTTCGTCGCTGCGCTCCTCTGGGTGAAGGCCAACGGCCGATTTGGGGAGGGGTGTAATTTGGGGCCGCGCTGCGCGCTGGTCGTTGCGCGCTGGTCGTTGCGTGGTGGCAGGTGGAAACGGCGAAAACGTGGAACATTAACACAGAGAAATGCGGAGAAAGGCCGGAGGGCACGGAGGGTGCTTGGTGGCGATCGAGTCGCGATGACGAGTACGCGCGGAGAGTGAGGTCGGCGAAACGGTCAGAAATTTTTGAAGTTGTGCGCTTTCTGGCGCGAAACGCATTTAGAATAATTGTGTAGTGCGGAGAATTCATGGGTACGGCGGTACAGACGCCTGCGGGTCATGCGGGACGGCGGCAAGCTTCGCGGGAAGTGATTCTGCTGCTGTGCGTGTTGAGTTTGTTGGTTTTGTTTTCGTTTACGGCGTTGGTTACACGGATGTACCACAAGAAAGTGCACATGCTGGCAGACGATTGGTTTGTCGCCGGCGAAGAACATTTTCAAGCGGGCGACACGGCGGCCGCGCTGACCGACTACCGAAACGCGCTGGTTTATTCTCCCAACAATACAAAATTCCAGTTCCACCTGGCAGAAGCGTTGGGCGGCGCGGGCCGATACGATCAGGCGCGGCCGTATTTGCTGGCGCTGCTCTCGGAATCGCCGGGCAGCGGCGAAGTGAATCTGCAACTGGCGCGCATTGCGGCAGCGAATAATGCGCGGGCGGATGCGTTGCGCTATTACCAGGGAGCGATTTACGGCGAATGGAACGACGATGCGAATTCGACACGCTGGCAAATCCGGCGGGAACTCTGCGAATACTTAATTTCGAAGGGCGCCATCAATCAAGCGATACCAGCGGCGCTCGACCTGGATGAAAACACGCCGGAAAACGATGCGGCGCGGCTGAAAATCGTGGGACAACTGTTATTGCAAACGAATCAATGGATGCGGGCGCAGGCGTTGTACCGGTCTTTGCTGCGGTCCGATCGCTACGACGAAGAGGCGATTGCGGGGGCCGGGCGGGCGGCGTTTGAATTGGGAGAATTTTCGGCGGCGATTGAAGATTTGAACCGCCTGTCGCCGGAACGGCGGGAGCAGGCGGACGTGGCGTCGATACTGGATATGGCCCACCGGGTGCTGGCGATGAGTCCGTATTTGGCGGGGCTTTCGCCACAGGTGAAAGCGCAGCGCGTGGCGAATGCATTGTCGATCGCGGAACTGCGCGCCCAAGGATGCGCGCGGGAAACGGGGCAGTCACTGGTGGAAACGCCACCGCGAACGGATTTGCAAGTGGCGTATGCGACGAGCCAAACGATGCAGCTGAATTGGGATTTGCGCGACCTGCAGAAATTTCCAGACCGGCTGGATTCGGCGATGCAGACCGCTTTCGATATTGAAAACGCGGTGGCGCAGGCGTGCGGCGAGCCCCAAGGTGATAACCGGGCGCTGTGGCTGCTGGCGCGGAGCCGAAGCGCGGTGAACCGGTGAGCGAACTAACGACCACGCCGGTTCCGGAATCACCGGAGGGTGCGGCAGCGCCGGCGCCCGCGGTGCCGCCCGCTGAAAATTCGCCGGAGGCATCCCCGACCGCTGGTTTTCATTCGCGCTGGGAAACCTGGACGCGCGAAGTTTTCACCATGCGGGAAGACCGCCTGTTCCTGCTGCTGTCGGTGGTGATTGGAATTTTCAGCGGGCTGGCGGTGGTGTGTTTCCGGCTGGCCATTGAGTGGACCCAAATTACGCTGCTTGGTTCGTCGCTGGTGCCGTCATTTCCGCGAGTCGTGCTGGCGCCGACGATTGGGGGATTGGTGGTCGCGTTTTTGGCTTTGCGGGTTTTCCCGGCGGTGCGCGGGAGCGGCGTGAACCAGACCAAATCGGCGTTCTACATTTCGAACGGCTACATTCCCTTCAGCACGGTCATCGGAAAATTCATCGCGTGCGGACTGGCGATCGGCAGCGGGCAATCGCTGGGACCAGAAGATCCGTCGCTGCAAATGGGCGCGGGAATTGCGTCGCTGATTGGAAGAAGGTTGCGGCTCTCGCAGGAGCGCTTGCGGTTGATTGCTCCGGTGGGCGCGGCGGCGGGATTGGCGGCGGCGTTCAACGCGCCGATTTCGGCGGTGCTGTTCGTCATCGAGGAAGTGATTGGGCAGTGGAGCGCTGGCGCGCTGGGCGCGATCGTGCTGGCCGCGGTGTCGAGCGTGGTAACCATGCGCGCGTTTCTGGGCGCGGATTCACTGTTCCGGGTGCCACCGTTTCGGGTGGCCGGCGCGTTCGAGATGCTGGCGTACGTCGTCCTCGGAATCGCCGGCGGATTTGCGTCGTTGATCTTGTTGAAGTGGATTGTGTACGCGCGGCCAAAATTGATGGCTCTGCCGCAATGGACACATTATTTGCAGCCAGCGGTCGCGGGATTATTGATCGGAGTGATCGGCATCCGGTTTCCGCAGGTGATGGGCGCGGGCTACGCGATCGTGGACCAGGCGATGCACGGGCAATTCACCTGGAAGATATTGCTGGTGCTGGCGGCATTGAAGCTGCTGGCGACGGGATTTTCGTTCCTGAGCGGGGCGCCCGGCGGAACTTTTGCACCGACGCTTTTTATCGGAGCGATGCTGGGCGGGGCGGTGGGCGCGATCGAGCATCATTTTTTTCCGGGGCTGACCGGGACGGTGGGCACGTTCGCGCTGGTGGGCATTGGGACGTTGTTCGCGGGATTCCTGCGCACGCCAATTACATCGGTGTTCATGGTCATCGAGCTTTCGGGAAATTACACCGCGATTCTTCCGGTGATTATTTCGACCATGGTCGCGTACGGAATTTCGCGCGCGTACCAGAAGGTGCCGCTGTTCGATGTGCTGGCGCGGCAGGACGGCACGGTGCTGCCGTCGCTGGAAGAGCGGCGGGAGATGATGTCCCTGGCGGTGGAAGACGCGATGCGGCCGGTGAACGCGGTGGTGTGCGAACCGGGCGATTCGATTCCGGATATCGCCAGACGAGCGGAGGCGCAACCGGATGTGGCGTTGCTGTTGCGAGTGAAACCGGGCGAGTGGTGGATTCTAGATCGCGACGAGGTGATTCGGATGGCGCCGGACGCTTCGCCGACGACCACGGCGATCCGCGTGAAATCAAAAGGACCGCTGCCGTACCTGTTCCCGGATCAGACGTTATCCGAAGCGCTGGCGGTGATGGCGGACTGGGCGCTGCTGCCGGTGGCGAACCGCGCGAACCTGGCGAAGCTTGAAGGAGTTTTGACGCTGGAAGATACGCTAATGGCATTCCGCAAAGCGCCGAAAGAAGAGTAAATCCCGCGGGCACGCGCCGGGCCACCCGAACATTGTCACGCGGCTCCGCGGGCTTCTTTGAGCCAGGCGATAAAAGCTTTCTGTGCTGGCGGAGGATGGGGGCGGCGAATCTGGGCGTAGCCGATTCGGCGCGACGGCTCGCCGTCGATCGGAACGAGGCTG
>Ga0302225_10001900_pt1 | contig 12827 bp, 8 predicted proteins | sample II_Palsa_E3_2_FD_193515 | JGI IMG/M metagenome (GOLD analysis project Ga0302225, IMG submission 193515) | Peat permafrost microbial communities from Stordalen Mire near Abisko, Sweden - II_Palsa_E3_2 | ecosystem: Environmental > Terrestrial > Soil > Palsa > Peat permafrost | place: Sweden...
TACCATACCCGTCATGGTTTCCCCAGCGGTGCCGGCCAATACGGAGCCATTATGGATTTGCTGCACCGAGGTGGCGATCAAGTCGCGAATTTCACGGGCCGCGGTCGAGCTGCGTTGAGCCAGGGTCCTGACCTCATTGGCGACCACCGCGAAGCCACGTCCTTGTTCTCCCGCTCGCGCGGCTTCCACGGCAGCATTCAAAGCGAGAATGTTGGTCTGAAACGCAATGCCGTCGATCACTGAGGTGATTTCCGCCACTTTCCTTGAACTATCGGTGATGGTTTGCATGGTGCTGACCATATCGCCTACGATGGACCTGCCATGATCGGCTTGGTCCGAGGCGTTTAGCGCCAGCCGGCTGGCTTGCAGCGCGTTCTCCGCATTCTGTTTGACGGTTGCCGTCAACTGTTCCATCACGGCCGCAGTTTGTTCCAGCGACGCGGCTTGCTCTTCGGTGCGGCTGGAAAGATCCGCATTGCCCGCGGCTATCTCGTCAATTGCATGTCGTATCGACAGCGCCGCTGCTTTAATATTGGAAACCGTGGTGGCAAGCCTGTCACGGGTATAGGCGATCGCCGCCGCGACGCTGGTTTGGTCGCCACGTGCGATATCGATGCTGGCGCTTAGATTGCCGCCGGCAATTTGCCGGGCAAACCCGGCAGCCGCGGCCGGCTCGCCGCCCACTGCGGCGTAAATGCTTTTGGCCGCGAACGAGGCGACGACGGAAATCAGCAAGCCCAACAGCACCAGCACAACGCCGGATTGCCAGAGGTTGGCATAATATTCCGCCTGGATGTCATCCTGGTACACGCCCGCAATAAGATCCCAATTCCACGGCTTGAAGCGTTTGACGTAACTCAATTTCGAACTGGCTTGTTGCGCCCCGGGTCGGGGCCAGTAATACTCGATATATCCGGAACCCGCCTCCGAGCTGCCGGTCGCGGCAATCTTCCGATACAGCAGTGTGCCTTTGGGATCTTTCCAATCCGACATGTCCTTGCCGTCGAGTTTCGGATTTGTCGGATGCATCAGCACCACAGAGTCCGCGCCGACGACAGTGACATATCCATCTTTGCCATAACGTTGATCGGCCACCCTAAGCATGGCCGCCTGCTGGGCTGCCGCGAGCGTCATGCTGCCCGCGGCAGCCTGTTTCTCGAACCCGGCGATGATCGAATACGACATATCGATCACGTCGCTGAGGTCATTGCGCCGCTCGGATAATTGTATATTGCGTGATTGCTGCGCTTGCCAAAGGGTTAAAAAAAGGAGAGCGAACCATGATAAAAAAAGAGGCAACCAGAGCTTTTGACGCAAGGAGAGATATTTCATGGTTCGCTTGATCCCGTCTTAAAGGGTTACGGTCGGTCATCGGGCTGCGGGTGAACCCGGAGTGGTTCCCGGGTCCCCTGCGCATTGCGCTGGAAATTTCACTCCTTGCAGTAGCGGATCGGGCGGTGCCCGTAACCGCCGCCACCCGGTGTCTGGATTACGAATACGTCGCCGATTTCCATCTGGACTTTATGGCGCGCGCCGAATTTTTCATGGGCTTGTGCCTTTTCGCCCACGACAGTGGCGCGTTCCACCCAATTGCGCCCCAACGCACCTGCCGCCCCTCCTTCCAGGCCGAAGGGGGCGACGCGTCGCCGGTTGGCCAGCATCACCGCGGTCATCGGCTCAAGAAAACGGATGCGCCGTTCGGTGCCGTTGCCGCCGCAGTATTCACCGATGCCGCCGCTGTTTTTTCGCACCTTGAATTCATCGAGCCGAACCGGGAAGCGCCATTCCAGAACTTCAGGATCGGTCAGGCGGGAATTGGTCATATGAGTTTGCACGGCGTCGCAGCCATCGAACGATGGGCCGGCACCCGAACCGCCGCAGATGGTTTCGTAATACTGGTACTGCTGATTGCCGAAGGTAAAGTTGTTCATGGTGCCCTGGGACCCGGCCATGACACCCAACGCGCCGTAAAGAGCGTCGGTCACCACCTGTGAGGTTTCGACGTTGCCGGCCACCACGGCTGCCGGATAACATGGGTTGAGCATGGATCCCGCCGGGATGCGGATTTCGAGCGGCTTCATGCAGCCGGCGTTCAACGGAATATTGTCGTCGACCAAAGTGCGGAACACATACAGCACGGCGGCCTTGCATACCGAGGACGGGGCATTGTAATTCGAGGGTTGCTGCGGGCTGGTGCCGGTGAAATCGATCACCGCTGAACGCGTATTGCGGTCGATGGTAATCGACACGGCGATCTTCGCCCCATCGTCCATCTCATACTCGAAATGACCGTCTTGCAACACCGACAAGGTGCGTCGCACGACTTCTTCCGCATTGTCCTGCACATAGCCCATATAAGCCTGAACCACTTCCAGGCCAAACTGGCCGCACATCTTTTGCAACTCTTCGGCGCCTTTCGCGCAAGCCGCTACCTGAGCGCGCAGATCGGCGAGGTTTTGCTCGATGTTGCGCACCGGGTAGGTGCCTGCCGAGAGTATCGCGCGTATTTCGGCTTCGAGAAAATGCCCTTGGGCCAGCAACTGAACGTTGTCGAGCAACACGCCTTCCTGGTCGACATGAGTCGAATCAGGCGGCATCGAGCCTGGCGTGATGCCGCCGATATCGGCATGATGGCCGCGTGCCGCGACGTAAAACATCGGCTGCGCGTGGCCTGCGGCAAATATCGGCATCACCACGGTGACATCCGGCAGATGCGTGCCGCCCGCATACGGCGCGTTCAAGGCGAACACGTCGCCCTGGGCCATGGTTCCTTTGCGCCGGGCGATCACGACTTGTACGCTTTCTCCCATTGAGCCCAGGTGAACCGGCATATGCGGAGCATTGGCAATGAGATTGCCGTCGGCGTCAAATAAGGCGCAGGAAAAATCGAGCCGTTCTTTGATGTTGACTGAATACGAGGTGTTCGCCAGCGTCACACCCATTTGCTCGGCGATCGACATAAACAGGTTATTAAACACTTCCAGCAATACCGGATCCGCCTGCGTGCCGATGGCATGTACGCTCTCCAGCGGCTCGTGACGCTCCAGGACCAGGTGATTTAACGGTGTCACCGTGACTTTCCAACCCGGCTCGATCACGTTGGTGCCGGTTTTTTCCATGATCACCGCCGGACCGTCAAGTTGCGCGCCGGGTGCCAGCGCATCACGGTCGAATACCGGTGTCTCGCGCCATGCACCGCCGGAAAAGACCTGGGCGGTATGGAGTGCCGCGGGATGAATGCTGGCATGCTCCGCGAGCGGCCATTGTTCTTCTTGTGCGCACTGTGCCTGGCCGATGGCTTCGACGGCGATGGCTTCGATCACCAACGCCTTGTTCGGCATCAGGAAACCATAACGGGCCCGGTATAGCCGTTCGAAGGTTTCGATAATACTGGCTGGGTCCAGGGAAAATTCAATTTCGAGCGCGGTGTCTGTGCCGTCGTATTTGACATGCAAGGTGCGGCGCAAGGTGATTTGCTCAGATGCGATATGCTGCTCCGCGACCTCGCGTTCGGCGTCGACGGCGAGCGGCGTAAATGCGCTCTCGCATAAGGCCAGGGCACTGCGTTCCAGTTGTACCTCAACGGCTTGCTGGCGCATCGCTCGAACGTCGGCTAGCCCCATGCCGTAGGCCGACAATACGCCGGCCAGCGGGTGGATAAATACCTGGGTCATGCCGAGTGCATCTGCCACCAGGCAAGCATGCTGACCGCCGGCGCCGCCGAAACACGCCAATGTATATCGGGTCACGTCATAACCGCGCTGGACCGAGATTTGCTTGATGGCGTTGGCCATGTTTTCGACCGCGATTTTAAGGAAACCTTCGGCAATCTCGACCGGTGTGCGTTCGACCCCGGTGGCTTCTTTGACCTCGGCCGCGATCGCGGCGAACTTCCGGCTGACGATCTCCGTATCCAGCGGCAGATCGCCATTGGGCCCGAATACACAGGGGAACAAATCAGCGCGAATCTTGCCTGTCATCACGTTGCAGTCGGTCACGGTCAGCGGTCCGCCGCGTCGATAGGAGGCGGGGCCCGGGTTGGCGCCCGCGCTTTCGGGGCCGACCCGGAAGCGGGTGCCGTCGAAGACGCAAATCGAGCCGCCGCCGGCCGCCACCGTGTGGATCTTCATCATCGGCGCGCGTAGCCGGACTCCCGCAACCTCGGTCACAAAATCGCGTTCGTATTCGCCTGCATAGTGGGTCACATCGGTGGAAGTGCCGCCCATATCGAAGCCGATAATTTTGTCGAACCCCGCCAGTTGCGAAACTTGAACCGCGCCCACGATGCCGCCGGCCGGTCCGGACAGGATGGCGTCCTTGCCCTGAAAACGATGCGCATCGGTGAGGCCGCCATTGCTTTGCATAAACTGCAACGGGACGGGGCCCAACTCGCTTTCCACCCGCTCCACGTAGTGCCGCAGAATCGGCGACAGGTAGGCGTCGACCACCGTGGTATCGCCGCGCGAGATCAACTTCATCAGGGGGCTGACTTCATGACTGACGGAGATTTGAGTGAAGCCGATTTGCTGCGCCAGTTGTTTTAGCGCCCGCTCGTGAGCGGTGTAGCGATAGCCGTGCATCAGAATGATGGCGCATGACCGGATGCCTTGAGCAAACGCATGCTTGAGCGCCGTGCCGGCCTGCTCCAAATCGAGTTCGCGGATGACTTCGCCTTGAGCGCTGACGCGCTCGTCAATCTCAACTACGTCCTCGTACAACATGGTGGGCAATTGAATTTCACGGACAAATAAGCTGGGCCGGTTTTGATAAGCAATCCGCAGCGCATCGGCGAAGCCGCGCGTGATGGCAAGCACGGTGCGCGCGCCTTTGCGCTCAAGCAAGGCGTTGGTGGCCACGGTCGTGCCCATCCTGACGCTGTCGATCAGCTCCGCCGGAATTGCCACGCCGTCCTGCAGACCCAGCAGTTCCCGGATGCCTTGCACCGCCGAATCTTTATATCGTTCAGGATTTTCCGACAAGAGCTTATGCGTCAGCAGGCGACCGTCGGGGTGCCGAGCCACGATATCGGTAAAGGTGCCGCCGCGGTCAACCCAGAATTGCCAACGTGGATCGGCGGACTGCGGTGGCAGGGCGTGGGCTTGAGTCATGAAATCTCCTGGTCGATGATCCGGCAGCGCGGGTCTTGGCTTGGGCCGGAAGCCCAGTTTTGCTCCGCCATCGCGCAAAAATGTAATTTAACGATTGCAATTTATCGACAAATTATCGATAAATTATTTTTTTGTAAATGTCTTTTCAAAAACCCAGGGTAAACACTCAAGGTCCCTATCAGGCGGGCATTGGGAGTTGCTCCGCCCATTGCGCCGCCTGAGTCCGCCTACCTTGGACCCGGGTAGAAATCCAGAGGAAGAGCGCTTTTATCCGGGGACACACCTAGAAAAATTACACAACAAATTGTTGACGTAAACAATTTGTCGATAAATTATCGGAAACATGGAACTAAAACGGCGATGATAAGTTTTGGCGAAATCGCCACCGTGACGCAGACCAAAATGGCAAGGAGCGTGCTGTGCATCTCAAGAAAAAGCAGATACTGATCGCAGCCCTGGCGACGGCACTCTGCCTGCTGATTGCTGAACTGGCGGCCGCCACGGTGGCGCTCGGCGGCGCGGTACGGCTGGCCGGCGCGGGGCTGGGGATGGCCCTGGTCGGCATATTGGCGTCCCAGGCCGGTGCCGGCGTCTTGCTCAAGCGTATCGACGGCTTGATCCTGAACTTGCGTCACGGCGGCACGCGGATCGCCGTTGAATCGGCGCGGGTGAATCAGCATGTGGACCATGCCTGGACCTCGGCGGCACGGCAGCGCGAGCTGGCCGCGGAAGTGTTTGCCGGCAATCGTGTCTTGACCACCGCGGTGGACAGCATGAACGCCAACGCGGCGTCGATTCGCCATGCGACCACCAGCAGCCTCGATGCGGTGCGTCAATCGCATCACGAGTTGCGGGCGTTGGCCACGCAAATGCGCGCCATCAGCGAGAAGTCCAATTCAGTCTCGGTCACGGTGACCAACCTGAAACATGACTCGGAAAAAATTCGTGAAATCGGCCAGTTGATCAAAGGCATTTCGGACCAGACCAACCTGCTGGCACTCAACGCGGCCATCGAAGCCGCCCGCGCGGGCGCGGCGGGCCGGGGTTTCGCGGTGGTGGCGGAAGAGGTCCGCACGCTGGCGCGCAAGGTGAGCGACGCGACGGCCGTGATCAACCGGAGTGCGCTGGCGATTACCCAGGCGGTAGGCAGTACTGAACAAGCGACATCCAGTATTCGCGCCGAAAGCTCGCTGAACAGCGATGCCGTGAGCAAGTACGCGGAAAATTTCGAAATCGTGGTGAATGACCTGGAGCACGTCGACGCTCAGATCTCGGACATCATCGGCTCGATTTTCGAAATACGCGAAACCAATGGCGATATCACGGGACACGTCACCGAGATCAATCAGCTTTCATCGCAGACCTTCGACGAAATGAACGAGTCGCGTGAGCTGGTGGCGCGTCTACGCGGTTATACCGAACAGATGCATGAAATCGGCGCGCAATTTACGGTCACGGGCAGTACCTATGACACCTTGCTTGTGGCTGTCGAAGGTTTTCGCGATCGGATCCAGGCTTACCTGGAGCAGGTTTTTGCTCGGGGTATCAATATTTTCGACCAGACATATCGCGCCATTGCAAATACCAATCCGCAAAAATATGCGACCGGCTACGACGAGGCCGTAGAGCTGGATTTACAGAAACTCTTCGATGCCATGCTTGAACGTCATCCACGTTTAATTTTTGCCGTGGCTTATGACACCAATTGTTATATGCCGGCTCATCATCGAGCATTTTCTCAGCCCTTGACGGGCGATGCGGCCCAGGATCTTGCACATAGCCGGGCCAAGCGTATCTTTGCCGATGATACCGGCAAACGCTCCGCGACCTTCGCCGGGCATCATCTGCTGCAAACTTATCTGCGTGACACGGGCGAGGTTGCCTGCGTTTTCGCCATGCCGATATTTATTGCCGGCCGGCATTGGGGTTGCGTGCGTGTCGCGTTCCCGCCTTCCTTGTTATTGGAACGGCCTGCCGCTCGGCATGAAACCGTGCCTCAGGCTCAAGCGGCATAATCAAGTCGCTTGATCCAGGCACCTGGTCGAGCCGCCTGGTCGAGCCAAATGAGGTAACGGAATTTACTCCACCGTGTTGTCGAGCTGCGAAAGGGCAAATGCCGGGCCGGCTTCCTGGCAATAACGGCGTACCGCCTGGCAGGCGATCTGAACCGCACGCGCGGGCCACTCCACGCCCGCACCGATATTCCAGGCCGCGACAATCGGCATGTCGGGCAGGGCGGGCAAATGTTCGACCAGGTGTAATTGCTGTTGCGTCAACAGGTCGCGTACCAGCAAGGAGGGCATGACACCCACGCCAAATCCACAGCGCACCAGCCGTATCATCGCCGCCACGGAATTGACGCAACTGATATGACTGGTTTCGATTCCGTGTTGCTGCAACAGCCGCATCACGTCTTGGTGCGGGCGCGAATGACGGGAAAAAGTCACCAGACGTTGCCGCGCAAATTTCTCGAAGCTATCGGTGTTCGCGTAGGAGTTGGCGGTGGCGCTGATCCAGCACATGGGGTAGTGCGCGAGTTCGATACTGCAAATCAGTTCGCTGCGGACCAGGTCGGTCTGGAAGATGACATCGAGCAAGCCGCGGCGTAGCTGTTCGCATAAATTCAATGCGGTATCGGCCGTGACTTCAATCTCAAGATTGGGATAAGCCTGTGCCAATTCGGCAATAAAATCGACAAACCAGGTGTGGACCACGGTATCCATCACTCCAATCTGCAGCCGGCCCACGGCAAGGTTGTCGGTATGCAACAACGTGCGCAGCGTCCCTACGGATTCGACAATGGATTCGACTTGAGTGAGGATGCGCGCCCCTTCCGGGGTCAAGGTCACACCCCGTGTATCGCGCACAAATAACTTGGCGCCCAGTTCGCTTTCCAGGGCCGCGATGCGACTGGAGACCGATGCCTGCGTCGAGCATAGTTTGTCGGCCGCCAGACTGAAACTCTTCAGGCGGGCCACCCAGAGAAAGGTTTCGAGAAAACGAACATTCATTACGTCATGGGCCAAGTTGGTGAATGAATGAACCCCAGTCCGCACGGGCCGGTTCCAGCCTTATGGTAACGGAATCAATTTCTTTGGCGTAGATTTTCTTGTCAAATAAATCATATGTTTTCCCTTGCCTTGAGCAACCCGATTTGATCGCCCCGGAAAAGTCAGCATCTCGCCAGGATCGCGCAAAATCGCAGAAAAATTCCAGAGACCATCCTGTCTTATCCGTACTAAATTTTCTTATACCGAACAGATGGATTTTTTAGTTGGACGCGGAATTTTGCATTGCTGAGAATCAGTTCGCGCTAATGATTAAAAAAACGATTGCTGACTTTTTATGGGGAAAGTTTATGGAGAATGCTGTCAACCTCTGGCCGCTTGTTGGCGTGCTTGTCATCATTGCCGGTTTTCTGCTGCGGTTTAATCCCATGCTGGTGGTGGCATTGGCTGCCGTCGCCACCGGCATCGCAGTACCTCTGCCGTGGTCCAATATCTTGAGCGAAATCGGTACGGGTTTTGTCAAGACTCGGACCTTGCCTCTGATCATCCTGCTGCCGCTGGCGGTGATCGGTTTGCTTGAAAGACATGGCCTGCGCGATCGCGCTCAAGCCTGGATCTCCCAAATTACTGTGGCGACCGTGGGCCGTTTGTTGATTGCCTATCTGTTGTTGCGCCAGCTCACCGCAGCCTTCGGTTTGACCGGTCTGGGCGGCCATCCGCAAATGGTCAGGCCGTTACTGGCGCCGATGGTCGAAGGTACGGCACAAACTCGATATGGTCAGATCAGCTTGCAGCTCCGTCACAAACTGCGCGCCTATGCAGCAGCCACCGACAACGTTGGTTTGTTTTTTGGCGAGGATATTTTTGTTGCATTCGGCGCGATTGTCTTGATGGTCACCTTCCTGCACCAGTCAGGCATCGATGTTGCGCCTGCCACGGTGGCGGTATGGGGAATTCCGACCGCCGTCTGTGCATTTTTGATTCATGCCACGCGCCTGTTTTTGCTGGATCGTCAACTGGATCGGGCATGGCTTCCCGGTAACTTGCCGCAGTCGCCTGAAGTAGCCGTAGCCGCAGCAGGGTTTGACGCGAACGGAATTTCCGCTAGCCCGGCCGAGTTGATGCAGGAGTCCAAATCATGATCATTTCGATTACCTATCTCTATTGGCTGGTCGGCCTGATCCTGCTGATCGTGGGCGGCATGATCCTGCTTGACCGCGAGCACCCCAAGCGATTTTTGTCAGGCGGATTCTGGTTGATTTACGCTTTGATCTTCCTGTTTGGCGACCACCTGCCTGCCACACTGGTCGGCGTTTTTGTGATCGCGATGGCGGTGATCGCAGGTGCGGGCGGGGTAACGGCGGCCAAGGCTCGCGAACTGACGAGTGCGGCACGCAGTGTCAGTGTCGAGCGTTTGGGCAATCGGCTGTTTATCCCGGCGCTGACGATTCCCTTGGTCACGGTAGTGGGTACCTTGCTGGCTCCGCACCTGAAAATCGGCCAGATGGTTTTACTCGACCCCAAAAATATCACGCTGGTGTCCTTCGGCCTGGGCTGCGTGATTGCCTTGGCCGTGGCGTGCTACCTGACCCGCGACACGGTCACTCAATCGCTGCGCGAAACACGGCGGCTGACCGACTCGCTGGGTTGGGCCGTGGTGCTGCCGCAAATGCTGGGCATGTTGGGTTTGGTGTTTTCCGATGCCGGCGTGGGCAAAGCCGTCGCGCATTTAACCACGTCCTATATCGATATGGACTATCGGATTACCGCCGTGGTCGTATATTGCGTCGGCATGGCCTTGTTTACCATGGTGATGGGCAACGGTTTTGCCGCCTTCCCGGTTATGACGGGCGGCGTCGGGGTGCCGATCCTGTACGGCGTGTATCACGCCAATCCGGCAGTGATGGTGGCAATCGGCATGTTCTCCGGTTATTGCGGAACCTTGCTGACGCCGATGGCCGCCAACTACAACATCGTGCCGGCCGCCTTGCTTGAACTGCCCAACAAACACGCCGTGATCAAAGTGCAGATTGCAACTGCCTTGCCCTTGCTCCTGTGCAACATTGCGTTGTTGTATTTTTTGATGCTGCATTAAATATCGAGGTTCGGTGAGGCGGTCTGGGTTGGCCACCTCATTGATGCCGTGTCGCTTGCTGTTGATGTTTTATTTTTTTCACTTTCCATTTTAAATAATTTGGATTACTAAATTTATGAAAAAATCATTTCTTGCATTGGCATCGTTGAGTGCGTTCACCGTAGCGGCCCATGCACAAAGCAGTGTCACCATCTACGGCATCATCGACGAGGCTTTCGTCGCGACCAGCAATGCGGATCTATCGCGCGCCACGGCAACCACCGCAGCCGTGGGCGCCCGCCGCTATTATCTGGACGGCAGCTTCGGTTTGAACGGCACCCGTTGGGGTTTCAAAGGCATGGAGGATTTGGGCGGCGGATTGAAAGCGGTTTTCGTTTTGGAAAACGGTTTTAACCCGAATACCGGCGGTGCCAGCCAGGGCGGCTTGGAATTCGGCCGTCAGGCTTTCGCCGGCCTGAGCAGCGATCGCTACGGCACCGTGACGCTGGGCCGTCAATACGACAGTGTGGTCGATTACATCGGTCCTTTGATTTTCGGCGACCAGATCGGTTCGTCGTTCTCGGCGCACCCGGCCGACCTCGACAACAGCAATAACGCGCAGCGGGTGAACAATGCGGTCAAATACACCAGCGCCAACTATAACGGCCTGACCTTCGGCGGTTTGTACAGTTTCGGCGGTGTGGCCGGCCAGTTCAGCCGTAACCAGATTTATTCCCTGGGCGCGCATTATGGCAATGGCCCGGTTAACCTGGCAACGGCCTATTTGCATGTGAAAGATCCGAACACCTCGTTCTTCAGCAATAGCGCGCTTTCAAGCGGCATCGGCGCCCCGGCGGCGGGCGGAACCAGTATTACCAGCCCGGTTTACAGCGGTTATATGTCGGCCAATTCGTATCAGGTGATTTCGGCCGCGGGTGCTTATACGGTGGGTCCGGTGGTGTTGGGCTTGGTTTACGCGAATACCCAATTCCAAAACCTCGACAGCGGACAGAGCGGCGTCACCTTGTCCGCCGCGACCCCGGTCGGCACGGCAACCTTCAATACCGTCGAAGCCACCGCCACCTATCATCTTACGCCGGCACTTTCGGCTGGCGTGGACTACAGCTTTACCAAGAGCAATACCGTTACCACCGCCAAGGGTGCTGCCGCCGGCGGTGCCCGCTACAACCAATTTGCCGCATCGGTCGATTACGCGCTGTCCAAGCGGACTGACGTATATGCCCTCGCGTCTTATCAGGTGGCGAGCGGCACCGATTCCACGGGCCAAGCCGCGGTGGCTTCGATTAACGGTTTAACCCCGTCGTCGAATGGTCGCCAGGCGGTGACGCGCATCGGTTTGCGGGTTAAATTCTAAGGCACGGATCGAGGTCAATTCAGCCGGTGCAGCACCATAAGGCCAGCGCTGGGCCTTATGGTGTTTTTGTCTATTCCCGATCCGGCTTGACGCCGGTAAATCTTGGCCGCCGCCCGCTGGTGCCCCGCGCCGTATCCCCACATGAGATTTTTCCGGCGCCATTTGCCGTCTCGATGCGCCCACCCCGCGCCGGCTCTTCAGCCCAAGCAATAGCGTCAACTGAATCATCCGCCGCATCGACATCACGCACATATGACAAGCGCCTATTGTCAATTGACGAAGTGGCAAATTGACGTTATGGTTCAGTCCCATGACCGATACAGAATTTATTCATCCAGGCGTACTTGTGCGCCAGAACTGCCTTGAGCGCTTCCACTTGAGCGTCACCGAGGGCGCGCATGTGCTGGGCGTGAGCCGGCAGGCGCTGACCAATCTATTGAGCGCTCGGGCAGGCATTTCACCTGAGATGGCGTTGCGACTTGAAAAAGCCTTTGGCAGCAGTGCCGAAATTTGGCTGCAGCGGCAAGTGCTGCACGATCTGGCGAAGGCGCGTCAGCGTTTCGATGAGCTTAACGTGATGCCGGTGGTGTCGGGGCAGCAACCTGCCTTGTTCTAGGACCTGTTCGCGCCCCGGTTGTCAGCCCCTGGAATAACGTTTGAGCCATAGGATCCCGATGAAACCGATCAAGCTGCATAGCGACACTTTGCTGCGCCCATTGCAAGCCGTGAGCGGCGTTGTCGAGCGGCGTAACACCTTGCCGATTTTGAACCATGTGCTGCTGAAGTTGAGCGGGCACGAGATCTTGGTGATGGCGACGGACCTGCAATTGCAAATCACCCAATCCGGACGCTTGAACGCCGGTGCCGACAAGATTGCCGATGAGCTGGCGCTTACTGTGCCGGCGCGTAAGTTGCTGGAGATTTTGCGCGCCATCCCTGCCGGCGAAATCGAGTTGTCGCGTACTGCCGGGCAACTGACCTTGCGTTGCGGCAAAAGCCGTTTCTCGCTGCAGACCTTGGGCGCCGATGGGTTTCCCCTGCTGCCAGCGGGGGCGCCGAGCGAAATGCACTTAAGCTTGCCGCAGAAGGATTTCAGGCAAATGTTGCGGCGGGTCCACTTCGCCATGGCGCAGCAGGATATTCGTCATTTTATGAACGGTCTGCAACTGCGCGTCGAAGACTCGCAACTCAGTGTTGTGGCGCTGGACGGTCATCGTCTCGCCTGGGCCTCGCTCGCGACGGAGGACGCCGGCGTGCCGCTG
>Ga0302225_10001919_pt1 | contig 12752 bp, 10 predicted proteins | sample II_Palsa_E3_2_FD_193515 | JGI IMG/M metagenome (GOLD analysis project Ga0302225, IMG submission 193515) | Peat permafrost microbial communities from Stordalen Mire near Abisko, Sweden - II_Palsa_E3_2 | ecosystem: Environmental > Terrestrial > Soil > Palsa > Peat permafrost | place: Sweden...
CCTGGCACATCATGCGCGATTACATTTGGCCGTTGCTGAAGGGCCGGGAAATCGCGTCGGCATCGGAAGTCTGGGATCTCCTCGCGCGCATTCGCGGCCATAACATGGCCAAAGGCGGCGTGGAGACCGCCCTCTGGGACGCGGAGGCCAAACAGAAAAATATCCCGCTCGCGAAACTTCTGGGCGGCGCGCGCGACGAAATCTCCTGCGGCGTTTCGATCGGTATTCAGCCCGACATCGAAACGCTTCTCGCCAAAGTCGAAAAGGAACTCATCGCGGGTTACCAGCGCATCAAGATTAAGATCAAGCCGGGCTGGGACATCGAGCCCACCCGCGCGCTTCGCGAACGCTTTCCCCGCATCCGGCTGATGGTGGACGCCAATTCCGCCTATCGCCTGGAAGACGCCGCGCTCCTCAAGCAGCTCGACGCCTTTTATCTCATCATGATCGAGCAGCCCCTGGGCTACGACGACATCTATTCTCACGCGCAGCTTCAGCGCCAACTCGAAACGCCGATCTGCCTAGACGAGTGCATCCACGATATCGAGCACGCGCGCGCCGCCATCGAAATCGGCGCCTGCCGCATCATCAATATCAAGCTCGGGCGCGTCGGCGGCCACACTGCGGCGCGGCGCATTCACGACCTCTGCCAGTCAAAATCCATCCCCGTCTGGTGCGGCGGCATGCTCGAATCGGGCATTGGGCGCGCGCACAACATCGCCATGTCCACGCTCGCGAATTTCACGCTGCCGGGCGACGTCTCCGCGAGCCGGCGTTATTGGGACCAGGACATCATTGAGCCCGAAGTCGAAGTCACGCCGCAGGGAACCATCCGCGTTCCGCAGCAGCCCGGCATTGGCTACGCGCCGAGCCTCGACCGCATCCGGTCGCTCACCCGCCGCATCGAGGTCCTCGAGTAAACCTTGGACTCTCCCGCCACTCCCAGCACCGTTGCTCCGCCGAAGATTGCTTCGTCCCGTCCGAGCACTCCCGTGCTCATCCTCATGCTGATTCTCATGCTTTTCCTGTGGTCCATGAATTACGTGGCGGGAAAAATCGCGCTGAACCACTTGGATCCCATTTCGCTCGCCTGTTTCCGCATCGAGCTCGCCGCGCTCATCATGCTGCCCATTTATTTCCTGCGCCGCGAGCGGGCCAAGCTGCGCCTGCGCGACTTGTGGCCCTTCGCCTACCTCGGTTTCTTCGGCGTGGCGATGAATCAGGGTCTCTTCACCGTGGGCTTGAATTACACCACCTCGGGCCGCTCCTCAGTGGTCATCGCGATCGGGCCGATCATCATTCTATTGCTCGCGGTGGCTATGAAGCTCGAGTCGCTCACTCCTGGAAAAATCATCGGCATGGTGGTCGCGTTCGTCGGGGTTTTCCTGCTCGAGACGGAACAAGGCTCTCCCGCGCATTCGCCGTTCCTCCACGGGGACTTGATCACCCTCGGCGGCACCATCGGCTTTTCGATTTACACCGTGCTGGGCAAGCGCGTGGCGGCCCAATACGACGCCATCTCCATGAACACATTCAACTGCATCGCCGGCGCCCTGATTCTGCTTCCTCTCGCGCTCCGCCAATCCATGCACCTCGATTGGAAAGCCGTCGGCTGGGTCGGTTGGACCGGAATGGCGTATATGGCCGTTGGAAGCTCCGTCGCAGCCTACACTTTGTTTTACTGGCTGCTGCGTTACATGACCGCTTCGCGCATCGCCGCCATCAGTTATTTTCAGCCCATCGCCGTCTTGCTTCTGGCCGTGGCCTTTCTCGGCGAACATCCCACGCGCAATCTGCTTCTGTGCACCGCGCTCGTGCTCGTCGGTGTTTACCTGGCCGAACGCGGGACCGGCTGAGCCGAGGCAGGCGGGGCTCGCAGATCGTGCGGCGCGGGCATCCGCAAGGCTAGCGCGTGGTGTTACACTGCTTTTGAGGTGGCGCAAGCGAATGGCTCGGAACTTCTGGCTGATCGCATCCGTAGCAGGCCTTGCATTTCTTGGCGCGGCTCCTTCCCGCGTGCGGCAAACCCAGCAGCCCCCGGAGCAAACCCAAGTCATCCGGCTTTCGACTACTCTTTCCGTGGAAATCCCCGCCGCCTATCGATCGCTTCAGTCCGACGAACTTCCACCCCCCAGCGCGCTCGCGCCCTACGCACCGCCATTTCATTTCTCGCAAGTGTTGATGCTCGAGAACTCCGCGCAAGATTCCGTCCTTCTCCTCGGGCTCTCCGACAATCCTTTGCTGAACCACGACGGCTATTGGCTCGACGCCCAGATGCACGCTCCCAGCGGCTCGGGCATGAGCATGCTCGATTTGCTTTTCTACTTCCTCTTTCCGCCGTCGCAAACCTGCATGGAGGACGCGCTGCAGAATTATACGAACGCGACCATGACGCCTGACTCCTCAGATTCCCAGCCGCTCCTCCGCGTCAGCTACCACTGCCCTCATCCCGACACGCTCTCTGGTTTCTATTCCGCGCAGGTCAGCACGGGAATCACCTTTGTGCAAACCAATGAAGGCCCGCGCGCCTTTGGCGAGATTCGCGACTTCTACGTGGCGCCCATGGAACAAGCGGACATCGGAGGCATGACCTTCTTTATTTTCGAAGCACAACGGCAGGGACAAATCGGACCCGGGGCCGTCAATCACTACCATTTGCCCGCGAATCTGCAGGGAGGCAAAGCGGAATTTTTCTGGGCCATCGGCGCGCCCAGCCCGTTCCCGTTCGTGGCGGACGTGGGCCGCAGCGCCGTCCCGCTTCTTCACGTTGCTTATTCCGCTGCAAGCCTGGCGCCCAACAACAAACCCGACTTCATGAAACTGCTGCACGGCGTACGCCTGAAGTAAGCGTCACCCCAGACCGCAAGGGCGGCTCTCGCACCGCAAAGCAGCCGCCCGCGCCAATCGCAAAATCCTTCTAACGCCCCGCGGACGCCGCTTTCTCCTTGTCCGCGAGCACCACCGGCACATCCACCAGGTGTTCGGCCAGGAACCACACCTGCAGCTCGTTCGTGCGAATGATCTGGCTCACCAGCAGGTCGTTTGTGCCGTCGTCTCCGGCTTCGGAGGCTTGTTTAGCCATTGTGCGCGCTTCCCGCAGTATGGCTTCGTGCGCTTCCAGCAGCCGCGAAATCTGCACCGGCACTTCCTCGCGTCCGCGCGGTGGCCGCGGAATGATGGTGGTTTCCGCGACGTCCGCCGCCATGGCCAGGCTGATCCCGCCCAGGCTCTGAATGCGCTCGGCGATCGTGTCCACCAGCTCATCCTGCTCGCCGTTGTGCTTATCGAAAAGCAGATGCAGCTGGTAGAAAGTATGGCCGGCCACCTGCCAGTGATGCTTCTTATACATATCGCGCAGCGTGATGGTGTCGGCTAGGATCTGGTTCAGGTTCTCGCAGCTCCCGGCGCAAACTTTTTCGTCCAGCGCGATGGGCAGCTTGGCGATCTTGCCGTAGGGCTGAATCTCGCGGGAGTGCTGGTGCAAAATCGGCTTCGACCGCGCCGTGCCGTCTTCGATCTGGCTGTAACTCGGACCTCGCTTGTCACTCTTCGGGCTCATAGGTTCTCTCCTCGTTTTCGAAAATAAGTTCCATCCGCCTGATGATGGGGCATGTTCTATTCGCGGTTCCCGAGTGCCGGGAATCTTCGCGGGCTTAACGGCGGAATGGGAGGAATATTCCTCGCTTCACCCGTTGGTGTCAAGCCCAGCGCTGCGGGCCCCCGATAGCCTACCGGCAGAGCCTTTACGGGCCAAACAACAATTCAAAAATTGACCGAAACTAAATCGAAGCACCCGTGTTATAGGTTCGTGGGAGAGCTCCGAGGCGGCCTGGAGCCGAAAGTGCGGCATTTAATAGTTGCAACCAGGCCCGCGTAGCGCGAATCTTATAGAGTGTCGCGAGCAAGCTTCCGAGCTTATTCGTTGGCTCCCAAGTTTTAAGTAGGGGGAACCCAAATGAAATATGCCACCTTCCTGAAGTTGTTCTTCGTAGTGATCGCAGCCCTGGTTATCGCTTTTGCGCCCACGCCTGCCTTTGCCCAACGCGGCGGTGGCGGGCATGGCGGTGGAGGCGGTGGCGGCTTCCACGGGGGCGGAGGTGGCGGCGGATTCCATGGCGGTAGCTCGGGCGCGCGCCCGTCTTACGGCGGAGGTGGCGGCTATCGCGGCGGCGCATCCGGTGCTTCTCGTGGTGGCGCGCCGCACGTGACTTATGGCCCGTCCGGACGCACGGGCGGCTATTACGGTCGCGGTTCCGCGGGCACGCGCACGTACGGCGCGAATGGCGCGTACGGCGGCCGTTCCAGCTCGGCTCCGAATTCGGCCTCTCGGTCTTCGTCCCCTTACTTCGGCCGCTCGGGCGGCGCTTCGAACACGGCTCGCAATAATTCCGCATCTTCGGCAAATCGCGGCACGAACGGCGCGAATTCTTCGTCGGTGGCGCGTAACTCGGGCGCTCCCGCTGCGAACGGCACGCGCGGCTCGGCCGGCACTTCGACTGGCCGCGCTCCATCGAACTCCGCATCCTCGTCCGCCACAACGCGCGCGCCTTCGAATGGCTCATATTCCTCGCGCGCATCGTCCACCGTCTCGACCAATCACGCGCTCTCCGGCATCGAAAGTCGCTCCGGGCTGAGCTCTTCGAGATCGGCGGGCTCAAGTTTTTCGGCCAACCGCGGCTTCAGCAATGCCGCCTTCTCCGGTTCGCGATTCGGCAGCGCAAGCCGGACCAGTTCCGCATCTTCCAGCTCGCGTTTTAGCAACGCCAGTGCAGGCCGTTCCTCCTTCTCGAGCGGCAGGTTCGGATCGTCGGCCTTCGCGGGTCGCGCCAATGGATTTGGCCGCTATGGCGGCTTCGGCTACGGCCGTGGTTTTGGTTACGGCTGGGGTGGTTGGCGCGGGGGATGGGGATGGGGCGGCTGGGGTTGGGGCGGTTGGGGCTTCGGCTGGGGCTGGGGCTGGCCCGGATTGTGGTGGGGACCCGGCTTTTATGGTCCGTATTCCTACTGGGGCATCGGCTACGACCCGTATTTCGATCCGCTCTGGAATTGGTCAGGGTATGGATATGGTTCCGCCCCGGGCTACGACGTGAACTATTCCAATCCGCCGGGTTCTAGCTCGAATTACAATCCCGCGGATAATTACAATTTCAACGCTTCGAATAATCTCGCGCCCGCGAACCAGGATCAGGGCTACCAGGATCAGGGCTATCAAGGCGCGGTGAACGAGAACCCCATGACCGGGAACGTGGCCGCTTCCACGCCCACGATCCTGATCTATCTCAATGACGGCACCACCTACGCTGCGAGCGATTACTGGCTGGCCGACGGCAAGCTCCACTACAACGTGAACTACGCAGGCGAGAGCGCGGTCAATATCGAGGACGTCAACCTGCAGCGCACCGTGGACGAGAATGCCAAGCGCGGCGTGCACTTCACGCTGAAGCCGGCTCCCAACACCTACACTCCGCCGCCCGCGGACGACCACGGCTCCAATCGCATGGAACAAAATCCACCGGCGGCGCCCGCGACTACTCCCGGAGCTCCGCCGCCTGCTCCGCAACTGCAAAAGACGTCGCTGCGGAGTTCGAGCTGAATGTAATTCGAAGGTTCGCAGTTCGCGAATACGCTTAGAAATCGAAAGGCCCGGCGTCTGTGGCGACGCCGGGCCTTTCTTTGTATCTAAGCTTATGCGCCTTGCAAGCGCGTCGCTTCACTCTTCGTCTTCGTGCCGGCCCGCAAGCGGAGGGTACACGTGCCAGAAATCGCCTTTATGGTCGGTAAATTCCACACCCACTCTGCGCTTGCTCCACAGGCTCGCTTCCACGTAAACCACCCGGCACTCGCGCTCTTCTTCCGTCACGCTGTGCACCAGCAAAATCTTCTGCCCGCGCTGCACCTTGGCGCCCAAAGGCAGCAATCCGCCATGGACGCTCACCGCACTGGTTTCGGTTATATCGCGGAATGGCTGATTATCCGGGGTCCGTCCGTAAACGCGCACTGGAATCGACAGCGCCAGACGCTTGCTGCGTCGCTTCTTCCCAAGTTCGTCCATCCAGCCTCCCAAGGCGAGAATGGTGTGCCTGCTCCCAAGCTATCCCGCGCGTCCGCTTTAGGCAATAGTACGCGCGTGCAGGGTACGCGGAGTACCTGCCCGGCGTCTCCTAATCGGCATGAGAATTTCGGCGCGGCGCGTGCGAAAATGGCTGTCGAGCGTAGCCCATGATCCACTATCCCGCGAGCCTTGCCGCCCTCAGCCTTTTGAAAGGCAAGAGTCTGACCCATTGGTTTCGCAGCCTGGGTGGTCTCGGCTTGATCCCGCTCGGCTGGCTTGACGCTTCCGTGATTCCTCTTCCCGGCAGCATGGACATCCTCACCGTAGTCCTGGCCGCGCACCAGCCCGACTGGTGGGCCTACTTCGCCTTGATGGCCACCATCGGCTCGGTCTCCGGCAACTACGCGACCTACCGCCTCGCCCGCAAGGGAGGCAAGGAGGCTCTCGAGCGCAGGCTATCGAAAAAGAGTATGAAGAGGGTCACCGGGATCTTCGAGCGCTGGGGCTTTGGCGCCATCGCCGTTCCGGCGCTATTGCCGCCTCCCGTGCCCATGGTGCCCTTCGTACTCGCCGCGGGCGCCATGCAATATTCCCTGAAGAAATTTCTTCTCGCGATGACCCTCGGCCGCGCCATAAGATACGTCGCCCTGTCTCTCCTCGCCGCCCATTACGGCCACACACTCATCTCCTTCATAAATCACCAGGCGCACCCCGTCGCGCTCACCATCATCGGGCTCGCTCTCGCTCTGGTCGGCGCCGTCGTGTTTTTTTATTTTTCCCGACGGCATACTCCCAAGCGCCGCGCGGCGAAAGCTGCCTCTGCGGATTAAGCACTCGCTCGCGCATCCGCAGTCGATCCTCTCGACTCTGGAAAATGTTTGCAACTTTCCTCATTTCGCTGGGTTAGAGCCGGGTATAACTGATTTCGTTCCACCCGCCCCAATGACAAGGAGACTGTCTATGCGTCGGCGATGTCCGCTGCTCTTCACCGGGGCCTTGATCGTGATTCTCGCGGCTCTAATGGCCGGGCTCTCCTCTTGTGGAGGAGGAAGCAGCGGAACGACTCCTCCGCCACCAACGTTTTCCCAAAAATTCAAACATGTGGTTGTGATTTTCCAGGAGAATCGCACTCCGGATAACCTCTTCCACGGCCTGCCGGGCGCGGATATCGCCGACAGCGGCGTCAATTCCTCCGGCCAGATGATTCCGCTGACGCCCATCGCGCTCGCCAACGATTACGATCTCAGCCACGCGCACAGTGCTTTCGTGGATATGTACGACGGTGGAAAAATGGACGGAGCCGATAAAATTCCCATTAATTGCAATTCCGGCGCCGTCGATTGCCCGCCGGCGAATCCGCAATTCATGTACGTAGATCCCTCCGACGTCCAGCCCTACTTTCAGCTTGCCGAGCAATACACTTTCGGCGACCGCATGTTCCAAACCAACCAGGGCCCCAGTTTTCCCGCGCACCAGTTCATCATTTCCGGAACCTCCGCGCCGACCGCCTCGAGCGACTTGTTCGTTTCGGAAAATCCTTCCGGCATGGGAGGTTTTGGCTGCGCTTCGCCTGCGGGCGCTCTGGTGTACTTGATTGATCCTCTGGGAAATGAGAACCAGCAAATTTATCCCTGCTTTGAGCATCCCACGCTGATGGATTCGCTCGACGCCCAGATGATCAGCTGGCGTTATTACGCTCCCTCCGCCGGCTCCATCTGGACTGGCCCCAACGCCATCGACCACATTCGTACGGGCGCGGACTGGGCCAACGTGATCATCCCTCAGACCCAAGTCCTCACCGACATCGCCAACGGACAACTGGCGCAAGTAACCTGGGTCATACCCGACGGAGCGGATTCCGATCACGCCGCCAGCAACAACGGCACCGGCCCCTCCTGGGTCGCCTCCATCGTCAATGCCATCGGCGCCAGCCCGTACTGGTCGGACACCGCCATCATCATCACCTGGGACGATTGGGGCGGATGGTATGACCACGTCGCTCCCACCATCTATGATTCCTACGAATATGGTTTTCGCGTGCCCCTGATCGTTGTCTCGCAGTACACCAAGCAGGCCTACGTCTCGCACGTGAACCACGATTTTGGCAGCATCCTGAAATTCACCGAGGAAGTTTTCCAGCTGCCCTCGCTCGGATACGCCGATGCGCGCGCCGACGATTTTTCCGATTGCTTCGACCTCACGCAAACTCCCATAACCTTTCAACCTGTGCCCTCGAAGGTGGGCGCGAAGTTTTTCCTCACGGTCAAACGGCCCGTCACACCTCCGGACGACGAATAGCGCGAACGGCGCCGCCCGCGTTGCGTTGACACCATCGAACCCGCATGTTAGTTTCCGCCACGTCACAAAGCTGCGCCGCGCTCATCCGAGAGCACACCTTTGACCACGCCCACCACCCCTGACGCCGCCACGAAAAAACGCATCGCCATAATTCCCGGCGACGGCATCGGCAAGGAAGTCATCCCCGAAGCGGTCAAAGTGCTCCAAGCCGCCGCCACGGCCGGGAAACGCGAACTCGCCCTCGCCGACTTCGATTGGGGCGCCGACCGTTACTTGCGCGACGGCACCACGCTCCCGGCAGACGCCGTCGAAATGTTCCACCGCGATTTCGACGCCATCCTCCTCGGAGCCATGGGCGATCCGCGCGTCCCCACCAACGTCCACGCCGCCGACATTCTCCTCGGCCTACGCTTCAAGCTCGATCTCTACGTCAACGCCCGCCCCTGCGTGCTCTTCGACAAGCGCTTCACTCCGCTCAAGGATCGCGCGGAAAAAGACGTCAACTTCATGGTCTTCCGCGAGAACACCGAAGGCCTTTACGTGGGCATGGGCGGCAATTTCAAGAAGGGAACTCCCGACGAAGTCGCCATACAAGAGGACCTCAACACGCGCAAGGGCGTCGAGCGCATCATCCGCTACGCCTTCGAATACGCGCGCGGCCGCGGCCTAAAGCGCGTGTGCATGAGCGACAAATCAAACGCCCTCACCTTTGGCCACGATCTCTGGCAGCGCGTTTTCCGGGAAGTCCGCCGCGAGTATCCCGAGATCGAATCGAGCCATCAGTACATAGATAACCTGCTCATGCAGATGGTCCGCGATCCTTCGCAATTCCAGGTCATCGTCACCTCCAACCTCTTCGGCGATATCGCAAGCGACCTCGGCGCTCAACTTGCCGGAGGCTTGGGCCTCGCGCCTTCCGGCAACATCCATCCCGGCCAGATTTCGCTCTTCGAACCGGTCCATGGCTCGGCCCCGGCCATCGCCGGAAAAAACATCGCCAACCCCATGGGCGCGATTCTGACCGCCGGGATGATGTGCGAATATTTGGGCTGGAAGGCGGAATCCCAAGCGATCGAATCCGCGGTGCGTGCCGCCCTGCGGGAAGGGAAGACTCCCGCCGAGCTGGGCGGCGCGCTCGGCACCCGCGAAATTGGCGACTGGATCGCCAATAGCCTATCGAAATCCGGCGTCCCCTACTCCTGAAAAGTTACACGATTATTAACCGGCGAAAACGAAACGAATACCCCGGCACGCATTCGCTGGCTCTGTTTTTCCGCTCCAAACCCGTTGTCCCGGTCTTTCGAAAAAGGTACGATATACCCCTCAGACGTCTGAGCCGCAGTCCCCGGCATAGAGGAGATTTCCGTGATCAGAAAACTGGGCGTATTTTCGCTCGCCATTGCCGCCATGATCTTGGCCGTGCTTCCGGTTTGCCAAGCGCAAGCACAGACACTCTTGACCCGCCATGTGCGCGAGGTCACGTTTAATGGGCAGGCCCGATCCGTCGGGCATCTCCCTGCCGCACAGTCCCTGCGCCTCGATGTCGTGCTCGCCTTGCGCGATCCCGGCGGCTTAGACAGCTTCCTCGAAGACCTCTACAATCCCGCGAGCCCTTTTTATCGCAAATTCGTAACAGTGCAGGAGTTTACCGATAGATTTGGCCCCACCCAGGCCGATTATGACGCAGTGCTTCAGTTCGCCAAGGCCAACGGCTTCAAGGTAACCGGAGGCTCCCGCGATGGCATGGAGGTTCAGCTCGAAGGCTCCGTCGCCACCGTCGAGAAGGCCTTCCACCTCAGCATGAATGTTTACCAGCATCCCACGGAAGACCGCACATTCTACGCTCCGGATCGCGAGCCCACCGTGGATTTGCCTTTCCAGCTCTGGCACATCTCCGGCTTGGATAACTATTCCATCCCGCATCCCTTGTTCGTCAAGAGAAGCGATTACGCGAAGGCCCATGGCATCGCGCCCGAAGACGTCGTGTCCCACGCCACCACCGGATCGGGCCCCGGAGCTTCTTTCCTTGGCAGCGATATGCGTGCAGCCTACTACGGCGGTTCCACGCTCACCGGCGCTGGCCAAAATCTCGGACTCCTCGAGTATGTAGGCACTGACCTCGCGGACTTGACCAAGTACTACACCAACGTCAGCCAGACCAACAGTGTCCCAATTACCTTGCTCTCCACCGACGGGACTCCCACCACCTGCACTTACACGTTAGCCGACGGCTACTGTGACGACACCGAACAGACGCTCGACATGACCCAGGCGCTCGGCATGGCTCCCAAGCTCTCGAGCTTGGTGATGTATATCGGATCTACTGACACCGCCATCATCAGCGCCATGACCACTCACAGCCCATTGCCCACTACCATTGGTTGCTCTTGGGGCTGGACACCAGCCGACCCGGGCACTCTTAATCCTTACTTCAAAAAGATGGCCACCCAAGGGCAGAATTTCTTTGCAGCTTCGGGTGACAATGGTAACTGGTCCCCGAGTAACGAGGCTTGGCCTGCGGACAATGCCTACATCGTATCTGTCGGCGGCACGGACCTGATCACCAATGGCGCGGCCGGTTCTTGGAAATCAGAGACCGCCTGGACAAACTCCAGCGGCGGCGGCATTTCGCCGGACGGAATCCCCATCCCCTCGTGGCAGAAGCTGACGGGCGTGATTAACTCCAGCAACGGGGGCTCAACGACTCTTCGCAACGGCCCCGACGTCGCGGCAAACGCGAATTTCACCTTTTACGTTTGTTCCGACCAGATGGCTTGCACCGCCAACGAGTGGGGCGGCACCAGCTTCGCCACTCCCATGTGGGCAGGCTATATCGCTCTGGTCAACCAGCAGCTAGCCAGCGACGGCGACTCCACCATCGGCTTCATCGATCCGCTCATTTACCCGCTCGCGCTCGGTTCCGGATACGCCGCCGATTTCCACGACATCACCAGCGGAAATAACGTCGAATTCACGGCGGTCGTCGGCTACGACTTGGTCACCGGATGGGGCAGCCCGAACGGCACAGGACTAATCAACGCGCTCACCGGAGTCGCATCTTCTCCGAGCTTTGCGATTTCCGCGTCACCCAGTTCGGTCACGGTAGCCGACGGTAGCTCGGCCACATCCACAATAACCACCACCGTCTCCGATGGCTTTGACGCCGCCGTCGCTTTGTCCGCGTCCGGCCAACCATCCGGCGTCACCGTGGGCTTTAGTCCCGCTTCCATCGCCGCGCCCGGATCCGGCAGCTCCACCATGACTATCAACGTATCCTCCTCCGCCACCGCCGGCACTTACACCATCACCGTCACCGGCATGGGCGGCGGAGTCACGCAGACGACCACCGTGAGTCTGACGGTCACCTCCACCAGTGGCACGCCGGACTTCAGCATCGCCGCCTCTCCGACAACGGTCACTGTAGCTCAGGGCGGTACCGGCACGACTGTGATCACGACGGCGGCCCTGAACGGTTTCGACGCGGCTGTAACGTTGACCGCTTCCGGTGGCGGCAGCGGCCACACAGTATCGTTCAGCCCTAGCTCGATCGCGGCTCCTGGCTCGGGGACATCCACCATGACCATCGTCGTGGGCGCCAAGGCCGCGCTCGGAAATCACACCATCACCATACGCGGCACCGGCGGAAGCAAAAAGAACACGACCACAATCACGCTCAACGTCACCGAATAGAGCCGTCGAAAGGCCCGGGACCGAAAACGGTTCCGGGCCTTCAGGTTTAAATGTAGCGCCGCGGCCTTTAGCGCGGCAGCGGTGTAACGAATCCCCAAAAATCCCGCCCGTCGAATGAACCCCTTGCGCTTCTACACATCCTATGTTAAACATGTAGGAGTCGGAGGTATCGAATGGCCGCCAAATCAGATTTGCCTCAGGGCACGCTCGATCTCCTGATCTTGAAAGTCATCGCCCTCGGCCCGGTTCACGGCTACGCCATCGCGCAACGCCTGCAGCAGGTTTCCCGCGACGTAGTCCAGGTTCCCCAGGGTTCGCTCTATCCCGCGCTGCATCGCTTGGAAAATCGCGGCTTGCTCACCGCCGATTGGAATGAGACTGAAACGGGCCGCGAAGCCAAGTTTTACCGCCTCACGCGCAAGGGACGCGCGCAACTCGAAACCGAATCCGCAAGTTGGGACCGCTTGACCGAAGCTATTGGCCTCATTCTCGGAATGGCCGACGCCGAAGGAGGCCCGCGATGAATTGGTGGCAGCGACTCTGGCAACGAACCAAGATGGAAAATCAACTCGAGAAGGAACTGCGCTTCCATCTCGACCAGCATGCCGGCGAACTCACCGCGCGTGGCTATTCTCCGGAGGAAGCCCGACGCCAGGCGCGCCTGGCCTTTGGCGGCCCGGAGCAGTTCAAGGAAGAATGCCGCGACGCGCGC
>Ga0302225_10001926_pt1 | contig 12730 bp, 10 predicted proteins | sample II_Palsa_E3_2_FD_193515 | JGI IMG/M metagenome (GOLD analysis project Ga0302225, IMG submission 193515) | Peat permafrost microbial communities from Stordalen Mire near Abisko, Sweden - II_Palsa_E3_2 | ecosystem: Environmental > Terrestrial > Soil > Palsa > Peat permafrost | place: Sweden...
AAGCGGAAGCCGGGACGGTGTCAGTGCGGCATCGTTCGAAGGGCGATCTGGGTCCGCGGCCGCTGGAACAATTCAGCGCGGATTTGAAGCAGGAAATTGATATGCGCGCGATTGTTTAATTTTTGTTTCTACCAGAGAACTGAGCGGTCGATGGCGCTGATTGAGGTTCGGCCGGTGAGGGCCATGGCGGCTTCGAATTCGGCGCGCAGAATTTCGATTACATGCTTCACGCCTTCGGCGCCACCAACCCCCAGACCATAAAGGATCGAACGGCCGAGCAGAACGGCGGTCGCGCCGCTCGCGAGGGCTTTTAGGACATCCGTTCCGCGACGGATTCCGCTGTCCATCAAGATAGGAATTCTCCCGGCGATTTTTTCGGCGATGGAGGGCAAGGCATCGATGGTGGCCGGCACGGTGTCGAGCCCGCGGCCACCGTGGTTCGAGACGACGATGCCGGCCGCGCCGTTTTGCACCGCCAACTCGGCATCTTTCGGATTCAGGACGCCTTTGAGAACGATGGGCAATTTGCAAAAGCCGCGAACCCAATCCAGGTCGGACCACTTTAGATTTCGGTAGCCCCAGGTTTTCAGGCCAGTGCTGGCCGGGCCGCCGGTGAAATTGATGTTGGGGAACGGAAGCTGCGGGACTTCATGGGCAATGTGCGCTTCGCGGTTGCGGGCGTAGATCCAGGGCAGGTCGACCGTGATGCACAGGGCCTGGCATCCGGCCGCTTCGGCGCGCTGAATCAACGCCTTGGTCTTGCCGCGATCTTCGTCGGAATAAAGTTGAAACCAAACCGGCTGGATGGCGGCCTGCAGGATTTTCTCGACGCTGACATTCGAAAGGGTGCTGGCAATCATGATGGCATGCGCTGCACCAGCGCCGCGAACCGTGGCGATTTCGGCGTCGGGATGCGCGAGCAGGTGCGAAGACGTGGGGGCGACGAGGATGGGATGCGGCAATTCGCGGCCCAGGAGATTGACTCGCGTGTCGATTTTCGAAACGTCGATCATGATGTTCGGCCGTAGGCGGAGGCGGGTTAGCGCTTCGATATTCCAGCGCATGGTGTTTTCGTCGGCGGAGCCGCTGTTGATGTATTCCCAGGCCGGACGAGAGAGGCCTTGTTTGGCTAACATTTCGTAGTCGGCCAGGCAGGCCGCGACAAATTTTGGACCTTGCGGAACGTCGCCTAACACCCCGCTCGTGGCTGCGGCGCGTTTTCGGGCTGGCGGTTCCTTGCGGGTCGATCGTTTGGGCATCGAAGAGAGGCTACCGTAACTGACGAATTGTGATGGTGTCAATTCCGTGGAAGATCAAAGATTTAACACAGAGTACAAGTAGAAAAAGATGAGGGCACGGAGATACCTCGCGCCATTCGGACGCGCATTCGACCTTAAAATGGGACGAAGTTAGAGGCATCAAGGGCGATACGTATCTGTGTTCGACATCGGGAAAAGCCGTGCTATACTTTTTGACCCGTCCCCCCATTTGGGCCTTTCGCCTAGGGGAGGACTGGGAAACGGGCTGCACTGACACTTTTTAGAGCTCGAGGGGTGATTTTATCGCGGAACGAAGCAGTGGACCTCCGGGACTCCGGGTCAACGAAAGAATACGAGCGCGCGAAGTTCGCGTCGTCGACGACATTGGAACGCAGCTGGGCGTGATGACTTTGTTCGACGCCATGAAGACGGCGCGGGAACAGGGTCTGGATGTGGTGGAAATTTCGCCGAACGCCGTGCCGCCGGTTTGCAAGCTGGTGGACTACGGAAAATTTTTGTACGAGCAGAGCAAGAAGGCGCACGAAGCGAAGAAGCATCAGAAGAGTTCGCACATCAAGGAAGTGAAGTTCCGGCCTTCGACCGCGGAGCACGATTATCAGGTCCGCAAGAACCAGATCATCCGATTTCTGGACGAGGGCTACAAAGTCAAAGCGATGATTTTCCATCGCGGCCGCGAAATGGCACACCAGGAAGTGGGCCGCAAGAAGATGGATCGCCTGATGAAAGAAATCATGGATCACGCGCAAATCGAATTCGGGCCGCGGATGGAAGCGAATATCCTGCTGGCCTTGCTGGCGCCGAAGAAGGGCGCGGGATCGAGTCCGGCGGCGCAGAAAGCTCCGGAAGCGCAGGCTTAGAAGAGGTTTCTGGTTTTCTGGTGGAAACGAAGAACAGTTGAAATTTGTAAATTCGAAATCGCATGCACAGCGTTTACCTCGCGTGAGCGAAGGGATTTGAAGCGACTGGCAGTGAAGCGGAAGAGGAAATCGTGAAGAAGAACAAGAAAATGAAGGCGAAGACGCATCGGGGAGCCGCCAAGCGCTTCAAGGTAACCTCCACCGGAAAAGTGATGCGGTGGCGTTCGGGCAAGCGCCATTTGCTGGGCACTAAGAAGCCGCGCCGCATGCGCCGGCTTTTGAACAAGGTTCAAGTCAGCCCGGCGGACGTGAAGAACGTGCGCCTGGCGTTGCCGTACGGCTTGTAAAAGCCGGCTTAAAAAGTTTTCTGCGCTGTGCAGTGTGTCACGGGTGCCTGCCAGCCAGTTCGTTCGGCCCGCCGGATTTCCGGCCTGGGTAGAACACGGAATTACCACGCGAGACAAACCCGTCGGCTGCTTGCGCAGTCCTGAATTCGTTTTTGCGCAGACGAGTCGCCCTGTTTGTCTCCTGGCACGAAATCGAATTCAATTCGATATTTGCAACAGGAGAATGAACGATGCCTCGAGTTAAACGTGGAACCAAACGCCGGGCCCGCCGTAAAAAGCTGCTAAAACATGCGAAGGGTTTTTTCCTCACAAAGGGAAAGCTGTACCGCTCCGCCAAGGAAGCCGTCAATCGTTCGCTGAGGTATACCTACCGCGACCGGCGCGTGCGCAAGCGCGACTACCGGACGCTGTGGATTCAACGCATCGGCGCTGCGGCGCGCAATAACGGCACGACCTACAGCCAATTGATTCATGCGCTGAAGGCGGGCGGAATTGATCTCGACCGGAAGTTTCTGGCGGACATGGCGGTGCATGACGCCGAGGGATTTACCTCGTTGGTCGGGTTGGTGAAGCAGCACATGCCGAAACCGGGTGCGGCCAAAACGGCCGCGACGAAAACTCCGGTCGTTCGCCATCACGAAGAGGGATAGTTGCGTTCTGATGCGGAGGGCCTGGAAGCCCTCCGCATTGCTCGTGGTCTAATAGCGTGGCTAAGGCCGCGCCCCGCAAAACGATCGCACGGAAGTTGAAGGCCGAATATATCCGCCGATGACGACCGATCCCACAGCACAAACTCTCACGCAAATTCAGGCGACCGATGCCGAGGCGATTGCTTCGCGCTTCGCCGAGGTGCGTTTTCGCTTCGACGAGGAAGTGGCCTCACATTCCTCCGATCTCGAAAACTGGAAAGCCTTTGTCGTGAAGTGGACCGGTCGGAAAGCGGGCGTGCTGACGGCGATTACCGACAACTGGCTAAAGCCGGCGGCACCGGATTTGAAGCGCGTGGTCGGACAGGAATTGAACCAGCTGAAAGGGCACATCGAGCTGACGATCGCGGAGCGGCAGAAAGCGATCGAAGCTGCGGCCGAAGATTCCGCGCAGGCTCGGGAGCGAATCGATCTTTCGTTACCGGGGACCGAACGCGCGATCGGCACTCGGCATTTGGTGCGGCAGACCTATCACGAGTTGTTGCGAATCTTTTCCGCGATTGGATTCAGCGTGGTGGAAGGGCCGGAGATCGAAACGCCTTATTACAATTTCGAAGCGCTGAATATTCCGGAGCATCATCCGGCGCGCGATAACATGGACACTTTCTATATCGAAGGCGCGCGGGGCGGCCAGGTGCTGCGCACCCACACCTCGCCGATGCAGATTCGCACGATGGAGAAGCAGAAGCCGCCGGTGCGCATCATTGTTCCGGGAAAGGTGTATCGACGCGACAATCCCGATGCCACACACGGTTACATGTTCCATCAAATCGAAGGTCTGGCGGTGGATACGGATATCACCTTTTGCGATTTTCGCGGGACGGTGGAATATTTCGCGCGGGAATTTCTAGGCCCTAAAACGAAGACGCGGCTGCGTCCGAGTTATTTTCCTTTCACCGAGCCTTCCGCCGAAGTGGACGCGACCTGCCACGTGTGCGCTGGTTCAGGCTGTCGCGTGTGCAAGCAATCGGGCTGGATCGAATTGTTTGGCGCGGGGATGGTGAATCCGGCGGTCTATGGATTTGTGGGCTACGATCCCGAAAAATACTCGGGATTCGCGTTTGGCATGGGCGTGGACCGGCTGGCGATGATGAAGTATGGCGTGACCGAAGTGCCGCTGCTGTTCCAAAACGACGTGCGATTTTTGCAGCAATTTCCTTAACCGCCCAGAGATCGAGACACCGCAAAAATGAAAGTCGTCTACAACTGGCTGAAAGAGTTCGTCGAGGCGAAGGCGTCGGCGGAAGATCTGCGCGCGCGCCTGTCGCTAGTGGGCATTGCGGTGGATGCGATTGACGACACTGTCGCCGGGCCGGTGCTGGACGCGGAAATCACCGCGAACCGACCGGATTGCCTGGGCCATTTGGGGATTGCGCGCGAAGTCGCCGCGATTTATCGCGTTCCGCTGAAGCCGTTGCACCCCAACCTCAAGGAAATTACCGAAAAAGCTGCGGGCGCAACGCGAGTGGAAATCGAAGCGCCGGAATTGTGTGGCCGCTTTACGGCCCGAGTGATTCGCGGAGTAAAGGTGCAGCCGTCGACGGATTGGTTGCGGCAACGACTGGAAGCGATTGGCGAAAAATCGATCAACAACGTGGTGGATGTGACGAATTACGTGATGTTCGAGCTGGGGCATCCGCTGCATGCCTTCGATTTCGACAAACTTGCCGAACATCAATTGGTGGTGCGGCGCGCACAGCCTGGAGAAAAAATCAAAACGCTGGATGGCGGCGAACACAAACTTACGAAGGACATGTGCGTGATTGCCGACGCGCAGCGCGCGGTAAGCATTGGCGGAATCATGGGCGGCGCGAATTCGGAGATTTCGTTAAGTACGAAAGACATTTTGATTGAGTGCGCCTGGTTTGACCCAATTTCGATTCGACGCAGCGCGAAAGCCCTGGGATTGCGCACGGAAGCGTCGTACCGCTTCGAGCGCGGCGCAGATCCGGAAATGACGGAGCTCGCTTCGCGGCGCGCGGCCGAACTGATCCAGCAGGTGGCTGGCGGGGAGATTCTCGCTGGTGCCGTGGATATTTATCCGCATCGGGAACCGGAAAAGAAAATCGAATTGTCGCGCAAGGAATTGCTGCGGGTGATGGGCGCGGACATTCCGGACCGCGATATCGAGCAGATTCTCAGCGCGCTGGGATTTCATCCGGTGCGGGTGGATTCCAATCGCGGCAGCGATGGTTCAATCGCCGCGGTGTGGGAATGCCGCGCCGTTTCTTGGCGGCAGGATGTGACGCGCAGCATCGATCTGATCGAGGAAGTTGCGCGCCATTATGGCTACGACAAGTTTCCGCCGCGGCTACCGCCGGCAAAAATAGCGGCACACCGGTTGCCGCACGCGGAAGCCCAGGATCGCTTGCGCGAACGAATCGTGGCGCTGGGCTACCAGGAAATCGTCGAGATCCCGATTGTGGATACGAAGCGCGACGAACTTTTCCGGTCAGGGGGCCTGGAGCCGGCGCTGATCGGCAACCCGCTGGCGGAAGATGCGGCGGTGATGCGGTCGAGCGGCACGGTGAGCATGCTGCGCGCGATCGAATGGAATTTGAATCATGGCCAGCGCAACTTACGGCTGTTCGAAATTGGCAAGACCTATGAGTTGCGCAACGGCGAACCGGTGGAAACGCCGGTGCTAACTCTTGGTATCACCGGTTCGGCGCGCGAAAAGACAATTTACGAGGGAGCGCGGGATTTTGAATTCGCGGACTTGAAGGGCGACCTGGACACAATCGGCGGATTGGCAGGCGGATTCACCTGGGAATCAGGCGGCCCGCAGTGGTTGAGCGGCGCGCGCGCGGCGAGACTCCATCTAACGCATAAAACGGGTCAACGGGAATTTATAGGCACTGCCGGACAAATCGCCAAACGCGTCGCCGACGAATTCAAGTTCCGGCAGAATGTTTTGGTCGCGGAATTAAAGCTCGAATCTTTGCTGACCGGATTGGAAAACGCGGCCGCGGCGTTGCGTTTCAAACCACTTCCCCGATTTCCTGCGGTCGAGCGGGATTTTTCGGTGGTGCTGGCGGACGGAGTGCAGTTCGCACAGGTCGAAGACGCGATTCGTTCGCTGGGGATCCCGGAACTGCAGAGCATCGAAGCGCTGGATTTGTTCCGGGGCGGTCAAGTCGCTGCGGGGAAATATTCACTGATGATTCGCGTTACATTTCAGAGCGCGGAAGCTACTTTTACGGACGCGCGGCTCAACGATTTCTCGTCGCGAATCGTCGAGGCTTTGCAGCAAAAACTGGGTGCCACGCTGCGGACAAGCTAAGCGCGCGGCACGCCTTCAGCCGTTGCAAGCTTTGGATGATTGTCCGACAATGGCGGTGCCCCGCCGGGAGTGGACCGTGAAAATTCAAATTTACGATCAAAGCTACAACGTCAATGCTGAAGGAAACGAAGAGTATCTGCACGAGCTGGCGGCGTATGTCGACGGCAAGATGCGATCGATCGCGGAGTCGACGCACATGGTCGACTCGCTGAAAGTCGCGGTGCTGGCTGCGCTGAACATCGCCGACGAAATGTTTCAGACGCGGAAGAGGCAGCAGGAAATTGAAGGGCCGTTGCGCCAGCGGGTGGAAAATTGCGTTTCGATGGTGGAAAAAGCGCTGGAGCAGACGAACTGAACGGCGTACTCGCCAGCGCGAACGCCGATTCTTGGCGTCAACGACGGTCGGGCGCTAAGCCGTTACCGCGGAGGCACAACCCGTTGGTGCTTCGGAACATCTCCTATATGATGAATTGCAGGGGTTTTATCCAGCCCTAGCGAATGCGTAATCGCAGCCCAATCCGATGTCTAATCGTGCCCGTTGCCCTGCTGTTGCTGCTCGTGGTGGGGATGACGCTGTTCAACGTATTGCATCACCATGCCGGATCGACGGATGCGAACTGTTCGATCTGCCATCTGAACCATCAGGCCATCGACCAACCGCTGCCGGCGGACAGCACGACGGCGTTGACACAAATCGGCGTGTATTCCGACCCGCAAGAACCCGGATTCGCACCAAGCCCGATCAAACCCCGTTTGCCGGCCCGCGCACCACCCACCGCTTAATTTCTTCCGACCAAAACTGTGCTGATTTGATTCACAGCACACCGACTGACTCTCGTTTTCTCTTTCGAGGTTGAAGATTATGGCTATCAAACCAGCTCCGTTCGCACTACTAACGGCATTCGTGTGCCTGGGGTCGAGCGCTCTCGCGCAGCAAACTACGCCGCCAGCTCCATCCACGCCGCAGGAGACGCGTTCGCCCCAGGGTCTGCCGCCGCAAACTCCGGAGCAGCAAAAGGCACCGGCGACGCAGCAAGGTACGCCGCAGACGTCGCCGCAGAATATTCCGTCGGGGCAAGCGCACGGTTCGGTGCGAATTTCGCTCGACGAGGCAATTCAAAAGGCGTTGCAGAACAACCATACCTTGAAGGCAGCGCGTACGACGATCCAACAGAACGAAGCGCAGGAAATCACCGCCAACCTGCGCCCGAATCCGACGCTGACGGTTGACTCGCAATTTTTGCCGATCTTCCAGCCGAGCCAATTCAGTGCGGACTACATCAACACCATCGCGCAGTTTGACGTCGGCGTTTCATATCTTTTCGAACGCGGGAAGAAGCGGCAGCACCGCTTGCAGGCCGCCGAAGACGCCACGGCGGAAACCAAAGCCACGGTGACGGACAACGAACGCACTTTGACTTTCAATGTGGCTTCGCAATTTTTGACGACGCAGCTGGCCGAATCTTCGCTCGATCTGGCGCTACAGGACATGAAAAGTTTTCAGAACACGGTCGACATCAGCGAAGAGCGCTACAAGGCGGGCGACATCAGCGAAGTCGATTACCTGAAAATCAAACTGCAATTGCTGCAATTTCAAAGCGACGTTTCGATGGCGCAATTGGCCAAGACCCAGGCTCTGGTCGGGTTGCGGCAACTGCTCGGATACCAAACGGTGCCCGAGGATTTCGACGTCACCGGCGATTTCGATTACCGGCCGGTGGGTATGAAGCTCGAGGACCTGCAAGCCCAGGCTTTGCAGAACCGGCCGGACTATCGTGCGGCGGTCCTGGGCGTGACGGCGGCGAAGAGCCAATACGAATTGGCCAAAGCAAATGGAAAGGTGGACATCACCGGAACGGCGGACTACGACCACGTGAGCGCCGTAAGCACGGCGTCTTTTTTCGGCAGTTTGCAGATTCCGATTTTCAACCGCAACCAGGGCGAAATCGCGCGAACGAATTACGCGATTAATCAGGCGCAGGAACTGCAACTCGCGGCCAGCGATCAGGTCATGAGCGACGTGCTGAACGCCTACGAGGGCGTGCGTGAGAACGATCAGATCATTGCGCTGTACCGCGGCGGGTATCTCGACGCGTCGCAGAAGACGCGTGACATCACCGAATATTCCTACAAACGCGGCGCCGCGAGCCTGCTGGATTTCCTGGACGCGGAACGGAGTTATCGCGCAACGCAACTCGCTTACCGGCAGTCGCTGGCGGCGTATTTGACGGCGGTAGAGCAGCTTCGCGAGGCGGTGGGAACGAGGAGCCTGCAATGATCAAAATCGTAGGCGGATTTGCGAGGCGACATCGGCGCGGAACACAACTGGGAATTGTTGCGGCCGTGGCGCTCGCTTTGACTGCGTGCGGCGCAGATCAGCGCGCGGGCGAAATGACCTCGTTCTCATCGAAAGAAAGCAAAGGGCAGACGCCTGGATTGTTCACGATACCCAATGACCAGATGTCGCACGTGCAGGTGGTAACCGTCGCGCCCTCGGACCTACCGCGGGTTCTGCGTCTGACCGGAGCGGTTTCCTATAACGCGTTTAATACGACGCCGGTGATCACGCAGGTAGGTGGGCCGGTGAGCCGGCTGCTGGCGGTGCCAGGAGAGCGCGTGAAGAAGGGGCAATCGTTGCTGGAAGTCAGCAGCCCGGACTACTCGCTGCTGTATGCCTCGTATTTGAAGGCGCGCGACACGTTTCGGGTAGCGGATAAAAACTATGACCGCGCCAAAGATCTGTACGAGCATCACGCGATCGCGGAGCGTGATTTGCTGAGCGCAGAGTCGGACCGGATTCAGGCGCAGGCAGATTTGAACGCTTCACTTCTGGGATTGAAAATTCTGGGGATCCCGAAGCCGGAAGATCTGGAGAAGTCGCCGACTTCGGAAATTCCTTTGTACGCGCCGATCGGCGGAGAAGTCGTGGAACGCGACGTGGCTCCCGGACAACTGCTGCAGGCGGGCGTGACCCAGGCTTTCATCATTTCGGACATGAGCTCGGTGTGGGTGCTCGCCAATATATACCAGAGCGATCTAGCCGACGTAAAAGTCGGCGACGACGTCAGCGTGCAAACCGATTCGTATCCCGATGCGTTCCACGGAAAAATTTCGTTCATCTCGCCGGCGCTGGATCCCAACACGCGAACGCTGCAGGCGCGGATCGTGGTCGATAACCCGGGCGAAAAATTGAAAAACAATATGTATGTGACAGCCACGGTGAAGGCCGGAACCACGCGTAACGCGATCGCGGTGCCGGACGCAGCGATCCTACGCGACGACGAAAATCAGCCGTTCGTTTACGTAACGGAAGGGAACGATCAGTTCGGCCGGCGCTCGGTGGAAATCGGGCCCAGCGTGGGAGGCCAGACGCAGGTCACCAAAGGCTTGGCGCCCGGCGACAAAGTGGTGGGCAACGGCGCGGTGTTTTTGCAATTTGCGAATTCGTTCCAGCAGTAACAAGGCGACTGCTCAAAAATGATTCACAGCTTAGTCCAATTCGCGCTGAAGCAGCGGTTCCTGGTCCTGATGCTGGTGGTGTTCATCACCGTCGGTGGCGCGATTTCGTTTCAACGCATGCCGGTGGATGCCTATCCGGACCTTTCGCCGCCGATGGTCGAGGTGATCACCCAGTGGCCGGGGCACGCCGCGGAAGAAGTGGAACGGCTGGTCACGCTTCCGACCGAAGTAGAAATGAACGGCGTGCCGAAGATGCTGATCCAGCGGTCGATCTCGTTGTACGGGCTGTCGGACGTGATTCTGACCTTCGACGAAGACACCAACGATTATTTCGCGCGGCAGATTGTTTTTCAGCGGCTTAGCGAAGTCACCTACCCCACTGGGGTAACGCCGTCGCTCGCGCCCCTTTCCAGTCCGTCGGGCCTTGTTTATCGCTACGTGCTGGAATCCCCGGACCGCACGCCGCAGGAATTGAAAACTTTTGAAGATTGGGTGATCGAGCGCGAATACAAACAGGTGCGCGGTGTGGCCGATGATTCCGGATTCGGCGGCACCGTTATGCAGTATCAGGTGCTGCTCGATCCCGCGCGGCTCTACGGGTATCACATCACGGTTCCGCAGGTGCTGCAGCAACTATCCGTGAACAACGCGAATACCGGCGGCGGATTTTATTCGCAGGGCGGGCAATTTTATTACGTCCGCGGGTTGGGATTGATCAAGGACGAAGCGGACATTGGCAGCGTGATTATCGGTTCGCAGAACGGCGTGCCGGTGCATGTGCGTGATGTGGGCGACGTAGCGATCGGGCATGCGCCTCGCCTGGGCCAGTTTGGCTTCAACAAGAATGATGATGCGGTGGAAGGCGTCATCATGATGCTGAGGGGCGATCAGACCCAGAATGTATTGAAGGGCGTGGAAGCGAAAACCAAGGAACTGAACGACCACATCCTGCCGCCGGACGTGAAGGTGCGTCCGTATTATGACCGCAGCGATCTGGTCAAGCTGACGATCGATACGGTCGAAGAAAACATGCTGCTGGGCATGACGCTGGTGCTGATCGTACTGATTTTTTTTCTGGTCAGCGTACGCGCCGCGGTGATTGTGGCGTTGACGATCCCGCTGGCGCTGCTGTTCGCGTTCATTTTCCTGCATGCGCATGACGTGGCGGCAAATTTGCTGTCCATTGGCGCGATCGATTTCGGAATCATCATCGACGGCACGCTGGTGATGGTCGAAAACATTTATCGCGAATTGGGTCTGCGCGAGGGCCAGGAATACAACCTGCAGGAAGTAATTCTTGCCGCCGCGAAAGACGTGGATCGCCCGATTTTTTATTCCGTCGCGGTGATTATCGCGGGTTATATCCCGATTTATGCACTGAGCGGGCCGTCCGGAAAATTGTTTCACCCCATGGCCGATACCATGTCGGTCGCGCTGGTGGGGGCGCTGATTCTAACTCTGACCTTCGTGCCGGTGATGTGCTCGTACTGGTTCAAGAATGGCGTGCGCGAGAAACGCAATAAGGCGTTCGAGTGGGTGAAGGAACGCTACGAAGGATATTTGACGTGGTGCCTGGACCGGCCGAAGTTGACCATTGTGGTGGCGTCGCTGATTTTTGGCGCGACGCTCCTGCTAATTCCTTTCATCGGCGGGGAATTCATGCCACACCTGGATGAAGGCGCGTTGTGGGTGCGGGCGACGATGCCCTACACCATTTCGTACGAGGAAGCGGCGAAGTTGGCTCCGCAGATTCGCGAGATTTTGGGGAAGTATCCGCAAGTGATTGATGTGGGTTCGGAACTGGGGCGGCCGGATGACGGCACGGACCCCACCGGATTTTTCAATTGCGAATTTTACGTGGGACTGCAGCCTTACAAAGATTCGACCTGGAAGACGAGCAAGTTTCACACCAAAGCGGAACTGACCGAGGACATTCAGAAGCAACTCTCCGCGTATCCCGGCGTGATTTTTAATTACACCCAACCGGCGGAAGACGCGGTGGACGAAGCGCTCACCGGTTTGAAAAGTGCGCTGGCCGTGAAGATTTACGGGCCGGATTTGAATGTGCTGCAAGATAAGGCGCTGGAAATCAAACGGCGGCTGGCGCAGGTTCCGGGCTTCACGGAACTGACCGTGGTACGCGAACTGGGGCAGCCCAGCCTGCTGGTGCAGGTGGATCGCGATAAGATTGCGCGGTACGGAATCAACGTGGCGGACGTGGAAGGCGTGGTGCAGGCGGCGGTGGGCGGCCAAGCGGCGACGCAAGTGATTCAGGGCGAGAAGTTATTCGACCTGGTGGTGCGTATGCATCCGGAATTCCGGGAAAATGCGCAGCAGATTGGAAATCTGCTGGTGGGCAGTCCGACCGGGCAGCAGATTCCGCTGAGCGAGCTGTCCGATATTCGGGAAGGCAGCGGGGCGTCGTTCATCTATCGCGAAAATAATTCGCGGTATATCGGCGTGCAGTACAGCATCGAAGGGCGCGACCTGGCCAGCGCGGTGGAGCAGGGGCAAAAGGCGATCACGGAAGTCGAGAAATCCTTGCCGGTGGGCTACCGGTTGAGCTGGGGCGGGGAATATAGCGAGTTCGTGGAGGCGAAGAACCAGATCATGATCATCGGGCCGTTGGCGGTCCTGCTGATTTTCATGATTCTTTTTGCGTTGTATGGAAATTTCAAATTCCCGATAACGATCGCGCTGGGCGTCGTGATGACCGAGCCGGTGGGTGCGCTGATTGCATTGAAACTGACCCATACGCCGTTTAGCGTTTCCTCGGTGCTAGGTCTGCTGGCGCTGA